>BNJV01002100.1_pt1 | contig 80799 bp, 105 predicted proteins | sample 8540591 | NCBI WGS metagenome assembly BNJV01 (sample SAMD00202457, study PRJDB9452) | human saliva metagenome | host: Homo sapiens | reverse complement strand
GGTTACGTATTGCTATTTAGTCTTAACACAGAGAGGTTATATCATATCCTGGCCGGGAGGTATGCCAAGTTTTTAAGGCAATCCGTTACAAGTATCGCCTGATTTCACCGGAACACTGCTGCAAAATATGGAGATTCACTCTAGCGGCTTTGACAGTGTTTCAAGAATATCGGCAATCGCTTACATGATAATGATAGTTGGTCTCGCTTTCTGTACCACTGCGCAATGAATCACGGAGAAATATAGTAGAGTACAAGAGGCTTTTTAAGCATTACTACATTAGTAGGGTATTTTTATTTTTCTTGCGATATTTTTATAAAGTCTTTTTCCAAAATGAACCTGTTAAAACTATGACTGCTGACAGTGAGGTTATCTCCATCAGTGTACAGATATTACATATGCAGTATAACCCTGCCCCTTCGTGGTAGGTTTCTTTTGGCAGTAGTATGCTTTACAAAATATAGGAAAATACCTTATGGCTTCCATACTTTCCATCTCACGCCAAGGAATATTTTTATACCCCTACTTTATATTTTATCCGGCTTATTATCCCAATAGGGATATACCCTGTTGCGCCTTTGCCAGATGTACTTCCTTTGCTTTTAGCTGTTTTATGGTAAGAAGTGTTTGAAAATCTTTTGTTAAAAATAATTTGATATATACAAGTCAGTGATATAAATTAAACACTTAAAAACTATATTTATGTTACAATACAAATATAGTTTTTAGGTTACAAGCATATGAGGTTTTATATATGGATAAAATCAAGATAGATCCCGTTCAAGAAACATTTAGATCATTCCATTATACGGACGAAAATGTGTTCTGAGAAGTTCCCTGATCTGTATAAAGATAATTCTTCCAAAGAATTATGTGAAAGATTGATTATGATTTTTCAGAAATTAGAAAAAGAGCAATTCCTTTTCTCTGTATGAATCTGGGCTCTTGAAGCTGCAATGAGGCAGCTGGATATTATATCAGAGATCAAAAAGACTATTTACATACAAAAGCAACCATTGTAAATCTCGATGTGGCTTAGATGAACCGAAAGGCTTGCGATAATGGTCTATGTCAAATAGTAAATGTGGATTTTCCCGGATATTATAGAAATTAGAAAGATTGTTCCAAAACAGAGATAGAGAAATAAATATCTCCCAGATTTAAAGGATTATTCCTGGATGAAACATGTTGATAATTCTAAAGGAGTAATTTTCTTTGACGGCGAGTTTTTCATTATTTTAAAATAGAAGAAGTTAAATCATTAATACTTTGAACTTTCATAAAGATATGTATGATGTTTAATCTTTGACAGTGTAGGGTGAGCTCGGGTGTAAAGCTTTTAATGAAAAACGACTCTCATATGGGCATCAGCGGTATAGATGGATTTATTCTATTTGAACAATCCATTAAAAGAGCTTAATTGGTCAAATGAAATAAAGGTGAGTTCCAAACCCTATATGTTGAGTTATTACTAATATGAGAAGTCCAAATATTTTCTTCTCTCATCGCTACGTGCTATATATGCGATAATTTTTGAAATATCTATAAACAGAATAGATTTTAAAATAAGGAATATATATGATATTTCTAGTAGTTGAAGATGAAGTGTTGCTTGCCTCATCTCTTACAGAAAATTTTAGAAGAATGCGGACATACTGTAGAATGTGCGTATGACGGAGCATGGAAGGTCTGGAGCTTGAAGCTCTTCACATTTTGATCTGCTTTGTACTTGACTTAATGTTACCAAAATTGAACGGTTTTGAGGTAGCCAGAACTCTCAGGAAAGAGAAAAACGGACTTCTATTTTGATATTGACTGCCAAATCAGATATCCTTGACAGAGTGGAAGGACTGGATTCGGTGCAGACTATTATCTTGCAAACCTTTTTGACAGAAGAGAACTATTAGCCTGTATAAATGCTCTACTTCGCGAGACAAGGAAAAGAAGTAAATCAGGTAAGCTTTTGGATAATACCTCTCTTGATATAGATTCCTCAGAACTTATATCCGGCGATAACTCCATTCGCCTCCTCCAAGGAGTTTCAAATGATGAGAATACTTTTAAAAGGAGGGCAAAACAATATTTCAAAAACTCTGTTCATTGAAAAATCTGGGGCTATGACAGTGATGCCACAGAAAAATAATGTGGAAGTATATATCGGTTTTTAAGAAAGAAGCTTAAGACATTGTCATCAGATATATCAATCGTGACAGTAGAGGTCTTGGATATCATTTGGAAAAACAAGAGGTGATGAATGATTGAGAACTACACTTTCACATTACTTTTTATCTTCTGTAAGTGTCTTTTTACTTGTTTTTATAAAGCTATATTCCCTTCTCTTTTAACAGAAACGGCATTTACAGCGATATGAGAGTCACACTCTGAATCTATGAATACCCAATGTATCAGACTCAGTATCCAGATCCTATGCTGTTTTTCAAATGTTGTTTGATCTCTGACTGAAATATCATAGATACAAATGGAGCTTGACTTTTTCTTTGATAGCGAAATAAAACAGGATTTAATATCAGATGTATCAAAATAAAGTAAATAGAAATTCAAGCAGGTTTTATTCATCAATAAAATGGTGGAAAGCTCAATATATTTGCGAAGTCAAAGCTCCACCGGATCGCTTTGATGGTGAAGAAAGAGGACCTCATAATAAAATCAGATAAATCAGATACAACATAGATTCTTCAGAGAATAAATCAAAGCCGTACTAATCTTACCGGACCACCCACTTTGTATCGTGTTGCAGTGACGGATTTCAGTACAGAAATAAAAACTTAAACAATCTTTTAGTTTTGCTTGTACTGCTGTTCTTTGTGCTCTCTACAGTGATTATACTTTTTCAAAATACTTTGTTAAAAAGAGTATAAGACCTGTAAGTGATGCCATTACTTCGCAGCGTCAATTTATCTCCGATGCATCACATGAGCTGAAAACTCCTCTCACCGTTATAATAAATAATGTTTGGAAATATTCAAAAGGTAATATCAAAGAATTTATTCAAATAGAAAAATATGGAATTGCTGAAGAAAAATATCAACGGTATTGATGAGGATGAGTGAAAGGATGAAACATTTGACACAGGATTTGCTTTGATTTAGCCGCCTTGAAAACTGGCAGGATAGAAAAGAGCAAATGGAAAGAATAGTTTTATCAGATATTGCAAACAAAAGAATGTCTGTATTTTGAACCCGTATTTTTGAGAATAATAAAGAACTTGAATATAATATAGAGGATAATATTTCTGTTTTGGGAGATGCAAATAAGATAAAGGATCTTATCTCGGTACTTTTTGGAAAATGCTATGAAATACTCACTTTCACACACCACACTTACTTTAAATAAGAGAGAGGATATTGTTTTATCTGTTGAAAAATGACGTGGAAAAAGAACTCTCAAAAGAGGATACCGTCAATATATTTAAGCGATTTTCTACAGACTTGACGAATCTCACTCAAGTAGCGGCTATGGACCTGGGTCTTCCTATCGCAAAGGAAATAGTGCTATGCATAAGGAGAAATTAAGGTCAAGTAAGGATAAGAAGTATTCTTTGAGATTTATTTTCATATATAATTTTAACTAGTAATTAGGAGGATATATAAATATTATATCCTCCTATATATTTCATAAAACCGAGTAATTTTTGTCTCTTCTACTTAAATATATTTCAAATTTGTCTACACTCATTTTGCCCGCTTAGCAGCTTCATCAACACTCAACATACCATCCTTTACAAGTGATACCAAAGTACTTACAATTCCACTTTCTCCGGCCTCTCCCATCAAGCTCATTACATCTCTACTTTTCTTAAAATCCCTCATCATAATTCCTTTAATGCTTCTGTCATACCTTCTCCTTTCTCCATATTTAAGTCGATATTTCATATTTGAGGTAATTGAAACTCATATGAAAAATCACTTTTTTAAAAACCTTCATAACGCTCCTTATAAAGAATATTTTAGATAAAAAGAGAAAACCATGTTTATTATTCCATATTATTACATTTTTAATATTTTATAGAACAAAATATTTTTATTAATAAAAAGGTACAGATTCGAAATCCATCGAATCTGCACCTTTACCATAATCTACTTTCACAATCTTTTACACTAAACTTATTGATATTATCAATTTGGTTTTATATATGAAATACTAACCCAATAAAGTAACAACAATCGAACGACAATTATAAAGAGTATAGTGCTCAATGTCACAACATTTGTAGAAAAATTCCACATCTCCATCTCCTGGTTAGCTAAAATTGGGAGGACGGCTAAAGGCCGGAGCCGCTGATTGATACTACAAATGTATTAAATTCTTTTGTCTCCATACCGGAGGCTGCAAATTTTAATATAAAGTACATTGTAGCAGGTGCCAAAATAAAGCGTCCTACCAATGTGACAATGGTATCGATGTCAAAACGAATGGTCTTCAATCCCGCCTTGGCTAAGACAATTCCAATATATAGCAGAGACAAAGGCGTCACTATATTCCCGATGTGAAAGTCAAGGTATTTTGTTGCAAAACTTGGTACTGAAATTCGCAAGATTAAGAAGACCAAGGCAACAAGGAAACCAACAAGGGGAGCAGGGAAGAGTTTCTTCCAATTAAATTTAGCTACTTGCTTACTTTTCCCTGACTTACTGTCTGTTGTCATCAGGTAAACACCTAAAGTCCATGTAGAAACCGTATTGGTGATATAGTAGATGAGGAAGTAAGGCAGTGCCTCATCACCGAAAAGAGCAATATTTAAAGGCAGACCAATGAAAATGGTATTAGCATTGACAAAAGGTATTAATCATCGTACCACGACGCCCGGGGCGAACCTTAAATATTTTTACAGCCGCAAATGCAAATATATAGCCTAGAATACAAGCACCAAAAGTATAAATCAGACCATCTGACAGACTAATCAACTTATCCAAAGTCAGGTATTCTCAAAACTGACACAAATATGGAAACAGGCATTAGGGACATTCATAATCAGCTTAGATAAATTAGCCAAAACTATCATCAAACCACCCTCTTAACTGCAAGAAATAGCCCAAGATTATAAGAACAATAATGGGAATAATACTCTCAATGAAGTTAAAAAATCATAGTCTATCCCACTTACTAATACTTTGGATACCACTTAAGTTCACTAACAGCTTTCTTCATATCGGTTTCTTTACTTTGTGCCAATCCCTCGCTCTTGAGCTTTTTAGCAACCGCTTCCGCTACTTTACTTGAAACTCTGCCACATAAGCAAAAGTGGCGGCAAGACAGGTGCACCCGGTTTACCTGAATCAACTATACTGCTCAATGAACGTGCAGCTGCACCAATCATTTCATCTGTCAAAAGCTTAGCTTCTGAAGCAAGCATTCCAAGTCCCAGACCGGGATAGATAAGAGCATTATTAGCCTGACCAATCTGATAAAGATACCCCTTTATAATCCACATTGTCGGAAGGTATTCCTGTCGCTACAAAAGCCTTTCCATCAGACCACTCAATCAAGTCTTTAGCACTTGCTTCTGCCAGCCTGTTGGATTACTAAGCGGGAAAATAATTGGACGCTCAGTGTTTTGACACATAGCCTCAACAACCTCTTTTAGTAAAGGTATTGAGGTTGTGTTGATGTTCCTACCAGGATTGTCGGTTTTAACCGTCTTTACAACTTCAAGCAAGTCTGTTAGCTTGTCAGCATTAGCAAAGTCAGAACGCTTCTTTGCAAATGGACGTTGCTCAGGTGTCAAATCATCCATATCATCAAAAAGAAGACCTTGTTTATCTACCATAAAGAAAACGTTTGTAAGCTCCTTCTTCTGAGAGTCCTTCTGTAATCATTTCACTGAGAACACGTGATGCAATTCCTGCACCTGCTGTTCCACCGCCAAAGCAAAAGATAGATTTGGTCTGTTAATTTTTCACCACTAATATCTAATGATCCGTAAATACCACCCAGTGTGACAATACTTTGTTCCTGGATATCATCATTGAAAGTAGAATTTTTATCCTTGTACTTGTTGAGAATATTGACAGCATTTAGACGACCGAAATCTTCCCAGTGCAAGTAGAGCTTAGGGAAAAGTCGTTCAGCTGTTTGTACAAACTGATCAATAAAATCATAATAACGGTCTCCACGTACACGCCTATAAGCGATTCTAAGATAGTTAGGATTTTCCAGCAATTCTTTACGGTTAGTCCGGCATCAATGACCAAAGGTAAAAACAGTTGCAGGGTCAATACCGGCTGCCCTGTGTAAACCATAAGCTTTCCAACTGAAATATCCACACCATTGGTTCCCCAGTCACCAATACCCAAATTGCTTCTGCATCTGTCACTACAAGTCTAATATTACGGTCTCCGTCGCATTCTTAAGGGTAGCTTCTATATTTTCAGGGTTGTTAATATCTAAATAGCCCGCATATTGCGTATCAATCAAAACAAATCACTGTAATTTTCAATCGTAGTTGCAACCGTTGGATCATAAACAATCGGATTGAATTCGGCAATGTGTTGGCTAAAAAGATAGTAAAACAAGGTGCGATTAGTATTGAAGATTTTCCATCAAGAACAAGCGTTTTTCCAGATTTGTTGCTTTTTGTGAAAAATGAGCATAGGTTTGTGCTGCTTGCGCCTCCAAAGTTTGCACATAAGGTGGCAAACTCCAACTAAAGCCAGTTCTTTACGCTCTTCATGTAAAGGCAGTTCCCTATTTAAAAAGGGATTATTCAAATAATATGTGCATTCATAGTGCAACCTCCCTTTAATTTTGTGTAATCATTATAACACAATTATATATCTAATATAACTTTGTAACAGATAAGTTTTTATATGTTTTTAATAAAAATAGTATCAATTCACAGTTAATTTATAAGTCAATATACAATATTCACATTATATAACTCTTTTGCACTTTAACATTAATATCTGACTCTATTTCGATAAGACACTCTTTTCTTACTTTATCAAGGTCTCTTTGTTATTAAAAAGGGGCTGTCGGGAATGATATTATAAAAGGGGTGGTATGGACTCAAAATGAATCATACCACCCTATTTACTATGATAGCTGCTTTCACAATCTTTTTGTTTTTCCATTTTCACCTGCCATAATAATAGCTGCCATAATGCAAGAAAAACTTCCTATTATCAAATCAAACCATTTCAAAGGTTCCGCTTGTACCATAGATTTCAATACACCTTTGAATATTGAACCTGCACTAAGAGTTGCTATGCCATTTCCAAGGCAGGGGTTACATTGTCCGAAAACTGTTCTTTTAAAATAAGATTATTTAAAAGACTTGGTATGAAAAAGTCCTCATAAAAGGTATCAAAAATGCATACATCATATAGCTTGAATATACGCTATGTGAAAACACTATATATCTGTCCGAATATAAATACAAATACTGAAACTCCAAAGATAAATCCGATTTCTTCATCAGTTTCACCTCACATATATACTATATCACTTACCGATCTTTCCTGATTTGATCGCGTCTGTTTGTAGTAGGACTGTTTATAATCTCTCCCTTGAAAACCATAGTGGAAGAACCGCCACCGTCAAGATTATAGGCATCTGTTACTCCAAGTTCTTTCATGAATGTTGCAAGTTCATAAAGGCTTAATCCTGCACTCTCGCTTGTTCTTCCGTCTGATACCACAAATACATAGTGATTGTTTCAAGATATCCGATTGCCGTTCTTTGGATTGCTTGCCATTGCCATTCTACTTCATCATTTTCGCCTACCGATATTTCTCCATCCGCTAAAAGTACAGGACCGAATGACAATACTTGATATGCTCCGCTTTGTAAAAGTTCTTCTGCACTTGTTTCATTCTCTGATACAAACTCAAACTCTCCGGTTTTAGTTATAACCAAGGCATCTCTATCTCCGGATGTATTTCTGTAAAGATTTCCGTTTCTTATAACATATCCTGCTCTGTCTTGCACCATAGTAATCTCCATTGATAGCCAAACGGCATTATTCTCTTTAGCCATATTTGAGTTGTATCGGTAATATTTCTTCCATAAGTATTATTTTGCAATGCTGTCTTTAAAACAGAAACATCACTTACTGTTACATCAGCCACATATATCTCACTTGTCATATGCTCTGTACCGTTTTAATGTAATACTTGTATTGCTGTCTGAATATTCTCCCATAACAGTTCCACCTTTCAACAGTCTCTACATTAGTCAATGTGGCACTGTCTTGTTTCATTAGTACTTTCTGTTGCAGTACTGTCAGATGTTACATTTGTCTCTGATGTTATGTTTGTTGTACTTGTTCCTGTAGTTAAGTTTCTCTTCTATAGCAGCTCAACACTTTCCCTTATACTGCTATTTGTAGTCCCCTGTGACTACATTTGAAGCCATTACACTTTGCATAGGATGCGGTATTACAAATGTATCTAAAAAGCGCATATGCACTGAATGAAAATAAGACTACACCATATAATATACCTAAACCCTTCTTATTTAATTTCTTCATATAATTACCTCATTATTTAAACATCTATTTTAAAGAAGCCACATAATCGTTCTCTCTTACAGTTTTCTTTGTAAATACCAAATGTCTTTGCACAAAGTATGATAATGTAAATAAAACTACTTCTGTTATTATCTTAGCTAAAATGCATGGGTGATATTTAATGCCTCTACCATTCCTTGAAGAAGCAAAGTATTCATTGCAAATATAAATGCGCTAATCCCAGATATGAGATATATTCTCCGGCAAGATTCTTCTCATCTTTTTATTATTTTTAAAACAAACTTTTTATTTACAAAAAGTTGAAGTGTAGTGATATAATGCGGGCAATTGCATTTGAAATTATTATGCTTCCTGAAAACAAAAAGCATATCGTGTATATTAAAAATCTATAATAAAGGATAAAATAGAACTGCCACAAAACTTGATAATCTGACTGTATATTCTTGCTGAGTCTTTTATAGTATCAAAGTGACTTTCTTCATTATCATTGATATATATGGTTTCAATGGTGTATTCCTTCAGCTTTATACCTTTTCTTGCAAAAATCCAGTAGCATATTCATCTCGTACTCATATCTCTCTCCTTTTATTTTGGAGTAGATCCGTAATCAAACTTTTGTGAAATGCTCTCATTCCGGTTTGAGTATCTTCAATATTTTACACCTGTGAAATAGAAAATATCTTTTTGGTGATATAATTTCCTATTCTTGATCTTAGTGGCTGAATCCTTCGACTGTTCTCTGCATCCAAGTATTAGGCTGTCTTCACTTTCCATTGATTTTATCCAGCAGATATAGTGCGTCCTTTAGTGAATGCTGTCCGTCTGCATCCAATGTTATTACTGCAAAATCATCTTCTATTTTATTTAAATAGGACAATCCTTCTTTTTAGAGCGGCACCCTTTCCCTTTATTTACATGAAAGTGAATGACCTTTTGCTCTGCTGTTCTTTTTCAAGTTAGGGAAAAAGAGGGGAAGATATTCTTCCCTGATCCATCATTCACCACTACTACTCTATTCCTCTTGCTTCAATGGACTGCACAAAATATATCAAATTTTCATTTGACTTATATGCCGGTATTAGTGCAAAATTTTTCTTTTTCATTACTTCCTTTCCGGATGTATCTCCTGTCTTTTGTTAAGTATTTTCTTATTCTTTTTCTTCTTAGAATCAGTTTTACTCTTACTGCTCTTGTTGTTTCTCATTCTGTGGTGGCTGGGCCCATTGGTGGTTGACCTTGATTGTTTCCCTGACCTCTTCTCTGGAAGTTTCCATTCTGTGGTGGCTGGCCTGGCCATTTTCTCCTCTTCCCTGGAAGTTTCCACTCATCTCAGGTGGCTGGCCCTGGTCATTTCCCTGACCTCCTCCATGAGTTGCCATTTGGTCCTCCCTGTGGTGGCTGGCCCATTGGTGGTTGACCTTGATTATTTCCCCTCTTCCTGGAAGTTTCCATTAATCTCAGGTGGTTGGCCCATTGGTGGCTGTCCCTGGTTGTTTCCTGACCTCCTCCTCTAGAGTTGCCATTTGGTCCTCCCTAGGCGGTTGACCCTGGCCATTTCCTCCTCTTCCTTGGAAGTTTCCATTCATCTCAGGTGGCTGGACCCTGTGTGGCTGAACTTGTGGTCGCTGACCATTTCCACCCATTCCACCCTGTGGTGGCTGACCGAAGTTTCCTCCTGAGAGTTGCTCGCGGTAACAGAACTTTCACTGTCTCCTACACTTACCTTAGTAGTTTTTCCACTTTCAATCTCAGCACTGCTGTATAAAACTGTATTATAGCTCTGTGTCTGATCTGCTGATGTGAAAAACTCATTTCCGGATTCATCGCTTACCTTAATAGTAGCTCTTCTGTAGTCGCATTATTATCTAAATAGTAAATAATGCTTGACTGAGTTGAATGTATTCCGTTAAATCCCTGGAACATTCCGGAATTACTCTGTTGCAAGTATACTTCCACCTGTAATGGTGCCTGTTCCGTCATAATCAATAGGTGCATTCCCACCATTTGAAGGTCCGTCCACAACTATATTTCCACCGGAAATATTTAAATCACCATTGGAATCTATACCGTCACCGCCTGGAATTATCTTTATATCTCCACCTGAGATATTTATAGCATAGCTAACCTGTGATCCGTCTGTTGAATCTCCTGCTGCATTTATACCGTCATCACTTGAGTTTACTGAGTATATTTCCACCTTCAATATTTACGATAATTCCTTCGAGACCTTCATTTTGAAGCCGCTATATTTATTTTTCCGTCTTTAACAGTGCAAAGTGTTATCAGCATGCAATGCATCATCACCTGCATTGATATTGATCTCTCCATTTTCAAATGTAACATCACCCTTGGAATGCAGTGCATCCTCTACAGTAGTGATATCAAAGTTTCCATTCTTTACAACAAGTGTTTTCTTACCGTTAAGTCCGTGATGTGAAGCTGTAATACTGTAGTTTCCGCTTTCTACATTCAAGTTTGATTTTGAATGTATAGCATCCTCACATCCACCCTTCCACTGTAAGCTTGCCTGATCCTGTTAAATTTATATCTCCTTCGCTGTAAACAGCCGCATCGTAAGCATTATCCTCACTTGAGGAATTCTCATCCTGAGTATTTGCAGCTCTCATATCGCTTATCTTATTATCGCTGCCATCAACCAGGTTGATATTTATATTTCCACTCTTTCCGACTATCGGTGCATCTGATGAATTTGATATTGTAAAGTTATCAAAATTTAAGTTTACATCTCCGTCTGCATTTACCACTATCTGTCCTTCACTCAAATTGCCTTTTAATCGATAATTTCCTGCCTTACTTATTGTAATTATATTTCCTTCGCTGCTTGCTCCTTCTCCGTTTATAGAAACTGTATTATTATCGATTTTTATACTTGTTTCATTCCCTTGAGTTTTCTCACTTTTTACTGTTAGTTACATTTACACTTACAGTTGCAGCACTTGCATCCTGTGATGCATTGCAGGCACCAAGTCCAAGCATAAGTCCCATTCCCATTAAGAGAATGCAATATTTCTGTTTATCTTCTTATTATCTGTTATTTTACTTTTCATAAGCTCCTCATTTCTCTTATACTAATTTTTAGTTTTCAAAGGATTGTTTTCCTTTGATGCATTAAGGATACAAAAAGTAAACTGAAATGAAACTGAAAAACAGGATAATTTGTGAAGAATATGTGAAAAGCCTTACAGACAAGTAAAACTTGAATGTAAGACTTTTTAACTATTCAAACTCATCTACCGCTCTTATGGGTGAGCCGTCACATTTTTCTATTTTTAGTGGAAAAGCAGCTAAACCAAAACAGATCATTTCCACACTGCTCCAAATTGGTGAGATTTTCTATATTGATAATGTCACTATTCTCAAAAAGCTTCTTATGCCTTGTAAGATTTTCATCTGCAATAGGATCAAGGCCTATAACATCAAAGCCTATCCCCTTATATTTGCCCTTTAAAATATATTCCATCACCTCATCATCCATACAGGGATAATCACCAAAAGTACTCATCACTTCCCCATCTTTTGTCCCAACCGATATTAAAAAGAAGAAAAATCCGCCCTTTCAATCTTATCGCCATAACACTTTGAATTGCTCCATAGTGATAGCGTCACCTTCTTTTAACATTCTGCAATCTATCACTATTGCTTTTCCTATAAACTGCTCTATGGAAACTCATCCAAAGTCTTTTTTCCTTCATAAATATGCTAGGCGGATCCATATGTGTTCCGGTATGAGTATACATTTGAAGAAAAGTTTCTTTAAAAACCATTTTCTCTCATATGTATTTACAGAGATAAAGCTTCGGTGTATCTGTACTGGGATGAGACAGAGCATATTTTCATTTTATTGTATGTGTTAAATCTATTACTCTCATTTATACAACTATTTTATCTCCACTTGACAGCTTCTCAATGTTTCGATTGCGGCATTATGTTTTTCAACAGTAACTCCGGCACAGCAATTTGAGATCAACTGAAATTTTTACCTCCGGCAGAAATGCTTTAATTAAAAGAGCATTTGATACAACACATATATCGGTGCAAAGTCCTACCAACTCTATTTCTATATCCCTCTGCTTTTTGATAGTTCAAGCATCTTATTTGCCAAATCCACACTTCCAAAACTCGGTTTTTAAAGATGTTCTCCGATTTAATTATCTTTGCTATATCCGGATGTAACTCCCACCCTACAGTATTTTCTATGCAATGTGGTACCGGAAGATTTTTACCCTCCTGAGAATTTAGATAACTTTCCTTGTGAGTATCCATAGTTGCAAATACATCTTCTTTTGGGTACTTTAATATTTTTTTCTATTACTCCTTCTACAATAGACTCCGCCTCCTTTGTTCCAGGCTTCCGTCAATAAAGTCATTTTGCATATCTATAACAATCAATACTCTTCTCATATAACCTCCTGACAGTATAAATATTATTCACAATCCTTTTCGATTATATCACAATATATATCTAAAAATAATATTAATTTATATATAATACCAATCCTCACATATCTATTTTTTTAATTCTAATTTTTCATCTTATTTAAAAAGTCTTTATACTATTCTTTTTGCATTTTTCCATTTAATTATACAGCTCACAAGATATTGATAAAATGTTGATAAATTGTTAAGATTTTTGGTATAATTAGCATCAGTGATACTTCACAATTTTTATTTTTGGAGGAACTAAAAGTGAAAACATTTCTGACAATTCTTATTGTCATACTGGTTATATTACTTGTCGCTTTTGGTTTGCATTGTACTTCTTCGGAAGAAAGATGGAGAGCAGACAGGTAGAATCTCAAGCTGCTATGGAAGCTGCTGCTAAACAAACAGTTTCAATGCTTATTATAGATAAAAAGAAACTGAAGATAAAAGAGGTCCGGTTTACCAAAGATGATGTATGAACAAACTCCTTGGTATCTAAAAATGGACTAAAGTACCTATTGTGAAGGCAAAGGTCGGACCCAAAATAATGACACTTATGGCAGATGAAAAAGTATTTTTCCATATTGCCGCTTAAAGACTGAAGTAAAAAGCTGTAGTAAGCGGTATCTATATCTCAGATATAAAGAGTGTAAAGGTGGTAAAATAATTAAGCTGAGACAAAGACTGCTTTTGCAAAACTTTTTAAAAATAATAAAACAGAATACATATGTCCCCACTAATCAAAGATTAGAGGGGATATTTTTATTTTGTACTCATATAAATTATTTAAGTTCCACATTATAGACTCTTAATAAATCTGTCAAATGCTTCCTGACCTTCTCTCGTCCTCTTATATACTCCGGCACATTCCAAAACCTTTACAAATACCTTACTGATTTCATCCTGTACAATAGTATGAATATTTTTCATCATTAATAACATAATCTCAATCCAGCTATCTACCCAGTCAACATCTTTGAAAGTTCTTCATCACTTCTGATATCCTTCTTATCAGAATATACTCTTCCAAAACTGACCGTTTCCTTTTTAGTCTGGCAGGAAGCACCGCAAGTCCCATTACTTCTATAAGACCTATATTCTCCTTCTTAATATGATGAAGATCTGCACTGGGATGATACACTCCCAAGGACTATCCTCAGTTGTGATATTATTTCTAAGGACTAAATCTATTTCATAAAGATCATCCCTCATTCTTGCAATCGGTGTAATAGTATTATGTGGAATACCCTCAGTCTCAGCAAAGATAAATGCATCCTCATCACTATATCCTCTCCAAGCTGACAAAATATGATCAGAAGCCTCCACTATTCTATCTATATCCTTACCCTGAAGTCTGATAACTGACGATAGCCATTTTACAATGCCTGCACTAAGATCCTCATATCCCGGCAGTACAAAGTTTCTGTCATAAGGAGCCTTTGCCATAGCAAATACATAACCACCTCCCTGAAAATGATCATGGCTTAAAATAGAACCACCTACTATAGGGGAGATCCGCATTGGAACCTGCTGTATAATGAGGGAAAAGCTTTACAAACTCCAAAAGCTTTTTAAATACAGCCCTATCAATTCTCATAGGCTTATGCTCTTTATTGAAGATAATACAATGCTCATTGTAGTAGACATATGGTGAATACTGTGAAATAATCTTCTCCATCTAAAGAAATTGGAATAACTCTAAGGTTCTGTCTTGCCGGATGTGAAAAATGTCCTGCATATCCCTCATTTTCCATACAGAGAAGGCAGCTTGGATATCCAAAGCTTTTAGCCTTTCCGGCCTTTGCTATATCTCTTGGATCCTTTTCAGGTTTAGAAAGATTTATAGTAATATCTATAGGACCTATACTCTGTTTGTGTTACCCATTTTTCATCCTTTGCTATTCTGTCTGTACGGATATAATTGACTCTTTTACTAAAATTATAGTAGTAGTCTGTAGCAAGCTTACTGCTTATATTGTATATCTCTTTAAATATTCTTCTCACAGTAGATGGCATAGTTGTGAGTAATCCCATGATCTTTGTATCAAAGAGATCTGTAGTTGTTACCGTATCATCCTCAATAATACCATTTTCATAGGCAAACCTGCACATATCAGCCAGTATATCTGCCAAAATTCTTTCTTCCTCTATCTCTTCCTCTTTGAACTCCATTTGCCCGAACAATTCAAGCAGACTATTTGTTACATATACTCTATCATCTTCATCCACCAAATGCTCACGAATACCATAGGCCATAAGTTCATTGATAAGCTTGTTAATCATATTTTTGCTCCCTAAACTCTCTTTATTCTCCACATATATAACACCCTGCAAGTCTATTATCAATCAATAAATACTTAATTGCAATAGATAAAAAAATTACATTGATAAAGAAATTTTTCTGTTTTATTGACTTTGAAGCTCCTTGTTTTGCCTTTTTCTACTTTTTAGATTTAGAAGTATAAAAGTTATCAACACATTGAATATCATAGGAAGCCATAAGTACATAATATGAAGCATATTTACCAGGACTGTGACTGTGTTGTGGCATTTTGAACATATCCACTTGCTGCAAGCATCCAACCTGCTATAGCAGTACCAAGTCCACCACCAACCTTAGTTCCAAATGATGTACAAGAATACATTGTACCATCTACCTTTTTACCAGTTGTAAGTCTTGTATACTCTGATGTTGTTGCAATAAGCGCATTCATATCTCCTTGAAGAGGGGCTCATGCTAAGTGCCGCTACCGCTGTAAAGAAAAGCATCAGTGGAATACTTCCCATCTATCCGGCAATAACCACTCCCCAGACGACCTGCTGTACCTATAACATATCCAACAATATTTAACTTGTACATACCCCTTAATCTTTCTACAAGAACAAAGGTGTTATGAGTAACCCTATAATCATAGGAATATTTATAGCCCAGGAGAATGTCCCAAACAGTCCATCATTTCCAAGTACATACTTCATAAAGTAAATACCCATTCCAAGTGTTGCCGAATAAAAGCTGCATAAGAAGATAAGCACCACAAATCATAAGGAAATACTTATTGTGGACAAGTATCTTAAAAAGCATCAATAAGATTGTATTTTTCCTGTGGTTCATCTTCAGCTTTTTCCTTCAGAGAGTTCTTCATCTGAAAGTTCTCTAACCGACAATACCGAAACAGTATTTGATATAACTCCTATGATGGCATATATAATAGCAACTATTCTCCAAGCTGCTGCACTACCAAGCTTTGCTACAAATCAGACTGTTACAGCCTGAATCAGCATACTCGTACCAAATGCAAACATAAATCTTATAGAGCCCATCTGTACTCTTTCAGAATTGTTCTTTTGTAATAAGTGCGGTAAGTGCCGAATATGCAATATTATTGGCTGTATAAAAATCCTACATTCAATAATGTATATGCTATAAAAACCAGGCATACTGAGCAGTCTTTCCCATATCACTAGGAATACAAAAATATTGCTACCAAACATATAGCACATCCGAAATATCCATATAGCATCCAAAGGTCTTGCCTTACCCATTTTGGTATTGGTCTTATCAATCATTGCACCAAAAGAACACATCGCTGATACCGTCAAAAATCTTTGAAACCGCAATCAATGTTCCTACTATACCTGCATTCAATCCTATGATATCTGTTAAATATATCATTACAAATGCAGCTAAAAAGTGCATAGACTACATTTCCTGCTATATCACCTGAACCATATCCTATCTTGTTATACCACTTTTAAATATTTTCTTTTCTCCCATAAAAACTCTCCTTTACCTATATTTTTACTTCACAAAAGGTATCATACTAATATCAAAATCAAACTTGATATCATCAAATCTATACGTATCTATTACTACCGGTCCACAACTGTTTGAACCTATACCGTTTAGAGCATAGTCAAGACAAAAGCACTGTACTCTCGGACTCTACAAGCTCAAAATTATGTTTCGCTCTTTCAAGCTCTTCCTGTGTATAAACAGAAGCATTAAATGAGAAAGTTTTTAGGCTGCCACCCTATTCAAACTGTCCATTTGCCAGTTCCATAATCACAATCATAGTGGCTTCCATTTTCCTGCGGATTTATATAATCTTCATCATATCGCTCACTTTTTGCTCTATATATGCATAAAGCTTTGTAGAATGATGTTTATCTATATAGCTCTCATAGGGTCCCATACCAAAGTAGGCTACATTTTCAAGCTTCTTATCAAGGAATAATCTTATTCCAAATCTTGGTAAATCAGGAAACTCTTCATCCTTTACGACTTTTGATAGATGATGTTATTGCTCCCATACAGTCAATTTTCCAAACAATATCCGCATCCAAAATCTTTTTGAATGCTTGCAGCGAACATAGAAGTTTTTACTGATATCTTTACCCATCGGATGATTGTGATAATATCTGTTTCATATGCTCTTACATATGCTTCATTATACTTTGCCTTCTTCCATTCAAGCTTTTGCATACATATCATTATCTGTAAATTGCTCTCCAAATATTAAGCTCCATAGGGTCTGTTAATATATTCTCTTCCTACAAATACCAATGATTCAAACATTCCGTTTCTCTTATTATAAGTATAGGTAAATGACTGTCCCTTAATAATCACTGATACATCATCTTCTACAACTTTCATATCTGACACATTTATTTCTCTATCCAGCCATCTAAGTGAGTTTTGATTTCTTCCATCCTCATTTGAGATCTTTTATCTCATCAAATCCAAGTTCATATCCCTTTGATAATAGCGGCATTTCTTTTTAAGTTTATAGATAAGTTTAAGGAATACCTTTCCTTGTTTGGAATCTTTATCCTAAGCTCAAGCTCTTTTTCACTATATTGCCTCTATAGAAGGAAGCTCTAAGACTCCACTTTCAACATTGAGTCCATCACAGCTCACTTCACTAATAAATGTCTACAAAATCCTTCAGATCATCAAAATCCATATAGTTGTGTATAACAAGCTTTCCATTTACTTCATCATATGAAACAACTCTCGCAGGTCTGTAAACATTCTTATATTCTAAAAGTCCTGTATGTGGCGTTCTGTCCGGTATATAAGTCCATCCATACAAGTTTTAAATCATCTACACTTTCTCCATCAGTCTCCACCATAGTAGTACATATCTTTACCGTTTTTATCTTTACCCTTATATATTGCATGGTCGCACCACTCCCAGACAAAACCTCCACACATAAGATCATTTTCATAAATAAGCTCAAAATAATCTTCAAAATCTCCGGGTCCGTTTCCCATACTGTGACAATACTCCACAAGTAAGAATGGCTTACTTGCATCATTTCTAGATACTCTCTGATTTCTTCAAGTGAAGGATACATTCTACTGTATATATCAAGGTAATCATAGTTGTATACCACATCATAATTTCTGTATCTTGCACTCTCATACTGTGTTATTCTTGAAGGATCAAACTCCTTTGTCCACTTAAGTGCCTTTTCAAAATTGCATCCATAGGCACTCTCATTTCCCCATTGATCACATTACGATAGAAGGTCTGTTCTTATCCCTTCTTACCATAAGCTCCACTCTATCAAGAATAGAAGCTTCCCAAAGCCGGATCATCAGCTATTTTTCATTCCATCTTTTGAACCTGTTATAGTCAGTATCCTCTTTTCTGTAAATCATAACAGGTCCATCTTCGCTCAATATCCGCCTCATCAACAACCATAAATCCATACTTATCACATAGCTGATGAAATATGGTTGCATTTGGATAATGACTGCTTCTTATAGCATTGAAATTATGTTGCTTCATCATAGTAAGATCAGTTATGATTTGTTCCATACTGATTGTAAAATCCTGTTACCGGATCTGAATCATCATCTGTTTACTCCTCTAAACTTTTATCTTTTGTTTGATTAAAATAAAAGTACCCTATCAATTATCTCAACTGTTCTGAATCCTACATACTCAACAATAGTCTCTTCCTCTGTTTCAAGTACCAAAGTATAAAGATATGGATTTTCTGTATTCCAAAAGAATGGGATCACTAACTTCAAACTCTATACTTCCTGTTTTGTCTATTTCACCCTTTTGCTATTATATTTCCGTCTTTATCTTCCAGAGTTATTTTTACCCCTACCGGATCTGTAAGCTCTATATCAAGATTTAACTTCCCTCCATCTGTATTAACTCTATAATCTCTTATATAAGCCTGTGGTCTTTTTAATATATATCATCTCTGAAAATTCCACTCATACGGAATTTATCCTGATCTTCCAAATAAGATCCGTCACACATTTCAATACTAAAACAGCAATGGTATTCTTTCCATTTTTAATACATCTGTGATATCAAATTCGCTTGCTATGCACTACCTGACTGTATCCTACATATGAACCATTTATCCATAAATAAAATGAGCTGTCCACACCTTCAAAATTTAGGAATGCTTTTTGGCTTTCTCATCCTCTTTATATTCAAAATTATGAGACATATGCTCCTATGGTATATCCTGTGGTACATATGGAGGATCAAATGGGAAAGGATATTTTATATTTGTATACTGATGATTATCATATCCCTCATTTTGCCATACTCCCGGTACCTCCATATCTACATACTCTGATACATCAAATCCTTGCTTAAAAACTCTTCCTCTACATCATAGATACTTTCAAAATATTTAAACTTCCATATGCCGTTTAAAAACTGAATCCTGTCTGAGCCTTTGCGATTCTCTACAAGATCATCCATTTTCTTTGAAGCGGGTATATAATACGCTCTTGCCGGCTACAGTGTTCTCATCTTAAAATATTTAGGTCCTCATAATAGCGTGGTACAATCATTTTAACCTCCTTTTATATGAACAATATCATACTATAATATTAAATTTCTCACTTTCATTACATCTTTAATTTAGCTTAATTTTTAGTGTTTTTATGGCTTTTTGTCTATAAACTATACTAGATTAAATATGCACAAAATGATACAATTATATAAATTTGTTATTAGGAGGTTATATGTACTTAAATTGTGGCTATATGCATAACTCTGCCATAGACTTCAAAAGATAAATCAAGGCCGCTTATTGTAGCGAAGCTGTGGCACTTATCGTCTACTCACCAAACCGAAACTTCCCTACCTATAGACCTCGTGGTCGTCTGGACTATCAGCTGATTTATATAAGTTCAGGACAAGCACATTTCATTTTAATAATAAGGACAGTGAAACTGTTATAACTGCCGGAAATATGGTTTTATTTCGTCCAAAGGAATTTCAAAAATATGAATACTATGGTACAAACAGAACCAGAAGTGTACTGGGTACATTTTTACCGGAAGTGATGTAAAAAAATATTTTTGAGAAAATATGGTATCAGTGACGATCTACATTATTTTCTTTGTAGGTACATCCTTGGAATATGAAAGAATATATATATAATATCAGAGTTGCAGCGTTGCCAAGATGACTATGAAGGCTGCTCTCAATACTTATGCAGCAGCTACTTATCTGCATACATAGAGAACTTAAAAAGGAAAGAAAGATCTCAGATATTTATCTGGACAACGAAATGGATATGGCAACTCAGTATTTCAGCGATAACTACAGTAGCGAAATCAATATTGAAGAATATGCCTCTTCAAAGGTATGAGTATAAGCTGGTTTATTAGAAACTTTAAAAATATTCCGGAACTACACCTATACAATTTATTGTTTCAGCCAGAATATCCAATGCACTAGATTACTTCTTGAAACCACAAAATATTCCATATCCGAAATCTCAAGAATTGTCGGATATGACAATCCACTATACTTTAGCAGACTTTTCATAAGATAAAAGGATTCTCACCCTCAGAGTATAGAAAAATATAAAATAATAAATAGCTGTCACTTTAAGTATTTAAAGCGACAGCTAATATTTTATATAAACAAAATATTATAAAAGAGATTAAATAAACCTGCTAAAACCATTACAAATATAGGATTCTTATTATATTTTATCAAAAGTACCATACATATAATAAATATAACCACCATATGCAATCTAAGATTCTCTATTGCTATTTCACTTATACCCAAGGCTGATTGTAATATCTTTATACCTGATATTGCAATCATTGATACTATAACCGGTCTTAAAATACTCAAATATTGACTGCAACATTCTCAGTTTCTTATATTTCATATATACCTGAGCTAGTAAAGTCACCAAAATGAAAGATGGCATTATACAACCAAGAGTAGCTACTATAGCTCCTTTTATTCCTGCAATCCTTATACCTACAAAGGTAGCTGAATTTATAGCAATAGGTCCCGAGTCATCTGTGATATAGTGATAAGATCATTAAATTCTGCTATCGTCAGCCAGTGATTCGCATCCACCACCTCACTTTGTATAATCAGCATAAAGCTGCATATCCTCCACCAAAACTGAAAGCTCCAATTTTTAAAAAAGCTTATAAAAAGTTTTTAGATAAATCATTTGCTTTTTCTCCATACCCTTAGATAAAAAGAGTCTGTATGACTCAACTAAAAATACAGATCAATATAATATATATCACATTTACTTTAAAAATAAAAATTAATTAAAAAGCTATCAGCATTATAAACACACTTAAAGCACTCTTCTTACCAATTATATCAGATCCCATCTCGATAACTTACAGAAGCAATAACCGCACCAACTCCTGCCTGCATTCCCTCAAAGCATATATGCAGTGAAAGCGTTCTCACGAAACAGTGTATAAAATATTGATATAACTGAAATCATAAGAAAAGGAGGAATGACAGTGGCAAAAGTTGCCACTACCACCCTACTATTCCTGCAAAGCTTATATCCCACTGCTATAGCCCCATTTACTGCAATAGCTCCCGGTGCTGACTGTGCAATAGCCACCGATCAAGCATTTCATCATTTTCTATCAATGATACTCATCCACAAACTTTTTGCTTCATCAATGTAACTATCACATATCCACCCCCAAATGTGAATGCACTTAAATAAAGTGTTGAAATAAAAAGCTTAATAAGGATTTTTCTTATTCATTTCTTTTTACTATTTCATCAATCTTCTTTAACTCTTCTTCACTAAATGAAGTATTTTCTATAGCCGCAATATTATCAAGTACCTGTGAAGGTTTTTGAAGCACCTATAAGTACAGATGTCATAACATCATCTTTAAGTGCCAAAGCAAGTGCCATTTGTGCCAAACTTTTGCTGTCTTGCTTTTTGCAATATCATTCAGTTTACTTATAGCTTCAAGTTTTCTTTGCTGTAAGATTGTTTTTCATTTAAGAATCTTCCATCAGTAACTACTCTACTCATCAGACGGTATTCCATTAAGATATCTATCACTTAAAAAGTCCCTGTGCCAGTGGACTAAAAGAGATATAATACCCTTCTTTAGTTTGCCTGACATATCCTTTAATTCATTATTTTCAATAGTTCTATCAAATATTGAATATCTGTTTTGATTTATTATAAAAGGAACTTTAAGCTCATTTAGAATCTTTGTTGCCTGTTCCAAAGTCTCACCGTCATAGTTTGAGAGTCCGACATACAATGCCTTTCCAATATTTACTATCTGTGCCAGAGCACCACATATCTCCTCAAGAGGTGTATTCTTATCCATTCTGTGATGATAGAATATGTCTACATATTCAAGTCCCATTCTTTTTAAACTCTGATCAATACTTGCTATAAGATACTTTCTACTTCCAAAATCACCATAAGGACCATCCCACATAGTATACCCTGCCTTGGTACTAATGATCATTTCATCTCTGTATTTTCCTAAATCTTCCTTTAGGATTATGCAAAATTCTTTTCAGCACTTCCCGGTGCAGGACCATAGTTATTTGCCAGATCAAAATGAGTGATACCATTGTCAAAGGCTGTAAATAAAATATCCTTCATATTTTCAAGATTTGAATGGTCTCCAAAATTATGCCAGAGTCCAAGTGACACCAATGGCAACTTTAATCCACTGTTACCACAATGAGCATATCTCATTTTTCTCATATCTATCTTCTTTTGCAAAATACATAAAAACTCCTTTCAAATATCAGTTTTCAAATTCTCTAAACATCATTAAAAATTATTAACATAGCTACAGCTGCAAAATAAAATAGCCTTTTCAGCCCAAATTCTCACAAACAAATATCCTACCATAGTACCTATAATAAATACAAATATACATACATAATAATAAAGTCCTTTTTCAGAGTGCAGACTTATCACCGGTTTTTATTCCTCGATACATATTCTGTGTTCCTGCTTTTTAAATTTCCGGTGCACATAGTAGTCGCCATAGCTGTACCTCTAACCTTTGGAAATGTAGCAAACTGCACTCCTGATATCATAGATATTATTGAATTGACTATTTGGTTCATATCTTGAGGCAAAAAGCTACAAATACAAACGCAACTATCTCAAATACTACTATTATCTGTCTCAATGTATAATATTAATCTTTTTCTTTTCTATGTTTTATTATTTCACATATAGCCACACCTATGGCAAAGGATAATATTGGTATAATATAATTTACCGATTCCAAAAACTTGCCTTCACATATCTTTAATGTCATCAGTATTATATTACCCGTTTCAGCATTGGCAAAAACTTTTTCCACGATTTATATATGAATATGCATCCATAAATCCACCTGAAAGTGCAAAAAGTATCCCCCACCATTATGGACTCTGATATCTGCCATCTTTTCATTTTATCCTCATGGTCTAAAAAGAATACTCTTATATTTTTAAACTATTGTTAACTAAAATAAAGTCTATATGACCCAGCTAATATCAGATTACACCCTGAATTTAGCGAGTCTATAAGAATTATTTTAATGTTGTAAATGTATCTAATGCCTTTTGAGCTTTCTCTTCAAAATACTGCTGGCTGTAATTATTGCCATAAAATTTCGGATTTTATATAAATTTGCTTTCTATATACGGTATAATCTCCGGTTGTATCAGTTGCACTCATTGCTATAGTCTCTTTGCCATTGAACATAGCCTTGGCACTTTCTACACTGACATTTACCATCCTGCCAGCCTTATATTGCTCCTGTAATTTTGCTACCACCGCCTCTAATTCTGTCTCCGTCTCAAAGGTGTACCCATCTTTTCAATAACAACATTTACATTGCTGACTCCGGTTCCATTCTCACTGGTAGCATATACATCCATATATATACTTTCATCTGCTGCCTCACTGTGACATACCGGATTGCTTTATGAAAAATATCTCTCATCTGTGCAATATTATCTCTGCTCTCCATCTTATAATTGTTGGCAGGTGCATCAAATTTGATATTGAAAAGCTTCATTTGTATATACAGAATCTTCTTTTCTACCTCTATAGTACTGTATATCATCTTCTAGCTAGGTTTTCCTCTTTTAGAACCTCTGCCTGTGTAGTTAGAACCTCTATTGTTGGAACTTCTGTGCTTGTTTCAACAGCGCCAGTTCACTTGTGTACTTTCAGCTGTAGTTTTCAGTTTTATTTCCTCCGCCACAGGCGAGTCATCATGACAGTTAAAGATAACAATGGTATAAAAATGTTTTTCATATCACCACTCCATCACTAATCAATCCTAAAATTTATCTATATTAAATATCAATCAAAATATTACAACAGTGTGATTAAAAATGTAAATATTTTTAACCGGATTTTATATAATCTTAACTTTTTTATGTAATGGAGGCTGTTTCTAATATTTTCATTACTACTTTATTCTCATTGTTTCCTTATTATCATTATTGTCTTTATGTAAAAAGCTTCTTTTATTTTTATTCCAAAAATAAAACCTCAAATCACAAATATTTAATCTGCTTTGTAAATGCATTCAAACAATCCTCAACTTGTTCATCTGTAGTATTTACTTCTATAACAGCTACATGAGTTTTCCTGACTGTAAAAACTTCTGTATGATAATATTTCACACTACCTGAAGTTAATACTGAATTAAGACAAGGGAACATCCTCACCTAAAAATTTAATGTGTTGCTTTTCCACTTTAATATTTTCATCACCTAATCCCATATTATCGTCCTTTATTACATCAATCTCTTCGTCTATATAGAGTTTTTATATCTGTACTATCTTCTAAAATTTTTAAACGACACAGTTTTTACCGCTATCACTACTATTTGCTTCCATTCTTGTTGAATAATCACCATAAAACATATGCATAGCACTAAGCTCTTGGTCATCTACCATTTCCATATTTGCTACTTTAGCATCAAAACTTTATATTAAATACATCATTTATATATACATCACCATCAAGTATACCATCAGACTGGTATCCCTACTTTCCTCTGTAAATGATTTTTACCACTTTATCATTATCATAGCTGCTTTGCTGCCACAGGCTGTTATAGAAAAATATTGACACCATAATAATACCAATCATTATAAAATTAAATTTTTCTCATTTACCTCCCACCTACAAAATATACTTTTTATTTGAGTATATCATCTATTTAAATAAAAACAATAATTTAAAATTTTTATACTGTATTTTTGCAAATTCCTATATAAAACCGACCAACAAAAGTTAGATTCTAGATCCAACTTTTTGTTGGTCGATTCATAAAATATGACTTTATATTTATTCTGCCTTGATAAACATATCCATTCCTGTTTTAGCTATCTCTTCATCCATTGTCATAAGAACAACTGTTGCTATACGATCACCTGACTTTATAAATGCCTGAATCTGATACTGTGTTACACCACCTGAGTGATTTCTGTCTTCACATCATGTGTACATCCTCACCCAAAAGTTTTATTGTAGCAGTTTCAACCTTTGAGTCTTCCATACCCATCTCTTCATTTGTTTTCTTTTTGTCCATCAACTACTGTCTCCATCTATGCCTGAACATCATTAAATTCCTCATTCATTATACCTATCATTACAGTTTTGTATAAGTACTGTCATAAGCATATGCTTCTAAAGCCCATCAGGTGCATCCTGTCCTAAAACAGCCAATTCTTCAGGACTTGCTAAAAATCATACCATTAGCTTCTGCATCAAAACTTTATATTGAAAGCTTTATTTGTATAAACACTACCTTCAGTTACACCGCTTAAATCATCCGTTTTAGCTTCAGAAAGACTCTCTGTAGGTTTTCTTCAGCCTTCTTTTCGTCAGTCTTTTGACTTTGCTTCCTTACTTTCTGTTGCAGATGTTTACAACCTTCTCAGTGCTTTGCATTAGCACCATACTGTTTGACCGCCAATACTGATGCTATAGCTAATGCAGCTAATTTAAAATTTTTCTCATAATATCCTCCATTTTTGTAAAATAGTATCTCGCTGATTATACAAAAATAGAACATGAAAAATTATAATTTGTGAGTAATATTTAAAAATAATAAAAATATAATATGCTATAACTTTTTATTTAGCTAGAGTAAAAGATATCAAATGCATTTTTCAACAAATTCTTGATCTCTTCCCATTGCTAAAAGCAATCAATGTATATTCTCCATATGGAATAAATATATACTTTTTATAACTCTTTTTCGCCATCAGAATAAGTCTCTACAGTACTTCTACTAATAAAATCTTCTCCAAGAAAATTTATCTGTTAATTCTACGGTTTTATTATCTTCTTCATCATAAAATAGGTTTCTGTGGTTTCTTCTTCTTTGGTTTCTTCTCTACTCTTAGATACCATAATGACAATAGTATTGTCATATGTAACATCATAGTGCCATCATATCTGTATATCATTTCCCACTGTCAATATAGTCTTTTTGTTCTCTATCCGGAGGATTACCCATTAATTCAGTTCCTCCTGTAGTTTGAAAAACATCATATGCTTTTTGCTGATATCGCATTGCATATTCAACATATTGCTTGTATAAACAGAATCTTTTTATTTCTCCTCTTGCAAAGCGTGATCTTTCTTTTACAATGTCATCTTTTCCGGTTTTGTCTTCTTATTTTTATCAGTATTTTGGCGTCTTCAAATATATCAGCTTTTTGGGCATCTTCTTCATCATAACAACTTATCATGATTTCTACTATATGCTCATCTATCTTAAAAATATAATTGTTTTTCATAATATCCAGGCATTTCTACCTTCATATTCTGATTTCAGCTTATCTCTATACGTACCTTTTTCCTGCTATTACTCCGGGCTTAGATGGATATCCATAGTTTCATTATCATCTTCGAGTCGGGAGTCTTCTTCAAATTCCTTATAACCTTTTTGTATAATCATATATATTCCTTACATCCGGATCTTTGTAGATAAATATATCAACAGTTCTTGTAGGGATCTGATATATCAATACATGCATATCGCTTACCATCTTAGTATTCATCATCTAATCTTTTATCTATATCCTCTATATCAGCCTATCTGTTATGGCAGCTCTGAAAACTCTCCATAAACTCAGATTCATAGTATACCTCCATATTATTGGATTTTCGCATCAAAACCTGGGATTCAACATTTTTACTTATATACTCCATCTTCAATATTCCCTAATGAGCAATTTTGATGTATTGAGTTTTTCTTTTTCTTCTTCAGTTTCTTTGTTTTCCTTGTCCTCTTTCTTCTCTTTCTTTTTCTGCTTTCTTTTTAGATGACCTTTCTTTCTTTACGTTTCTTTTTCTGTATTTTTGCCTGTTTTATTTTCACTACCACCCATCCTGATAAAAAGCATCAATACAATAATCATACTTATAATGATAGATTTCTTTTCATCACGTCCCTCATGATGTCCAGCTACGATTTAATAAAATTATAAACCTTAATAAAGTAAAAATATAATATACAATGACGAAAACAAATTATTATTTTAGTTTATATTGCTATATAATCATTTAAAAACAGCTTATAGTACAAAATAATATGTTATTTTATGTTATTTTTACATATAAAAACTTAATCCAAAACAGTGGGAAGTTTTTATATCAAAAAGCATACCCTGATATACTAGCTTCATTGCATCCTGAAAAATTTGAATTTCAATTTGTGAACGACTACGAGATCATATCACAAACAGTGCGCTCAAGATTATAAATGAAAACTTCATTTCCAAAAGGTGTTTTTGCTTTGAGAATTCCAAGTTCAAAAAGTCTTTTTGAAAGTTTGCCACTTTTGTAATCAGTATTTTAAGAAAAATAACCTTGAAAAAGAGTAGACCATCGTCCTTTGAAAGACAGGATATAGAAGAAATACCAACCATTCATTTAGGAGCAAGTGCAGTGCCTTAGAAAGAAAAGGCATTGAAACCGATAAAAGGAAACATCAATGAAATTAAAAGCATAACTCTTTGGTCAAAACTATTCGAGAAGAATATCAGAGCTTACTTCTTGGATGGGTTCTTTGCTTTTGAAATTTACAATCAAAAATATGATGAATATAAACAGACAAGACAAGATAAAAATAGACAATAAAAGCAGAACTCTTTAATCTCCATGATATATCTCAATTTACAACGATATACAAGACAAAAATCTATCCTATGAGCGCATATAAACAAAAGAAACATAATATTAAATACACTCAATATTTATGGTATAATAATTGAATTTATGTAGTTGATAAGGAGGTGGTAGCTATATGAATAATAAAATAGATAAAATTCATAAAGATGTTTGTATAGCAGCATTAAAGTGATGGATAATGCAAGAAACAAGGTTGCAAGAGAAGTTAATAATATCCTCATTCAAACTTATTGGGAGATTGGGCGAGTTATCATAGAAGATGAAACAGGGAAATTCTGATAGAGCCAAGTATGGAAAACCGTTAGTAACAGACTTATCAAGAGGCTCACTAAAGAATATGGTAAGGGATTTTCAAGGTCTAATTTGCAAAATATGAGGAATTTTTATCTGTCATATCAATTTGCCAGACACTGTCTGGCAAATTAAGTTGATCACATTATGTGAACTACTTTCCATAAGCAATGAGCAGAAAAGGAGCTTTTTATTAAAAGAAACTATTAATGCAAATTGGTCTGTAAGAGGAGCTAAAAAGGCAAAATAAAAAAACATCACTTTTTGAAAGACTTTACTTTCATCAGGAGATGAAAATAAAGAAAAAGGTATTGGAGTTAGCGCTTAAGGAAATGAAATAAATAAGGCAAGTGATGTTGTAAAAGATCATATGTGTTTGAATTTTTAGGACTGCCTGAAGAAAAGCCAGTATGGAAAGTGATTTAGGAAAAGCCTTAATAGCTCATATTGAAAAATTCTTGCTTGAACTTGGCAAGGGCTTTTATGTATATGAGCTCACAACAAAGGTAACACTTGGAAATACCCATTATTATGTTGATATGGTATTTTATAACTAAGATACTTCAAGAGCTATGTTTTTGGATTGAGCTAAAAAACAGAGCTAATGCCGGAAGCAGTCGGACAGGTAATATGTATCTTAACTACTACAAGACGGAAGTTAATGACGATACGGATAATGAGACCGATTGGAATTATCCTTTGTACCGATAAGGACAGTATACAGGGCAGAATATGCACGCGCAGTTTGTCCAATAAGATATTTGCTTCTAAATACACTTTATATATTCTAATAGAGAACAATTAGAAGAACAAGTCGAAAGAGTTTTAAGGAATTACAAGGAAAAATAAAGTTAATTGAAAAAGAATGTTTTCACTGAAAACAGTGGATAGCGACTTATTTTTGGGATATGCCACTAAGTAGTCCAGATGCCTATATTTTCAGTTTATCAATGAAATCTATACAGTGAGATACCGGTAGGAATGTTAAGGCAGTATATAGGGCGAAAAGGACTTGATGGAAAGCATACAAAAGTCGCCATTTACAGATATAAAAGGGGCTGTCGGGAAATGGCATCCATAAAGAGGGTGGTGTGGCTCAAAATGAGTCACACCTAATTCTACATAGATGGCTAACGATAACCATCTTTCTCCGTTACATATATAATAGTAACTATGCTCACAGTTAATTATTATAACGACTGAAATAGGTCAACAGAAAATCAACTTTAGCTTCATGAATTGAGTTTACCCGATGACGATCCAGTCTATACCCTAAAAAGTTATGCAGGATTTAGATTTTTCCGGACTATTAGCCAATTGTTCGGACAAGGAAAGGAACAAGGGTACCAACCTTGATCATAGTGTATGCAGTTATTACTTATGCAAATATGCGTGGAATACGCTCTATTGATCGTATTGTGGTTTATGTGAAAGAGATATTGCTTTTATCTGAGACTACTCAGGGAGGAAGCCTAAAAGAATACTTTTATGAATTTAAAAGTAAGAAACTTACTTCAGATATTTTGGATGACTTAAACTATCAGTTTATGAGACGATTACAAAAGGAAGGATTTGTAACATTAAAAGAATTGTTTATTGATGGAACAAAAATAGAAGCTAATGCTAATCGTTATACTTTTTGTATGGCGTGGAAGTATTAATTATCATCTTGCAGGTCTGCTGGATTCTATTGATAAGCTTTATTCAGACTATAATTCTTTTTACAAGATAATGGATTTGGTGAAAAGTACGAGCTTGATCAAAAATGTTTTGTGATTGACAGGATTGATAGAGTTAGAGATATTATTGAAAAGAACAGAAAGAAGATTGCAAGCATAAAAAGCTATCTAATAATCGTATTATGAGATTGATAACTGCTCGCCTATTGAAATACTTAAGCTTCAGAAAAACCTTATGACTATTGCTGACGGAGAAGGTATTGTAGTTTGTTAACGGAAAGGGTAGAGAAAGCCAAAAGCTTCAACAACTCTATGAAGAACTTGAACATTGTGGACAGCGATTAATACACTATAAAAGAATGTTTTTGAGATTATGGGGAAAGATAGAAACAGCTATTCCAAAACTGATTTGGAAGCAACCTTTATGCGAATGAAGGAAGATCATATGCTTAATGGGCAGCTAAAGCCTGCATACAATGTACAGATAGCGAGTGAGAAATTATTTTTATTGTACATAGTTATGTAGTAATGATCGTACAGATTATAATACGTAATTCCGATCCTTGAAAAGCATAAGGAAGCATTCGGAGAAGTACTTGAAGAGTTACGGCAGACAGCGGTTATTGTAGTGAGGAAAAATCTCTTATATCTAAAAGAAAATAAGATAGATAGTTATATAAAACTGGGATCATGAAAAAACGAAAAACAAGAGCATACAGTAAAGATGTAGGTAAATACTACAACATAGAAGACAATGGTATTTGAAGATGAGCAGATCTATATCTGTCATAACGGTCGTGAACTTGAGACATATCAACACAGAAAAGAAAAACAGAATGGTTATACACAAACATATGAAGTATATGGATGTTCAGACTGTAGTGGATGTGAACATAAGTCTAAATGCTTATACAAATATAATCCTGATAAAGATGTTGATAAGAACAAAGTGAGTGAAGATCAATATGAAGTATAGGAAGAGGCTTCAGAGAAATCACATGCTAACATACAGAGTGAAAAGATATTCTGAAACGACAGACACGGTCTATTCAAACGGAAGGTCATTTTGGAGACCTATTAAAGAGAATGAAGATTTCCGACGCTTTAACTATCGTTCTTCAGATAAGGTATATAAAAATTTATGCTTTTGCGATAGGAAGAAATATAAACAAATATCATCGTTTTCTCTACGCATAAAACTAAAGAGAATTTGAAGGAAAACCACAAGGAAAAACCGCATAGTAAAAATGCAAAAGCAAAATTTCAGCCAAGGGGGTTTATGCCCAAAATGAACAGCATAATAGAAAAACAAAATATCCTGACAAAGTCACCAAAGCCAAAACGCCTTTGTACTTGTCAGGATATTTCTATTTATTCTGTATGGAAGTAAAATTCAGTATGTTCCCGATAGCCTTGATTTATTTATATTTAGTTCGGTATTTTCATCATTCCCATTCCACCGCCTGCAAGCATTGCAGGTGCATCTTCTTTGATATTAGCTACCGCTGACTCTGTTGTGAAGTGTAGATGCAACTGAGTTTGCATTCTGGAAAGTGCTGATCTTGTAGCCTTTTGCGGGATCTCAGATACCTGCCTTTTACCATATCCATATTCTTCTCTCATAGGCATCAAATCCTACATCACTTGACTCTCTTGCATTGTTTACAACAACGCTCAAGTCCTGCATTCTCTACTATTCTGAAAAGTGGTGCCTCAAGTGCTTTAGTATGATCTTTTGCACCTGTTCTCTCATCACCTTCCAAAGTATCTACAAGCTGCTTCCTTACTTGCGTGAATATAAGCTGAACACCACCTGCGATGATACCTTCCTCAACTGCTGCTCTTGTAGCATTTTAGTGCATCTTCCATACGAGGCTTAGCTTCCTTCATCTCAGTCTCTGTAGGCTGCACCTACTCTGATAACAGCTACACCACCTGAAAGCTTAGCAAGTCTTTCCTGTAATTTCTCCTTGTCAAACTCTGATGTAGTTTCTGACGGCTGAGCTTTGATCTGAGCAACTCTTTTCAATATCAGCCTTTGAACCTGTCCGTCAGCGATAACTGTATTCTCTTTTTGAACCTTAACACTTTTTGCACGACCCAAGGCTTGCAAGTGTAGCATCACTAAGTTCAAGTCCAAGCTCCTCGCTGATCACTGTACCCGCCTGTAAGAACAGCGATATCCTTTTAACATATCTTTTTCTTCTGTCACCATATCCCGGGCCTTTACAGCCACTCGTTGAATGTTCCTCTAAAAGCTTATTTACTATAAGTGTTGTAAGAGCCTCACCCTCAACATCCTCAGCTATAATAAGAAGCTTTGTCCTGATTTAACAAGCTCCTCAAGTACAGGTAAGATATCCTGAATATTTGAGATCTTCTTATCTGTAATAAGTAGCTATGGATCGTCAAGATTTTGCTTCCATCTTCTCCATATCTAGCATATATGCAGAAACATAACCTCTGTCAAACTGCATACCCTCTACCAAATCAAGCTCTGTAAGCATAGTCTTTGACTCTTCGATAGTGATAACACCCTCATTGGTTACCTTCTCCATGAGCGTCAGCTACAGGCTACCAACCTCATCATCACTTTTGCAGATATGGCTGCTCTGCGATCTGCTCTTTTCCATTTATAGGCTCACTCATCTTTGCAATAGCTTCTACTGCTGCATCTGTAGCCTTCTTCATTCCCTTTACGAAGGATAATAGAGTTTGCACCTGCTGCCGGTTCTTCATTCGTTTCATCATTGCCTGTGCAAGAACTGTAGCTGTTGTTGTGTCACCAGCCACTATCATTTGTCTTTTGTAACTTCCTGTACAAGCTGTTGCACCCATATTCTCAAATGCATCTTCAAGTTTCTATTTCCTTTGCAATGGTTACACCGTCATTTGTGATAAGTGGTGTACCGAATGACTTATCAAGTACAACATTTCTTCCTTAGGTCCCAATGTAACTCTTACTGTATCAGCTCAGCTTATTTACACCGGCTTCCAATGCTTTTTCTGGCTTCAACGCCATATTTAATATCCTTAACCATGATTTATCTCCTTTAAACTTTATAAAACGATTTATTCAATTACTGCCAAAAATATCATTCTGCTTTAACGATATACTCAACCTTGTCAAGTTCTACCTCTGTACCTGCATACTTGGAATAAATAACCTTATCTCCTACTTTAACCTGCATCTTTATTTCTTTTCCGTCCACGACTCTCACCCGGACCTACTGCAACAACCTCAGCCTGTGAGAGGCTTCTCTTCTAGTCCCAGGCACTATTTCCGGATGCTGTTGTTTCTTCAGCAACCAACTGCTTTAAAAACCACTCTATCAAATAAAAGTATTAACTTCATTTTGTATTCCTCTAATATCTATAAAATCAACTATCTAGTTTTTATACCACTTTTTATTAGCAGTGTCAAGCTTTGAGTGCTAATATTCTTAATAAATTAAAAATCAGCCACAGCTTTAAAAAGTTACCGGCTGATTGTTTTTATTCTTATTTAAAGAACTTATCATATATTCCAAATACAAATATAAATAATACTATAATTGGCAATATAAATGTGAGGTAGAATCTCATCAATTCTTCATTTTAAGACCTTCTCCCTTATTACATTCCTTGAGGTAATCTCAACCCCAGCCATATCTGCTTAGCAAAAACAACAGATATACCAAAGAACCAGAGGCAATATAATATTACTCACAAGGAAATCTTCAAGATCAAGTATAGTTCCTCCAAATGGCTTTAACCATCCAAAACTCCAGCTGCTAAATCCGTATATACATGGTAATGAAAGTAATATTATCACTATCAGATTGAAAAGGCTCACCTGTTTTTCTAGACTTCTTTGTAAGATCCATACCGCATGAAACTATATTCTCAAATACTGCAAGTACTGTAGAAAAAGCCGCAAATGACATATGAAGATAAAGAAGAAGCTTCCCCAAAGTCTACCCAGTACCTCTTTATTAAGATATTAGGCAAGGTGATAAATATAAGTGAAGGGACCTGAGTCTGATCTACACCATATGTGAAAATGTGGCAGGGAAGATAATAAGTCCTGAAACTATAGCTACGAAAGTATCAAGTATAACTATTGTAACAGACTCTCCAAGCATACTTCTATCATTACTTATATAACTTCCAAATATAAGCATTGCACCTATTCAAGGCTAAGTGTAAAGAATGCCTGATTCATAAGCACCGTGATCACATCACCTATACCTATCTCTTCTATTCTGCTTATACTTGGTACAAGATAATACTTAAGTCCTTCCGCAGCACCTTTTTGAGAAAGAATGAATTTGCCAAAAATAATCATTAAACAAGAAGTGTAACCATAACTATTTTTGTAATATTCTCAAGTCGATTCAAGTCCTCTTGATACTATAAACATACCTGCAACAACTCACAACCATCCAAAAATCATAATAGGCTGTGAGCTTATGTTCTCAAACACCTTGAAACTCCTTCTGAGTCAGACCCTCAAACCCTCCTTAACAGTTAAGTAGAAATAATGTAACATCCATCCTGATAGTGGTATAGAACATCATCAAAAGATAATTTCCTACCAGTGCTACTATAGCATGTACATGCATGCGTTTACTTCCAGCAGGTTCTAACCTTTGATAAGCCATTACCGACTCTTTCTCTTGGCCTACCTATTGAGAGCTCCATTCATGATAGGCAATCCCAGCATAACAGAAATAATAAATACAGTAGTACGAAAAAAGCCACCACCACCTTTTCCTGTCATGTGAAACTTCCAGCACATTACCTATACTCATTGCACATCCGGCTGAAATGAGTATAAAACCCCAGCCTTGACTTTTAACCTTTCTCTCCAAAATATTCCTCCTACTTATCCTTGATATTTTTGAGGATTGCAGAAACATTGTGTAAAAGCAATCCACACATAAAGATAAACACTTTTACTAAAATGACTTGATAAACTGTAGTCAATCAAAATGCAAAATATTATAACACAATTAATAAAAATTTCTATCTTATACCTTAAGTATATTCTTTTATATTATTGTATTATTCAAAAATCAATTAATCATATTTTGACAAATCATAACCCAAGAATTATTTCTATTTTGATATTTAATCTTATATTAGTTTTATAAATAATCTTTAACTTAAGGTATTGACTCTGACATTGCGTCATAGTTTATACTTATCCTTATGAGGAATCAATGTAAATTAAAAAGGTTAGTAGAATCAGCGGTATATCGTGTGCGCACTTTTACACCATTATGATGAAATAGGTTTGCTTTCACTAAAAAGAAAAATGGATACAGATATTATTCTGAGGATGATATGTCTTTTTGCAAATGACATTATTTTATAAATATCTGGGATTTCCTTTAAAACAGATAAAAGGATTTATTAAAACAAGGAAGATCCGAAATACTCCATCATCTAAAGAAACAACTCGTTTTGATACAGAGAGAAAAGCAAAAACTCTTAACACTTATTGATACATTGGAAAAAGACTATTGAATCAAGAAAATTACTATGTCAACAAAGAAAAATTCAAAGGTTTTACATATCAGGATAATGAAAAATAAACAAAAAGCAATGACCTTTATGGAAGGAAGTTATTGAGGAAGCCGTTAAAAAGCAAGGAAGAGAACAGGAAATTGCGACGGTTTTAACAATATCTTTTGCAATATCGGATAATATGTCAAGGGACTTAAGGCTACATCAAAAAGAAAATACCGAACTGAAAGCAATTTCACAAACATATTTGTGAATATTCTGAATGTAGTGCGGATGTGTTTTTCAAGCATAGGCTATGGATATGTTAAAATCCGGAATCAAAAGATAATATGGACAAATTCGGAGAAGGTATGGCACAGTATCTGTGTGATGCAATTCAACATTATGTAAAAAGAGATTTAATTGATAAATCTTTTAATATTTTCACCTCTAAGTATCATTTTATTGTACTTAGAGGTTGAAAATCTCTATCTTACAATCTGTTTGCTTATTTATGTGTACTACCAAGATATTAAAACTTTGCTCTATACCTTCTGTAATCTGTTTGAAAAATCCTTACTCCAAATGTTTAAACTACTTTATATCATGTATACAAAAGGTTCACATCTTTTGTTATAAAAATCTATATTGTCAAATCTATATCTCACTATTTTAATTCTTCTTCAGTACAATCATTATCTGCTAATATCTCCTGATTGAATTAATCTTTCCCTTTAAATGTCTTAAATTTACCTCCTCCCTTAGACAAGTAAAAATATAATCATGCAGATCTCTACCTTTATGCGGTTTTCGCCTGCCAAAAGTACTGCATGAATTTTTCCAGCAAAAGGTGAAGGCATATCGTATAGAAATTAACTTCATATGGGGCAGGATTTAATCTATATTTGTCTCAAAATGTCATATTGTGAGGAGTTTATCAATTTCAAATTTGATTTTTACTACATTCTGTAGGGATGCTTCCACTCTCTCATCCACATAAACATAAAAGTAAATGCTCTTTTGTGTTTTCCCTTAAAAATACTGACTTAATACTGCTATCATTTGTCTTTTCACCCCTCAAGATTTAATCCAAATGATCTAAGTTCTTTTTCTAAAACAGGAAAATACATATGTCAAACTTCTCATCTTTTGTCTTTCAATGAAAAGTCAAGATCCTCAGAAAACGATCCAAATGTGCTAAAAAGTCATTCTAAGAGCTGTTCCTCCATCGAAGGCGCCTTTTGGACTCACGCTCTCAGATAATCTGCACATCTCTGAAATCTATCACCATACCCTTATAAGCTTTCCCAACTTTTCATAATGCGTTATGAAACTGTTTCTATATGGAAATTTATAATTCATACTAACCTGTAAGTCATCCAATCATTTCTCTAATTTCCTGATGTTTTGGCATCACGCATCTAATAAAGTTCATCACAAAAGCGCTTTCTCAGGTTCTGCAATGCGATAAAAATAATCACCCTCCTTTATCAGATTAATCCCAGAAATCGATGGCTGACGGAATGTCACACATGTAAAAATCCAAATTCGTCTCATATAGCTTTTCTTTTTATCAAAGGTAAGCATTTGTCAACTGTATACACAGCTTCCGGAATTAATCCATAATAACTAAGTGCATACTCAAAAGATATATATGACGGTCCATATATACTCCGCTCATGGGTATGCCGATACATTTTATCTGTCTCATATAATCCCTTAGAAATGCGGACACAATCCCTGCATCTACCATTTCTTGACAGTTTGGCTTTGGGATTTGCATAGAGACTAAGTTCTTCCAAAAGCATATAGATGTTGTTTTTATCATATTTTTCACCTCTAAGTATCCATTTTATTGTACTGAGGTGAAAATCAAGTATTTAAGTTTATTTAATTTGTCTTTTGTATCAATTTTGATATAAAATTTGCTACATTACAATATCATTTTTAAACTGTTATATTTTAGGAGCAAATATGAATCAATACTTGGGAAGTGTCTTTACAGGCAGTTATACTTTTTCCATTTGTAGTAGCTATTTTTATCATATACCCTATATCGCTTTATAACTACCATAAATATGGCTCTGTACTGGAGCTTAAAGGTTTTGATTTGTTTACTCTTTTATGTATTCTATGTATGTACTGTCTTAGGCAGTACTACCACTTTCCTACACACACAGAAAGAGGCCGCTACTCTTCATAGTCATAAAATGCAGCTTGAACCTTTATTTATAAAAGATATATTAAAAATCTCATATTATTAAAGGACAAACTACTTGATGAGTTTAGTTTTTAAAACAAGGCTTTCTAGTAAATATTTTAAATCTAATGGCTGTCCATTTAGAATGTATCTCCGTTACTATTTCAGAAAGATCATTTATAGAACTTTAGTTTTATCGTTTCTATTATCATTATTTTTGAAATAACACAACTTACAGGACTATATTTTACCTATTCCGGCAGTTACAGACTCCTTTGATGTGGATGATCTTTATTGTAAATACTTCAGGCGGTGTGCTTGGATTTCTTTGCATTGGACCTGTTATGGAAATTTCTTCCTTCAAGAGATGAGCTGGATGAAAATAAAGCTACAGGAATGGAAGTATCATTAATAAGACGTTTTATATCATTCTTTTTGATATGGCCTTTTATTGCTGTATTAACCTTTATTTGTGAAATTTTAATACCTGAATTTACCTTGATGTTCTCATTTGAGAGCAAAGCATCTTATTTTATTTTCTGTTTGTTTCCGATATTATTTAAAGGAAGAACTTTGGAAATTCTATCACAAGTACAGCCATTGTATCTTTAAGAAATACGGCATCCCAGCATTCTATTCATATGTAGGTATATACTTTTTACCGGACTTTATATATACGCTAGAATTTAAGAAGATTGCTGGAAAGAATCTAATACTTACAAATGCAGATCCTTATAAAAGATATGGCATATGCAAACTCTTTGAGCTAGCAACTATTTTGTACTTTATGATGTCGCGTAGCTCTTATAAAAATCTGCAAGATCATCACAGACTTTTACATGAAAAATTATCACATACAAAAATCCAAAAGCTACAGTAAAAGTATAGCAAACCATCTCTGGAATCTTTGCTTATAATAATATTTTTCATACTTGAAAAACTGTTAGTATTAATGTAGTATTTAAATACGCTATGTCTAGTTTTTACCACATTAAGGAGGACTATCTATGAAAATCAAAGGTATAGAGAAAAGATCAGATTCGGTGTACTTCCGGGAACTATATCAATAAAAATACGAACCTGGGCTCTGTGCACTTCCTCACTCCTCTAGGGCTCATTCTATTATGGATAGAGCGCTCCTCTTCAAAGGACTACTTACTTATAGAACACGGGAAGTGTGTCTAACTTTCAATATCTATATTTGTATTTATTATTATATCAACTACATTATTGTATGCAGCTAGCACTCATATATCATCTGCAGTGTCTTGGATCTCAAGGAAAACTCTTATTTTTCGTAAAATAGACCATATGAGTTTCTATACTTATCGCTGAACACTATGCCTCCTGTGCCTTACCGCTCTTAGAGTGAAAACTTGGATATATATTACTCAGCTGCAATATGGGCACTCCTGCTATTGGAGGGATTATTCTGGAAAATATTCTATATAAGTTGTCCTATAAGTGGCTGTCATTCTCTAATTTATCTCATTATGATGGCTAGACATCTGCACTACAGTCTCTCTCTGCTAGTCACTTGCCTACCGATTTTTATGAGCACTTTTGCTTTGGAGGTATTGCTACGCACTGAAAGTGCTGATCTGTGCACTTAAATCGAAAGGCTTTGACTGAGCCAACCTCACTTCTCGGATCACGAGTGCAGATTTTTCATACGTTTTTCAACTTCTGATTAAACATTTTGAACCTATTATGGCTGTCTGCTTTTTAGTACAACGTCTTTTATTATACATGTCTACTCAATCAGAGTCATATATCTATAAATTACTGTTTTGTTTCATTTTATTTTATAATATTTACAAAAATAAAACTGCAAATAATATATACTATTGAATATATCTGTCTTATTATATATAATTAATATAGAGTTAATTTTATATTTTTAATGTATGCATATTTTATAGGAGGTATTTATATGAAAAAGCAGCTTTTTGTACACTGATAATATTTGCTACATTATCTTTAACTTCAACTGTTTTGCAAGTCAAGGATATAAAAACAAAGGTATGCATTAAAAGATACTTGGATGATTCATAATGATGCCTGGTGTTATGTGACTTGAAGGAACTGTTTCTACTAGGATGGAAAAATATTTTAGATCATTGGTTTCTACTTTGATAATGAGGGAAAAATGGTTACAAATCAATGGGTTGGTGACTATTACATCGGTCCTAACGGAATGATGTTAACCGATACCACCACTCCTTGACGGTTATAAAGTCGGAAATGATGGTACAAGAATTTCTGAAAAATTGTGCTTAATGAGCCAAAGGCAGCCTCTACACTTGAAAAACATGCTCATTATAAATATTGTACTAAGGAACAGGCTGAGCAGGCTGATGCTGTTGTGAAGTAATGCCACAAGAGTTTTATCAGACACCTCGCTTATAACGAGATTTTGCAAAAATAAAGAAGGCTTCATCTATTATTTACAAAGAGTATATATTATAAATAGTTCATGTGAAAATGATGAAAATAAGTACTACAGAAGTCCTCATGGTGTTTTTATAGCAGGAATAAGTACAAGTGCCGGCGGTACCAGAGCACTAGGAAGGGTTCTTGATTTTGTGGGGTATGATTGGGAAACATCTATCCGAATACAAAAACTTATCAATGTGTATCGTAAATATGGACAATCAGGAAGGATATGCCGATGCTATGGGATATGGTTGCGGGATTTGGAATTCACCCTTATATTTCAGAAGATATGAATTCGGTTAATAAAGATATTGCTAACGATGTATATTAAAAATAGGGGGCTGTCGGGAAATGGCATCCATAAAGAGGAGGTGTGACTCAAAACGAAAGTCACACTACCCTAAGTTTTTACATAAAAAGATGGCTAACGATAACCATCTTTCTCCGTTAAGATAGTTATAATGTAACTATGCTTACAGTTAATTATTATAACGACTTTTTGAAATAGGTCAACAGAAAATCAACTTTAGCTTCTATGAATTGAGTTTTACCCGATGACGATCCAGTCTCATACCCTAGTTATGGAGGATTTAGACTCCGGACTGTTAGCCAATTGTTCGGACAATGGGAAGAACAGGGTATAACCCTATATGATGTATGCATTTATTACTATGCAACATGCGAGGAATTCGTTCTATTGATCGTATTGTAGATTTATGAAAGGGATATTGCTTTTATCTGGCTTACCCAAGGGAGGAAGCCTAAAAGAGATGCTTTTTATGATTTTAAAGGTAAGAAACTTACTTCAAATATCCTAGACGACTTAAATTATCAGTTTTATGAGACGATTACAAAAAGAAGGGCTTGTAACATTAAAAAGAATTGTTTATTGATGGAACAAAAATAGAAGCTAATGCTAATCGTTATACTTTTGTATGGCGTGGAAGCATTAATTATCATCTGGCATGTCTTCTGGATTCTATCGATAAGCTTTTATTCAGACTATAATTCTACAAGATAATGGTTTTGGGGAGAAGTACGAGCTTGGAAATGCACAAATGTTTGTAATTGACGGAATTGATAAAGTTAGAGATGTCATTGAAAAGAATAGAAAAAGAAAGATTACAAAACATAAAAAGCTATCTAATAACCGTATTATAGAGATTGATAACTGCTCGCCTCTTGAAATGCTTGCTACAGCAGAAAAACCTTATGGCTATTGACGACGAAGAAGGTATTGTATTTGTTAACGGAAAGGGTAAGAGAAAGCCAAAAACTTCAACAACTATATGAAGAACTTGAGCATTGTGGACAGCGATTAATGAGCTATAAAGAATGCTTTGAAATTATGGGAAAAAGATAGAAACAGCTATTCCAAAAACTGATTTGGAAAGCAACTTTTATGCGAATGAAGGAAGATCATATGCTGAATGGGCAGCTAAAGCCTGCATACAATGTACAGATAGCAGTAGAGAATTATTTTTATTGTACATAGTTATGTAGTAATGATCGTACAGACTATAACACACTGATTCCTGTCCTTGAAAAGCATAAGAAAGCATTTGGAGAAGTGCTTGAAGAAGTTACGGCAGATAGCGGCTATTGTAGTGAGAAAAATCTCTTATATCTAAAAGAAAAATAAGATAGATAGTTATATAAAAACTACAGGACTATGAAAAACGAAAAACAAGAGCATACAGTAAAAGATATAGGTAAATACTACAACATAGAAGACAACAGTATTTGAGGATGAGCAAGTCTATATCTGTCATAATGGCCGTGAACTGAGAACATATCAACACAGAAAAGAAAAGAACAGAATGGTTTATACACAAACATATGAAGTATATGGATGTTCAGACTGTAGTGGATGTAGAACATAAGTCTCAAATGTTTATACAAAGTATAATCCTGATAAAGATATTGATAAAGAATAAAAGTAATGAAGATCAATGAAGTATGGGAAGAGCTCCGAGGAGAAGTCACATATAACATACAGAGTGAAAAAGGTATTCTGAAACGACAGATACGCTCTATTCAAACAGAAGGTCATTTTTGGAGATATTAAAGAGAATGAAGATTTCCGACGCTTTAACTATCGTACTTCAGATAAGGTTTATAAAGAATTTATGCTTTTTGCAATAGGAAGAAATATAAATAAATATCATCGTTTTCTCTATGCCAAGCTAAAGAAATTTGAAGGAAAACTACAGGAGAAAAACAGCATAGTAAAAATGCAAAAAGCAAAAATTTCAGCTAAGGGGTTTACGCCCCAAAATAGCCAGCATCATAGAAAACAAAATATCTGACAAAGTCACAGCCAAAAACGCCTTGTATTTGTCAGGATATTTTCTATTTCGTTCTGTAGGATTAAAATTCAGTATTTTCCCGACAGCCCCTCAGTTTTCTCTATATACTAAAATTATTCTCTATCAGCTATGGTTTGAGCTAAATCACAAAAATCATCTCAATTCAATCTCATCTAATAAATACTTTTGAAATATTCTGCCCATTTCCGAAATATCATTCATTGGATTAGATGACAGCGGCCTGACTTTAAAGTTTGTATTCTCAACATACTTTTCTTATAATATCAATATCAGGAACATCTATATCTTCCTCTAAGATAACATCAATTCTTGCAGGTATCTGCTTCATTGCGTTACTATAATCAATGCTCCCTTCTCTACTTGAAATATAACTTAAAAATTTCTTTTGCCGCATTTTTTTATTTTTTTGAAGCTTTTATTAAGTACATATTGCCACGTTGCTATATTAGTTGCATTTTGAACATAGGAAGTTCTGCCACATGTATTCCATCTTCTCCATACTTTCCTGAATTCAAAAAGATATTTATAGCACCGCTATACATAAATACACATCCATACTTGCCGTCAATAAATTTTTGTTCCATTTGTTCGTATCTGTCTATCATTTGATTTTGAGGTGTATAACCATGTTTCAGCATATCATGCAAAAACTTAACAGCTTCCTTTTGTATTATCATTATTCCAATTATAATAGTCTCCATCAAACATATTTATAAATTGTGATAAATCATTATATATATATGTTTCATCCCATGCACTTCCATATCCATACATGTTTGTACCATAATCATTACTGACAAATAATGAAAAAAATCATCCAAATTTTTAACTCCTTCGAGTTCTGAATATTTTATATATTTTTCATTTACCCAAAACATCATAATATCCATAAGGTATGGAACAGAATAAAAATGATTTCTTTATACATAGCCACTGATTCTACATAGTCTTTAGGGATATGATTCCACAATATTTTTACTCATTATATCATCTAAATTTTCAATATATCCTTTTTACTTTAAACTCACTTACCATCTCATCATTAACTGAAATCAAATCAACATTTGAATTTCCTGATAAAAAGTAATGTTGAAATTTCCGCCTGTCTATTATTTGCATCATCCGGACAAGGAATTATATTTATTTTCATATTTAATTTTCTTGATACATCGTTAATATAATTTTTTTAAAATCAGGATTGTCAGCTTCTATATGCATGATATTTAATTCAGCTTCATAATAGTTGCTTATTTCTATTTCTTCATTCTTCTTATAATTATTACAAGAAGATAGAATTAAACCGATACATAATAAAATACAAAAAAATTTTTTTATACAAATCAGCTCCTATCTTGGACGCCTACCTTCTCTTCCTACAAGAGGTAAGAATGATGAATGAGGCTCTGTCTGATACCAATATGCTACACTTGCAACATCATCCTGTCTTTCAAAAAGACCTCCATGTCCAACACCGATTTGCTGTATAGTAACCTTTAAATCTTCATCAAAGCATATAGGATCCTGTATATGCCACCTATAGAACCCTCTCATCGGTAAGCAATCATCATTGTGATAATCATTATGAATCAATTCATCATGTGATGAGTAGTAAGGATATCCCAAATATGATGTGCTATAATTTTGTTCAACATGTTTTTCCATTTATCTGTTTTGCAAAACTCCATGAACCTCCAAAATAATCTTCAGTTCCTGTACCGCAAATTGTAGGATATTCTATATCTCCGTCTATGTAAAATTTTACCTCTCCTTCTCCCCACCAATATCTTTCCAATGTGGTCAATGCAATATATGTCCCGATATAATGTCCCTTTCCTTTTACATTGTCCAATATTACATAGTCTTTACCTAAAGTTGTAACTCTTTCTCTTCTCCACTGAGCATGAAAATAAGCTATATCGTTAGGAAGATTATCTACAAGACAATAATCAATCTGATAGAAAAATGCCGGTATCGGATTTGGATGCTGGTTTTCCAAAGTTATTCTTGCTCTTTTATTAAAAGGCATTTGAAAATAACTGTTCATTCCTCTATTTGGTACTACAACAATCGGCATTGAATTCACTACACATTCCCTTGCAAATCCACAACAAAAGAAATCTCCAAGTGGACTCTCTACGGAAGGAGTTTTCTCATCATCCCAATATATCCTTATAATCAGATCACTTAAAACAAAACAATCCGCTTCTGTTGTTTTATTTGTAACCGTAATCCATATGTGATTTATTATACCCGGTCCCTCTATATCGGCAAGTGTTACAGTTTCTCCACTCGGTATATCTTTTTAAACAAGGACTTCCTTTTCTTGAAGGCCCCAGATTGCTTGATGCCATCCCGCCTTTACCTTTTTTTCTCCTGTAGGATTTTCTGCATTTACAGCTCTACTTTTTCTGTTTTTTAAAAATTGCTAAATTTCCTAAACTTCCGTATAAATCGTACATAAACTTAACTCCCTATCTAAATTAAGATTTAACACCACCTGCCATAATTCCATCCATAATCTGCTTTTCAAAAAAACAGCAACAAATAATATTATCGGTAAAAAGTATTATCCATCCCATAGCACTGACTAAATCCCATGGTACACCATACATATTATCTCTTAAAGGAAGTTGAACTATAGCTACAGATAAAAACCTGTATTCCATTTTGAATAATATAAAGGTGTAAAAATTGTTTAAAGCAATTTATAAAATTAATAATACATACTGTGGCAATAGCAGGGTTTCATCAAAAGGCAATATTATATAAAAATAAGATCTGTATAAAAATTTGCTCCATCTATAGCAGCAGCCTCTTCCAGTGAAACAGGTATTTTACCGACGAAATTATTTAATATCAAAACTGTAAACGGAATAACCGAACTTACATATAGTATTATCAAACCTTGATATGTATCGAACAATCCAACCTTTTTCATAAATTCATATAAAAGGCCTTGCAGTAACAACCTCAGGTATAAGTAAAGTTGCAAGTATAAATGCAAACGCTACACTTATCCATTTTGAATTAAACCTTGAAAATCCATAAGCTGCCATTGTACATAATATTGTGCTTATTATTAATGTACTTCCTACTATTATCACTGTATTTCCTATTTTTACTTAACAACCCTACATTTTCAATAAGAAATTTATAACTATCAAGTGTCGGATTATTTGGCAAAATAATCTATAGGCTTCTTAAATAATTCTCCTGCAGGAGTAATTGATGATATAAAAAAATCCAATATACAGGAAATAAGATAAGAAATGCAACCACTATAAATAATAACCATCTGCTATAGATATATTTTTTTATATATTTTTATATTTGAGTATTACTACTCATATTATTCTCCTGTCATTCACTGTATTTATTCATAACTCTTATATTAAACCAACTAAATAAAAGCCATTAAAATAAAAAAAGCATGATAGCTAAAGTAGAAGCATACCCTATATTCAAGTTTGTAAAAGACTCCATTGCTATACGATAAGCTATCAATGATGTATCTTCCCGCCCTCCGGATGTCATTGCATATACCAAATCAAATGATGTTAATCTCCATAATGTAAAAGGTATACATAATGTAATAATATTCCTTATAATTAAAGGTAATGTGATTTTAAAGAATATTTGAAAAGAATTTGCTCCGTCTACTTTAGCCGCCTCATAAATATCTCCTGAAATGAACTGAAGTCCTGATAATACAAGTATTGCAAAAACGGTAAATCTTTCCATAAATCCATTGCTATAACAGCACTACGAGCAGATCCGGTATTTATTAACCAATTAAATTGAAAACTCCGGTATGAATCTTCTAATTAAATCATTTACCAATCCATAATCATTATTAAATCCCCATTTTGCCGCCATTCCTATAACTACAGCCAGCATAGCCCAAGGTATAAGTACTATTGTTCTTAAAAAAATCTCCTACCTCTGAATTTCAAATTAAGTATCAATGCAAGTATAGTACCTAATATAACATGAAAGAACATTGATACTACTACAAAAAATAGAAGTAAATTCAATAGAGGAAATTACTTTTATCATCTTTAAACACCTCTATATAATTTTTAAATCCTACAAACTCGTTTATACCTGACAGAACTTTAATATTATACATACTATTTTTAAAAAGTAATAATTATAGGATAAATTGTGGTAAATCCCTTATCAAAAGTACAGGTAAAATCAAAAATTATAGGTATATACCTTATTGACTTTTTGCTTATGTTCAAAAATAATTCCTCCTATAAATAAAAATGAGTGCTGCAGTAATATTTTATTTATAAATTCCTACACTGTAGCACTCTTTGGATTATATATTATTTATATTTATCTACCAAATCCTGTGCTTTTTGCAAAAATCATCTACTGATATTTCACCCTTCATACAAGACTGGTAAATTGTTCCCATATCTGTGATAAACTCCATAGTTTGCGGAAGCATTGGGCGTCCCTGTACATTACATTCTGAAGCATATCTGCTGTACATCTCCTTTGCAGGGGTCGCTGTCAGGAACTACCTTCTCGGCAACATCTCTTCTTGCAGGGTAACGATCAAAAAGCCTTATATGACGCTTCCATTCCACCCTCAGATGCCATATACTTTAAAAAAACTTTATTGCCGCTTCCTTATTTTTTTGGATGCAGAATTCAATACATAACTCCATGAATCTGTAAATATAGCTCTATTACCGTCATCAGTCATTGAGGTACCATAGCCATATGAATCTTGTCATCACCAAGCATACCTGCTTTCTGATAATCAGATCCCAATCCCCACATAAACCAACAACCATATTTTCCATCATTTGCCTTTTGGATTCATCTGCTCATATTTATCCGCAATTTGATCAATTGGTGTTTCATTATTTTTACCATATCATATAAGAATTGTATTGCTTCCTTATTTTCAGGTCTTGTCCAGTCAAAATAATCGCCACCGAACATATTTACAAATTGTGCTATTTCATTAAACACATATGTTTTTTCCCAAGATCCACCATACCCATAAGTACCGTTTACTGAAGCAGCTGACATATATTTTTTAAAATCTTCCTTTGTATCTATAGAAGTTATTCCGGCATTATCCATTATTTTTTGATTTACCCAAAAGGCTAAATATCCTGAATATCCGGGTACACCGATAACATTTCCTTCTTTATCGGTAATCATCTGCTCCAAATATCCCTTTGCAAATTCACCACGAATATCATCGGTCATAACTGTATCATTAAGTCCATCAAGCCAACCTGAATTTTTTAAATGATGCACTCATTTCATCATTAATTTCCAAGATATCTACACTTGAATCACCCTGTAGAAAGTATAGTTGTGATCTTTTTGCTGTCTGGTGTCAGAGTCTGTAGGTGCTGCAATTACATTAATCTTTAATCCTGTAGCATCTTGAACATTGTTTTAACCATTCATCAAAATCAGCATCTGTAGTATTGATACTATATAATGTCAAAATCATATTTGGAATTTCCACCGTTTTTCCGAGTTTTTGCTTGACTGAGTTGTTCCTGATCCCACAGCCCGCTAACAGACCCGTTAAAAGTACTGTACTTAACATTACGCTTTTTATTCTTTTATTCATCTTTCCTCCTTATTGTCCTAAAATACTTCACTTACACATATAGGACGTATGCTTTTTGATAATTACATCATAGTAGAATTTATAATTTTCAAAAAAATACAATATATTATGATTCATTTATATTATTTTTTTGTTTATATTGTTTTGTTTTTCACAGTCTATAATTGTTTATATGTTTACAAGGAGGTTCTTATGCCTATTATAAGATATGTCAAAAATTTTTATATTTTTCAAAATATCATCATAGATTGATTTTTCTTTTTAATTTGTACCATACTGCCTCTTATTTTAATGGGTTCTGTATTGTACAGTATTACACATAAAATTGCAGGGTGACAGTATATTAAATTCTATTATACTTGCAGATGATCAACTAAATATAAGAATCAATAACAGATTAAATCAAGCTGAAAAAGTATCTAATACTATTCAATATGATATGTATTCTTTTGATGCAAAAAAATGTCTGATAGTAGAGAAGATTTTGCAATAGTTTCGAATGTTAGAGACAATATTTCTCTACTTAAATCAACTTTTTGATTTTTTTATCATATTGATATTTTTGAGACGATAAAAAAATATTGCGGCTTCAGAGGGACTTTTTCCATCCTTTATCCGATCTAAGAAAAAAATAGGCCTTGAAGATATTATAAATTCAAATCAAAAATGGGATTTATAAAAACAGTACACTCTTCCTTATGTTATTGATAACACAAAAATCCTCAAGATGTAATAGCTTGTTTTAATGTATTAAATAATCAAGTTTCAGGTAATACCGAATACGTTTATTTAGTACTCTTACGCACTGATGAACTGTCTAAAAATGCTGCAAGAAAGTTTTGACAGTGTTAATTTAACAGGATATATAATAGATAAAAAATGGGCACTGTTATTTCACATACAAGCAAGGAACTCATAGGTACCAAGATAAATAACATTGATTTAAATATAAATCCTGATAATACTATAGTTGAGAACAGCAGCTTATATTATCACATAGTTGTTCTTGACAATGGTTGGTATCATATAACAGAAATTCCGAAAAATTACATTTTTAAAGCATATATACACATTACTTAGAACGTTTATTATAATAATATTTTTATCTGTTCCTATAATACTGTTGGTTATTTTTACTTCAATCAAATTTAACCGACAGAATCAGTAAACTGTCTTCCGCTATGGATAATTTTAAACTTGGTAATAAAAAGTATTGACTTAGATTATATATCTGCATTAGATAGCAGTGACTCTTTTGATGAGGTGGATAAACTTGGACTGACATTTTTTTAAATATGCAATCATCAATTAATAAAAAATATGCAATCTATTTTGGAGCTTACTTTATCCGAAGAAAAGCTTAAGTACCAGCTTCTTCAATCCCAGATAAATCCTCATTTTTTTATATAATATTTTGGGAACAATACAAACTTGTCAAACAATAGGAAAAAAATAGATATAGCCAATCATATGATCAGTAACCTTACTCGTTTTTATAGAATGTCACTTAGAAAAATCTGATGAAAAAGATAAAAAAATAAAAGACGAATTGGAAATTTCTAAATTATATCTGGAAATGGAACAACTTTGTCGTCAAGATACACTTAGCTGGACTATAAATGCTGAAGAAGGTATAGAGAACTTTTTAATATGTAAGTTTACATTACAACCTTTTTGGAGAACTCAATTTTTACATGGATACTCATCTGAAAAACAAATATACATATCAATATAAATATTTGCTATGGAGATGATGAAGTTATTATTACTATAGAGGATAATGGCTGTGGTATTCCAAATGATAAGTTAGAACAAATCCGATATAAATTAAGTAATCATATAGTAGACTATAACCAACATTTCGGCATTTGTAATGTTAATAAAAAGAATTTCAAATACTGACTTTGGAAACGGTATTGTCCTGATTGAAAGTGAAGAAAGAAAAAGGTACAAAAAAATTATAATAAAAATATGCTCAAATGGAGGATTTCTCTTGAAAAAGTAGTTTTAGCCGATGATAATTATATTGTCTCAGAAGGTATAAAATTTAAATATTGACTGGAATGAATTAAATGCAGAAATAGTTTTAATTGCAAAAAGTGGACAGGAAGTACTTAATTATATAATTGATAATCATGTTGATTTAATAATAACTGATATTGAAATGCCGAACTTAAACGGAATCTCTCTAAGCCGTGAGGCTATAAAAATTAAATCCATATATTAAAATAATCTTGATTAGTGCATATGATAAATTTGAATATGCAAAAACAGGCTGTCAGTATTGGAGTTTATGATTATATTGAAAAAGCCTATAGATTATGATTTCTTATATAAAAAGATAAAAAGTTCTTTTGAAATAATAGATAGAGAGCAACGTAATCTGTCTATTGTAAAGGAAAGCAGACAACTTATGATAACCAAATTTTTTTCCAGGAGTTACTATATTTCTCAACTGATAAAACATTAGGATATTTTGATAAATATATAAGCTATCTGGAATTGGATATAAGTTATTCGCATTTTAATATAATCAAAAATGGAAATTGAAAGTTCTTCTATGCTTGAAGAAAAATAACGGGGTTTTAACATTTCAAACGGAAATACTAAATATATCGGATGTATTCCTAAGTAAATGTAAAATTTTTGATAATGTCTATTATATACAGGACTTAAATAATTTAATCTTTATAATAGCACAAAAACAGTAAAAACACCTGCACATTTTCCAGTATGTAATCCATAATGTAATTTCATCTTTTTATAGATAATTATAAATCTCAATATTAAATATAAATGTTGGAATTGGTACTATTGTTGATAGTATATCAAAGCTTCATGTATCATATGAAAATGCATGTCATGCTCTAAAAATATAGGTTTTTATCCTAACCAAAGTATATTTGATGCTGTTGAAGCTACCGGTAAAGAATTCAGTTTATTATCCACATCAGATTCAGATGATGATGAACTTATCGGACTGCTATGCAAAAAGATAATTCATCAATTGAAGAATGGCTTAAAAACTTCTTTTGATGATTTATCAACAAAATATAAAAAAACAAAAAAATATTATGTTTATACGTATATATTCTCTGCTTGGCAAAAATATTGAGATTTCTATATGAAATAAATATTGATACTAAGGACTTGGAAGAAAGAGTAATATCTGTATATAGCCGTTTTGATACATTTCACACATATGAGCAATTTTTATTATGGATGAGAGAACTTTGTAATTTGGTATGTGATAAACTAAATTTTTTTCTCTAAAAATCCTACCATGAACATACATATGAATTGGTAGATAATTATATTAAAAAAATAATTTTGAGGATAATACTCTCAGTCTGAATGACATAGCAAAAATATGCAAATATGAGTCCATCATACTTAAGTGCATTGTATAAAAAAATAACAACCAAAGTATAAGCGATACTATTACATCATACCGCATTGATGCAGCAAAGGAATATTTAATTAAAAACAAACTTATCTTTTAAAAGAAATAAGTATTAAATGCGGTTACGCAAACCAATATTATTTCAGCACAAGTTTTAAAAAAACAATTAGGCATATCTCCATCCGGCTACAGAGAAAGTATTCATCATTATAAATTTATTAAAAGCTTTATAGAGGGTGACTCTTTTGAGTTACTCCTCCATCTTTTTTTCTATTATTTATAATTTACTATCTTTTCCAAAATCAGGCTTAAGACTTGCTCCACCTACTAAGTCCACCGTCGATATCAGCTTCTGCAAAAAGCTCTGCCGCATTTCCTGCATTTACTGAACCGCCGTACTGAATTCTGATCTTCTCAGCTACATCGCTTCCATATACTTCTTTAATGCACTCTCTGATAGCCTTACAAACTTCCTCAGCCTGTGCAGTTGTAGCAGTCTTACCTGTACCGATTGCCCAGATTGGCTCATAAGCGATAACAGCATTTGCAGCATTTCTCAGCACTTACATTCTGGAATGCAATCTTTATCTGTGTTCTGATAAAGTCTATTGCAATACCCTGCTCTCTCTGTGTAAGAGTCTCACCGCAGCATATGATTGGTGTGATACCATGCTCAAATGCCTTAAGTACTTTCTTGTTTACAGTCTCATCTGTCTCTGCAAAGTATTCTCTTCTCTCTGAATGTCCGATGATAACATACTTTACACCTACATCTGTAAGCATATTTGGTGCGATTTCTCCTGTATATGCACCGTTCTCCTCATAGTACATATTCTCTGCACCAATCTGAATATTGCTTCCTTTTGCTGCCTCTATAGCCGGTATTATATCAATTGCCGGTACACAGAAAACAACATCTACTTCGTCATTTGCAACTAAAGGCTTTAACTCATTGATTAATGCAGTTGTCTCTGAAGGAGTTTTATTCATCTTCCAGTTACCTGCAATAATTTTTTTCTTCTTGCCATAATATTCTCCGTTCTTTTTCGGGGAAAGCCTCGGCATTCCCCTATATTTTAAAAATTTTATCTGTTGTCAGCTGCCGCTACACCCGGTAATTCCTTACCCTCTAAGAATTCAAGTGAAGCACCGCCACCTGTAGAAATATGTGTCATCTTATCTGCAAATCCAAGTCTCTTTACCGCATTTACAGAATCTCCACCACCGATAACAGTTGTAGCATCCTTAAGATCTGCTACAGCTCTGCATACCTCAAGTGTTCCCTCTGCAAACTTCTCAAACTCGAATACTCCCATAGGTCCATTCCATACTACTGTCTTTGCACCCTCAAGAGCCTTCTTATAGTTCTCTATTGTCTTTGGTCCGATATCAAATCCTGACCATCCTGCATCTATAGTATCAACTACCTTAGATTCTGTATCATTTGAGAATTCCTTACCCTCTACATGGTCTACAGGAAGTAAAAGGTTTACGCCTCTTTCCTTAGCCTTGTTTACCATCTCAAGTGCGTAGTCAAGCTTATCCTCTTCACAAAGTGAGTTTCCGATTTCCTCACCCTTTGCCTTTAAGAATGTATATGCCATACCACCACCGATGATAAGTGTATCTACCTTCTCAAGGAGGTTGTTTATAACATTAATCTTATCTGAAACCTTAGCTCCACCAAGGATTGCTACGAACGGACGAACAGGATTCTCTACAGCCTCTCCGAGGAACTTGATTTCCTTCTCCATAAGGTATCCTACAACATTTTCCTTACAGAACTTTGTTACACCTACATTTGAGCAATGTGCTCTGTGAGCTGTACCGAATGCATCGTTTACAAAGATATTGTCATCACAAAGTGCAGCAAGCTCTTTTGCATACTCTACAGCTGAATCTTCCTTACCATACTTTGTCTCTTCAGCTCTGTAACGTGTATTCTCAAGTAATAGAAACTTCTCCGTCCTTAAGTTCTGCTGCAAGCTTTCTTGTCTCTTCTCCTGTTACCTGTGGATCTGAAACGAAACTTTACATTTACTCCAAGTCTCTCTGAGAGTGCAGGAGCTACAGGTGCAAGGCTCATCTCAGGTAAAGGCTCGCCCTTCGGCTTTTCCAAGATGTGAGCAAAGAATAACTTTAGCTCCGCCATCAAGGAGTTTCTTTATTGTTGGGATTGCTCCGTCTATACGATTGTAGTTCTGGATAACTCCGTCCTTTAGCGGAACATTGAAAGTCACAACGAACCAATACTTTCTGACCTTTTAAATTCTTTAAATCATCTACTGTTTTTCTTGTTAAGCATAGTTTCTCCTTATTAATAAAAAGGCGATCCGGCCCAATATGACCGGACCACCTTGGTCTCTTATACTATTTATAATTATGCTAATTCAGCAAAGTACTTGATTGTTCTAACCATCTGTGATGTGTAAGAATTCTCGTTATCATACCATGAAACAACCTGAACCTGATATAAATCATCAGCTATAGGTGTTACCATTGTCTGTGTTGCATCAAATAATGAACCATACTGCATACCGATAACATCTGATGAAACAATCTCATCCTCTGTGTATCCGAATGATGCAGATGCGGCAGCCTTCATTGCAGCATTGATATCTTCTTTTGTAAGTCCTGCCTTCTTTACAACAGCTGTAAGGATTGTTGTAGAACCTGTTGGAACAGGAACTCTCTGTGCAGATCCGATAAGCTTTCCGTTGAGCTCAGGGATAACAAGACCGATAGCCTTTGCAGCACCTGTTGAGTTAGGTACGATATTTGCAGCACCTGCTCTTGCTCTTCTAAGGTCACCCTTTCTGTGTGGTCCGTCAAGGATCATCTGATCACCTGTATAAGCATGGATTGTGCTCATGATACCGCTCTGGATAGGAGCAAGCTTGTTAAGTGTATCAGCCATTGGTGCAAGACAGTTTGTTGTACATGAAGCAGCTGAAATAACTGTATCACTTGCCTTAAGTGTCTTCTCGTTTACGCTGAATACAACTGTAGGAAGATCATTTCCTGCAGGAGCTGAAATAACAACCTTCTTAGCACCTGCTGTGATATGTGCTGATGCCTTATCCTTTGATGTATAGAATCCTGTACACTCAAGTACAACGTCTACACCGATCTGTCCCCAAAGGAAGCTTTGAAGCATCTGCCTCTTTATAGATTGTGATTTTCTTTCCGTCAACTGTGATTGAATCCTCACCTGCCTCTACTGTGTGCTTTCCTTCTCCGATACGTCCTGCAAATCCGCCCTGTGCTGTATCATACTTTAAAAGATGAGCCAACATCTTAGGATCTGTAAGATCATTGATTGCTACTACTTCATATCCATCAGCCTCAAACATCTGTCTGAAAGCTAAACGACCAATACGTCCAAAAACCGTTAATTGCTACTTTTACTGACATTTTAGTTCCTCCTAAAATTAGTACTTAAAATGATGTTTATCTCAATTGATAATTATTCATCAATCATTTCCAATTGTACAAAATTATAAACATAATTGCAAGTAAATCTTTAAAACTTCTTATTTATATTTCGTTCTTTACATATCCTGCAATATTTGTTGCATGATCTGAGATACGCTCCAAATTACTTATGATGTCAAGGAATGCGATTCCTGCCTGAGGATTACAATCTCCTTTTGACAATCTTTCTATATGCTTTTCTCTCATTTCATCCTCAAGCATATCCACTTCATCCTCAAGCTTATTGACCTTTCTCACAGCTCTAAGAGCATCACCGCTTCTTGCATTAATTGCGACTTTCAAAAGCTTCTATACTGTCTTTTGAAATTTCTGCAAGGTCTTCTTTACCGAGATCACTGAATTCAAGATCGTTATCTATCATATACTTTGCATTTTCAGAAAGGTTATCGGCATGATCACCGACTCTTTCTATATCCGTTACCATATTGAAGAGATTGTTAATATGCTTCTTCTGACTCTCACTCAGTGAAAGATTGTCTACCTTTTATAAGAAATTCTGTCAAAGCTTCCTGCATATCATCAAGCTTCTTTTCACATTTTGCAACTGTTTCTATATCTTCAAAGGCTCTTTATTGTTGATTGCACTCATAGCTGCATTTTAAACTCTTTTAGAGCAATTTCTCCCATACGAGCTACTTCATTATTTGGCTGTCTGTACAGCAAAAAGCAGGGCTTAAAAAGCACTCTTTCATCAAGCTGTAATACAGGCTCTTTTTCTTCTTCCACAACTTCTTCATCCTTACCTCTTACTATCATTCCTGAAAGTTTTACAAGAAGATTTGCAAATGGGAACAATAATGTATGTCATTGTGAAGTTAAACAATGTATGGAAACAATGATATCTCTACAGCATTTATAGTATGATTTGCAAGATTTTGTATTTATTGAAAATACTACAAATCCCAGTATACCAAAAAAACTATAGCTCCCTATTGTATTAAACAAAAAGATGAATTGCTGCAGCTCTCTTTTGCTGTTCTGCTGCTTCCCATACTTGAGATAATGGCAGTCACACATGAACCGATATTTTGTCCCAATGTAATATATATAGCAGCTGAAGTAGTTACTACTCCGTTAAATGCCAATGTCTGTAAGATACCTACCGATGCGGATGAGCTTTGCATCAGGGCAGTTACTACTATACCTACTATGATTCCCAGTATAGGATTTCCTCCAAGCACTCTGAATGCCTCTGAGAATATCGGTAAAGTTGTGAAAGGCTTTATATTCCCCGCCATGAGATCAAGTCCCATAAAGAGCATTCCAAGACCTATAAGAATTTCACCTATAGTTTTTTTTCTGTCTTTTTTAGAAAATATTATAAGTCCCGCACCTATTCCTATGAGCACCGGTGCATAAAATCCGGGCTTTAACAGCTCCATGGATTCTCCTATAGTACCTATGGAAACTATCCATGCTGTAATAGTGGTACCTATATTTGCACCCATTATTACACCAACTGCCTGTACCAGTGTTAACACTCCCGCACTTACAAAACCTACTACCATTACAGTAGTAGCACCTGAGCTTTGTATTATGGCTGTTATCAAGGCTCCGAGCATAATAGCTGTAAATCTGTTATCGGTTATTTTGCTCAAAAATTGCTGCATCTTACCGCCTGCAGTCTTTTGCATACCGTCTGCCATGATATGCATTCCGTAAAGGAACATACCAAGACCGCCTACAAAGCCAAAGAGATATGATATATTATCGATCATCTTCATTCCTCTTTCTCATATAACCATATACTGATTTTATACCAATATATATGCTTTAGTCTTGTACATTCTATCAAGTTCTTATATATTTAAAGCAATACAAGAATTGAATTATTAGCATTAAAAAAAGCACCCTTTTTACGGGGTGCCTTCTTAAGGATTTCTATATATAGGATTCATTGTAAGTGCTTCGTTTATGATGATGTAATATTATCATACTTCTTCGTAAAAAGAATTGAAATACTGTTGAACTTATTATGAATTATTTCTTAAACCTGAAAATAATATCTTTCATTTTTATTTCAAATATTTATCCATAATGTCGCAAAAATCAAAGGTTGCAAAAGTAATCCTTATCGGTTTCAGCTCTTCTTATAAGTTTTACATTTCCGTCTTCCTGTAATAAAAAGCTCTGCCGACTTTAATTTTTCCGTTATAATTATATCCCATTGCAAAATCCATGTGCTCCGGTATCATGTATATAGATATAATCTCCTTTTCTATCTTTGGAAGCTTTTCTGTCTATAGCAAACTTATCATTATTTTCACACAGTGAACCTACTACATCATATGTATATTCTGCATTTTCATTTTCCTTACCAAGTACGCTAAGATGATGATATGCACCATACATGGCAGGACGCATAAGATTTACTGCACAGGCATCCACACCTATATATTCTTTATGTGTATGCTTTTTCATGTATTGCCTCAGTTACCAAAGCTCCATATGGTGCAAGCATATATCTTCCAAGCTCCGTAAATATAGCCACATCTTTAATACATTTTGCTACAAGTACTTCATCATAGACCTTTTTTACACCTTTTACCTATCTCAAATATATCATTAGGCTCTTGATCGGGTGTATATGGTATACCGACTCCACCTGACAGATTTATAAAAGCTTACGCATATACCGCATTCATTCTTTATTCTTACGGCAAACTCAAACAGTTCCTTTGCAAAGCTTTAGGATAGTACTCATTTGTAACCGTATTGCTTGCAAGAAATGCATGAATACCGAAGTACTTTTACACCTTTTTGACTTCATTATATTGAAATGCTTCTATAATCTGATCCGGAGTCATGCCGTATTTTGGCATCTCCCGGATTGTCCATTATACCGTTTGACATAGTAAAGAATCCACCCGGATTGTATCTGGCACTCATAGTCTCAGGCAATTTTTCCACAAATCTCTTTCTACATATTCTATATGTGTGATATCATCCAGGTTTATTATTGCTCCGAGATCATTTGCAAACTTGAAATTCTTCTATAGGAGTTTCATTTGAGGAAAAACATTATATCTTTTTCCGCTAAAACCGCATGCATCACTTAATTCAAGTTCTGTCATAGAAGAACAGTCCATACCGCAACCGCATTCTTTTTAATATATTCATTATAAAAAGGGTTCGGAGTGGCTTTTTACAGCAAAAGTATTCTTTAAATCCCTTATTCCAACTGAATGCTTCATTTAATCTTTTTGCATTCTCTCTGATTCCCTTTTTCGTCATATATATGCCATGGGGTCGGATATGTTTTTACAATTTCTCTTACCTTTATCTAATGTCAAAAATGGTATTTTTTTGCATTTTATTTCCTTTCTATGTATTGCTTTCCTCTTCAGATTCGGTGTTTTTCTCTCTCTGACCTTTGCAATACTTGCAATCTTGGTATCACTTTCTCTGTCTATATTCATAAGCTTAACACCTGATGCGGCTCTTCCAAGCACTGATATTCCGCTTACTTCTATTCTGATAATGATTCCCTCTGTGGTTATAAGCAAAAAGCTCTCTGTCTTCATTAACAAGTTTTGCTCCGACCAACTTTTCCGGTCTTTTCATTATCTTTATAGCATATGATACCTTTACCGCCTCTGTTTTTGGACTTTGAACTCGGATATCCTTGTTCTCTTTTCCATATCCATACTCAGAAACAAGAAGCAAATATTCCCCTTGAGATGCCAGCTGCATTCCGATGACCTCATCATCTTTGTTCAGTCTCATACCGCGAACACCTGTAGCACCTCTACCCATAGCTCTTATATCCTTATCATTTATTCTTATACACATACCATGCTTTTTGAAACTATGATAAGATCGTCATCACCATGAGTTACCTTAACTTCTATCAGCTCATCATCCTCTGTAAGATTTATAGCTGCCAATCCGTTCTTTCTTATATTGTCAAACAGATTTATCTGACATTTCTTTTATAGTACCCTTTCTTTGGTTACCATAAAGAGATATCCGTCCTTTGACTTTGCCTCACTTGGAATAATAGCCGAAATCTTCTCATCAGGCTGCAAATTCAATAAGTTTACTATTGCAACACCTCTTGCAGTTCTTGAAGCTTCCGGAATCTTATATCCCTTTATAGTATATACTCTACCCTTATTTGTGAAGAAGTAAATATCATTGTGAGTGGTTGACATAACAATGTCTTCGATAAAGTCGTCATCAATGGTCTGCATTCCCTTGATGCCCTTACCTCCTCTGTTTTGTACATTGAAATTGTCAGGACTCATTCTCTTTATATATCCAAGCTTTGTCATTGCAATGATGATATCTTCTCTTTGGATAAGGTCCTCATCCTCCATATCATCATCCTGTATAAAGCCCGTTCTTCTGTCATCCTTATACTTATCTTCAACAGTAAGGATTTCCTCTCTTATCACACCCAGAAGTTTTTTCTCGTCTGCCAATATTCCCTCAAAATATGAAATCTTAGCCAAAAGCTCATTGTACTCAGACTCAAGTCTCTCTCTTTCCAGACCTGTAAGAGCTCTAAGACGCATATCAACTATAGCCTGAGCCTGTACATCGCTAAGTCCGAATCTCTTTATAAGTTCTTCTTTTGCAATGCTTACATTTGCACTGCCTCTGATAATCTTTTATGATTTCATCAATATTATCAAGGGCTATAAGCAAACCTTCCAAAAATATGAGCTCTTTCCTTAGCTTTTATTGAGATCATACTTTGTTCTTCTTGTTACTACATCCTCCTGATGTGCAAGATAATACTCAAGCATCTGTAAAAATATTAAGCACCTTAGGCTGATTATTTACAAGTGCCAGCATATTTACACCGAAAGTTTCCTGTAACTGTGTATGCTTATATAATCTGTTTAATATAACTCCGGCATTTACATCTCTTCTAAGTTCTATAACGACTCTCATTCCTTCACGGTTTGATTCATCTCTAAGATCTGTAATACCGTCTATCCTTTTATCTTTTACAAGTTCGGCAATCTTTTCGATAAGCTTTGCTTTATTTACAAGATACGGAAGCTCGGTAACTATAATTCTGTTTTTTTGCCGTTTGGCATGGCTTCTATTTCAGATACCGCTCTTACCTTTATCTTTCCTCTACCTGTAGTATAGGCTTCTCTGATTCCTCTAAGTCCAAGTATATGCGCACCTGTAGGGAAGTCAGGTCCCTTTATGATATCAAGCATCTCATCGATAGTAGATTCTTTTTCTTCTATCTTATTATCTATTATCCTTACTACGGCATTTATTACCTCGCTTAAATTGTGAGGCGGAATATTTGTGGCCATACCTACCGCAATACCTGTAGTACCGTTTACAAGGAGGTTCGGATATCTTGACGGCAGTACTGTAGGCTCTTTTTCAGTCTCATCAAAGTTTGGAGCAAAATCAACAGTGTCCTTATTTATATCGGCGAGCATCTCCATGGCGATCTTTTGAGAGTCTCGCCTCTGTATATCTCATGGCAGCCGCACCGTCTCCGTCCACTGATCCGAAGTTTCCGTGTCCGTCCACAAGAGGATATCTCATGGACCAGTCCTGAGCCATATTTACCAATGATCCGTATATTGAAGAATCTCCGTGTGGGTGATATTTACCCATTGTATCTCCGACAATACGGGCACATTTTCTATGTGGCTTATCAGGACCGTTATTCAGTTCTATCATAGAAAAGAGCACTCTTCTTTGTACAGGCTTTAAACCGTCTCTTATATCAGGAAGCGCTCTTGCTGCAATAACACTCATTGCATAGTCAATATATGACTTTTCCATGGTTTTCTTTAAGTCGATCTCATTAAACTTGTCGAAAACATTTGGTTCCATATTTTAACCTACCTTTTTAAATATCCAAATTCGATACGTATTTCGCATTTGTTTCTATAAACTCTCTTCTAGGAGCAACCTGGTCTCCCATAAGAGTAGTAAATGTTAAATCTGTTTCTGAAAGCATTGAATCATCAAGTACTACCTTTTTAAGTACTCTGCGTTCAGGATCCATAGTTGTTTCCCAAAGCTGCTCGGCATCCATCTCTCCCAGACCTTTATATCTTTGTATCTTATTATTCTGATCTCTTCCGACTTCTTTTAAAATATTATCAAGTTCTTCATCAGAATATGCGTACCATACCTTTTTATTCTTCTCAAGCTTGTACAGTGGCGGCTGAGCCAGATATACATGACCTTCCTTTATAAGTTCAGGCATAAATCTGTATATAAATGTCAGCATCAAGGTATCAATATGAGCTCCGTCCACATCTGCATCTGTCATTATAATGATTTTATTATAGCGAAGCTTGCTGATATCAAAATCTTCCTGTATACCTGTACCGAATGCTGTAATCATTGACTTAATCTCAGCATTTGAATATACCTTATCAGGTCTTGCCTTCTCCACATTGAGTATCTTTCCTCTAAGAGGCAAAAATAGCCTGTGTATCTCTCTTTCTTGCAGATTTTTGCGGAACCTCCCGCAGAATCTCCCTCGACTATAAATATCTCACATTCTTCAGGATTCTTACTTGAACAGTCAGCCAATTTACCGGGTAAACTCATACCGTCAAGTGCAGACTTTCTTCTTGTAAGATCTCTTGCCTTTCTTGCCGCAGCTCTTGCTCTTTGTGCTGTAATAGCCTTATCACTTATAAGCTTTGCTATTCCCGGGATTTTGCTCAAGGAAAATAAGTAAGCTTCTCACTTACTATAGCATTAACTGCAGTCTGTGCCTCAGAGTTTCCAAGTTTTTTTGCTTTGTCTGACCTTCAAACTGTGGGTCCTGTATCTTCACAGAGATTATAGCTACAAGTCCTTCTCTTATGTCTTCTCCTGAAAGATTATCCTCATTTTCCTTTAGCAGTTTATTGTTTCTGGCATATTCATTAAATGTCTTTGTAAGTGCATTTTTAAATCCTGAAAGATGAGTTCCACCCTCAGGAGTATTTATATTATTTACAAAAAGTATAAATTCCCTCTGTATAAGTGTCATTGTGCTGCATTGCAACTTCAACAACCACCTTTTTCTTTCACACCCTCACAGTATATTACTTCATCGTATATGGGTGCCTTACCCTTATTGAGATAGGTAACAAATTCCTTGATACCACCCTCATAGTGGAAAGACATTTCTTTTTCTCTCTGTCATCAATCAAAAACAATTTTTAATGCCTTGGTAAGAAAAAGCTGTCTCTCTCAATCTGACTTTCAATATATCAAAGTCATATACTGTTTCTTCAAATATAGTTGCATCCGGTAAGAAGCTTACCTCGGTACCGCTTTCACCGGGATCACATTCACCTATCACATGCATATTTTCTACGACTTTACCCTTTTTCAAATCGCATATGATAAATTTTGCCTTCTTTATATACCTTTACATCCAACCATGTAGATAATGCATTTACTACAGATGCACCTACTCCATGCAGTCCGCCTGAGGTCTTATATCCTCCGCCACCGAATTTTCCCCCGGCATGCAGTATTGTAAATACTACCTCAAGCGCCGGCTTTTCCTGCCTTTTTGCTGAATGTCTACCGGTATACCTCTACCATTATCTCTTACAGTGATTGAATTATCTTCATTTATTTTTACCTTTATCTCGGTACAAAAATCCTGCAAGAGCCTCATCTACAGAGTTATCTACTATCTCATAAACAAGATGATGAAGACCCCTTGATGATATTGAACCAATATACATTCCGGGTCTTACTCTGACGGCCTCTAAACCTTCCAGTATTTGAATTTGGGATGCATCATACTCTGTACTCATACTATCTCCTTTTAAATCATCTGAGAATACATTCTCAGGAAAATTTACTCTTAATGTCATATCGATATATTATAACATTTTTGAAAATGTGGAATAAAAATTACTACATATAAATAAGAAAAAAAGGTGCCACGCACCCTAAAAATATACATTATTACAAAGCTGTTATAAAAGTCAAAAATCCGAAAAACTACACCTGCCGCATTCGGTATAATAAGGATATAATCTATTTTATGTTCATTTGTTAAGCCATATATAACCCATAACAAACAAGATATTGCCGCTACAAGCGGCTGCAGCGGTTGAGATTTCTCACCACCTATATTTGCTATAATTTGCGGTATATAAGATAAGAATACTAAAACTCCGATAAATGCTCCTATAGATCCTATGAATGTATTAATTCTCTTTTTTTGTCATTGAATATTACCTCCGAAATCAGTTTATAAATATACATGTGTGAATTTATGTGTGATAATATAACACACAATTTTTGAAGTTTGCAAATTTTAACAGAGTTTTACGAAAATTTTAACATTATTTTTTTATATATTATCATTTTTGCATTCTATATTTTTTTATTAATTTTTAACAAAGGTGTAAATTTTTTTATTTTTTTATTTTACATCCAAATAACACCACAAAAAGAAATTTTTTTGATTACTCAAAAATTTAAACAATTTTATAAAAATACTTGTATACAATGAGTTAATTATATTCGCTTTCTTTTATTGTACCGTTTGTTACTTTAAATACCTTTCCAATATCCAAAGATTTATTCAAAAATCTTCAACACCTGTACAGGTAATCAAAGTTTGAATATGTTTTATGGACTCCAAAAGATGAGACTGTCTTTTTCCGTCAAGCTCGGATAATACATCATCCAGTAAAAAGTACCGGAAATTCTCCGTATCTTGATTTTATAAGCTCTATCTCGGATAATTTTAATGATAATGCAAGACTTCTTTGTTGACCTTGTGAGCCGAATTTTTTTCAAATCCATTTCTCCGTTTAGAAAAAATGAAAAAAATCATCTCTATGTGGTCCTACATTTGTAGTCTTATACCTTATATCACTTGTTCTTGATTTTTTTCAGTTCTTCTTCAAAAATCATCTTTTTCAACATTCTTTTCATATACTACATTTATCTTCTCACCACCTGAGAGTAAAGAATGTATACCGAAAAATGACCTCATTTAATTCCTTTATAAAGGCTTCTCTGTAAGCAATCAAATCCTTACCGTATTTTTACAAGCTGCATATCCCAGATATCCAAAGTATCCTCAACACCGCTCTTAAAAACCGATTTCTTTTTAAAAAGCTTGTTTCTCTGATCAAGCACCTTATTGTAGGTAACCAAAGTGGAAACATAGAGCTTATTTAACTGACAAAGCTCCATGTCCACAAAAATTTCTTCTTTCCTTAGGACTTCTCTTGATAATATTCAAATCTTCAGGAGAAAAAAATACAACATTACAAGTACCGAAAAAGCTCACTAAGCTTTCTTATCGGAATACCGTTTATAGCAACTCCCTTAGACTTGCTCTTTTTCAAATGCATATCAAGCCTTACCGATGAGTTATTTTTCTATCATCAGCTTAATATGCGATTCATTGCTTCCGAATTTTATAATATCTTTATCTTTACTTCCTCTATGAGACTTTGAAGTGGTGGCAAGATATATTGACTCCAAAATATTTGTCTTTCCCTGCGCATTGTCACCGTAAAATATATTTACACCGCTTGAAAGCTGGATATTCAAACTCTCATAGTTTCTATAGTCCTTAAGCTCCAACGATTCTATAATCATTGTTCTCGTATGTAAATATATCGCCGTCTCTAAAGCTTCTTACCTCTTCTAAGCTCCACCTCGGAATTTACCAAAACCTCTCCGGCCTGTATTACCATCTTGGCTTCCGAACCCATAGATACGGCACCTGCAAGCTTCATAGCCTGCTCCAGCTTTATATATTCATCTCTAATTTTAACTTCTTGCATATTTCACCTTTATCCTACAAAAATTTACCGGCAATATCAGGTAAGTGTATGAATTTTTATCGTCTCTGATAAAAGCATGGCGATTTTTGCGTTTTGTAAAAATAAATATCTACAAAATCATCATCAATTACCTTTAATGCATCCACTAAGAACTTAGGGTTAAAGGCAATCTTTAAATCACTTCCGCTTTTTTTCAATATTTACTTTGGCATCCATAAATCCAAGTGATGAATTTACGGACAATGTAAGTATTCCGTTTTCTATATTAAGAATCAAAGGCTTATGTTCATTTCTCCTGATAAGTATCATAGCCTGCTCTATAGCACTTTGAAATCTGTTTCTGCTGACGGTAACCTTTTGGTATCATAATCACTGAGAGCATGGTCTCAATTCTGAAATATTCACCGTCAAGTATTCTTGACAATACAAGTGTTTTTATCAAACTCAAAGAGTATATGATCCTTTGAAAAAAATAAATATTAACATCTTTTTGAGTATCGCTGTCAATTATCCTCATAACTTCCTGTAAGGACTTTATAGGTACCACACATCTTTGATTTTCAAAACTTCCGTTCAATTCAATATTTCTGATAGACATTCTATGTCCGTCAAGAGTAACGAATTTAGCTACATTGTCTTTAATATCTATAAGCTCTCCACCCATCATTCTGTTGATATCACTTATAGCTGTTGAGAACTCGGTCTGTCTGATAACTTCTTTTAAACTGAACTGTGAAAGCTTGATAAAATCATCCCTGTCTACCTTCGGCATCGGTATAAACTCCACAGGATCAATTCCCATAATATTAAATACCGCCTGGTCACATCTGATAGTTGTCTTGAAATCCTTATCTACATCAAGCTCTATTAAAGAATCCGTATTTTTCAAATTTTCTTACAATCTCTGAGAATAGTTTTTGCATTTAAAACTACTCACCCGGATTTACTATAATCGCATCAACTTCTGTTTTGAATTGAAAGTTCCGTATCTGTAGCATCTAAAACAACTCTGTTATCAGCTGCCGTTATAAGTATTGATTCTAAAATAACACTTGAAGTCTTGGTAGATATAGCCTTCATTACAATGCTTAAAGCATTTACCAATTGTGCTTTTTGAAATTTTAAATTCATTGTTCCTCCGGTTGGCGATTTTTTTGCTCAGGAAAAGAGCTCGCTCGCCATGATAAATAATTAAATATATTTTAGTATTAGTATTATTATAGTGTGTGGATAAGTGCAAAAGTCTTAAAAGCCTTGTAAATACTTGCTTTTTAGCTGATTTTTGTAAACATCACCATGTTTGGGAACTACCCGTATAATTTGGATTACTGTGGAGAAATCTTCTTTTTGATAGTTTCAATTGTCTGATTCAGCTCACTGTCAGAGACGATTCTCTTAGTAATTACATCTTCGGAATTGACTATCGTGGAGTGATCTCTGTCACCCAAAAATTGACCTATTTTAGTTTGAGTATCATTGGTCATTTTTTTCTGCAAAGATAAACTGTAATATGTCTTGCAGTGGCTACAGGCTCTTTTCTTCCCTTGGCTTTTAATTCCGCCACGGTGATATTGAAATGATCCGCTACCACAGTTGCAATATACTCTGAAGTTATTTTTGTAGGAGCATCGGGAGTTATCATATCCTTCAGTACCGTTTTTGCCAGCTCTATATCAATTTCCTGATTTTTATTAAGTCTGCTCATAGCGTAAAAGCTTATTTAGTGCTCCCTCAAGCATTCTGATATTACTTTTATATTGGTAGCAATAAATTGAATAACTTCATTATCAATGTTTTTGCCGTCTCTTTCTTCCTTACTTCTAAGAATTGCCATTCTTGTTTCAAAGTCCGGAGAAAAAAATCTCTACTGCCACACCCCAGGCAAATCTTGAACGAAGTCTCTTCAAGGTTTTTAAGTTCCATAGGAGGTCGGTCTGAAGAAAGTATTATCTGTTTTTCTGCTCATACAATGCATTGAAAGTATGGAAAAGTTCTTCCTGTATTGCATCCTTACCGCCGATAAACTGAATATCATCAATAAGAAGTACATCTACATTACGATATTTTGAGCGATATTCCTGTAAATTGCTGTTTTTAGCGCATCAATATATTCATTAAGGAATTTCTCACTGCTGACATATAAAATGATTGCCTCGGATTGTGTTCCAATATGTAATGTGCAATGGAATGCATCAAGTGAGTTTTTCCAAGACCAACGCCTCCATATATAAAGAAGGGATTGTAATGCTCTCCGGATTTTTGACTTCCGGGAGATTCCGCTACAGCTATAGCGGTTGCATGTGCCAGATCATTACTTTTGCCTACTACGAATGTATCAAAAAGTATAAAGCGGATCCAGATTTGCACTTAAAAAGCTTCAGGTTGTTTACCGGATGCCGCTTATTGTCTATCAGCGTATTTGGATATTTTTTTGTTTCCTGCTCCGACTTTTCTATAAAAACGACATTACATTTTATTAAGGTAACTTCCTCTATGGATACCGAAAAGGTACAGGGAGTATTTTTTTGTAACATAAGTTTTAAAAGGTTGTGAAGGAACAGTGATGACCAAGGTATAAACTCCCTTTGAATCCTTATCGATTGATGTCGGAATCATGGGTTTTATCCATGTATTGTATGATACAGGTGAGAGCTCATAATCATCCCTTAAAAACGTGATTATTTCCTCCCAACTGGATTTTATCTTATCTATCATCCTTTTTACTCCTTTTAGGATAAGTATAAACTAGGTAAAGTATATCAAAAAAAGGTATTCATATCAATGTAAAGAAAAAAAGTAAAAAGAAAATTATCAACATAGATATTCACAAAGTTATTGACAACGTAGTTGATTAAAAATTGTAAAATAAATTATCCGTATTAAAAAAATGATAAAAAATAGATATAAAAAAAGCCTTATACACAGAATGTTGATAACGATGTTGACAAAGAAAAAAACGGCTTAAAAATATAGCAAAACAAGAAATGTCAACATTGAGATAAAATAAAATATCCACACACTATCAACAAAATGTGGATAACTAAAATATAAACATTTAGATTTTTAAACAATGAAAAATATACAGGTGAATGTGATAATTATGTTGATAAGAATTTTAACAGTCGAAAATCCGGGGAACAATATTCTTACTTTGAGATAATAAAAATATTGATAAAACGGAGTATTAAATATATAATATTAAGTGCATTATATCCAATAGGAGTAGTAGCGAGAGGAGAAAAATGAAGAGAGATTCTTATCAGAAGACAAAAAGAATGGTAATCATGGCTATCTTTATAGCTATAATTATTATTCAGACATTGGTACCTATTTTGGGATTTATACCGCTTGGTATAATGAACGCAACTATCATTCATGTAACGGTAGCCATTGGGGCAATCTTTACTTGGGTGGAAAGAGGGAGCAGGACTGGGATTTGTATTCGGACTTGGCAGTATGTGGAAGAATACATTCATGCCGAACCCGACATCATTTTGTTTTTTTCACCGTTTGCACCGCCATAGCAGGATACACAGGCGGAATAAGATCTGTAATAGTATGTTTTGTTCCGAGAATACTGGTAGGTATAGTGGCTGCACTTGTTTTCAGAGCAATAAGAAAAACAGGTAAGGTGAAAATAGCACTCCTGGTATCAGGTGCCATGGCGGCAGTAACAAACACCATATTGGTAATGAGCGGTATATACTTTCCTGTTCGGAGAGCATTATGCAAGTGCAACAGGGAGAGAGTTGACACAGTTGCCGGTTGTAATAGTAGGTATAATAGGAACACAGGGAGTAGCAGAGGCGATAGTTTCTTCAATCCTTACTTTAGCTGTAGCAGGTACATTATTAAAAATCAGTGAAGAGCGATAAAGCTATTGACTTGTATACCTTCTTTATATATAATACTAGGGTGCGTTCTTTGAAAAGTAAAGAACATAGACTTGAAAAAGACTGGACAAACGAAAAGAAATAAGGAGGGTATCAGATCATGAAGATGACATTCCAACCCTAAGAAGAGACAAAAGATCTAAGGTTCATGGTTTTAGAGCAAGAATGAGTTCAGCAGGCGGTAGAAAAGTTTTAGCTGCCAGAAGAGCAAAAGGAAGAGCTAGATTATCAGCTTAAAAATAAGGCGATAGCCGTAAAACAGATGAGCGCTACATTATGTAGCAAAGGATTTATCTGTCGAAGATACTTAGGGATAGTCTTATGACTATCCTTTAGTTTATGGTAGTATTACATTTAATCTAATATAAGATGCATTTTGCATCGAGGAGTTTAGTGAAAATGCAGAAGTAATGTTGATTTTCAGAGGGTATATAAGAAGGAAAGTCATATGCCACTAAAACTCTCATATATGTATATGGAAATGAGTTGGATTATAAATAGAATAGGTATATCGGTTCTCAAAGAAAACGGTAACAGTGTAGTAAGACATACATTTGCAAGGGAAGATCAGAGATTTTCAGGTTAAACAAGATAGAGAAAAAGATTAGATAGTAGTAGTACGAGAGAAGTGCAGATGTAGATTACCATAAATTGAGAGTGCCTATTTACATTTGTTGAAATCACAGACTGGATAGGAGAAAATGTTGAAGAAAATAAATAGCTATATTAAAGGGTATGATTAAGCTTATTAGATTCTATCAAAATATTTGTCACCGCTAAATAAGTAAGAACACATTGTATTTATAATTCTACTGTTCACAATATGCCATAGAAGCTTTTAAAAAGCATGGTATAATAAAGGGATCAGTACTCTGTATATGGAGAATACTCAGATGTAATCCTTTTCGGTAAAAGATATATCCTGTGCTATAAGTATATTTATGGAATTTAGTGTTAGAAAATCTAATGAAATTGGAGTGAATTAGCTGACGTTGTAATTGTTAACAAAGTCATCCACACCTATTATAGGTTGGTTTGCTGAAATACTTGGATTTATAATGAATCTGATATTTGATTTGGGAATTACAAATATCGGTGTCGCTATTATAATTTTTACACTTGTAATCAATATAATAATGATACCTTTGACTATAAATCAGCAGAAGTCACAAAAAAACTTATGGCTGTAATTCAACCTGAAATAAAGGCCATACAGGATAAATATAAAGGAAAAACAGATAATGAATCGGCAATGAAGATGAATGCTGAGACAAGAGCTGTATACAGTAAGTACGGTACAAGTATGACAGGCGGTTGTCTTCCGCTTCTTATACAGATGCCTATATTGTTCGGACTTTATCAGGTTATATACAGAATACCGGCATATGTAACAAGTGTTCGCAGCGTATTTGAGACTGTGGCTACTTCACTTATGCAACAGTCTGATTATATAAATAAGATAAGTGATTTGGCAAAAGCTGTAAGACTTCCTATAGAAAATAATGACTATACGGTTACAAATAAAGTAATAGATTTATTATATAAATTTACACCTGAAAAATGGACTACATTGTCAGAGACATTCCCTAATATGAGTAGTGTATTGGAGACAAGTATTCCTCTTTATTAAGCAGATGAATTCATTCTCGGTATTGATCTGTCAGTATCACCATGGCAGGGAATGAACAATATAAATATAGCATGGATAATACTGATATTGGCCGGAGTTACACAGTTTATATCAACTAAGGTAATGACAACAAACCAGCCAAAGAACGGAGAGCCTGAGAATGAGATGGCAAAACAGATGCAGAGTATGAATACTGTAATGCCAATCATGTCTGTAGTATTTTGTTTTACTCTCCCTGCAGGTATCGGTATATACTGGATAGCTTCAGCACTTGCAAGAACAGTTATTCAGTTACTTGTAAACTACAGACTTAAAGATCTTGATATTGATAAGCTTGTAGAGTCAAATCTTGCAAAAGCAAAAATGCAAAGAGAGCAAAGCAAGGACTTCCTGCATTAAGTGCAAATAAGAAAGTTATCGAAAATGCAAAGCATATGGATGAAATTGAAAAGCAGGAAAAAGAAGAAAGAGCAAAAAAATACGAAGTGAATGCCAAGAATTTAAAGGATTCAACAGAGTATTACAATAAGGATGCAAAACCGGGTTCACTTGCTTTCAAAGGCTAATATGGTAGCCAAGTACAATGAGAAGCAGGCAAATTCTAAGAAAAATAAATAGGAGGAAAGAGATGGACAGTAGCTAGAGTTTCAGCAAGAAATTATGATGAAGCTTTTTAACCAAGGCTTTGATAGAGCTTGGAACCACAAGTGATAATGTGGATGTAGAGATAATTGAAAGAGGCACTAATGGATTTTTGGGAGTTTTTGGTGCAAAGCCATGGACTCTAAGGTTACAATAAAAGAAATCTGCTGATACTGAGAAAAAGAATTCATCAGAAAAAGAAACATGAAAAGCAGAAGGAACAAAAATCTCCTATTGAGAAAAAAAGAAGTAGAGAAAAAGGAAACTGTAGAACAAAAAGGTAGAGACTGTTGTAGAAGAAGCTATAGTAGAAGAAAAAGAGACGTCTGTACAGTTCTGAAGAAGCTGTAGATGAATATGCACAGTTTTACGGTGAGGAAGAGCTTTCTTCTACAAGCAGACGAGTACTTACAAATGATGAGCTTGAGCAGATAAGAGACAGAGCTGATGCTTTCTAAAGGATTTCTTGCAGCAATGAATCTTCCTGCACATGCGGTATATAATTTCATTTAAGACAAATGAGCTTTCATCGTAATAGAGAGTGAAGAAGACTTAGGCGTATTGATAGGAAAAAGAGGTCAGACTCTGATTCACTTCAGTATATATTGAGCCTTGTAGTAAATAAGAGCAGCGAAAGCTATATAAGAATAAAGCTTGATACTGAAAACTACAGAAAAAGAGAAAAGATAAACTTGAAATGCTTGCAAAGAATATAGCGGGCAAAGGTAAAGAAAACAGGTAAGTTCACAGAGCTTGAACCTCATGAATGCTTATGAGAGAAGAATCATACATGCGGCACTCCAGGGAGACAATATGGTATCTACAAAGAGTGTAGGTGAGGAACCTTTCAGACATATAACAGTTTATCCGAAAGAAGAATTTTCAAACAAAAACAGAAGAAGCCCTAAAAAGGAAATACAATAAAAACTAGTCTTGTGAAAGAGGGCTGTTAATAACATAGTTATTGATGGTCCTCTTTATTTTCAGTAACAATATAAAGGTAATAAAATAGGATAATATAAATATGAAGAGAACAGATACTATTGCCGCTATAGCAACAGCACTTGGAGAAAGTGGAATAGGCATAATAAGAATAAGCGGAGAAGATGCCGTAAGTATAGCCGATAAGATATACAGCGGAAAGAAAAAGACTGATTGAGGCGGACTCACATACTATTAACTACGGACATATATTTTTCGGTGAAGAGATAATAGATGAAGTTTTGGTAATGCTAATGAAAAGCACCAAGAACATTCACAGGTGAAGATACGGTAGAGATAAACTGTCATGGCGGTATATTAATACTGGAAAAAGTATTACATGCAGTGTTGGAGTCGGGAGCAAGGATGGCACTTCCGGGAGAATTTACAAAGAGAGCCTTTTTGAACGGAAAGATGGATCTCAGTCAGGCGGAAGCGGTAATAGATATAATAGAGGCAAAGAATGAGCTGGCATTAAAAGCCGGAATCAGACAGTTGAAACGGAGCCGTAACGGAGAATATAAAGACAATAAGGGCTCAGATACTGGAACAGATAGCATTTATAGAAGCAGCACTTGACGATCCGGAGCATTATTCACTGGACGGATACAGTGATAAATTAAAAAGATAGTAAAGAAATTATATACAAGAATAGAATACTTAAAGAAATCATTTAAAGACGGAAGTATTATAAAGGAAGGTATAAATACGGTCATAATAGGAAAGCCGAAATGCCGGAAAAATCTTCTATTTTAAATCTTCTTTTCAAGAACAGACAGAGCAATAGTTACCGATATAGCCGGAACAACAAGAGATACATTGACAGAGAATATCAAACTGTCAGGTATCAGCTTTGAAATATCACGGATACGGCAGGTATCAGGCAGACTGATGATGTGGTGGAGAGTATAGGAGTACAAAAAGCAATAGAGGCAAGTAATAATGCAGACTTAAATTTGGTGGTAATAGACGGACTTTTACCTTTAGACAAAGAAGATATAGAGCTGCTTGAAAGTGTAAAAGGATAAAAATGCAATAATACTGCTTAATAAAGTCTGATAAAGAGCTGAAATTAAGTGTTGAAGATATCAAGAAGTACAGTGATAAGGATGTTATAATATTCTCAGCCAAAAGGAAAATATAGGAGTAGATGAATTGGAGGATATGATCAAGGCTAAGTTTATTTCAAAAAGAGATAAATTTCAATGATCAGGTAATTATAACAAATATAAGACATCAGGAAATAATAAATGAAGTATCGGAATCTTTGGAAATGTGTCTTTCAAGTATCGAAGAAGGATATGAAGAGGACTTTCTTTACAATAGATCTTTTAAATGCCTATGAAGCATTGGGGTGAGATAATAGGTGAAACAGTGGATGATGATGTTGTAAATGAAATATTCTCAAAAGTTCTGCATGGGTAAGTAATATAATTGTATACAATTAAATAGAGGTAGTTAATGAATATAATAGAAAAAGTATATGATATTGTGGTAGTTGGAGCAGGTCATGCAGGATGTGAGGCGGCACTTGCAAGTGCAAGACTTGGACTGAAAAGACTGTAATATTTATAGTAAGCGTGGATTCCATAGCTTTGATGCCATGTAATCCAAATATAGGTGGGAGTTCTAAAGGGACACCTTTGTAAGAGAACTTGATGCACTTGGCGGAGAAATGGGAAAATGCATTGATAAAGACATTTATACAGTCCAAGATGCTTAATGCATCAAAAGGTCCTGCAGTGCACTCTCTCAGAGCACAGGCCGACAAGCAGGAATATTCCAAAGAAATGAGAAAAACCTTGGAGAATACTCCAAATCTAACTATATGTCAAAAAGAGATAACAAAGCTTATAATTGAGGATAATATATGTAAAGGTGTTGAAACCGTATCAGGAAGTAAGTACTTTGCTAAAAGCTGTCATTTTGGCGACAGGTACATATTTGAATGCAAGATGTATATATGGGAGAGGTGGCTGAATATACAGGACCGAACGGTCTAAAAATCGGCAAATCATCTAACATCTTCTTTTTGGAATACGGTATTGATTTAAACAGATTTAAAACAGGTACTCCTGCCAGAGTTGACGGCAGAACTATAGATTACAGTGTAATGCAGGAGCAATATGGAGATAATCCGGTAGTACCTTTTCATTTGAAACCGATCCTGAGAGTATACAAAAAGAACAGGTAAAATGCTATCTTGCATATACAGGTGAAAAGACTCATGAAAATAATAAGAGAAAAATATAGACAGATCACCATTGTTTTTCAGGTGCTATAAAAGGAACAGGTCCAAGATATTGCCCTTCTATAGAAGATAAAGTTGTAAAATTCCCTGATAAGGACAGACATCAGATTTTTGTAGAGCCTGAAGGACTTTATACAAATGAAATGTATCTGTCAGGGACTTTCAAGCTCTTTGCCTGAGGATGTACAGTATGCAATGATCAGGAGTATAGAAGGTTTTGAAAAATGCTGAAATAGTAAGAAACGGATATGCAATTGAATACGATTGCATAGATGCCAGACAGTTAAAAAGACAGCCTGGAGTTTCAGGGCTATTGAAGGTTTGTTTGCAGCAGGTCAGTTTAACGGTAGTTCAGGTTATGAAGAGGCTGCGGTTCAAGGACTTATGGCAGGTATAAATGCATCCATGAAAGTTATGGGAAAAAGAACTGTTGTAATAGGCAGAGATCAAGGGATATATAGGTGTACTTATAGATGATTTGGTTACAAAAGAAAGTCATGAGCCATACAGAATGATGACTTCAAGATCTGAATACAGACTACTTCTAGACAGGATAATGCGGATATCAGACTTTCAAAAAAATAGGCTATGAAGTAGGGACTTATCTCAGAGGAAAGATATCAAAGGCTTCTGAAAAAGAAAAGACAAATAGATGAGGAAATTGATAGACTGAAAAATATCCATAGGAGCAAATGCCAAAAGTACAGGAATTTTTGGTAAGAAACGGATCTACACTCTCTTCAAACTTCAGCAAAATCTGGCAGAAATTATAAGAAGACCTGAGTTAAATTATGATCTTACAAAAAGAACTTGATGAAGACAGAAAAGAATTAAGGAAAGAAGTCAGAGATCAGGTAAATATAAATATAAAATATGAGGGCTATATAAAAAGGCAGGAATCACAGGTAAAGCAGTTTAAAAACTTGAAAACAAGAAAAATACCTGTAGATATAGACTATAATAATGTAAACAGTCTTAGAATAGAGGCGGTACAAAAGTTAAGTAAAGTAAGACCAAGCTCTATCGGTCAGGCATCAAGAATATCTGGGAGTGTCACCTGCAGATATAACAGTATTATTGGTATATCTAGAGACCTATAAGGAGAAAAAGAATGTATAATGATATGGTAAAAATACTTATCAGAAAAGCAATATTCTTGATGTTGATATATCTGATGAGAAAAAGAAAAAGCTGTATAAATTCTATGAGATTTTGGTCGAGAAAAATAAGGTTATGAATCTTACTTCAATAACAGAAATTAAAGGAGTTTACATATAAAGCATTTATATAGACAGTATTGCTTTTGGAAAAATCCATAAAAGATCTTAGAAGAAAAGAATTATAATATAGCAGATCATGGGTACAGGTGCAGGTTTTCCGGGAATACCTTTAGCATAGTATATCCGAAATCTTAATATGACTTTAATAGACAGCCTTAATAAAAGGATAAAATTTATAAAGAGAAACCTGTGAAATATTGGATATTAAAAATGTAAATGCAATACATTCAAGAGCTGAGGATATAGACAGAAATAAAGATTACAGAGAGAAATTTGATATATGTGTATCCAGAGCTGTTGCAAATCTGGCATCACTTTCAGAATATTGTTTACCTCTGGTAAAAGATAGGTGGAAGTTTTATATCATACAAATCAAAAGGGGTATGACAGTAGAAATAGCCGAAGCACAAAAAGGCAATAAAAAGTATTGGGTGGAGAAAACAGGAAATATTGAAAAGTTTGAGTTGGGTGAATATGGAGAAAAGAATTTTACTAGATATAAAGAAAATAAAACTACATCAATAAATATCCCAAGAAAAAGCCGGTTTACCGACCAAGGAACCTGATTAAAGTAAAATATATGTTTCACATGAAACATGTATTTTATCCATACAGTAATGTTTCATTGAAACATTGTACTATACTGGATGTTTTTCATCTGTATATATCATAGTCATAATGTATTTTTAACATGCAATATTTTTAATGAAAAGCACATATATCTCAATGATTAAGTTCGGTCTCTTTTAATAATATATAATTATAAATAATTGAATGATTTATAGTGAAACAAAGTAATCAGCTTTTCATGTAAACATTAAAAATAAAAAATTTATTTTAATGTATATCGCATTGATTAGAAAAATACTAGTATGATAAAATATAAAAGTAATTATATATCGAATGAATATAAGTACAGATTTAAGTGTCGGCTTATATTATTCTATAAAATAAGAGGTTTAAAAAAGTGAAAAATACCTAAAAATTTTAACTGCTATGGTGATTTCATCCTCTGCATTTGATAGGTGTATCATTGTTAAATAAAATTACAAAAATTCATGCAGTTTCAAAAAAATCTTCTTGAGAAAGATGAAAACAAAAGAGTTTGAATGGAGATTTGGAAATATAAAGTACAGAAAACAGGGCATGGTAATCCTATTCTGCTAGTACATTCTTTGGAGGTGGCATCATCATCCGAGGAATGGTTCAAGGTAATAGATAATCTTGTCGAGAATCATATACTGTATATACTATTGATTTGCTTGGTTGCGGCCTTTCTGAAAAGCTCTTTATGACATATACAAATCATATATTTTCCCAGTTAATTTCTGATTTTATAAAGGTAGTTATAGGCAAAAGGACAACGGTAATAACCAGTGGAAAACAGCTCTTCTTTTGTTATTGTGCTATGTGATAATGATAGCACATTATTTGAGAAAAATAATACTTGTCTCACCTGAAAATCTATCAAACGGTCATCTTATACCGGGAAAAAGAGCCAGAACATATAAGGCAATACTAGTACATCAATTTTAGGAACTCTACTATATAATATAGCGGTATACAAAATTAATATAAAATATAATATAAAAACCGAACTCTATAAAAAAGAAAAATTACAGATGATATGTTGGATAAATGTTATGAAGCTGCACATAGAGGTTTATCACCAAAAGTCACTATATTCAAGTATTGTATGTTTTTATACCAAGAGAAAAATATAAAGTTTGAACTTTCTCAAATAGATAACAGTATAATAATATTTGAGGGTAGATTTAATAGAGATTCTTCAGATATAACCAAAAAGAATATGTAAAGATAAATCCTGCTATTGAAACTGTGATAATAGATGATTCCAACAAATATCCTCACATAGAGAACGAAAAGGAATTTTTAAAAGCTTTTGAATATATATCTATAAAGAATGTTTCACGGGAAACATTTATTTAAAAAAGATATTATATTGGAAATTTGAAAAAGGCAAGGAAATATATAGCTCTTTTTCGACAAAAATAAAGAACTAAAATATAAGAATAAAAAATGTTTCACGGGAAAACATAAATATAGAAAGGACAAGCAATGCTGAAGGATATTATGACAAAAATTATTTCATTTTGCAAATCAAAAAGGTGGTGTAGGTAAAACTACTACTGCTGTTAATCTTTCAGCTGCTTTTAGCGGAGGCAGGACAAAGTGTTTTTGGCAATAGATTTTGATCCACAGGGAAATTTATCAAGTGGACTTGGAATAGATAAATTAAATACGGAAAAAGACTATATATGAAGTTATTATAGGTGATGAAGATATAAATGATACCATACTAAGTACAGAGGTGGAAAAATCTGGATATTATTCCAAGTAATGTAGATTTATCCAGTGCAGAAATTGAGCTTTTGGAACTTGAAGACAGAGAAAGAACTTTGAGAAGAAAAATCAGTGAAATATATAAGCAGTATGATTATATATTTGATTGGACTGTCCACCAAGTTTGAGTCTTCTGACTATAAATGCTTTTATGGCATCTGACAGTGTAGTTATTCCTATTCAATGTGAATATTACGCTCTGAGGGATTAAATCAGATGTTAGAACTAGTAAATCTTATAGAGAAAGACTAAATCCTACACTTGAAATTGAAGGTATTGTATTTTACAATGTATGATGCTAGAAATAATCTGAGTGGACAGGTTATAGAAGGTGTTAAGAGCGTTATATCTGATGAGAAATATTTTTGAAACTATAATACTGAGAAATGTTAAATTGGCGGAGGTCTCAGCTTCGGTATGCCAATAACAGAATATGACACTACTCAACCGGAGCACAGGCATATAGAATGTTGGCATCAGAAGTACTAAGTAAGAAAGGGAGGTAAAAATGGCAAAGAGAATGGCACTTGAAAGGGGCTGATGCTCTTCTTAGAAATATCAACGGAACCAAAGCGGCTATTGACGAAACAACTGACAGAAATATAGAAGATAGATGGTAAAGGCTCGGTGAGTTAATGGTGAAAAGATCTCATTGGTAGAGCCGAACAGAAATCAGCCCAAGAAAAGATGTTTGATAAGGAAAGTCTTGATGAACTTGCAAATTCGGTACAAACAATATGGAGTATTACAGCCTATATTGGTAAAAAGTAGGTAACAGATATGAAATAGTTGCAGGTGAAAGAAGGTGGAGAGCTGCACAGGCGGCAGGACTTTCAGAAGTTCCGGTAGTTGTCAGAGATTATGATGAGCAAAAAGGCTAAGGAAATTGCTATTATAGAGAATATTCAGAGGACGGATTTGAACCCTATTGAAGAAGCTTTTGGCATATAAAAGTTTGATTGAGGAATATAATTTGACTCAGGAAGAATTATCGGATCAAGGTGGCAAAAACCGCTCTACTATTACCAATTTCTCAAGACTTTTAAAAGCTCAGTAAAAATATACAGCAGTATATGATAGACGGGTCAGATTCTTCAGGACATGCAAGAGCTTTGTTAAGTCTTGAGGATGAAGGAAAAAGAGAATTGCTTGCTCTGGATATAATTAAGAGAAGTCTCAGTGTAAGAGATACTGAAAAAGCTGCAAAAGGCTTTTATCAAAAAGAAAAAGGTGGATCTTGAAGAGTTAAGTAAGGGGATGATGATACTGCAAGAGATTTATCTTTATTTTATAAGGAGTATGAAGACAGTATTCAGGAGTTCTTGGAACAAAGGTACATATAAACCAGAAAGATAAAAATAAAGGAAGAATTGAAATAGAATATTATTCTCAAGTAGAGCTTGATAGAATAATGGATATTTTTAAGACATTAGGATAAAAAGATGATAAATTTGACAATTGATAATAGAGTTTTGTTTGGCTTTATCCTGGTGGTAGCTATTTTTTAACTTTTATATTATTTATATCTATGGTAAAACATAGAGTAAAAGTACAGAAGACTTTTTCAAGAGTTATGATAATTTTATGGCGGGCAAAATCTGCAAAGAATCTGGAGGATATTATAATTCTGCTTAGAAAAGATATCTCGCAGTTTGAAAAAGTGAGAGCAGATTAAACAGAGAAGCTATAAGAGAACTGAACAGACTTGAAAGAAACTGTCTGCAAAAATAGGAATATTGAAAATATGACGCATTTGAAGGGAATGGTAAATTAAGTTTTGCACTCTGCCTTTTTGGATTACAGAAATTCCGGATATATAATAAACAGTATTCACTCCAGAGAGCTACTTTTAATTATATAAAAATAGTTGAAAACGGTCAGACAGATCAGGTACTTCACAGATGAAGAAAAATAGTACTGGAGCAGGCTTTGGGATATAGAGAAAGATAGCTATGAAAATCAAATTTCCATAGCCGTATTTTATATATTTGCTTTATTTAATCTTTACTTATCTCAGGTCCGATAATAGCTGCAGATAGCAATTTTTATTGCATCTCCTATTAAGAATGGTACCACACATAATAATAGTGAAGCTATAAAGCCTTTTCCCTGTTGTAATGAAAACCACATTGTACCAAGGAAATACAAAGTTTCAAGTCCGATAATCATCCCTATAATATCAAAGAGGCAATACCCTTTTCTTTAAATGAATAAAAACTGAACTTGTATATACTGTAAATATAAAGCCTATAATATACCCACCTGTAGGTCCAAGTACTTTTCCGATACCACCTGAATATCCTGAAAATACAGGTAAACTGATATACCAAGTAATAAAAATATAACTACCGATATAAGAGCTTCATAGGTTCAAGTACATATGCAGTCAGATAGATTGCAAGTACGCCAAAGAAATAGGTACCGGACTTATAAAAACAGGTATGTATATGGGTGATAAAAATCATAGTATGGCTGTCATAAGCGATACTACGGCCATTTTCTTTATTGTAATAGTCTTTGCCATAAAAATCTCCTACTATAAAAATAAAATACAAGAAAATGATATTATAAATGCAAAATAATTGTCAACCTAAAATATAATAAAGTTAACAATTTAAACAAAACCTATTTAATAAAATGATTAATATTGAAAAATGTTTCAGTTACACCAAAGTAAAGA
>BNJV01000116.1_pt1 | contig 80865 bp, 136 predicted proteins | sample 8540591 | NCBI WGS metagenome assembly BNJV01 (sample SAMD00202457, study PRJDB9452) | human saliva metagenome | host: Homo sapiens | reverse complement strand
GAAATGTTTTTATCAGGCAACCTGAAAAACTTTTCAGCGGTGCCAGTAAAACCTGCTTCAGCTATAATCCGCGCTTTTTGTTTCGGCGTAAATCCACACCATGACCCACATCCACATCATCGGCATCGGCGGCACCTTTTATGGGCGGGCTGGCCGCGCTGGCCAAAGACGCCGGTTTCACCGTTACCGGCTGCGACACGCAAAATGTATCCGCCCATGAGCACCCAGCTCGAGCATTGGGCATCGACGTGCACGAAGGTTTCGATGCAGAACAGCTTTGAACGCTATCCCCGCCGATATGTATGTGATCGGCAACGTCGCCAAACGCGGCATGCCCGTGATTGAAGCCATCCTGAACCGCGCACCTGCCCCTACACTTCCGGCCCGCAATGGCTGGCCGAAACGTGCTGGCCGGGCGCTGGGATACTCGGTGTGGCCGGTACGCACGGCAAAACCACCACCGCTTCCATGCTCACCTGGGTACTCGAATACGCCGGACTAGCCCCGGCTTTTCTCATCGGCGGCATTCCGCAGAACTTCGGCATTTCCGCCCGCCTGCCGCAAGCGCCACGTCTTGATCCCCGCATCGCAGTCGCCGTTTTTTTCGTGATCGAAGCCGACGAATACGACACCGCATTTTTCGACAAACGCAGCAAATTCGTCCACTACCGCCCGCGCACCGCCGTCCTCAACAATCTCGAATACGACCACGCCGACATTTTTCCCCGACCTTGCCGCCATCCAAACCCAGTTCCACCATCTCGTCCGCACCGTGCCCGAGCAGGGGCCTGATTGTCTGCAACGGCCGCGAAGGCAGCCTGAAAACCGTATTGGCACAAGGCTGCTGGACACCCTGTCGAATATTTCGGCGGCGACGGCAGCGTCTGGCAGGCAGGCGGTGCCGATGAAAACGGCGCCTTCGACATCCTGCTAAACGGCCAATCAGTCGGCCGCATCACCTGGGATCTGATGGGCGGCCACAACCGCATGAACGCCCTGGCTGTTGCCGCTGCCGCCCGCCATGCCGGCGTGGACGTGCAAACCGCCTGCGAAGCCCCTGTCCGCCTTCCAAAAACGTCAAACGGCGCATGGAAATCAAAAGGCAGCGTGCGCGGCATCACCGTGTACGACGACTTCGCCCACCACCCCACCGCCATCGCCACCACCGTCGGCGGCCTGCGCCAGCGCGTCGGCAGCGCGCGCATTCTCGCCGTGCTCGAACCGCGTTCCAACACCATGAAACTCGGCACCATGAAAGCCGCCCTGCCCGCCAGCCTGGCTGACGCCGACCAAGTGTACTGCTACGGCGGCGGCGTCGATTGGGACGTCGCCCAAGCCCTCGCCCCGCTCGGCGCCAAAGCTCCACGCCGAAACCACTTTTCGACCGCCTGCTCGAAACCATCGCCCAAAACGCCCAAAGCGGCGACCACATCCCTGATTATGAGCAACGGCGGCTTCAACGGCATACACGACAAACTGCTGGCACGGCTCGCCGAACAGGCAGCCTGAAAAACCAAAAGCAGCCTGAAAAACCAAAGAGTCCGCAGAAGCTATCTGCTCAAGTTCTCGTAAACGGCAAAGCCGATAATCAGGACAAACAGCACCGCCAGCAGCAGCATAGGTTTGGATATCGGCGTCCTGACCATATTAGGCGCAAAACCCACGCGCTTTTGGGCGCGGCGGCGCAGAAAATGCGGCAGCAGCAACACGCCCGCCAGGTAAACCATCAGAATGGCGGCATCAGCCTCGTCCTGCGCCCCCGGGATGCTGCCGATAAGCACCAGACGCGCTGCGAATCCCAAAGCAACGCCGGCTGCAAAGCCCCACACCCGCAGCACCTGCGGCCAGTGGATCGGCAGCTTTTGATAATGGTAGAGACTGCCGCCGCCCAAAAAGAAGACTCGGTTTGCATGATTCTGGCGCTATACAAAGGGATCACCGGCACAAACGCCAGAATAATCCAATAGGGTTGTCAGATACGTGCCGTCGGGCTGATAGTCGCACTCGCCGTAAAACGTCGTGCCGAATCCGTTAATGGAAGACATATTTTCCGTCGAAAATTCAAAGCTGGACCACCTTTCAGGCAGCCTGAAAGCGCAAAAGTGGCGATTCTACCCAACTACCGGCGCGAGCGCACAAATGCGCATGCTGCCGGCGGCCATCCCGTGCCCGCCCGAACGAATACTCCGGCAGGGCGCAAGGCAGCCTGAAAAATAAAAACCACATGAACCCCACCACCACCGTTTTTTTCCATCGACTACGAAGCGCGCGGGCATTGCCCGCCCCGAAGGCAAAACCACCTTTTATCCGCCATGCGCTGCCGCAGGAGCGGGTGCGCTATCGGGTCGGCGCTGCCAAAGCCGCGTTTGACGAAGCCGATGTGCTGGAAATCCTGCAGCCTTCGCCCGAGCGCCGCCCGGCGGCCTGCCCGCACTATCTGGAATGCGGCGGCTGCGCGCTGCAGCATGCGTCTTTTGATGCCCAGGTCGCCTTCAAACAGCGGATTTTTGAAGAACAGCTCGAGCGCATCGGCAGGCTGCGCCCCGAAACCATATTGCCGCCGGTTTTACGGCCGGCCGTGGCACTACCGCAGCCGCACCCTGCCTGAATACGGCGGACGATGGTCGCGGCGGGCTGCTCTTGGGTTATCAGGCCAAACGCAGCCGGCGCATTGTCGCCATCGACAGCTGTCCGGTGCTGCCCGAGCAGGGTTTCAGGCAGCCTGAAAGATTTGAACGCGGCGCTGCAGAAACTGCACCGTGCCGCGCCCGCCGCCGGCATCGAAGCGCTGGAAATCTGCGCCGGCGAACAGACAACCGCCGTCAATATCCGTAGCCGCAAAGCCGCTGCCCGCCGCCGCGCTGGCGGCGTTTGCCGGCAGCCTGAAAACCGGCTGGCAGCTGTGGCAGCAGCACGGGCTCAATCCGCCGCAGCCGCTCTCGCCCGATGCGCCGCCGCTCGACTACCGCCTGCCGGAGTTTGGTTTGGCCATGCCCTTTCCGGCCGGGCGACTTTACCCAAAATCAATCTGCCGCTGAACCGGCTGATGGTATCGCGCGCTTTGTCGCTGCTGGATGTGCGGCCACAGGAAACGGTAATCGACCTGTTTTGCGGGCTGGGCAATTTCAGCCTGCCGCTGGCGCGCCAAGCGGCGCGGGTGCTGGGCGTGGAAGGCTCGCGCGAACTGACGCGCCGCGCGGCAGACAATGCCCGCGCCAACGGCATCGGCAACGCCCGTTTCGTCTGCGCCGATTTGTTCGACACCGACGCAGCCGTGGTCAAAAAGCTGGGGGCGGGCGGACAAAATGCTGATCGACCCGCCGCGCGCCGGCGCTTATGCGGTGGTGCGCGCGCTGCACGCGCCGTTTCTGCCGCAGAAAATCGTTTACGTTTCCTGCAATCCAGCCACTTTCGCCCGCGATGCGGCGGTGCTGGCGACCAAAAGGCTACCGCCTGCGCTCGGCCGGCATCGTCAATATGTTTCCGCAAACCGCGCATGTGGAAGCGGTCAGCCTGTTCGAACTCGGCTGAAACGCGCTGCCGTTTGGCGCTGCCGTCGGGCATGACGGCGCCGGCGGTCTTCTTTATCATGACCGCATTCGGCAAAACTTTCAGGCTGCCTGAAAGCCGGATAGTGAAATTAAGATTGTTATAGTATAATGCCGCGCAGCGCATTTCGCGTTCGCGGCAGCCTGAAAAATGTTAATCCGCGAGAGCATGATGAAAGCAAAAGCTAGTGCTGCCGCGCCGTTGCGGCGGCGGGGGAAGCTGGCGATGAACGGTTTGGACCGCAATATCGGCTCGCTGCTGGAAAGCATCCCGCTGGCGCCGCAATGGGTCAATTCGCTGCTGCTGTTGGCGGCGGTGGTGTGCGGACGGCTGGTGTGGCTGCGGCTGCGTTTTCGCCAGCATCCCGAGTTTTCCCCATCGAAGAAAAACGCCGCTTGGTGGTGGTCAGCCGCAATATGGCGTTTTTGGCGACGGTATTCAGGGCTGTTTTTGATTTGGGCGGCGCAAATCCGGAGTTTCGCCCCTGTCGATGGTGGCGCTGGCCGCCGCCACCGTGCTGGCGACCAAAAGAGCTGATTATGTGCCTGTCCGGCAGCCTGCTGCGAGCGGTAAACAAACAATATTCGGTGGGCGACTACATCGAAATCGGCCATCTGCGCGGGCGGGTGGTGGACATCAATCTGTTTTCCACCCTGATGATGCAGCTGGGGCCCCAACCCGCACATCGGCAATATGTCGGGCAAAACCGTGTCTTTCCCCAACAGCCTGCTGCTGAGCCAGACCATCCAGCGCGACAACATTCTCCGGGCGCTACGTCGTCCACAGCTTCGACATCCCCGTGCCGATCCGCTTGGATTCGGACGCCATCGTGCCGCGGCTTTACACCGTGCTCGATGCCTACTGCGCGCCCTACGCCGCCGAAATCGGCCGCCATCTGGAAGAAGTCCAGGCGCAAAAGCTGTTTATCACCCCCGCCGTACAGCCGCGCATCGGCCGCGTGCCGCACGACGACAAGGTTTATATCCTTGCCGTGCGTTTTGCTTCGCCGGTGGGCAAGCGCGCCGAAATCCAGCAGGCGGTGCTCGACGAATTTATCCGCGTGCAATACCGCCTGCTCAACGGCATCGGCGAAACGCCCGATCCAAAACTGAAACGCGTCTCGCGTTTTTCAGGCTGCCTGAACGCCGCGGGCAGCCTGAAAAACGTTTAGCATGCGTCAAACCTTTCAGGCTGCCGCGTTTTCCGCGCGCACGTTTCGTGCCGCGCTTTTTGTTTCCCAACGTTTGCCCTTGAAGAAGGAGATAACGATGTCCCGACACGCATTCAAACTCGGCCTGGTGGCCGCGCTGTTTTCAGGCTGCCTTTACGCCGCCCGCCTGCCGAACCGCTGCGGGTAGTCAGCAGCTTCAGCATTTTTGGGCGACGTCGCCAAGCAAATCGGAGGCGAGCGCGTCAGCGTCAGCTCACTGGTCGGCCCCGACCAAGACGCCCACGCCTACCAGCTCAACAGCGGCGATGCCAAAAATCGCCACCGCCAAACTGGTGCTGCTCAACGGCCTGGGCTTTGGAAAAAGTCGAAGTCGTGCGCGCCGTCAAACAAAGCAAAGCCGCCTACGCCGAAGCCGCCGCCGGCATCAAAGCCGCTGCCGGCCGAGCATGAGCATGACCATGAGCACGAGCACGGCCATGATCACGAGCATGGACACGACGGCACATGACCACGGCCACCACCATCACGGCCAGTTCGACCCCCACGTCTGGCACGATCCGGTGCTGATGCAGAAATACGCCGCCAACGTCGCCCAAGCCCTGATGAAGGCCGACCCCGCCGGCAAAGCCTATTACCAGCAGCGTTTCAAAGCCTATTCGCAAGAGCTGGTCAAACTCGACGCCTACGCCCGCCGCGAGTTTGGCGCCGTCCTCAGGCCAAACGCAAAGTGCTGACCGGCCACGATTCCTTCTCCTATCTGGGCAAACGTTACGGCATCACTTTTTCTGGCACCGCAGGGACGTCAGCACCGAAGCCGAGCCTTCCGCCAAAAACCGTGGCCGCCATCATCCGCCAAATCCGCCAGCAAGGCGTGAAAGCCGTGTTTGCCGAAAAACATCAAAGACAACCGCATGATCGAGCGCATCGCCCGCGAAACCCAGGCCAAAGTCGGCGGCAAACTCTATTCCGACGCCCTTTGTCCAAAGGCGCGCCGGCAGCAACCTACACCGAACTCTTCCGCTATAATGTGCGCACCCCTGTCCGGCGCCATGAAGTAAACCGCCCGCAGCCCAAACAAGGCCCGGACCAAGCCGTTCGGGTCTTTTTTTGTTTTCAGGCTGCTTTTTCCCATTGATTTTTCAGGAGCTTTTATGATGTCTGCCAAACTCTTTCTCCTGCTGCTTGCCGGCACCTTACCCTCAGCATCGCCACACCCGCTGCCGCTGAACTGCGCCGCCACTCGGGCGAACAGCCCCGCAAAACCCAAACTCACCAAGGGCGGCAGGGACGGCGGCAGCATCCAACGCGCCGTTGTGATCAAAGAAAACGACACCCGCCGCGGCATCGACGCCGAAAAATGCCTGGATTGCCAAAAACCTGCCCGGCCACCAAAAATCGGCCAAGCGCTCGTTCAGGGCGAAGGCGGCAAAGGCATCTACGACCGCATCGACCTGCAGGCTCCCGATGGCAGCCGGCACGGCAGTCTATTTCGAAATCAGCAGCTTCTTCGGCAAAATCAACGGCAAGCTTATGATGTAAACCAAACAGGCAGCCTGAAAAGCGTTTTTCCCTTTTTCAGGCTGCCTGAATTTTTCCTATTCCTTTTTATTCCCACAGGATTATCCCGCTGAAAGGCATCATCCTTGCCGGCGGCTCCGGCACCCGTCTCTACCCCATCACACGCGGCGTTTCCAAAGCAACTGCTGCCCGTGTACGACAAACCGATGGTCTACTACCCCCTGTCCGTGCTGATGCTCGCCGGCATCCGCGACATCCTCGTCATCACCACCCCCGAGACAACTCCGCCTTTATCCGCCTGCTCGGCGACGGCAGCCGCTTCGGCGTGCGCATCAGCTATGCCGTCCAGCCTAGCCCCGATGGTCTCGCCCAAGCCCTGATCATCGGCGAAGAATTTATCGGCGGCGACAACGTATGTCTGGTGCTGGGCGACAACATCTTCTACGGCCAGTCCTTCACCCAAACCCTACGCCAGGCCGCCGCCAGAGAACACGGCGCCACCGTTTTTCGCCTCACCAGGTGCGCGACCCCGAACGCTTCGGCGTCGTCGAATTCAACCAAAACTTCAAAGTCCTCTCCATCGAAGAAAAACCGCTCAAGCCAAAATCCGACTGGGCGGTTACCGGCCTTTATTTCTACGACCACCGCGCCGCCGAATTTGCCAAACGGGTCAAACCCTCCGCACGGGGCGAGCTCGAAATCACCACCCTCAACCAATATACCTCAAGAGACGGCAGCCTGAACGTACAGCTTTTTAGGGCGCGGCTTCGCCTGGCTCGACACCGGCACCCACGAGCCTGCACGAAGCCGCCGCCTTTGTGCAAACCGTGCAAAACCTGCAAAACCCTGCAAGTGGCCTGCCTCGAAGAAATCGCCTGGCGCCAAAGGGCTGGCTCAGCACCGCCCAACTCGAAGAACTCGCCCGGCCGATGGCGAAAAACGAATACGGCCAATACCTGCTGCGGCTGTTGGACGGCAGGCACTAACCGCCCTCAGGCTGCCTTTACCCCAAAAGGCAGCCTGAAAAACTCATCCCATCATTTTCAGGCTGCTTTTCCACTCCGCCAAAGCAGCCTGAAACCCAACAGCCCGTTTCAGGTAGACTCCCGCCCGCGAAATACCAAAGGGACAAATCTGTGAACATCCTTCTTACCGGCTGCGACGGCTCAGTCGGCCCGCGAACTTGCCGCCCGTCTGCGTCATCGCGCCAACCTGCTTGCCGCCAACCGCGCCGCCCCTCGACATCACCGACCGCAACGCCGTGTTTCAGGCTGCCTCATCCTTCCGCCCCGAGCTGATTATCAACGCCGCCGCCTATACTGCCGTGGATAAAGCCGAGAGCGACGCCAACACCGCCTACGCCGTCAACCGCGACGCCGTGCGCCATCTGGCCGAAGCCGCCGCCGCGCACGGTGCCGCTGTTCTCCACATTTCCACCGACTACGTTTTCGACGGCGCCGCCGACGCTCCCCTACCACGAAACCGACCCCGTCAACCCGCAAAGCGTTTACGGCAAAAAGCAAGCTCGCAGGGCGAAGAAGCGCTGGCCGCCGCCTGCCCGCGCACATTATCCTGCGCACCGCCTGCGTGTTCGGCACGCACGGCGGCAACTTCGTCAAAACCATGCTCCGCCTCGGCCGCGAGCGCGACAGCCTCGGCATCGTTGCCACGACCAATACGGCGCGCCCACCCTGCCGCCGCTATCGCCGACGCCCTCGTTGCCATCGCCGACGCCGTCCGCCAACCCGATTTTGCCAACTGGGGCATCTACCACTACTCCGGCAGCCCCTACACCAGCTGGCACGGTTTTGCCGAACGGATTTTTCAGGCTGCCGCCGCCCAAGGCATCCTGCCCGCCGTGCCGCAGCTCAAAGCCATCGCCACCGCCGACTCCCCACCCCCGCCCGCCGCCCGCCAATTCGCGGCTGGACTGCGGCAAAAATCAAAACACTTTCGGCATCAAACCGGCCGACTGGCAGGCGGCGCTGGCCGATTTGAAACCTTACCAAACAAGCATTTAAAAACAAGATTGGAACCCACCGCATGAACATCCTTCCCACCGCCCCTGCCCGACGTCAAACTGCTTGAGCCGCAGGGTTTTCGGCGACGAGCGCGGTTTTTTTATGGAAACCTTCCGCGACCAGTGGTTTCGCGAACAGGTCTGCAATCGCGGCTTCGTGCAGGAAAACCACAGCAAATCCGCTATCGGCGTGCTGCGCGGCCTGCACTACTAGCTGGAAAAAGCCGCAGGGCAAGCTGGTGCGGGTGGTGGCCGGCAGCGTGTTTGACGTTGCTGTCGATCTGCGCCGCTCTTCGCCCACATTCGGCCGTTGGGCGGGCGCGGTGCTGTCGGCCGAAAACAAGCGCCAGCTGTGGATACCGAAGGCTTTGCCCACGGCTTTTATGTGCTGGAAGACAATACCGAATTCGTTTACAAAATGCACCGATTACTACCACCCGCGGTCGGAACACTCGCTGCTGATGGAACGACCCTGCGCTCGGCATGAGACTGCCGCTGGCGGGCGAACCGCAGCTTTCCGCCAAAGACCTGGCGGGCAAAACCGCTCGCCCAAACCGCTTTGTTTGAATAAGCCATGAAACTCATCATTCTCGACCGCGACGGCGTGATCAACCGAGACCGCGACGACTTCGTCAAATCCGCCGACGAATGGGTGCCGCCGCCCGGCAGCATGGACGCCATCGCCTTTCTGACCCAGGCCGGCTACACGCTGGCGGTGGCCACCAACCAGTCGGGCATCGGCCGCAAATTCTTCACCATGCAGACGCTCAACGAAAATGCACGCCAAAAATGCACAAGCTGGTGCAGTCGGCCGGCGGCGAAATCAGCGGCATCTGGTTCTGCCCGCACACCAATGCCCACAACTGCGGCTGCCGCAAAGCCAAAGCCGGGCATGATTAGCGATATTCTCGAGCGCTTTCAGGCTGCCCCCTGCCGAGAGCTGGATGGTGGGCGACAGCCTGCGCGACGTTTGGAAGCGGGCGCCGCCGCCGGCTGCAAAAACCGCGCTGGTGCTTACCGGAAAAAGGCAGGAAAACCCAGGCCGAGTCGACCGACAAACTGCCTCCGGATACGCTGGTATTCGACGATCTGCTGGCTTTTTCGCGGTTTCTGATTAAGGCGCCGGCCGCGGAACGGCGTAAACGCAAAACGCGGCAGGCAGCCTGAAAAGCGGGCGCGCTTTGTCCGGCGCCAGGGTGTGTTGGCATTCGGCTTGCGAAGCGGTTTTTGAGTAAAAATGCCCGAATGCAGGAAAAAGCGCAGCAAGCTTGGACACCTTTGCGAGCATTTTTGACGCGGCAGGCGGATATTTTTGCCAAAACACCGCCGCAATGCCGATGCCAACGCACCCTTTAGAGCACAAACTTAAAACCCGCCGCAAAAATGCCGTACAATCGGCATCTTTTTGCTTTCAGGCTGCCTGAACGACGCCGTCCGCCGCGGCAAACAAAGCCGTTTTTGCCTTTTTCAGGCTGCCTGTTTGATTGGAAAGTTATCTTTTTTATGCTGCTGTTACGAAACCTGGTTTACTGGCTGATTTTTGAGTGTGAGCGCGATTGTGATGTTTTGCACTTTCCGTGCTGCCGGCGATGCTGGTGCCGCGAGGGGCGAACAAAATCGGCCGCGCGTGGGCGTGGCTGCTGCTGTGGTCACTGAAAAACGTTGTCGGGCTCAACTACCGCGTCGAAGGGCGCGAAAACATCCCCGCCGAGCCGGCGATTATCTGCTCCAAGCACCAAAGCGGCTGGAAACGCTGGCGCTGCAGGAAATCTTCCCGCTGCAGGTGTATGGCGAAAAGAGCTGTTCAAAATCCCCTTTTTCGGCTGGGGCTGAAAATGGCCAAAACTATCGGCATCGACCGCAAAGCCGGCGTCAAAAGCCACTTCGCAGCTGATGGAGCAGGGCTTGGCGCGCAAAAGACGGTTTTGGATTGCGATTTTCCCCGAAGGCACGCGCATCAAACCCGGAGCGAGCGCGAGCCGCTATGAAGATGGGCGCGGCGAAAAATGGCGAAGCTGTTTGAAATGGACTATGGTGCCGGTGCGCACTAACAGCGGCGGGAGTTTTGCCGAAAAATTCCTTTCTCAAATACCCCGGCACTCGTTACCGTGCGCATCGGCGCGCCGATCCGCTGGCAGCAAGGCAGCGAAACCGAGCTGATGGCCGAGTGCGAAAACTGGATCGAAAGCCAGCAGGCCGAAATCGGCGGCCAAGGGCCCCTTCGGCCCCAATCCCGCCTGAGCCCATGCCCGTTTCCCACCGCTTATCCGACGGCAGCGAGCTGGTGCTGCACATCCGCTGCAACACCCGCCGCAACATCATCCTGCGCCCGCACCCCGCCGGCGGGCTGCACATCGGCATTCCGCGCTGGCTCGGCATCACCGAGCTGCGCCGCTGGCTGCAAGAGCACGAGCCGCTGCTGCGGCGAGACGCTGGCACGCGCGCCCGACAGCCCGAAAGCAGCCTGAAAGCATCTGGCTCGGCCGGCGACAAGCTCGTCATCGAGCAGCGCCGTCATACCCATATCCGCCGCGACGGCAACCGCCTGCTGCTGCCGGATACCGCCGACACCCGGGCGCTGCTGCGCGGCTATCTGCGCGAACAGGCGCCCGATTTATTGTTTCCGCTGTTTGCCGAACGGCTAAGCAGCCTGAAACTCCGGCCACACCGGTGCGCCTGTCCGATGCCCGCAGCTTCTGGGGCGTGTGCCGTCCCAGCGGCATCGGTCTCAACTGGCGGCTGGCCGGCGCGCCCGCCTGGGTGCGCGCGACTATGTGTGCGTGCACGAACTGTGTCATGTCCGCCACCCCAACCACAGCCGCGCCTTCTGGCAGGGAAGTCGCCCGCCACACCCCGCACACCGCCGCCGCCAAAAAGCTGGCTCAAAGCCCACGGCCGCAGAACTTTTGCTCATGCGGCTGGGCAGCCTGAAAGCAGTCAAAACCGGCTTTTCAGGCTGCCTGAGCGACTCAAACAAAGGTTTTCAGGCTGCTTTCGCCGCGCCTGGCGCTTAACGCCGGCAGCCGATTCCCGTACAATCCGCGTTTTGCGGCCGCCGTGCCTTTTCCGTTTCTGTTAGGACCTTATCCGCGTGAACAAACCCACCTGCCCCCCTGATTCTTCTGCCGCTGGCCGCCGCTCTGGCGCTGGCCGGCTGCAATAAAACGACAGTGCCAACAAACCGGCTGAAGGCAGCTGTCGTAACTCAAAGTCGAAGTAGTTAAAGGCAACGACCGCGTCGGCATGCTGCTGCCCGATTTTGCCGAGATTGGTGGCGCGCGAAGGCGGCTCGGTGGTCAATATCCAGGCGCTGCGCGAAGAAGGCGGCGACGGCAGCAGCGACGGCAGCGCCGAAGACCCGTTTTCCGACTTTTTCAAACGCATCGTCCCCAACCAGCCTGAAGACGGAGACGGCGACGATGCTCACTTCGGCTCCGGCGTCATCATCAGCGCCGACGGCTGTGTCCCGACCAACGCCCACGTGGTCAAAGGCAAAACCAATATCAAAAGCCACGCTCAACGACAAGCGCGAATACCACGCCAAACTCATCGGCGCGCGACGACAAATCCGACATCGCCCTGCTGCGAAAATCGACGCCGAAGACCTGCCGGCAGCCAAAATCGGCAATCCGAACGAACTCAAATCCGGCGAATGGGTAGCTGCCATCGGCGCGCCCTTCAGCTTTTGACAAGCAGCATGCCGCCGGCATCGTTTCCGCCAAAGGCCGCACCAGCCCAACGAAACCCACACCTCGTTTATCCAAACCGACGTTGCCATCAACCCGGCAATTCCGGCGGCCCGCTGTTCAACCTCAAAGGCCAGGTGGTCGGCATCAACTCGCAGATTTACAGCCGCAGCGGCGGCTTTATGGGCATCTCTTTCGCCATTCCCATCGACACCGCGATGAACGTTGCCGAGCAGCTCAAAACCGACGGCAAAGTGCAGCGCGGCCAGCTTCAACGTGGTGATTCAGGAAGTTACCCACGATTTGTGCCAAGTCCTTCGGGCTGGACAAACCCACCGGCGCACTGGTGTCCAAAGTGCTGCCCAACAGCCCCGCCGCGGCCGCCGGCCTGCAGGTGGGCGACATTATCCGCGGTGTGAACGGCAAGGAAATCGTTTCCTCCGGCGATCTGCCGGTGATTGTCGGCAGCACCGCACCGGGCAAGGAAGTCAAACTGCAAATCTGGCGCCAGCGCGCCGAACTTGAAGTCGGCGTAACCCTTGGCAGCTCCGGCGACATCAGCCAGTCGGCCGCCGGCAAGCCGGAAGCTGAAGTGATCGGGCGCCGGCGGCGAGCTTCAACTGCCCGAAGCCGGGCTGGTGCTCAACGCCGAAGCCGACGGCCACGTCATCATCGTGCGCACCGACGGCGCCGCTGCCCGCGCCGGTCTGCAGCGCGGCGACGTTATCCGCGAAATCGCCGGCATGGCGGTGCACAGCCGCGAAGAAGTCAGCCAGGCGCTTTGCCAAAGGCGGCAAAAACCTGCCGGTGCTGATCCAGCGCGAAGGCAACACCCTGCGTTTTTGGCGCTGGTGCTGCCCTAAACCGCCGCCATCCCACCCTTTTCAGGCTGCCTGGAAAACGCAATCCCGCCCCGTTTTCCTATTGCAAACACCATGACCGACCGCACCCTAGATTCTGGCCTCTGCCAGCCCGCGCCGCCGCGAGATTCTCGAAAACCCTCGGCTATGCCGTGCGCACCGGCGCCGTTCCCATCGACGAAACCCGCTTGCCGCGGAAGCTGCCGAACCCTAGTGTGCTGCGGATGGCGCAGCAAAAAACTCGTGCCGCACTGGCGGTGCACGGCGACAGCCTGCCGCTGCTGAGCGCCGACACCACCGTCGCCCTCGACGGCCGCATTCTCGGCAAACCCGAATCCGCCGACCACGCCCGCAGCATGCCGCGCACTCTCCGGCCGCAGCCATCGGGTGCTGACCGCCGTCTGCGTGCGCTACCAGGGGACGCGAATACAGCATCGTGCAAAGCAGCGGCGTGCGTTTCAAAGCCCTGTCCGACAGCGCGAAATCGAGGCGCTATATCGCCGGCGGCGAACCGATGGACAAAGCCGGTGCTTACGGCATCCAGGGCGCCGGCGCTATTTTCGTCTCCCACCTTGCCGGCAGCTTTACCGGCGTGATGGGGCTGCCGGTATACGAAACCGTGCGCCTGCTCCAGCACTGCGGCGCCGCCGCACCGCCCTTTTGCCTGAAGCCGGACGCACAGGCAGCCTGGAAAACTTTCCGCACACACACCTATGGACATTCTCACCCGCCTGCACAATCTGCCCGCCGGCCGTTTTCATTACCGGCTGCTGCTGTTGGTCGGCATCGGCTGGCTGTTTGACGCGATGGACACCGGCATGGTGTCCTTTGTGCTGCCGGTACTGACCAAACAGTGGCAGCTCACGCCCGCGCAGAGTGCGTGGATCGTCGGCATCGCCTTTGCCGGCATGGCGCTGGGGGCGGTGGTCGGCGGCCGCGCGGCCGACCGCTTCGGCCGGCTCAATGTGTTTGCCGCCTCGATGAGGGTGTACGGCGCCGCCACCGGCCTGTGCGCGCTGGCGCCGGATGTGGACAGCCTGCTTGTCTGGCGTTTTGCCGCCGGCATCGGGCTGGGTGCGCAGCTGCCGGTGGCGGTGTCGCTGGTGAGCGAATACGCGCCGCCGCAGCTGCGCGGGCGCTTTATCGTGCTGCTGGAAAGTTTTTGGGGCTGGGCTGGCTGGCGGCGGCGCTGGCGTCCATTTCCTGATTCCGCGCTACGGCTGGGCCAGCGCCTTTGCCCTCGGCGCGCTGCCGCTGCCCTATGCGCTGTGGGTGCGCACGCGGCTGCCCGAATCGGTGCCCTATCTGCTTGGCCGCGACCGCGTGCAGGAAGCGCACGAAATTGTTCTGCCGCATGGAAGCCGCCGCCGGCAGGCAGCCTGAAAAAGCCGCTGCCCTGGCTGCCGTGCCGCCCGCCGCCAAGCCGCCGCGTTTTTGCCGAACTGTGGCGAGCGCCCTTTGCCCGCCGCACGCTGATGCTGTGGGCCGGTGTGGTTCGGCATCGTCTTTTCCTATTACGGCATTTTTACCTAGCTGCCCAAGCTCCTGAGTCGGCTAGGGGCATACACGTCGTCCGAGACCTTCGAATACATGCTGGTGCTGATTACCGCCCAGCTGCCCGGCTATTTCGCCGCGGCGGTGCTGGTGGAAAAAATCGGCCGCAAGGCAACGCTCGCACTGTTCTCGCCGCCTGCTCGCTGTGCGCGTGGCGCTTTGGCGGCGCCCAGTCTGCCGATGCCGTACTGGCGTGGGGCGCGGCGATGTCCTTTTTCAACCTCGGCGCCTGGGGCGCGCTCTACACCTATTCAGTTCATCCATATCGATAAAACCACGAGTCCGGCAAACCGCTTGCCTCCGAAATTTTCGGCGCGCAGCGCGGCGGCTTCCGGGCTGTCGGCGGCGAGGCGCGCGGCGTTGCGGCCAGCAAGTCTTCCGTCCCTGCCGCCGTGCCAGCTGCCAATCCAGCGTCAGCGCCTCGTCCGAATCGGCACGTAGCAGCTTACCGTGCGCAGCTCATCCGTGCCGCCGAATATGCTGACGCCCATAGCTGGCCACGCCGAAAACTCCGCCAGCGCGTAATTCTCCACCCGTTCCCGCCCCAAAACCGCCGTCGCACCACGCGCACAGCCCGTTCACTCAACTGAACCGCCAGGGGCCGCGCCAACCATTCTATCCGCCAGCGCCATACCCAACCCAACACAGCATACACGCACAGCCCGCCCATAAAAATACGGATTGAGTCAAACCACCAAGCCGCGCCGAAACACAGCGCCTGCACCGCCACCGCCCCGAAAAACCCGCATATCCGGCTTCCGCGCCGCACGGGCAGACCACAACACTTCGAATCCATATCGCCTCCTTTAAAAGTTTCAGCCAGCCTGAGGATGCAGTATATATCACCCGCCCAACGCCACTGCATTACCATCTTCCACCTCAATCCGCTAATACTACCCGTTTTCCCATTCAAAAGGACTTCCCATGCAACAGCCTATTGCGCCGCAGTCTCGGCCTCTCCCTGCTCACCCTCTCCCTCTCGCCTGCGCCTCCACGCCCGAACTCTACCCCAGGTACGCTCGCGCCGCCGGCTCGGCTGGGCAGGCAGCGGCCGGACTTTGACTCGGCTGGCATCGCCGCGCCCTCGGCGGCGGCGCTGCTGCTGCAAGGCAGAGCGGTTTTGATGCCATTTTCGCCATGTTTGCCGGGCGTGATGGCGGCGGTGGTGGTGCTGATTCTGGTACTGGGCGAAGAAACCCGCGGCCGCATCGCTGGGAAGACAGTCAGCCGCCAACTTTGAAAAACCATTTTGGCGTGACACGCAGCCTGAAAACGCAAAACCCGCTTTTTCAGGCTGCCTTGCCGTCTGTTTCTGACCCGCCTGCGGCTGTGGCAGATCGGCCGCTTTTGCCGCCGAAAAGCGCCGCCGCCGGCACACAGATGCTTTCAGGCTGCCTGATGTTCGGCCAGAATGCCGCAATTTTGTTTTTCCGCCCGTGCGCGCCCGGCCGCGCCGCCACCAAACCACCGACTGCCCAAACACAAACGCCATGTTCAACTCTTATAAAAACATCTTCAGGCAAAGACGAGAAGCCCCAGCCCGCCCCGAGCGGTCCTGCCCCCTCGCTGCAGCTGCGGGCGAAACCGCTGCCGCCGCCGACGCCCCCGCGCAGCCTGAATCGCGCCGGCGATGCGGCGAGACGGCTCCGCCGTTGAAACCACCGCCCAGAGCAGACGGAGCAGAAGCTGCCGATGGCGAAACCGACACCCCAACCGCTGCCGTTGAAACGGCTGACACCGATACCGCCGACACCGAAGCAGAACCCGTCATCCCCGCGAAGACCGGCAGCCTGAAAACCCTGCCGCCGATAGCGCATCATCAGAAACTCCGTTCCCACTCACTGGCGAAACCGCCGCTTCTCCTGCAACTCAGCAACTGGAGCGCATCCCGATTACAACGCCGCCGCCGGCATCAGCTGTCCGGTACGCAGCGACAACGCCGCGCAAACCTGGGCCAACCCAGTAAACGCTGTCGCGCAACAATACCGTGCAGACCGAAAGCCGGCCGCAGGCTGCCGATACCGCCGTTCCAACCCCGCAGCCTGAAAACGGTACCGGCAGACGATACCACCGCCCAAGCGCCAAGCGCCGCCGACAACCAGCCCGCAGCGCCCGCCGATATTGCCGACACAAAGAAAAACACCGCCGCCAAGCAGCCTGAAACAGAGCAGCCCAGCCAAACAGCCGAATCCGAAACCAAGCAGCCTGAAAAGAAACAAAACCCAGCCTGAAAAACAAGGCGGGCGGCGCGATCGAAACAGGGTTTGAGCAAATCGCGCGACCATATGTGGCCAAGTCGCTGACGGCGTGTTCGGCGGCGGCAAAATCGACGAAGACCTGTATGAAGAACTCGAAACCGTGCTGCCACCAGCGACATGGGCATCGAAGCCACCGAAGCAGCTGATGGACGAAGTGCGCCGCCGCGTGTCGCTGCGCGGCTTAAGCGACGGTGCTGAGCTGCGCGAAGCGCTAAAAGAAGCGGTGTATGAGCTGATCAAGCCGCTGGAGCAGCCGCTGGTGCTGCCGGAAAAAGGCCCTTTGTGATTATGATGGCCGGCATCAACGGCGCCGGGCAAAACCACGTCCATCGGCAAGCTCGCCAAATATTTCCAGCAGCAGGGTAAATCGGTGCTCGCTGGCCGCCGGCGACACCTTCGCGCCGCCGCCCGCGAGCAGCTGCGAGGAATGGGGCGAGCGCAACGGCGTTACCGTAGTTTCGCAGGCTTCGGGCGACTCGGCGGCCGTTTGCTTTCGATGCGGTGGAAGCCGCCAGCGCGCGCGGCATCGACATCGTTTTGGCCGACACCGCCGGCCGCCTGCCCACCCAGCTGCACCTGATGGAAGAAATCAAAAAGGTCAAACGGGTGCTGCAAAAAGCCATGCCCGACGCGCCGCACGAAATCATCGTGGTGCTCGATGCCAATATCGGCCAGAACGCCGTTAACCGCGTAGCCGCCTTTGACGACGCGCTGGGGCTCACCGGCCTGATCGTGACTCAAGCTCGACGGCACCGCCAAGGCGGCGTGCTGGCGGCGCTGGCGAAAAACCGCGCGATACCGGTGCGCTACATCGGCGTCGGCGAAAATCGACGACCTGCGCCCTTTCGACGCCCGCGCCTCGTCGATGCCCCTGCTCGACTAATCTAAAAGCAGCCTGCGAGCGAAGCGAAGTTGCAAAAGCCAAACCCGTGAAAAACAGGCTTTCAGGCTGCCATGATTGAAAACCCTTACCCTTATGGCAAAAGCGCCCCATCTTTCCGCCCCACCCTGCCCTGGCTGCTCGCGCAGCCAGTGCGTTTTGTCGGCTTCTGGCTTCGGCTCGGGGGCTTGCTCCGGTTGCTCCCCGGCACCGCCGGCACCGTGCCGGGCAGTAGTGCTGGCTCGCGCTGCTGCTGTGGCTGGGCGTCAGCCCTTTTCGGCTGGGCATGCTGTGCGTGCCGCTGTTTTTCATCGGCATCTGGATCTGCAACGAAACCGAGCGCGATTTGGGCGTGCACGACTACGGCGGCATCGTCTGGGACGAAATCGTCGCCATGATGCTGGTGCTGGCCTTTACGCCCGACGGCTGGCTCTGGTGGCTGGCGGCCTTTTTGCTGTTTCGCTTTTCGACGCCGTCAAACCGCCGCCCATCCGCTGGTTCGACCGCCGCGTCTCCGGCGGCTTCGGCGTGATGCTCGACGACATCATCGCCGCCGTGTTCAGCATCATCATCATCGTTTTGCTTGACTGTATTACCGGATAACCCGCCATGTATGAAGACGAAATCCGCATCCGCGTCGAACCCAACTATATGGCCGCCGAAAGCAGCGCCGCCGCCGAACGCTACGCCTTTTCCTACCGCATCACCATCGAAAACCGCAGCGACTATACCTGACCCTGCGCAAGCGCCACTGGGAAATCACCGACGCTCACGGCAGCGTCGAAAAACATCAGCGGCACCGGCGTCATCGGCGAACAGCCGGTGCTGATGCCCGGCGAGAGCTTCGAATACCAAAGCGGCATGCAGCTCACTACCCCGTGGGGCAGCATGCGCGGCAGCTACGAATTTGAAAACGATCTGGGCAGCCGCTTTACCGTCGATATCCCCGCAACTCGATTTGAAATCGGACACCGTGCGCTGCAGTAGCCGCCGCTTCATTCGTTTTATATATCCTTTCAGGGCAGTCTGAAAACCCTGAAACCGGCTTTTCAGGCTGCTTTTTCCTTTGCAACTACGGAACCGCCATGAATTTCAGAACCGCCATTTTTCCCTGTTTGGTTGCTGGCGCTGGCCGGAAGCGCCGGCCTCACTAGCGGCCAGCACCTGCTGGGCATGAACCCCGTGTGATGTGCATCGAGCAGCGGCTGGCTGCTCGCCGCGCTGCTGGTAAGCACCCTGCTGCCGATTCTGCCGCCGCTGCTGCCGCCGCGTGCAGCTGCTATCCGGCCTGATTACCGCCCCGCCCGCCGCCTTCGGCCCGTATGTTGCCGTCATCAAAAGCCATCTGCAGACCCTGCCCGTCGGCGCCCAACCGTCCTGCGGCGCGCCGTGGGCCTTCCGCCTGCGCTGACTGGCCGCTGTTTGACTGGTTCGAGCCGATTATCCGCGGCGACGGCGCCTGCGGCGAAGCTCATACCATGCTCGGCATCCCCTGCCCTGGCTCGGCGCGCGCTGTTTTCGCTGATGCTCGCCGCCCTTTGCCTTCGGCCTACTGCGCGGCAAAAACGTTAAACCGTTGCGCCGTAAACTTTCAGGCTGCCTTCGAACAAGGCAGCCTGAAAGTTTTGAAAGAAAACCGCTATCGGCGGCGAAAACGCCTCGCCTAGAATATTTTCAGGCTGCCTGGGCAACAAAGGCAGCCTGAAAGTTTTGGCAAAACACCAGCGGCGGCAAAGCGACAATATTCCGATGCCCGCACCGGCACCCAAGCATTCGCCCGCCGTCGATCCGCCCCAACACACCGTCATGTTTCGCCAGGCTGCCTTTTTGCCAAAGGCAGCCTGAAAAAGCCGTCGCGCCTATTCCCGGCAGCGCGGCCGAAACCCATGCGGCGCAGTGATGATATTAGGTTTTTGCTGCGCAAGCGCGGGTCGGACGGATTGTCGGCGTAGCGCAGCGGCGCGGGAACGCGGGCGGCCAGCTGGGCGGCCTGGGCTTTGCTCAGGCGGGCGGCGTCGGTGTGGAAAAAGCGCTGCGCGGCGGCTTGGGCGCCGTAAACGCCGTAGTCCCATCTGCGATTACGCTGAGATACAGCTCGAAAATGCGGTCTTTGTCGGTGGTGGCTTCGAGCATGGACGTGATGGCGGCTTCTTCCGGCCTTGCGCCAGTAGCTGCGTTTTTCGTTGAGAAACAGGTTTTTCGCCAGCTGCTGGCTGATGGTGGAACCGCCGGCGCGCACTTTGCCGCCTCGTTGCGGCGCATGGCGTTTTTGATGCCGTTCCAGTCAAAAACCTTCGTGGCCGGCGAAATTGGCGTCTTCCGACGCAATCAGCGCCTTTTTCAGATTAACGGAAATATGCGGGTAGGCTGTCCAGCGGTAATCAAGCCGCACATCGGGGCGGGTGTCGGCCCAGCTGCGCCATACGCATGCGCATAAAGGCGGTTTGGTGCGGGCAACGGCGCGGGTAGCTGATAATGCTGCCATAGACATAAACATTAAACAGCACCAGCGCCAGCGGCGGCAGCACCAGCAGTCTGAACAGCCATTTCATTGCGACAACCTCCTCGCGCAGCGCGGCGATAACCGGCGCGGTATCGGCGCGAAAACCGCGCCACAGAGAAAATAAGATTCGGCAGCCTGCTCCACCAGCATGCCCAGGCCGTCGGCGCCGCAGCGGCGGCGCTGCTTTTCAGCGCCTGGCGCATAAACGGCGTCGGCTGCGCGGCGTAAACCAAATCATAGGCCAGCAGGCAGCCTGAAAAATATCGGCCGGCACCGCGGGCGCTTCGCCTTCAGGCCGCCTGAAGTGGCGTTAATCACAATATCGAAGCGGCGGCCGGCCAGCGTGTTTAGCGGCAGCGCCTCGACGGCAAACTCATCGGCCAGCGCCTGCGCCCGCTCGGGGCTGCGGTTGGCAATCAGCACGCTTTCAGGCTGCCCTGCAGCAGCGGCAGCACAGTGCTGCGTGCCGCGCCGCCGGCACCGATAATCAGAACTGCCGCCCTCCAGCGCTACGCCGAGATTGTCCGCCAAATCGCGCACCACAGGCCGGCGCCGTCGGTATTGTCGCCGCGCACGCGCCAGGCTTTGCCGCTTTCAGGCTGCGCAGGCAGGCGGATAAAGGTATTGACCGCCCCTGCAGCACGGGCGCGATCGCTCAATTCGTCGGCATAGCGGCACGCCCATTCTTTAAACGGCACGGTGACGTTCGCCTCAGCGCGCCCGCGCGCCGAAAAACGCATCCATGCCGGTGCGAAAGTCCGCTTCATTACCGGCAGCGCCAGCGCGCGGTAGTCGATGTCCTGCCCTGCTGCGCGGCAAACAGGCGGTGGATGCGCGGCGACTTGCTGTGCGCAACCGGCTGGCCGAACACGGCAAATTGCGCAAAATGCTGCGTTTGCATGCGGACTCCTTATGGTTTGGTTTTTCAGGCTGCCTGCAGCATATGCATGATCAGGCGGATCAGGGTGTCTTTCGTTTGGGATCGGATTCGGCGTACAAGCAACGTGAGTGCGGCCAGTCCGGTGTCGTTGATGACGGCTTCGCCGCGTGCGTTAAACAAACGCCCGTTGCGGTGCAGGAAATCGGCAAACAAAAATGCGCCTGCTGTTTGTTGCCGTCTGAAAACGGATGGTTTTTGACGACGAAATACAGAAAGGTGCGCGGCTTTGCATTTCGATGCTGGGATACGCCGGTTCGCCGAATACGGTTTGCTCTAAATTACCGAGTAAGGCTTCAGCCGCCGTCGCGCCTCGCGGGCGAACAGCTCGGTGGCTTCGCCGCGCGCGATTAACTGTTGTTTAAACCCGCCAAGGCGGCACGGGGCTTCTTCGACGGTGGGCAGCGTGCCGCCCGCTTGGGCTTTGGGCTCACCTCAATAAGCCTTCATCGTATTGCTGCAGCCAGAGAAAGGTTTGCGAGTAACGGCCGATAATATCGACCAGGCCGCGTCCGCTCTCAACGGTCAGCTCGGGCGAAGCGGCGGTTTTGCGGATAAGGGCGACCGCCTGCTCCAGCTCGGCGGCGTTTTGCCGCAAACGGCTTTGGTTAAGCGCGTAGCCTTTGAGCAGGTAGTCTTTCAGGCGGGCGGTTGCCCAAATGCGAAATTGCGTGGCATAACGAGACTTAACGCGATAGCCTGTTGAAATAACTGCATCCAAATTGTAGTGCTTTAATTTGGCGCGTAACCTTGCGGCTGCCTTTCGGTGCGAACTACCGAGAAATCCTCGGAAGTTGCCTCGCTCGTCCAACCTGCCTTCGGCATAGATGTTTTTCAAATGCAGACTGATGTTGTCGGCACTGGTATCAAAAAGCTGCGCCATCTGCGCCTCGCGACAGCCATAGCGGTTTCTGGCCGAAACGCACTTCCACCTGCGTTTGGCCGTCTGAAGTCTGATAGATTTCGATGGGATTATTCATGGTTCCGACCTTTTTCAGGCAGCCTGAAAGCCGTTTAGAAACACCGGCAGCCAAAAACAGCAGCAGTCGTGCTGTTTTATGTTTTCAGACGACCCTGCACAGCAAAGGCCGTTCCCGCCTCAAGCACGCGGGAATGACGTTTCTGAAAGCGCAGCTTCAACGAAGTGAAAACCTGTTCAGGCTGCTTTTTCCTGCGTTTTCAACAGCGGGAAACCGAGCTTCTCGCGCCCTTCCACATATTTTTGCGCCACGCTGCGGCTTAGGGCGCGGATGCGGCTGATGTAGGTGGCGCGTTCGGTTACGGAAACCGCGCCGCGTGCGTCGAGCAGGTTAAACGTATGGCCTGCCTTGAGTACCAGCTCGTAGGCGCAGGGCAAGCGATGCGTCTTCCAGCGCGAGCAGGCGTTTGGCTTGGGCTTCGTAGCCGTTGAATTGGTCGAGCAGCCAGGCGGCGTCGCTGTATTCAAAGTTGTAGGTGGACTGTTCGACTTCGTTTTGGTGGTACACGTCGCCGTAGGTGAGTTTGTCGCCTGTGGGCGTAATCGTCCAAACCAAGTCGTACACGCTTTTCCACACCTTGCAGATACATGGCCAGGCGTTCGATGCCGTAGGTGATTTCGCCGAGCACGGGGGCGCAGTCGATGCCGCTGACTTGTTGGAAATAGGTAAACCGGTGACTTCCATGCCGTTGGCCACACTTCCCAGCCTCAAGCCCCACGCGCCGAGCGTGGGTTTTCCAGTCGTCTTCGACAAAGCGGATGTCGTGGACTTTGGGGGTCACGCCCAGCTCTTTTCAGGCCGCCTAAATACAGGTCTTGATATCGGCGGGCGCGGGTTTGAGCGCGACTTGAATTGGTAGTAGTGCTGCAGGCGGTTGGGGTTGTCGCCGTAGCGGCTCGTCTTTGGGGGCGGCGGCTGGGCTGCACGTGGCGGCAAACCACGGCCTCGGGCCCGAGCGCGCGCAGGCAGGTGGCGGGTGGGACGTGCCGGCGCCCACTTCCATGTCGAAAGGTTGCGGATGGCGCAGCCCTGGTTTTGCCCAATATGTTGCAGTTTGAAGATGATTTGCTGGAGGTAAGCATGGCTTTTCTGCCTTGCACGGTCGTCAAAACGGCGCATTTTACCGTGCGGCGGGGGATTGAACAGCCGCGCCGCCGCTTTCAGGCTGCGTGGCGCCGGCTGCGGCGGAAAGTGTAAATTTGCGCCAGCTTCGCATATAATGGCGCCGATTTTCAACACCCGCCTATTACTGCGAAACAGACATGGATCTCGAACAAAAAGACGAAGACCGCAAAAACGCCGTGCCGCCATCCCCTGCCGCCGCCGAAGAGGCGAGCAAACCCAGCGCTTCGGCCTGCTGCTGAGCTTGGCTTCGCCACACCTGACCGCGATTGCCGATTGGCGTTGGCCTTTGCCTTCAGCGGCGACGATGAAGGCGACAGTGCCGGAGGAGCGAGCAGGCTTCCGCCGTTGAAATGATGGAAGACGAAGCGGCCAGCATCGCCACCGCCATGGCTGAAACCCAAACCGAAGGCATGACTGCCCCCGCCGACACCGCCGCTTCCGAAGCCCAAACCGGCGATGCTGCCGACAGCGCCGCCAACCCCGCCGAAGTGATTCTGGCGCCCGAAACCCAGGCTGCCGGCGAAGCGAAACCGTGGTGGAAAACGGCATTGTCAAATTCTACTTTGCCACCGGCAAAGCCGAGCTGGCGCCCAATTCGCTGGACGCGCTTAAAGACGTGGCCGCCGGCGTGAAAGAAGGCAAAAAGCCGTGGTTTCCGGCTATACCGACAGGCACCGGCAACGCCGAAATCAACGCCAAACTCTCCAAAGAACGCGCCTTCGCCGTACGCGACGCCCTGCTGGCCGCCGGCGTGCGAGAGCGCATCGAACTGCGCAAGCCCGCATCCGATACCGGCAGCGGCAGCAAAGACGAAGCCCGCCGCGTCGAAGTGATGCTGAATAAAGCTCGACAAAGCAGCCTGAAAGCCGGATACCGGTTTTCAGGCTGCTTTTATTCGGTTTTGTCCAAACACAGGCGCTTTTGCAAACCCGGCTTTCAGGCTGCCTTTTGTACTCTGGTCAAACCGCCATCCAAGCCGCAGCTGCCTCCTTCAGGCAGTCTGAACCCCCATCCGCCCGCTTTCCCGTCTTATCCAAGACTGCCATGATGTTTTTCACCATCCGCCCCGCCCACGCCGACGAAGCGCCGGTGCTGGCCGCCATCGAAGCCGCCGGTTTCTCCGCCCTGCCGAAGCCGCCAGCCTTGAGCGCATCAGCGAGCGCCTGCGCGTGTTTCCTGAGCAGTTTTTGTGGCCGAAGCAGACGGCCGCGCTGTCGGGCTTTATCAACGGCTGCGCGTCCGATGCGCCCGAGCTGCCCGACGCCTACTATGCCGATGCCACCCTGCACCGCCCGAACGGCCGATATGCCGCCGTGTTCGGCCTGGTGGTGCTGCCCGAATACCGCGGCCGCGGCATCGCCGCCGCCCTGCTGCGCCACTCACACCGACACATCATGCGCGCCCGCGGCAAAGCCGGCGTGATCCTGACCTGCAAAGAACATCTGGTCGATTGGTACGCCCGCTCGGTTTCGCAACCACGGCATCGCCGATTCCAAACACGGCGGCGCCACCTGGTACGATATGAAATACATTTGCCACTATGTCAAAGGCAGCCTGAAACCCGCCCGCCCTGTTTTTCAGGCTGCCCTGCCCCTTGCAAACCCCTTTAGGGAAGCCCCATGAGCACACCACTCGCCTCTCCCCGCTCGACGGCCGCTATGCCGCATCCGCCGAAGCCCCTGCGCCCCGTGTTCTCCGGAATACGGCCTGATCAGAGCCCGCGTGCGCGTGGAACTCGAATGGCTCAAAGCGCTTGCCGCCGCGCCCGCAAATCGGCGAAGTGCCGTCGTTTTCCGCCGCCACTTTCGCCGAAATCGACGGCGTGATTGCCGGTTTTTCGCGTGGCCGACGCCGAAGCCGTCAAAAGCCATCGAAGCCACCACCAACCACGACGTTAAAGCCGTCGAATACTGGCTCAAAACAGCGCTTCGCCGCCAACGCCGAAGTGAGCGCCGTAAACGAATTTCATCCACTTTCGCCTGCACCAGCGAAGACATCAACAACCTGTCCCACGCCCTGATGCTGCGCGAAGCGCGATGCCGTGCTGCTGCCCAAATTCGCCGAGCTTACTGCCAAACTGCGCACGCTGGCGCACGATTTGGCCGCCGTGCCGATGATGAGCCGCACCCACGGCCAGCCTCGCCACCCCCACCACGCTGGGCAAGGAAATCGCCAACGTGCTCGCCCGCCTGCAACGCCAAATTGCGCTGCTGGAAAAACAGGAATTTCTGGAAAATCAACGGCGCCGTCGGCAACTACAACGCCCATCTTTGCGCCTATCCCGATGTCGATTGGGAAAGCCACTGCCGCCAATTCGTCGAACAATCACTTGGTTTGACCTTCAACCCCTACACCATCCAAATCGAGCCGCACGACTATATGGCTGAATTTTTTTCCAAACCATCGGCCGCATCAACACCATTCTGATCGATTTCAACCGCGACGTTTGGGGCTTATATTTCATTGGGTTACTTTCAAGCAAAAAGTGAAAGAAGGCGAAGTCGGCTCCTCCACCATGCCGCACAAAGTCAATCCCCATCGACTTTGAAAACTCCGAAGGCAACCTCGGCATGGCCAACGCTGTGCTCGGCTTTCTCGCCGAAAACTGCCCGTATCCCGCTGGCAGCGCGACCCTGACCGACAGCACCGTGCTGCGCAACATGGGCGTGGGCGCCGGCTACACCCTGCTCGGCCTCAACGCCCTGCCTGCGCGGTCTGGAACAAACTGGAAGCCAACCCCGCCGCCCTCGCCGCCGATCTCGACGCCACCTGGGAGCTGCTGGCCGAGCCCATCCAAACCGTAATGCGTCGCTACGCCGTCCCCAGGCCTACGAGCAGTTAAAAGCGCTCACCCGCGGCAAAGACGGCATCACGCCCGAAACCCTGCAAGCCTTTTATCGCAGGCCTGGCAATTCCGGATGAAGTTAAACAGGCGCTGCTCGACCACCCCGCCGGCCACACCGGCAAGGCCGAAGAGCTGGCGCGGCGCATCTAAACAGGCATCCGGGCAGGCAGCCTGAAAGCCGCCGTCCTAAACAAAGCGGCAGCCTGGAAAAACCTTGACACGGGGTTTTTCAGGCTGCCTTTCGGGCTTTCGGGAGCCGAATCAGTTTTCAGAGACTGCTTTCGTTTCGGCATTACCTTTACCATCCGATATACCGCCAAAGCGCGCGAATATTTTCAGGCTGCCTTTTCCAACAGGCAGCCTGAAAAGCAAACGGCGCATCAGAGCCGGCTAGACGTCGTGAGTGCCCATCACCGAAGCACTCGCCAGCACATGACCCTGCATCGCGTGCGCAAATCGTTGAAACGGAAACCCTGCGGCAGATTGAGCTTGGTGTCGAGTGCATAGACAATCAGCTCGTAGCGGTGGCGGCAGTTGGGCGGCGCCATGCCGCCGTAGGTCGAAGCCTCCTCGATGCTGAGTTTGCCCAGCACGCTCGCCCAACTGTTCGCGCCCTGCACATAATCCGTAGCGGCGATGCTGTCGTTTTCCGCCAGCGAAGTGCGCGTTAAATCGGCAATCAGCCAATGAATCCACACAAAACCGCTGGCGGTAACGGCATCCTTGTCTTCCAGCACCACGGCAAACGACTGCGTGCCCTCGGGTGCGCCGCTGATTTCAAAGGGAATCGAATAAGTCGGCATCCCGTTTTCACTAAACTGACTGCCGCGCTTGCCGTATTTATCTTCAAACTCACCATTAACAATGGCCGCACTCGTTACTCTCATGGTTTTCTCCTGTCCGGTTACAAACGAAACAATCCTATTCTAACCGAAAGGCGTGCCGTCATAGGATGGATTGATAAACCCAATATCTTGGCAGGATTGAAGGTTTTTGTTGATCATGGCCCAGCCTACGCCTGCGCACTATCAGATGAACACGGTATTGCCTTACGCCAAAAAACCATCACACTTGCCGCCGCGATGATGATAATTCCGTATGGAATCATACCGCTGCTGTTTTCATATGCCGTCCGTCCGCCCGGAAAGCCTGTGCGCGCGGTATTGGCAACTGTGTGGCACGCAATCAATACGAATACCGAGCCGCCGCTGCCGTTGTACAGCCATACATAGATAATCCTCACGGCAACCGTCCCTGCCAGCCCCCATGCGATCAGTTCGGCAGACTGCCCCACAGCAATCATGGACGGCAAATGCCACAATGCCCACGGCACCCCGATAATCAGCGCCGTAACAAAGCGGGGTAAAACGCCGTTGCAGACTTTCCGTAGCGTAGGCGGCATAGCCCACCTCGGCAACCGCCGCGATAAAGAACATGACGAACGCACCGGTAAGCGGCGCAAACTGATACGGATAAGGCAGGTATAGTTTGTCCTGTTTGACGTATCGCGACATAAGTCAGCAGATAAAGCAGTGGGAAAATCAGTATCGCCATCCAAAAATAGGCAGAATGCTTGATCCGCCCGTAATCAAACACACGTCCAAAACAGTCCGCGCACCGCCACCATTCCGCCCTCGCGGTAACGCAGCAACGCGGCGGCAACCGTCGGGGTGAGCGCCGCGCCGATGTCGGTCAGCGGCAGATTATCAGGCAGGGACTGTGTTTGAGAAACAAAGACAGCAGCCAAAACGGCGCGCTTCAAAGCGTACACCAGTAGAAAGTATTGCCACGGATGCGAACTAACCGGCTGTCGGTTTTTCTGAAGGAGGCTCTGCATGTTATTCCTGTTCGTTCAGTCAATAAGTTAGCAGGGGTCAGGTACGCCTGCTGCATGATGTACAGTATAAAAAATATTGCGCGTTTTTTCCACTTTATCAGAAAAGCAGCCTGCACTTCGATTTGATTTTGAAGAGTGCAGGCTGCTTTTTCATAGAGAAAGGCTCTGAAAATTATTTCAGGCAGCTTTGATATTACAGGTGATATGAGGATTTCGTTGGGTCATAACCCGTTAGCGCTTGCTGCCGACTGGATTACGGCATGGTTTGAACATGCGGCGTGCTAGGGCTCCGCGTGCGGCAGTACCGCACACCCTACACCACACAATCTGGTACAGCGCCGCCCACTGCAGGGGTGTGTATGCGCCACGCACGCGGTTGGTTAGATCTCAGCTACATGGCTTGCTTACTTCTAGGAATTTGCATATGAGGTGAGAATATCATTATTTTCACTTCCTTCCTAGTTTGGAGCAGAATATCTCCGTCGAATATAATAAGTATTTCTAAAATTTCCATACACATCTTTAATTCTCTTTAACTGGCATCATAAGAAACTATCCAAAATTTCAAACCATTACAGCCAATAAAGCATCTCTAATCTCAATATGATCTTGATGAGTATAGAAATTTTATACAATCCTTTGTCCTTTTATGTAATGCGAGGATCCAAATACATGAAACTATTATTACAATAATTAGGTAAGAGCGATCTTATCAACTTAGCACTGTCTAAGCCAGTTAATTTGATTCCCATCTTTTTCCGGAGCACTTTTTGTATACGATTACTAAGGTCATCTTTTATTATATCTCAGCATCTAACTTCCATTTCCCATCTTGCTTATACCCTCCAATCACACCTGCTTTTAATATTCCTGAACGATTTGTTCTTGTTTAAAAGAAAGTCGCAAATCCTAGTTCTAAATGTGAAACATCTGTCCCTTTTCTTTCATTATGGATCGTTGTTTATCTCCATGTATCCATATCTACCTTTTGTATCTTTTAATTAGAGAACACATAAAATATCAGTTTCATATAAAACGGAATGCCAAAAGCTATAAATAGCATATCAATATCATTTATATGTATTGTTTGTACATATTCTTCCAGTAGAAGTTCTAATGCAATTCGCTCCTCCGAAAGGTTCAATATAATTTTTATCAAATAGTTCATTAATCTTAATAATTTCTTTTTAGATAAAATGCTAGTTTACCCTTTCTCCAGGATAACGTAATGGCGTATAGTGTTTCACATTTTCTGCAAATAATAGCGTCTTCAGCACCAAATTGCTTTTAATAAATGTTTCGAAATTATCCCACTCCACGGTTTCAAAATATCTTTTCGGTGGAAGTAAGTGTTGATTATGAACATATTAAGGTGCAATGCACCACTTGGCATACTGCTCTTTTTGACAAATGCATTTATTGCTGAAATTTATGAGTTTGACTAAGTAATTTTTCTCTCTTTAAATAAGCAGAACACATCTCAACTTTATCATATAATCCGGTGATTTCTTGTCTGAAGTCTTTTGGCTTTATTTAGCTTTTTCTTCCTATAAATTCAGATACTGGATAAATCAATGAAAGACTACCTAGCATGACGACAATGGAATAAGTGATGCACGTCATGAGGAGTCAGTTTTATTTTTCAATTTCTTGAAAATAGCCGAACCTTTATTTGCCACCCCTAGATGTAAATTTTGTACTTATTGGGAATTAATGAGATTCCTAGCTGTATCATCCTTATTTGTCCTTTTCTCTTACCACTATCTTCATTATGCTCATAATCGTTATGCCTGATGAATTATTGATGTTTGCAGATTATCATTGTTACTCTGTCGCCTGTATCGTCGTTTTAGTCTCGCTCTGAAAGCCGTTATCATTTCGTAGCTCTTCTCCTTTTTAAAAAGCATCATCGAGTTTCCATGCTTTTACTTCAATCTCAGGATTACCACCACCAATCTGATGGCGAATTCCTCTCTATCGAAACATTATAAATCCTTGATACATTAAAATCAGGTTTACATTGCCTGGTGAAATATAAACCATCTCTAAGTATTAAATTTTAATTTAGCTAGAAAAGCTTCATATGCAAGGTAGAATACAGGAAACTATTGACCAATGACAGACCAAATGTGTATTTTTGTCAAATAAGCGACTTAGATTAGTAGCATAAATATATTTTATATTCTAAAATATGCTATAGTATTCATGATGATCTAGAATAAATTTTATAAATCTGTGATTGAATAGAAGTTTTCCCCATGTTTAGCATTGTATCTATCACTTTCGGGCGTAGTCCAGCGTTCGCGGCTCACACCTTTATTATCACCTGTATGTTTTAGTGAAATCCAGTGATTATATTCTTCTTCATTTTCAATCACCACATCGAATATTTTGTAAATTTTCAACTCTAGCTATCTTTTCTAGTTTTAAGAACTCTTCTGAATAGTTTCCTTTTCTGCTAATAGTGGGCTGTTCCAGCAATTTTAATGCAGTAGTCTCTACGATTTCCTCTAAAATGATATAGTTTTCTTTTACCTTCTTCTGTGACACGGACGAACAATCATATTTTCAGAAGGATCTAATCCATTTTCAATAATGTCTTTTTGCTAAATTAAAAATCTTTTTCGCTGTAAGTCTAACATTAAATTTATAGCTTCTCGTTGGTTAGAAACCTCTAGTAAATCTAGGATTATCTAAATCCAACAACAAATTACTTATTTCTATATATGTTCAATTTTATTCATAGTGCTTCTCAAAATTATTTTAAATTAATCCATCTTCAAATCATACCAATTTACTAACCCTAACCTTCCACGCTTCCTAGCATTTCAGGCAGTTTCGCAGCATCCGCACCCCCGCCTGTGCCATCCGGTCTTCCGCCGCCTTTGCCGCTGACTTGTTCGGCTGCGAAATTTGACCAAATCGCCGGCTTTCACCTTTCCTAGTCAGGGCTTTGATACGCCGGCGCACAGGAGACTTTTGCCATCGTTTACTGCCGCCAAAAGAATCACGGCGTTGTCGGATTTGCCGGTTAAAGTCGAGTAACGATTTCGCGCAGAGCGGCTGCGTCGCTTCGATTTGGGCGGCGACGAGTTTGGCTGCGCCCAAGTCTTTGGCGTTATCCAAGAGTTTTGCGCCTGCGTGGACGGCGAGCTCGGTTTTGGCTTTTTGCCAACTCTTTTTCAAGGCTTTGGCGTTGGCGGCGTTGGCTTGGATTTTGGCGAGTACGTCTTTTCGGTTTGGGCTTTGACTTCGGCGATGATGTTTTTCATCAGGCTTTCTTGGTTTTGCGCCCATGCCAGCGCGGCAAGGCCGGTGATGGCTTCTACGCGTCGGATGCCTGCGGCGATGCCGCCGCTTCGCTGATGATTTTGAAGAAGCCGATGTCGCCGGTGCGGGCGACGTGGGTGCCGCCGCACAGTTCGATGGAGTAGTCGCCCATGGTGATGACGCGGACAAAGTCGCCGTATTTTTCGCCGAGAGCAGCATGACTGCGCCGGATTTTTGCGCGTCTTCCATGGACATGGCTTTCCACTTTCGACGGGCACGTTGGCGATAATCGCGGCGTTGACGCGGCGTTCGACTTCGGCGATTTCTTCCGCGCTGATGCCTTTGCGGGTGGGAGATGTCGAAGCGGGTCAGCTCGGCGTTTTGCAGGCTGCCTTTTGTTCGACAGTGTGCCCAAAAGCATCGCGCAGGGCTTTGTGCATCAGGTGGGTAACGCTGTGGTTGCGCATGATGGCTGTTGCGGATGTCGTTGTCGACTTTCGGCGGATACGGCATCGCCCACTCTTCAGACTGACCTGAAACGACTGCGCCGAATTGTCCGTGTCACTGCCGCTTTGATTTTCTGCGTCTCTCTCGACGCGGAAGCGGTTTTCGCCTGCGAAGATGAAAACCTACGTCGCCGACTTGGCCGCCGCTTTCGGCGTAGAACGGGGTTGTTCCAAAACGACCACGCCTGCTTCGCCTGCTTGGAGTTCGTCCACGGCTTCGCTGCCTTTGTATAAGGCGATGATTTTGGTCTCTTGGCTGCGTTTTCAGCCGGTGAACTCGGTGTCCGCACCTGTGTAATCCAGTTGCGCGTTGGCTTTTGAAGTTTTGCGCGGCACGGGCGCGGGCGCGTTGGGCTTCCCATTTCGCGGTTGGAAGCCGTTTCGTCCAAATCAATATCTGCGTTCGCGGCAGATGTCGGCGGTCAAAGTCGTAGGGGAAGCCGTAGGTGTCGTAGAGTTTGAAGATGATTTCGCCGTCCAGTTTGTTGCTGCCTTTGGTCAAGGGCGTTTTCCAGCAAAGCCATGCCGGTTTTTCCAAAAGTTTGGGCGAAGCGGCTTTCTGTTTTTCAGGGCTTCTTCAATTTGCGCTTGTTTTTCTTTCAACTCGGGATACGCGTCGCCCATCGCTTTGACCAAATCAGGCACGAGTTTGTAGAAAATGCCTGTTTCTGGCCGAGTTTGTAACCGTGGCGCACGGCGCGGCGGATGATGCGGCGCAGTACATAGCTGCGGTTTTCGTTAGACGGACATCACGCCGTCGGCAATCAGGAAGGAGCAGGAACGGATGTGGTCGGCAATCGACTTTCAGGCTGGGCTCTCCGTCCATGCTGAACGGCGCGCCGGTTTCGCGGGCAACGGCTTTGAGCAGGTCTTGAACAGGTCGATTTCGTAGTTGCTGTGGACGTGCTGCATCACGGCCGCCATGCGCTCCAAGCCCATGCCGGTATCGACGGACGGTTTGGGCAGCGGGTTCATATTGCCTTGTTTCGTCGCGGTTGAACTGCATGAATACGCAGTTCCAAATTTCAATCCAGCGGTCGCCGTCTTCTTCAGGGCTGCCCGGGGATGCCGCCCCAATTTCTTCGCCGTGGTCGTAGAAATATTTCCGGAACACGGGACGCAGGGGCCGGTGTCGCCCATCTGCCAGAAGTTGTCGGACGCGTATTTCGCGCCTTTGTTGTCGCCGATGCGCACGATGCGCTCGGCCGGCATACCGATTTCGTTGAGCCAGATGTTGTAGGCTCTCGTCGTCTTCGGCGCACACGGTGGCGAGCAGTTTTTCTTTGGGGATGTTGAGCCATCTCGGGGAAGTGAGAAATTCCCAAGCGAAGTGGATGGCGTCGCGTTTGAAGTAATCGCCGAGAGAAGTTGCCCATCATTTCGAAAGAAGGTGTGGTGGCGGGCGGTGTAGCTCGACGTTTTCCAAGTCGTTGTGTTTGCCGCCTGCGCGTACGCATTTTTGCGCGGTGGTGGCGCGGTTGTAGGCACGTTTGTCGAAACCGAGGAACACGTCTTTAAACTGGTTCATGCCGGCGTTGGTAAACAGCAGCGTCGGGTCGTCGTGGGGGACAAGGCGGACGAGCGGACGATTTTGCGTCCTTTGGATTGGAAAAATTGCAGGGAATTTTTGGCGCAGTTCGGTGGTTTTCATGGTGTTTCGCTATTTTAGGTTTAGGAAGCGGAGTCAAAGTCTGTTTTCAGGCAGCCTGAAAAACGGGCTGCTCTGAAAACGGCGGCACCTGCAGAAGCAGGCGGCCGCAAACAATTAAAAACAGGGCGTTATCTTTACCCGAATTTACACGGCTCGCCCACACGGCGGCAGCAAAAATCTGCACTGGCGCTATCGGTGCAATTTTACCGCTTTCAGGCTGCTTTCAGGCAGCCTGAAAGCGCGTTTGCGCACGCAGCGCCGCCGTGCGGTTTGCATATAATCCGCGCCTGTCGCCCAAAGTGCACACCCATGACCACCGCCACCCCCTGCTCGATACCGTAAACCTGCCCGAAGACCTGCGCCGGCTGCCGGCCGACCGGCTGCCTCAGCTTGCCGCCGAGCTGCGCGGCTTTTTGCTGGAAAGCGTGCAGCAGACCGGCGGCCATTTCGCCAGCAATCTGGGCGCAGTGGAGCTGACCGTCGCCCCGCATTATGTGTACGACACCCGCGCGACCATCTGGTGGGACGTCGGCCACCAGAGCTATCCGCACAAAAATCCTGACCGGACGGCGCAACCGCATGCACACCATGCGCCAGTTTGGCGGGCTGGCCGGTTTTCCCAAGCGCAGCGAAAGCGAGTACGACGACTTCGGCGTCGGCCATTCGTCCACATCCATCGGCGCCGCGCTGGCATGGCGGTGGCCGACCGCTTGTCCGGCAGCAGCGCGCAGCGTCGCCATTATCGGCGACGGCGCGATGACCGCCGGCCAGGCCGCTGAAGCGCTCAACTGCGCCGGCGATATGGCCGACACCGATCTCTTGGTGATACTCAACGACAACGAAATGTCCATCTCGCCCAATGTCGGCGCCCCTGCCCAAATACCTGGCCCGCAACGTGATGCGCGATATGCGCGGCGTGCTGCACAACATCAAAACCAGTCCGCCCTTTCGTGCTCGACAAACTGCCCGCCGTCAGAGAAATCGCCCAAAAAGCCGAAGAAACCATCAAAGCCTACGCCAGCGAAAGCGAGCATCAAACAGTCGCTCTCGCTGTTTGAAAACTTCGGCTTCCAATACACCGGCGCCATCGACGGCCACAACCCGCCCCTGCTGGTCGATACCCTGCGCGAACTGCGCCGGCGCAAAGGCCCGCAGCTGCTGCACATCATCACCAAAAAAGGCCAGGGCTACAAACTCGCCGAAAACGATCCCGTCAAATACCACGCCATCGGCAAAACCCTGCACAAGCAGCCTGAAAACGCCGATTCAAACGCCGGTACCGATACCCAAGCACCCCAAAAGCAGCCTGAAAAACCCAGCTACACCCAAATCTTCGGCCGCTGGCTGTGCGACCAGGCCGAAGCCGACTCGCGCGCCTGGCCGCCATCACCCCCGCCATGCGCGAAGGCAGCGGCCTGGTCGAATTCGCGCAGCGCTTTCCCGAACGCTATTTCGACGTCGGCATCGCCGAGCAGCACGCCGTAACCTTTGCCGCCGGCCTCGCCTGCGCGGGCGTCAAACCCGTCGTCGCCATCTATTCCACCTTTTCGGCGCGGCTACGACCAGCTGGTGCACGACGTTGCCCTGCAAAACCTGCCCGTGCTGTTTGCCATCGACCGCGCCGGCATCAGCCGGCGCCGACGGCCCCACCCACGCCGGCGCCTCACGATTTGAGCTTTCTGCGCTGCATTCCCAATATGGTGATCGCCGCCCCCAGCGACGAAAAACGAATGCCGCCTGCTGTTGTCCACCTGCTACGCGCTCGACTCGCCCCAGCGCCGTGCGCTACCCGCGCGAGCAGCGGCTGCGGCGCAGCGGTAAACGACACGCTCGACACCGTGCCCGTCGGCAAAGGGCATTATCCGCCGGCAGGGCAAAGGCACCGCCATCCTTGCCTTCGGCAGCATGGTCGCCCCCGCCTTGAAAGCCGCCGACGCGCTGGACGCCACCGTTGCCGATATGCGCTTTGTCAAACCGCTTGATGAAGAACTGGTTTTGCAGCTGGCTGCCGACCACGACTCATCGTCTGCGCCGAAGAAAAACGCCGAAGCCGGCGGCGCCGGCAGCGCCGTTCTCGAACTGCTCGCCCGCCAAGGCAGCCTGAAACCCACCCTGCTCGCCGCCATCCCCGACACCGTAACCGACCACGGCGACGCCGCCCTGCTGCTCGACCGGCTCGGCCTGAGCGCCGACGCCCTTACCGAACGCATCCGCAGTTGGCTTGACGCCCAAGCAGCCTGAAAGGCGGAAAAACCGCTTTTTCAGGCTGCCTTTTCATCTGCAACCGAGAAAAGAAACCCGCCATGAGCACCCCTGCCCCGCCCAACCAGGTTTACCGCCCTGCTCGATCACTATCTGGCCGAACTCCAGCGCCTGCCCGACACCACCGTGCGCGCCGAATTGAGCGACGAGCAAAACGCCCTGCTCGCCTATCTGCGCATGGACAAAATCGCCGAAGACGAAGGTTTTGCTGCCGTGATCGCCGCCGGCTTCGGCCGCGACGTCTTCTGAAAGCAGCCTGATTGCCGAGCTGCACCGCTGGCAGATTGCCGACACCGCCCGCATTCTCGAGCAGGCCGCTCGCTCTCTACCGCCGCCACGGCGGCGAAATCGAAAAGTCGCGCGCCGCTGCCGGCGAATCCGCCGAATCCCCTGCGCGCCGACTCACCCCTGACTTCGCCCCGCTCGACGAAGCCTACTACCTGACCTGCGAAGACGACTTCCCAAAATCTATATCTACGTGCGCCACCGCTATCCGGCTCTTTGACGCGCCGCAGGCAGCCTGACAAAAATCCCGCCCTGATTCCTGTCGGCACGAAAAAGAAAGTCGGATAAAACTAGCCCGCCCCAATGGCAGCCTGAAAACCGGCGCAGAAAAAGTCTCGCACCAAGCTCGTAGCAAACATAGCAGCCTGAAAACCGTAATCCGGTTTTCAGGCTGCTTTGTATCGCCGTATAAACGTTTTAGAACGAAAGTTTCAGACTGCCGTAGAAGGAGCGGCCGGGTTCGGTTGTAGGTAGCGGCGCTGTTGTTGTTGGCGCTGCGGTACAGGCGTTTGTCAAACAGGTTGTTGATGCCCAGGCGTACATTCAGGTTTTTGTTGAAACGGTAGCCTGCGCTGATACCAAACCAAACCATAGGGGCTGACAGTGTGCTTGGTCAGCTTCTCATAGCTGTCTTTATTGTTTTCAATCACACCGCGCGATTCCTGCTACCATAATAGGTAACATCTAGTGCGGCATCGAGTTTTTCGGTAGGCTGCCAGTTCAGGCTGCTGTTGATGGTGTACTTAGGAATTACCGACAGCGGGTTGCCGGTGTCTTTTGTTTACCGACTTGCGCATATAGGGTGAAGTTGGTCGTCCACTTCAGCGTGCCGTGCAGCGGCAGGGCTCAGATTGCCTTCCACACCTTCCACCAGCGCTTTTCTGGCGTTTGTCCATTGATAAAGATAACTGCCGAGATTGCTCAGGGCGATGGCTTCGTTGCCGGCAAACGATTTTTATTGCGGTAATCGTTGTGGAAATAGGGCCATAGACGCCTGATAGCCGCCGCGGGCAAACTCGAAACCAATTTCTTTATTGATGCTGGTTTCAGGTTTCAGGCCGTCGTTACCGATCAGGTAGCAGCGCAGGTTATTCGGCGTACCAGCCTTACAGCCTTGGGCCGCGGGTGTACAGGATGTAGTTAGTTGTCTGGCACAGGTTCGGCGCTTTTATAGGCACGGGCGATACCGCCTTTAATCGTCCATCTCTGCTGTTGATTTTCTGCACAAAGTTCAGCGCGGGACTCCAGTTGTTGCCGGATTTGCTGTTGTGATCGAAACGCAGGGCGGGAATCAGCTGGGTGCCGCGCCGAAGCTGATATGGTCTTCCGCACATACAGGGCAAAGTTGTTCTGGCTGGTTGCAGTATTGCGGTTGGTACCCAAGCCGGCAAAGACATCGGTTCGGCCTTGATCGGTAAAACCCTGAACCATCGGAGCCTTTATCGTTCAGATGGTCGTTGGTGTATTCGCTGCCGACGGTAAGCACATGATCGGCGCCGAGTTTGAAGGGAATATTGGTTTCAGCAAACAGGCGCTTGGTTTTTCAGGGTGCTGTCGGTGAAATTACGGCTTTTGGTACTGTCCTTCGGGGCCGCCCATCAGTCCCCTTCTTCCAAATGCTCGTTTTTGGTGCGGTCAAGCTGGGCGACCACTTTGTATCGCCCCAAGACCAAATGCCTTCGTGGGTGCAGCGCATTGCTGAAACGTTTGAGGCGGGCGGCTTTCTTCGCCGTAAAGCGATTTGGTCAGGTTGCTGGGATTGTTGTTTTGCTGTCGCCGGCATAGATATTGCCCTGGCGGCTGTAGGAGCTGTCCAAAGTCAAGGTTTGCTCAGGAGTGATTTTCCACGCCAAACGGGCGGCGATATCACGGTTTTTCACACCGTCACGTGCCGGCGCTGCGGGTTTCCGTCCGCACCAGTCGGCCGGCGCGGTTGGTATAGCTAACGACGGTTTCATTGATATCTTCCGCATCCGCATCGGTCTTATTCAGGTTGCCATACAGACGGAAGCCCAGTTTGTCCTGCACGATGGAGCCGCTGACATTAGAAGCCGATGCGGTTGGTTTTGCTTTCTTTGCTGCTTTGCGGCAGGTTGGTACAGGTTCAGGCCGCCGCCCATCTCGCTGCTGACCTTCTTAGTAACGATATTGACCACGCTGCCGGCGGCGCCGGAGCCGTAGCGCGCGGCGGCGGGCCGCGCAGCACGGTGATGGATTCGATTTGCTCAACCGGCACCCAGTTGCCGTCGCCGCGGGTGTTGCGCTCGCCGCGCCAGCTGTAGCGCTCGGCGTTACGCGAAGTAACGGGGCGGCCGTCGATCAGGATCAGGTGTTTTTCCGGCCCCATACCGCGGATGTCGATCTGGCGCTTTGTTGCCGCGCTCGCCCGAAGCGGTGTTACCGGTCAGGTTGGCGCCGGGCATGGTGCGGATGATGTCGGAAATATCATTGACTGCCGGCCGGCGCTCCAAATCTTTTGGCGTTGATTTTTCGATACGCCGAGCGACCGCTGCAGCTGGCGTTGGGCGGTGATGTAAACGGTTTGCAGCTCCTGATCCTCGCTCTTGACCGGCGGTTTCGCCGTCGGCATAGGCAAAGCCGCTGACAAGCGCGGCACTGAGCAGACTCAGGCGGAAAAACGGAGATGTAGCGCATAGGTTTTTATCCTGTCGGTTGTTAAAAACGCCAAAAGGCGTAAAGAAAGATAAGTAATTCGTAATAATTATAGATTAGAAAGGGATTAGGGCAAAACGCTTAACGCGCACCGCAGCCGATACGGACGCAGCCTGAAACGTTTTCAGGCTGCCTACGCCGCAGCCGCAGGGTAAAATGCGCCTTTTTCCGCTCTGCTGCAACTCAAGCCCGCCATGACCTTTACACCGGCTGTTTCGCCCCCAGCCCCACCGGCCTGCTGCACATCGGCTCGCTGCTGACCGCCACCGCGTCCTATGTTGCCGCCCGTGCCGCCGGCGGCCGTTGGCTGGTGCGCATGGAAGACCTTTGACCCGCCGCGCGAGATGCCCGGTGCCGTCGCCGACATTCTGCGCACCTCGAAGCCTTCGGCTTTGAGTGGACGGCGAAGTCGCTTTACCAAAGCCGCCGCCATGCGCTCTACCGCGCGGTGCTGAGCCGATTTGCAGGCGCGCAATCTGGTCTATCCCTCGCTACCGCAGCCGCCGCCAATGGCAGCAGGAAGCGCGCGCCGGTGCCGACGGTTTTGTTTATGGCGGCCGCTGCGCCCATGCGGCTTTCAGGCAGCCTGAAAACGGCAAAACCCCGGCCTGGCGCCTGCGCGTACCCGATAGCGATATTGCTTTTCGACGACGCCATTGTCGGCCGCTACCGCCAAAATCTCGCCCGCGACATCGGCGACTTCGTGCTTTTGCGCGCCGACGGCTTCTGGGCCTACCAGCTGGCGGTGGTGGCCGACGATGCCGAGCAGGGCATCACCCATATCGTCCGCGGCCAAGACCTGCTGGTTTCGACGCCGCGCCAAATCTGGCTGCAGCGCTGCCTGAACTATCCGCAGCCGCACTACGCCCACCCTGCCGCTGCTCACCAACCGCGCCGGCCAGAAATGGTCGAAGCAGACCCTCGCCCCCGCCCTTGATTTGGCGCGACGCGAACAGCTGCTGCGGCAGGTGATGGCCTATCTTCAGCTGCCGCCCTGCCCAGCCGTGGACAAAACCGCAGGGATCTGCTCGCCTGGGCGGTGCGCCATTGGGACATCGCCCGCATTCCGCCGCAGCCAATCTGCACCGAAGATGCGCCGGCCGAAACCATTTAATAAGGCAGCCTGCGTAGCGTAGCGAAGTTGCGGAGCTAAAACCCGTCCGTAGCCAAAACCGTTTTTCAGGCCGCCTGAAACGCCCGATAAACTGTAAAAGCAGCCTGAAAGCACCCTGCCCGACTTTCAGGCTGCCTGCAAGACGGTTTTGCTGTTTTTCAGGCAGCCTGCGTAGCGTAGCGGAGTTGCGGAGTTAAAACCGCTTTGCCAAGCCGGCCTGCCCTGCGTAGAGATGGCGGGCGGTTTCTTAGGGCTATAATCCGCCCTTTCTACACTTCCCTCCCGCCGCCATGAACGCCTTTGCCCAAGCCCTGTCCGCCGCCCTGCAATACGCCATCGTCAGCCGCGAAATCAGCGCCGGCGATGCCGCCGCCGGCTTCGTTTACCGCGAAGCGCCGGCCTTCGAGCAAGACAGCGGCTGGCGTTTTTCAGCGGCGCGGAAAGCGACGAATTCTGCGAAGACGCCGCCACTTTCGACACCCTGCCGCTGTCGCAGGCACTCGAACTCTGCCCCGAAGCCGCCGCGCTGATGAAAGAAAGCGCCGGCGCCTGGGAATGGGACGACGAGCGCGGCGGCTTTCAGGCTGCCCCAGACTGGCAGCCGCGGATTAGTTCTCCCGTTTTTTTCTACCCCGCACAGATACCCGCCATGAAAACCATCCTCCCCGCAACAAACGATTTGCGCCTGCGCATCGGCATCGTCCAATCGCGTTTTTCCACTGAAATCGGCAGCGCCATGCTCGAAATCGCCCGCAAAAACTGATCGATTAGGCGTGCCGACGACGATATCGTCGTCGCCACCGTGCCCGGCGCGCTGAAATCTCGCTGGCGCTGCAGCAGATGGCGCGCGCGCACCAAGTTCGACGCGCTGATCGCCATCGGCGCGGTCATCCGCGGCGAAACCTACCATTTCGAGCTGGTGTCCAACGAATCGGGCGCCGGCATCACCCGCGTCGGCCTGGATCACGACATCCCGATCGCCAATGCCGTACTCACCACCGAAAACGACGAACAGGCGCACGCGCGCATTGAAGAAAAAGCCCGCGATGCCGCCCTTGTCGCCGTGGAAGGCGCCCGACCCAAAGCCGCGCTGCACTACCACCTTTAAAACGCTTCCCGCCACACAGGAACCCTCCGATGAAAAAGCAAACCTTTCCTGCCCTCGCCGCGCCGCTGCGCCCGCGAATACGCCGTGCAGTCGCTCTACCAGATCCAAATCAATCCCGACATCCTGCCCGAGCAAGCCGCCAGCGTGTACGACAGCATCGCCAAAGACAAAGCCGCCGCCCGCAGCGCGCTGGAAAGCCGCGACGACGGCGCGCACCGCCGCAGCGCTGGCCAAACTCGACAATCTCCGAAAGCACCGCCACCGAGCTGTATGCCGCCATCTTTTTCGGCGCCCATGCCGCGAGAACGAGGCTGATGGCCATCATCCGCCCGCTGCTCGATCGCGACGAGAAAACCGTCAACCCCATCGAACGCTGCGTGCTGCTGATGGCGGCGTTCGAACTCAAAGCCATGCCGGAAACGCCCTATCCGGTGATCATCAACGAAGCCATTGAAATCACCAAAACCTTCGGCGGCACCGACAGCCACAAATTCGTCAACGGCATTCTCGACAAACTGGCGGCGAGAGCTGCGCCCGCACGACCCGAAGCCGAAAGCGCATTAGGCGCGCTGGCGCAGGGCTTTCAGGCTGCCTTCCCATCAAAGCAGCCTGAAAACGCCGCCCCTGTTTCACCGACAGCCGGCACGCCGGCACAAGGAGCGCACCATGAAACAAACTTCGCTGTTTTTTCCCGCTGCTGCTGATTATTTTCGGCGTGCTGTGGTTCTTAAAAGCATGCACTGGTTTCCCCGAAACCAGCGACATCATCGCCTTTTTCCTGATTGCCGCCGGTATTCTGGTGTTGTGCTCGACGGCTTTAACAAACAATCCGTCGTCAGCGCCCCGCTGCTGGTATACTTTGGCGGTGCGCTCTATATGAACCAGCACCACGACTATCCGGTATCGCCGATGGCGGCGCTGGGGCTGGTGCTGTGGGGCTGTGCCTGCTGGCGCGCAGCAGGGCTGGTGCCGCCCAAGCACCGCGAATGGCACGGCGACTGACATCGGCGATGAAACAGCGGCCTGGAAAACCGGATGAAAGGTTTTCAGGCTCGCTCGTTTCGTTTGCCTCACTGCGGCGGTGTGTCGTTTTGTTCCGCCGCTTTGCCGCCAGCGGCAGACGATGATGCCGATTTCGTAGAGCAGCAGCATCGGCACCGCCAGCATAAACTGCGACAGCACATCAGGCGGGGCCAGCACCGCGGCCACGATAAAGGCGCCCACCACCACATACGGCCGCGCCTGCTTCAGTTTTTCCAGGCTGATCACGCCCATGCGGTGCAGCAGCACCACCGCCACCGGCACTTCAAAAGCCGTGCCGAAGGCAACAAACATGCCGATGACGAAAGAAACATAATTGCCGATGTCGGTGGGCCATATTCACGCCGTCGGGCGTGGTGCCGCTCAAGAATTTGAAACACCACCGGAAACACCAGAAAATAGCAAAACGCCATGCCGGCGGCAAACAACGTCAGGCTCGAGAGCAACAGCGGCAGCACCAGCCGCTTTTCCTGTTTGTAGAGCGCGGGGCGACAAACGCCCACAGCTGGAACAGCGTATGCGGCAGCGACAGCAAAGGCGGCCATCGCCGTTACCTTCAGCGGCACGAAAAACGGCGCCGCCACATCGGTGGCAATCATGTGCGTGCCCTGCGGCAGCGCCGCCATCAGCGGCTGCGCCACCAGCGCGTAAATCTGTTTGGCAAGGGCAGCAGCGCGAGCAGGCGCAGCACGAACACCGACGCCGCCCACAGCAGGCGGCGGCGCAGTTCGATCAGATGCTCGATCAGGGGCTGGCCCGCGCCCAGTTGTTCTTCGCTCAACGGCGGCTCGCCTAGCGCGGTTTGGGACGGTAGCGCGGGCGCAGGTCGCGTTTGCGCGCCATCGCCCGTTTGCGCAGCGATTTGGTGTAAAAACCGGCCTGAACCGGCGGCGGGGCGTATTCGTCGATACCGAAATCTGCGGGCGTTTTTCAGCGGCGGCAGGCGCTCCCAAGCCGACAGACCGTCGTCATCGCGGCCGATATCGGCGGCGGCTTCGCTCAGGCTGCCCTGCACTGGCCGGCGGCCTGCTGCAATCGTCTTTCACCGCCGAGAGTTCGGACGCTTCAACCTGGCGCATCAGCTCTTCTTTCATGCCGGCGGCCAGGCTGCGGATTTTGCCCGCCCAGCGGCCGGCGGTGCGCGCCACTTTGGGCAGACGCTCGGGGCCGAGCACCACCAGCGCGACGGCGCCCGCTACCAGCACTTTCGTTGAAGCTGAAATCAAACATCGGTTTTTCAGGCTGCTTTGCCGCCGTCGGACGATTCGCCGCCTTCGGCTTTTTCTGCGGCGTTTTCGGCGGTTTTTCCGCAGGGGCGTCTTTATTTTCGCTGCCCTGGTTCAGGGCCTTCTTTGAAATCGTGCACCGCGCCGCCCAGATCGCGGCCGATGTTGCGCAGTTTGGCGGTGCCGAATACCAGCACCACTATCAGTAAAACGATCAGCCAGTGGCTGACAGATGAGAGACCCATGATGTTTCCTTTTCGGGTAAGGGGCGGATGCGGCGGATGCCGGCCGCGCCGTTCGGATCGGGTAAAACGGTTTTCAGGCTGCCTGAAAGCGTTGCGGGGCGGTATCGGCGGCCGATACGGCTGTCTTTATGCAAGCAGCCTGAAATAGCGATATTTCAGGCTGCCGTATTGTAATTTATTTTGCCGGCCGCAGGCGCGTTTTTGCACGAGCGGCGCTGGGGCTCAACGGCCGCCACGGTTTTAGCTCCGCAACTGCGCTACGCTACGCAGGCTGCCTGAAACGCGGCAACGGCGATGCCGATCAGGATTTGAGCGGGGTAATCACGCACACGCCGTGCACCTGCTTGCCTTCGGACTGCGCGGCTTCAACGCCGGAAGCGGGTACGCCGCCGTAGCAGGCGATGCTGCTGAGCGAGTTTTTTTCGGCGAGCCTTGGATGATTTTGTCGCTGTACACCAGATAGGCGAAGGCTTTACGCTTGGGATCGTAGTAGCGGATGATCTGCTGGCTTTTGAAGGCGAAGCTGGCGCTGCGTTTGAACACTTGGCGCGGTTTTTTCACCACGTTTTCGTCGTATTCGATCTGCGGCGCGCTCTGCACGCAGGAAACCGAAGCGTCGCTGGCGTCTTCTTCCAGATTCACCGTTTCTTTCAGGCCGCCTTTTTGGCGTAGGAAATATAGCAGGCCACGCCTTTGACGTCGGGGTCGTCGAAACCTTCCACTTCGATGCGGTCGTTCTTGCCCAGCAGGTTGAATACGGTGTCGGCATCGCCGATTTTGTCGGTGTCTTGGCCGCAGGCGGCCAGCGCCAGCGCGCACAGCAGGGGCAGATGGGGTTTCACGGGCTTCGTCCTTGTTTCGGGTTTTCAGGCTGCTTTTTCAGGCCGCCTCGATGAAGGCAGCCTGAAAAGCAAAACGGCCGTCAGATGTATTCGACGCTGACGATTTCGTATTCGCGCACGCCACCTGGCGCCTGCACTTCGGCGATGTCGCCCTCTTCTTTGCCGATCATCGCGCGGGCGATGGGCGAATTGACGGAGATTTTGAAATGCTTGATATCGGCCCTCGTCGTCGCCGACGATTTGGTAGCGCACTTCGTCGCCGCTATCGACATCGGACTGGGGTTACGGTGGCGCCGAACACCACTTTGCCCTCGGCATGGATTTCAGCGGGTTTGACCACCAAGGCGCGGGCGAGTTTGTTTTCGATTTCGGCAATGCGCCCTTCGATAAAGCCCTGGCGCTCTTTGGCGGCTTCATATTCGGCGTTTTCCGACAAATCGCCGTGCGAGCGTGCTTCGGCAATCGCGGCGATTACTTCGGGGCGGGCAACGCTCTTGAGCTGCTGCAACGCCGCGCAACAGTTCGGCGCCGTATTCGGTTAAGGGAATTTTTTGCATAGTGGTTCTCCTCAGGCGTCTTTCAGGCTGCCTGAAATCAATAAAAAGGCAAGCCGCTGTCTTCGGCGGCTTGCGGGTATGGAAAGATTGCGGCGCATTGTACCAAACCGGCAATAAAAAACAATATGGCGGGGAAGCCCTGCTCCGCCCGCCTGATTCGGCCGCTGTCGGTTATTTCAGCGGCGTCATGCCCATGTGTTCGAGCAGGAAGTTGGCAAAGGCGGGGTTGCTCGGCTTTTTGCGCACATGCGGCCAGCGCTGCTGCCAGCCTTTGAGCGCGTTTTCAACGTAATTCTTCGCCTGTTGCGGACTGATTTTGCCCGATTGGCTGTCCACCGCGGCGCGCAGGTAAACGTCGTACACGCTGTCATCGACGCTGTTGGCACCCACCAGTTTCAGGCGGTAGCGGTTCAGGTATTGCGCGGCTTGGACTTTTGGTCATTTTGCCAGCGCGCACCTGTGTGCCCAAACGCTGGGCTTCGGCACGGATTTTTGGCGACATCCGACCAGTGGCTGGATGCGAGCGTGTAGCCGCTGTCGGCGGGACGGCTGCTCGGCGGATTCAGGGGTGGCGTCGCAAGCGGCCAGCGCCAGCATGGCGGCAAGCAGCAGGACGGGGATTTTCTTACCATCACGGGCAATCTCACATAAAACGGGCCGGCGCGTTTCAGGCAGTCTGAAAAATACGGCGCGCAACGCACCAACCAAAATAACCGGGTTGAAAAATGCCGCGATTCTACCCGATTTCAGGCTGCCGTAAAAGCAGCGGACCGCCCCGCCGGATGCCGGGACAGTCCGCGCAAAGCAGCCTGAATCAGGCCAGATCGGCAAACAGCGGGGTGGACAGGTGGCGCTCGCCGTAAGACGGAATCACCACCACGATCAGTTTGTCTTTTGTTTTCCGGCTTGGCGGCCAGCTGCAGGGCGCTCCATACGGCGGCGCCGGATGAGATGCCGACCAAAATGCCTTCCTGTTCGGCCATCGCGCGGGCGGTGGCAAAGGCGTCGTCGTTGGCCACCCGGATGACGCCGTCGTAGATTTCGGTGTTGAGAATGCTGGGCACAAAGCCGGCGCCCAAGCCCTGAATCAGGTGAGGGGCCTTTCTGGCCGCCGCTCAAAACGGCCGATGCGGCCGGCTCAACGGCATACACCTGCACGCCGGGTTTGCGCGATTTGAGCACTTCGCCCACGCCGGTTACGGTGCCGCCGGTGCCGACGCCGGCCACGAAAAATATCGACTTGGCCGTCGGTGTCGCGCCACACTTCTTCGGCGGTGGTCTGGCGGTGGATTTCAACATTGGCGGGGTTGTCAAACTGGCGCGGCATGAAATAAACATCGGGATTATTTTTCACAAACTCTTCGGCTTTGGCCAGCGCGCCGCCCATGCCCTCGGCGGCGGGGGGTCAGCACCAGTTCGGCGCCGTAGGCGCGCAGCAGCATGCGGCGCTCGCGGCTCATGCTCTCGGGCATGGTGATAACCAGTTTGTAGCCGCTGGCGGCGCACACCATCGCCAAGCCGATGCCGGTATTGCCGCTGGTGGCTTCGACGATAATGGTTTTTCATTGATTTTTCCCGCTTTCTCCGCCGCTTCCAGCATGGAAATGGCGATGCGGTCTTCACGCTGCTGCCGGGGTTGAAAAACTCCAGTTTGGCGGCGACGCGGCCGGGCAGTCCTTTGCCCAGGGCGCTGCAACTCCACCCAGCGGGGTGTTGCCGATCAGGTCGATGATGCTGGAAGCGATGTTCATGGTGCAGATCCTTATATCGAGTGTTGGAAAGCGGGAAACCGCGCGTATCGTGTTGCGCCGCGCAGTATAGCAAACGCGAAAGGCGCCATGCTACGCACCGCACCGCCGCAATGAAAGACTTTTGTGCTGCTTTGCCTTTCATAACCGCCCGCGCTAGTGCGGCAGCCTGAAAACCGGTTTTGCCGCTTTCAGGGCTGCCTGCCGCCTGCATGGCGGGAATCTTTATAATGAGATGACCCGCATCCCCACCTTTTCGGACAAAAATGAAAAACATTATTCCTGCTGCTGGCACACGGTCTGTTTTTCGTCGTCTTTTTACTGTGAACCACCGGCACTTCGACCCTGCGGGCTATGCCGCCTATTCAGCGGTAGCGGCGCTGGTGCAGACGGCAGGCGCCCGGCAAAAACGCCCAGCACTACCAAAGCGGCGGATGCGCTGTTTGCCGTTTACCTGCTGTTGCTGCTGCTTGGCGCGGCGTCTGTCGTTTCGGCAGCCTTGCGCCCGATGATGGCGACGGCAGCCGTTTTGCATGGTCGGCAGGGGCTGGCGGCAGGCTTTATGGTTTTGCTGTTTTGTGATCGGCAGGGCCGGCGGGCAAAAGGTTTCGTAAGGCCGTTCCTCAAAGTCAGCACAGGCAGCCTGAAAAACGCACATTCTGCTTTTCAGGCTGCCTGTTGCTATAGAGTGCCTGCCGCATCCGCTATATAATCCGCGCCTTTTTAATCCTGCCGCGCCTGCTGCGCGCAGGCAGCCTGAAAAACGCCGAAAACACGATGACGCCCGATTCCGCTCCCCGTCCGCTCCCCACCGCCCTTGCCGCCGCCGCATGGTTCGGCCTGATGCTGCTCACCCTGTGGTGGGACTGGCTGGCCGCACCGCTGCACAACGGCATCTGGCTGCCGCTGATCAAACTGCTGCCGCTGCTGCTGGCGGCGCGCGGTATTTTGTCGGGAAAAATCTACACTTACCAGTATGCTTCGATGCTGGTGCTGTTTTATTTCACCGAAGGCGTGATGCGGCTGTTTGATGCCGTGCCGGCCAGCCGCTGGTTCGCCGCCGCCGAAACCGCGCTCTCGGTGCTGTTTTTTCGTGCTGTGCCTGGCCTATCTCAAACAATTCAAAAACAAACGGAAACCCTAAATGTCCGATTCTTCCCGCCTGCCGCTGTTGGAGTGGCGCGTGCTGCCGCTGTGGTTCGGCCTGACGCTGGTGGCCGCCCTGCCCTTTTTGTCGATTTACCGCGTCGGCCCGCTGCCGAGTTTTTCCTTGAAAGCGGCTCGCTGCTGTTTGTGCTGCTGTGGGTGCTGGCCAGCGTGTTTTCAGGCTGCCTGAAAAACCGTCCGCCTGCCGCCGCATGGTATTTCGCCGCGCTGGCGCTGTTTTGGCGGGACAGGCACGGCTGATGGAAGTGGGCTATACCGGCCAAAACGACATGGCGGCGTGGTCCTTTCTGATTCTGGCGCTCGGCGCTTGGGCGGCGCGCGGCTGGATCGACAAAATCGGCCAGGAGCGCGCGGTATCGGTGCTGGCCTGGGTGCTGCTGTGGGCGTGTCTGGTGCAGGCGGTAATCGGCTGGCTGCAGTACACCAGCCTGGCGGCGCAGTTCAAAGGGCTGCTGATGTACCGCAACGGCATCGTTGAAGGCCAGCTCGGTCAGCGCAACCATTTCGGCCACTATCTGATGTGGGGCACGCTCTCGGCCGCTTATTTGTGGGGACAGCGCCGGCTGGCCGCCTGGCTGGCGCTGCCGCTGATTGTTTTCCTTGCCGCCACCATCGGCCTGACCGGCTCACGCACGGTGTTCGGCTACCTGCTGGCGCTGGCGCTGCTGCTGCCGCTGGCGCGCTGCTTCGGCGGGCGCCAAATCGGACGCAATCTGTGGTGCATGGCGGCTGCCGGCGCGGCGGTGCTGCTGTTTCAGTTTGCGCTCGAACCGCTGCTGGCGCTGTTTGATAGCAAAAACATGACCAGCGCCGCCGAGCGCTTGGGCAGCAGCTCTTTCGGCCAGTCCGGCCGCCACTACGAATGGCTCAAAAGCGTGGAAATCGTTTCAGGCTGCCCCGTGGTTCGGCCACGGCTGGGGCAGCTATTCCCTGCAGGGCTTTCCGATTAACGATGTTTATCCCGACGGCTACCGCCCCTACGAAAAACGGCGTGCTGTTCACCCACAGCCACAATTCCCCTGCTCAACCTGCTCGCCGAAATGGGCATCGCCGGCACCGCGCTGGTGCTGGGCGGACTGCTGTGGGTGCTGCGCGGCAGCCTCGAAACGCGCCCATGCCGCGCAGGGCGTGTGTTTGTACTGGGCGCGATTTTCGGTGTCGCTGGTGCACAGCCTGCTCGGAATATCCGCTGTGGTACATCTATTTTTTGAGCGCCTTTTTCGCTGTTTGTCGGTTTTGCCCCTGCCGCGCGCGAGTCCCAACCCGCAGGCAGCCTGAAAACCGACGACGCGACAAGATCCGGCCTCATCTACAGCGGCACAGCCGCGCTGCTGGCGCTGGCCTTGTGCGGCGGCATTATGCGGCTGGCGGCGGCTCATCAGGAACTGCGCGCCGTGGCCGGCAATATTCCGGCCGATTTGCGCGAACGCAGCCGCAATACCATGAGCCTGCTGCAAATCGCCAAAACCGAACCGATGCTCAAGTATTACGCCCAATACCATCTGATGAACTACATCGACCCGCGCGACGGACGTTTCCCCGACTGGGCGTATCAGGCCGGCGCGACGCCCTGCGCTACCGCCCTTCGCCAACAGCTACAAATGGGCGCTTCTGGCCTACCGCAACGGCGCGACAAAGCCGAAGCCGAACGCTGGATGGAAGCGGCTTACCGCTACTACCCCGCCCGACTCGATGCCTACGGCTCGGCGCTCTCGGCCAGCAGCTACTACCCCGAACTTTTGGCCGGCTACGGCAAACACTGCCGCGCCTACTACCAAAGCATCGGCCGCCCTGATTCCCGCATCACCGCCGCGCCGCCGCTGCCGTCAGCCGCATCATCCGTTTCGGCGCCCGCCCGTTAAATCAGCGCCGGCAATATTTTCAGGCTGCCTTTTCCGCCCCTTAACCGCAGGCGCAAGGCAGCCTGAAAAACGTTTCGCCGGCCGCGTTAAAACTTCAGTTCAACCGCTGCCGCTGCCGGATAATGCGCGTCCACGGAGGGGCGCGGCAACTAGGCGTGCCGCGGCGGCGTTCCGTTTTCTTTCAGGCTGCCCCTACACAAGGAATACCAAAAACTATGAATGCTGCAATTATCGGCGTGCTGGTGATGCTGGTGTTGTCGCTGGCACGGGTGCACGTAGTGCTCAGCCTGGTGGTCGGCGCCTTGCCGGCGGGCTGGCGGCCGGATTGCCGCTGGCAGACGTAAACGATGCGGCGGGCAATGTCGTAACCCAGGGCGTGATGTCGCACTTTCAGGCTGGTTTGGCCAACGGCGCCAACATCGCCCTGTCCTACGCCATGCTCGGCGCTTTTGCGATGGCCATTACCCATTCCGGCCTGCCGCAGCAGATGGCGGGCGCCATCATCCGCCGGCTCGACAAAGGCCGCCACGACAAAAATCCCGCCGCGCATCAACCTGCTCAAATGGGCGCTGATCGGCGGCATCGTGCTGATGGCGGTATCGAGCCAGAACATCGTCCCCATCCACATCGCCTTTATCCCGATGATGATTCCGCCGCTGTTGGGCGTGTTCAACCGCCTGCGCATCGACCGCCGCCTGATCGCCTGCGCCATCACTTTCGGCCTGGTAACCACCCATATGTTCCCGCCCCTACGGCTTCGGCGCGGTGTTCCTGAACAAAAATCCTGCTGGCCAACGTGGAAAAATCGGGCATGGACGCACGGCATCAATGTGATGCACGCAATGGCGATTCCGGCGCTGGGCATGGTTGCCGGCCTGCTGCTGGCCTTTGCGCACTACGGCCGCGAACGCATCTACCAAGACCGCGAAATCGACCGCAGCAATGAAGAAAAACAGCGCCGCGCTGCCCAAAGTTTCCGCCTCACCGCAGCCTGGTTGCCGGCATCGCGATTTTTGGTGTGCTTCGCCATCCAGCTGATTTACAAAGACGCGCTGCTGCTGGGCGCGATGCTCGGTTTTTGCCGTATTTATGATGCTCGGCGTGGTGCAGCGCAAAGAAGCCGACAGCGTAAAGTTCAACCAAGGCATCCGCATGATGGCGATGGTCGGCTTCATTATGATTGCCGCGCAGGGCTTTGCCGAAGTGATGAACGCCACCGGCGAAATCAAACCGCTGGTGGATGCCAGCGCCAGCATGTTTGCCGGCAGCAAGGCAATGGCCGCTTTTGCCATGCTGATGGTCGGCCTGCTGGTAACCATGGGGCATCGGCAGCCCTTCTCCACCCTGCCCATCATCACCTCGATTTATGCCGCTGCGTGGACTCGGCTTCTCGCCGCTGGGCCACCGTCGCCATTATCGGCACCGCCGGCGCGCTGGGCGATGCCGGCTCCCCCGCCTCGACTCCACCCTCGGTCCGACCATGGGGCTGGATGCCGACGGCCAGCACAACCACATGCGCGACAGCGTGATTCCCACCTTTATCCACTACAACATCCCGCTGTTTATCGCCGGCTGGATTGCCGCCATGGTGCTGTGATGGACAGCCACGAAGAACGCATCACCGAGCTGGAAATCCGTCTCGCCCTGCAGGACGAACTGCTGGCCAGCCTGAACGACACCGTTGCCGACCCTGCGCCAAACCCTTGATTGTGCAGCAGGCGCAACCTCAGGCTGCTCTCTACCAGCGTCAGCAGCAGGCGCAGGATGCCGGCAAACCCTTCGCCCCGCAGGAAGAAATCCCGCCGCATTACTGAGTCGAGCCGCAGGCAGCCTGAAAACCCTTTTCAGGCTGCCTGCCTTTCATCCCGTCTCCAACACACAAGGATTCCGATATGACCGTTTTACTTTCTGGCGGCGGCAATAGGCTGGCGCCATCATCGCCGGCCTGCACCGCCAGTCTCCCCGAAACCGCCGTCCATGTAGTCGATAACAACGCCGACAGACGCCGCTTCCCAAACGAGCAATACGGCGCCGCCGCTTCCGACACCCTGCCCGAACTCACGGCCGACGACGTGCTGGTGCTCGCCGTCAAAACCGCAGGATATGGAAGCGGCCTCGCGCCGGCATCCGCCACAACGGTGCGCTGGTACTGTCCGTTGCCGCCGGCCTGCCCGTTGCCACCCCTATCGCGCTATCTCGGCGGCACACAGCGCATCGTGCGCGTAATGCCCAACACCCCCGCCCAAGTCGGCGAAGGCATCTCCGGCCTGTTTGCCGGCAGCGGCACCAGCGAAGACGACCGCCGCCGCGCCGAAGCCATCATGGGCAGCAGCGGCCAAACCCTCTGGCTCGACACACCGAAGCGCAAATGCACGCCATCACCGGCATCAGCGCAGCGGCCCCGCCTGACTGTCTTCTACCTGCTCGACGCCCCGCAGCAGGCGGCGCAAAAATCTCGGCTTCGACCCGCAGCAGGCACGCACCCTGAGCCTGGCCACCTTCAAAGCGCGCCGTCGCCCTGGCCGAGCAGTCCGGCGAAGACTTCCGCGTTTTGCAGGACAAAGTTACTTCCAAAGGCGGCACCACCTTCGCCGCGCTGGAAAAGCTTCCGCAGCAACCGCGTCGCCGAGAATCTGCAGCAAGCGCCGCCGCCGCCGCCACTCGCTCCGAAGAAATGGCTCGCGCAGTTTGCCTGAGCCGGATGTGCCAGCAAACGCCAAAAGCAGCCCTGAAAGCTGGTTTTCGCTTTTTCAGGCTGCTTTTTGCCATTGCCAAACGAATGCGTTTTGCCTACCCTTGCCACTTCCCAACCCGCAAAGGATCCACCATGAACTTCCAAAACCCTGCTCAATCCAAGTGCTCGGCGGCGTGCAGCAAAGCGGCGGCGACAAAAAGCCTGATCGACAAGCTCGGCGGCGGCGCGGCGGTGGCTGGGCTGGCAGCGATGCTGCTGAGCAAGAAAACCCGCAGCCTGGCTGATCACCGGCTCGGCCACTCGCCCCGGGCGCGCTGGCCTACCACGCCTACCAAAACCGGCAGCAAAGCCGCAATGCCGCTGGCGGCCAAACCGCCCAGTCGGCGCTGTTGCTGGCGCAAAACGCTCGAGCCGCAGGGCGAACAGGCGCAAAAATGCCGGCCGTCTGATTCTGAAAACTATGATTGCGCCGCCGCCGCGGCCGACGGCCGGATTGACGAAGCTGAGCTCAAACTGATCAGCCGGGAAGGCGGCGATGACGAAGAAAGCTGCCAATGGCTGCTGGCCGAAAGCCAGAACCCCGCCACACCCTGCCGAACTGGCACAGCTGGCCGGCGGCGATGCCGCAGCGGCGGCCGAGGGCTTATCTCGCCGCCCGCATGGTGTGCGGCGAGCTCGCGCAAGGAAATCGTTTTCTGTCGCAGCTGGCCGACGCTTTCGGGCTGGAAGCGCAGTTTGTCGAGCAGTTGGAACAGCAGGCCGGTTTCTAAACTGCGGCGACAGGCAGCCTGAAACGCTGTCTTGCGACCGATAAGGCATCAGCTCATCCGCCCCGCCGGCACTAATCTCGGCGGGGCGGATGCTTTCAGGCTGCTTTGCGTGTTGTCAAAGCAAACGCACCTGTCCGGCAGCGCATTCAGGCAGCCTGAAACGCCGTCAGGATCACTTTTTCAGGCTGCCTTTAGTCTCAAAGGCAGCCTGAAAAAATCCGGCATTTGTCTCGACTGCAGGCAGGATTTTATTCTGCGCGCTGCCGCTGCTTGGCTTTTTCTTTGCGCGGCTTGCGGCGGCGGCGTTTTGCCGGGCCGGCTGGGCATCCGCCGGTGCGTTTTGCACCATTTCGTTGCGCTCGTCTTTCACCGGCATGCTGGAAACGCGTCCACCAGTCGGCCAGCGGGCGCAGGCTGTCGTCGTGCGCGGCCCGCAACAGCAGAAAATCGTAGGCGGCACGAAAGCGCGGCTGCGCCAGCAGGCGGAACGGGCGGCTGCCGCGGCAATAGGCAAACCGCGGCTGCAGCGCCCAGATTTTCGCGCATGGTGGCGGCAGCGCTGCGGCACGCCCCAGCCTTTTTCGATGCTGTCGCGCACATCGCTGATGGCGGCATTCATGGCGGCGGCTTCGATTTGTGGGCGGCAGCGTTTTTGCTTCAGCCGCCATTCCAGCTGTGGCCACAGCACGGCCGCCAGCACGAAACCCACTGATACGGTTTTGCCTTCTCCCAAACGGCGGTCGGTTTGGCGCAGCGCATCGGCGGCGATATGGCTTTCAGGCTGCCCGCTGCTGTCGAGCATGGCGGTGAGAATCGGGTGGATGTCGGCAGACACGCCGAGTTGTTCGAGCTGCACTAGCAGCCGGCGGCATGGCCGGAAAACAGGATTTTCAGCAGCTCGTCAAACAGCCGCGCCACCGGCTCGCGCTGCAGCAGCACGGCAGCTTCGGCAATCGGCGCGGCGGTGGCGGCATCAACCCTCAAAAACCGAGTTTGCCCGACAGGCGCACCGCCCGCAGAATGCGCACGGGGTCTTCCTGATAGCGCTCGGCGGCGTTGCCGATCATTACCAGCCGCCGTGCGCGGATGTCGGCCAGACCGCCGCAGCGGTCGATGATTTCGCCGCGCTCGCAGTCGTAATACAGGGCGTTACAGGTGAAATCGCGGCGCAATGCGTCCTGCTCGAGCGTGCCGTAGGCGTTGTCGTCCATAATCCGGCCGTGTCGTTGCGCCGCACTTTTGCCGCCGCTGCGGAAAGTGCTGACTTCGATGGTTTCGGGCACCGACCATCACATGAACGATTTGAAAGCGGCGGCCGATAATCCGGCTGCGGCGGAAGATTTTGCGCACTTCTTCGGGCGTGGCGTCGGTGGCGACGTCAAAATCTTTTGGGCTCCATGCCCAACAGCAAATCGCGCACGGCCCGCCGACCAGATAGGCTTGATAGCCGGCGCGATGCAGGCGTTTGAGCACTCGATTCGGCGGCGGTGCCTTCGATATCGAGTGGGTAGGGGTAGCGTTCGCCGGTATTTTTGTTGTGTGGTTTGCGCTTGCAAAAACGCTGTCCAACCATTTTTCAGCATGGCGTATTTCAGGCAGCCTGAAATTCGCTTGCGAATCCAGACGCAGCAGGACCGCCGGACAGAGCGCGGCAGCCGTCATAACAAATTGGCGGCATCATCGCCGCGTAAAACGGGCAAGATATACAAAACCAAAGCCGAATACCCAAAAGTATTCGGCTCCGGTAACAGCAGATAACTGCGGCAGCTTATTTAGCGGCAGAAGCAACTTCGGAAGCAGCGGTTTTAGCAGCAGAAGCAGTTTCTTGAACGGCTTCTTTTGCTTCGGTTTTTACTTCTTCAACAGCTTCTTTGGCATCGGCTTTACTTCAGAAGCAGTAGCGGCAGCTTCGCTGGCCATTGCACCGGCAGCAGATGCTGCAGAAGCCATTTCGCTGCTTACTTGGGAAGCGGCGGCAGAAGCGGCATTTTCAGCAGCTTTCGAGCGTCGTTACAAGCGGCAACGAACAGAGTCAACAATGCGGCAGCGATCAGAGATTTTTCATTTTTAACAACCTTAGTAAAACAATAAAAACAAGTAAAAAAAGCGAGCTGGACCTTGAGAAGGAATCTTCCTAAAGACGCCCGTTTGGTTTTTGGTAACGGGGCGTATTATGCCTGAATTTGCGCAAATTGGCAATATGACGGAAAAACGGCAGTAAATTAAAACCCGCCCACATATTCGCAAATAAATTAAGCCGATATTTTGTTTGTGTATTTATTTGTCAAAAAACGCCAATTTTTCGTTGCATTCACGCAACAAGACGATAAATTTGCCCCGCCGCCATTGTGCTATACTCACACCCCGCAAAAAGATGGCCATACCGCAAAAATCCGCAAACCGTCCCATCCCAACTTAAAAAGGAAACAGAATGATTAAGAAAACTCCCGTAGTCGGCCTGCATTACAAAAATGTACGATGCCGACAACAACCTGCTTGACGAAACCACCGAACCGATGGTGTATCTGCACGGCGGCTACGACGGCATTTTCCCGCTGGTGGAAGAAGCGCTGCACGAAAAACATCGGCGATACCGTTGATGTGCTGATGCAGCCTGAAGACGCTTTCGGCGAACAAGATCCCGGAGCTGGTGCGCATTGAAGATGCTGAACGTCTTTCCGGTGGAAGTCGAGCTGGCATGATGTTTGAAGCCGACGACCCGCAGCACGGCGTCGTTATCTACCGGTAACCGATGTTGCCGACGGCAAAGCGGTGGTCGATGGCAACCACCCGCTGGCGGGGATGAAAATCCGCTTCCAAGGCACTGTCGAGAGCATTCGCGAAGCCAATGCCGAAGAAATCGCCCACGGCCATGCCCACGGCGCGCACGGGGCATCACCATCATTAAACTGCCGAGTTGGAAAACAAAACGGGTAATGCACTGGCTGCATTACCCGTTTTTTTATCGCAGCATTACGCTGAAATGCCATGATAAAGTTTTCAGGCTGCCTGAACAATACAGGCAGCCTGAAAAACCGGTTTGCGGCCAAATGGCTTATTTGCTGCCGACGGCGTTTTTGGTATCGGTTGGCAAAAAGCCTTGCCTTTTGGGATGGGATTTGCCCCACACATAGGCGGTCAGGATGTGGATTTTTCGTCGGTCAAAAAGCCTTCCCATGCCGGCATCTGGTTGTGGCGGCCACCGGTAATGGTTTCGATAATGGCTTTTTCGCTGCCGCCCCACAACCAGGTGTTGTCGGTCAGGTTCGGTGCCATGCCCTGTTTGCCCTGGCCTTTGTCGCCATGGCAGACCGCGCAGTTGGCGGCAAAAGTTGCCTGGCCGCGGGCGGCACGCTCTTCGTTATGTTGCTTGCCGGAGAGCGACATCACATAGTTGGCCACGTCTTTCACGCCTTCTTCACCGAATTTCGACCCCAAGCATCCATCACACCGGTGCGGGCCTTTGGCGATGGTTTCGTGGATTTTCTCCGGCGTACCGCCCCACAGCCAGTCGGAGTCGGTCAGGTTGGGGAAACCGCGCCGCCCTTCGGCATCGGAGCCGTGGCATTGGATACAGTAGGTGGCAAACAGGTTTTGGCCGATTTTCATCGCTTCCGGATTCTTGGCGACGTCTTCGACTTTCATCTGCGCAAACTTCTTATATATTTTGCCGTATTGCGCCTCGGCAGCCTGAACTTCCTTGTGGTAGGCATTGCGGCTGGTCCAGTGTTCGCCGCCAAAAGAGATGCCTTTGTAATCGCCCATGCCGGGATAGACGATTAGATATGCGATACCAAATACAATGGTACAAATAAACATCCAAAACCACCACTTGGGCAGGGGGTTGTTGTATTCCTCAATGCCGTCCCAAGAATGGCCCATGGTTTTGACTTCTTCGCCTTTGGGCGGGGCTTTGACTTTGTTTTGCGACAGCAGCAGCCATATGATGCCGATAAAGCTGGCAACGACTATTGCGATAATGTAGTAATGCCAAAATCGGCTGGTGAATTGTGATTCCATTATTTTGCTCCGTGCCCATGTTCTGACTGGACATCATCTTGTTTTTTGGTTTGTGTTTGCTCATCGGGCGTATCGGGGTCATCCACGATGCTGTTGGCCGCTTCGTCGTAATTGGCTTTATTGCGCTTGTTCATCACGACATAAACCACCAGGGCAAAGCTGATCGACACCCACAAGGTAAACAAGATGCGTACCCCATTCAGATCCATAGTGTTTTACCTTGTGTTTTTCAGCGCCAGACCCAAGCCCTGCAGATAGGCAACCACCGCATCCAGCTCGGATTTGTTTTTCAACTCTTCCGGTGCTTTTTCAATTTCTTCGTCGGTGTAGGGGGTACCGGCACGCTGTTGGGCTTTCAGGTTGCTGACCGTCGCTTCGATATCGACCTTATTGCGCGCAAGCCACGGGAATGCGGGCATATTGGACTCGGGTTCGACTTCGCGCGGGTTGATCAGGTGGATGCGGTGCCATCTCGTCGGAATAACGGCCGCCCACGCGCGCCAAATCAGGGCCGGTACGTTTGGAACCCCATTGGAAGGGGCGGTCGTACACCGATTCGCCGGCCACCGAATAGTGGCCGTAGCGTTCGGTTTCGGCGCGGAAGGGGCGAATCATCTGCGAGTGGCAGTTGTAGCAGCCTTCACGGATATAGATGTCGCGCCCGGCCGACTGCAGCGCGGTATAGGGTTTGACCCCTTTGGTCGGCGTGATCACTTCTTTGGTGAAAAACAGCGGGACGACTTTCAACCAACAAGCCGATACTGATCACGATAAAGGTAAACACGATCAGGAAAACCGACTTTCTCTTCAACCAATGCTTGTAATTTCATTTTGGTAGCCTGTTAGTATTATTAATGGTGCTGTGTTTGTGCGAGCGCGGGGATTTCGGCATCGACCGGTTTGCCCCTGCATAATGGTGCGGTACATATTGTAGGCCATCAGTACCATGCCGCTCAGATACAGTACGCCGCCGAGGAAACGGATAACGTAGTAGGGGCTTGGAGCGGCTGACCGAAGCGATAAACGCATGAGTCAGCGTGCCGTCGGCGTTGAGCTGGCTCCACAACAGACCCTGCATCACACCGGCAATCCACATCGAAGAGATATAGAACACCACGCCAATGGTGGCGATCCAGAAGTGAGCGTCGATCAGTTTCACGCTGTACATTTCCCTTACGGCCGAACAAGCGCGGAATCAGGTAGTAGATCGAACCGATGGTAACGAAGCCCACCCAGCCCAGCGCGCCGGAGTGCACGTGGCCGACCGTCCAGTCGGTGTAATGGCTCAACGCATTGACCGCTTTGATCGACATCATCGGGCCTTCGAAAGTGGACATGCCGTAGAAAGACAGCGACACCACCAGGAATTTCAGAATCGGGTCGGTACGCAGTTTGTCCCAGGCGCCGGAGAGCGTCATGATGCTGTTAATCATGCCGCCCCAAGAGGGTGCGAACAGAATCAGCGACAGCACCATACCCAGCGACTGCGTCCAATCCGGCAGCGCGGTGTAGTGAAGATGGTGGGGGCCCGCCCACATATAGGTGAAAATCAGCGCCCAGAAGTGCACCACCGACAAACGGTAGGAGTAAACCGGACGGCCGGCCTGCTTGGGAACGAAGTAGTACATCATGCCCAAGAACGCCGCGGTCAGGAAAAAAGCCCACCGCATTGTGGCTGCGTATCACCACTGCACCATCGCGTCGATGGCACCGTAGTAAACGGGGTAAGACTTCATCGGTGAAGCGGGGATGCTGAGATTGTTGACGATATGCAGCAGCGCAATCGCAAGAATGTAGCCGCCGTAGAACCAGTTGGCCACATAAATGTGTTTTCACCTTGCGCTTGGCAATGGTGCCGAAGAACACGATGGCGTAGGCGATCCACACCGCCGCGATCAGGATGTCGATCGGCCATTCCAGCTCGGCATATTCTTTGGCCTGGGTGTAGCCCAGCGGCAGGGTAATCGCCGCCAGCACAATCACCAGCTGCCAGCCCCAGAGTAAAGGCCGGCAGCCAGCCGCCGAACAGGCGAGTGTTACAGGTGCGCTGCACCACATAGTAAGACGTTGCGAAAAGGCCGCTGCCGCCAAACGCGAAAATCACCGCGTTGGTATGCAGCGGACGGATGCGCCCGAAGTGGAACCACGGACCGACGTTGGACAAATCCAACTCCGGCCAGCGCAGCTGGGCGGCGGCAATCACCCCCACCAGCATGCCGACGATGCCCCAAATCACGGTCATCACGGTAAACTGGCGCACCACTTTATAGTTGTAGGTTTGCGTTTCCATTGTTCAAAGTCTCCATAAATACCGCCACAACGCGAGCCGCCTGCAGGCAGCCTGAAACCTGTTACGTTACCGACGGTTTTACTGTGTAAATATTTTTTTACATGTGTGGTCAATCCAACTCGGCATTTTAAAAGCAAAAACCGCCTTTCCCACCAAACAGAATAATGGTAAAACACACATCTTTTCCGCAGGCATGTGCGGCTTTTGCCGGATTTTTGTTGACCTATCCGCTTTTCAAAAAGCGGTTTTAACACAATTCGAATAACCAAATCAAACAAACTTTTAACACTTCTATGATTCGTTACACCGTCTCTCCGCTGCCCACAAGCCACCAATGGCAGGTATGCCTGACTTTCAGGCAGCCTGAAAACGCCACGCAAACGCTCGCGCTGGCCAACTGGACGCCCGGCAGCTACATGATCCGCGACTTTAGCCGCCACATCACCGCCATCCGCGCCGAGTGCGACGGTCGTCCCGCCGCGCTGGTGCAAACCGCCAAAAACCGCTGGCAGACGCCGGCGCAGGCCGGGCAGTACAGCATTTTCTATACCGTTTACGCCAACGATATGTCCGTGCGCGCTTCCCTGCTCGATACCGAGCGCGGCTTTATCGACGGCGCTCGCCTGTTTCTCAGCCTGCCCGAGCGCCACGGCGAAGCGGCACCAGGTCAGCTTTGAAAAGCTGCCTCGAAAACCGGGCAGATTGCCACCACTTTGACGCAAACCGCCGCCCGAACCTTTCAGGCTGTCTCCCACGGCGAGCTGATCGACCACCCTTTCGAGCTGGGCGCCGCCATCGAAATCCTCGAATTTTCCGCCCGCGGCATTCCCCACCGCATCGCGCTCAGCGGCATCTATCCTGATTTCGACCGCAGCCGTCTGATTGAAGACAGCCGCAAAATCTGCGAAACCGCGCTCGCCATCTTCCCGCAGCAGGCACCCTTTGGCGAATATCTGTTCTGCTGCACGTTGGCGACCAAACTCACGGCGGCCTCGAGCACCGCAGCAGCACCGCCCCTGCACATCGACCGCCACAGCCTGCCCGCCCACGGCCTGGGCGCGCCCTGACCGCGGCTACACCGAGCTGCTCGGCCTGATTTCCCACGAATACTTCCATGCCTGGAACGTCAAATCCGTCAAACCCGCCGCCTTCGAGCCCCAGCGATTTGGAGCAGGAAAGCTATACCGAGCAGCTATGGGCGTTTGAAGGCATCACCGCCTATTACGACGACCTGATTTCGCCCGCAGCGGCGTTATCAGCCCCGCCGCTCATCTCAACCCTGCTCGCCCGCACCCTCAGCCACTGCCGCCAGCTGCCCGGCAGCCGCGTGCAGACGCTGGCCGAATCCAGCTTCGCCGCCTGGCACAAATTCCCACAAAGCCGACGAAAACAGCCCCAACGCCATCGTCAGCTACTACCAGCAAGGCTCGCTGGCCGCCCTGTGCCTAGACCAACTCATCCGCCGCAACAGCGACAACAGCCAAAGCCTAGACACCGTGATGCGCGGCCTTTACCAAGACTGGCTCGACAGCCGCAGCGGCATCACCGAAGGCAGCTGGCAGCGGCGCGCGCAGGAAAATCTCGGCCAAGACCTCGCCGGCTTTTTCAGGCTGCCCTGTACAGCACCGCCGAGCTGCCGCTGGTCGAAGCGCTGCGCCATATCGGCGTTGAGTTGCGCTGGCAGCCCGAAAAACCGGCAGCAAAGGCGGCGTGGTCGAAAACTTCCCACCGCAGCCGAGCCGGCGGCCGAACTGGGCTGCCGCTTTCAAACAGCAAGACGGCCACGCCCTGATTACCCACGTGCTCAACGGCAGCGCCGCCGAGCGCAGCGGTCTGATGCCGCAGGACAAAATCATCGCCGTTGACGGCTACGCCTGCCGCGATTTCGACCACCAGGCCGCCGATATAGCCGGTAAGCGCCACCGCCTGCACTTTTTCCGCCACGGCGTGCTGCGCGAAACCGACATCGTCCCCCCGCCGCCGCCGCCCAAAACCGCCTACCTGAAAATCAGCGACCGCGCTGCCTCGAAAAGCTGGCTCGCCGCCCAGCAGCCTGAAACCGCAGCATTTAATACCGCAGCGGCAAAGGCAGCCTGAAAACCCCATCCACCCGCCACCCTGCCCCGACGGGCAAAGCAGCCTGAAAACCTTTCAGGCTGCCTTTGCACCGAAAGAAACGCATGAAACCCCTGCTCCGCCTGCTGCCGTTGCTCGCCCTGCTCGCCGCCCTTGCCGGCTGCGAAGGCGCGCTGAGCCAAGATTTGTCCGACGACGCCTCGGCAGCCGCAGCCGCCGCCGTCGAAGCGCAATCCGCAGAACGGCTGCTGCCCCAGCTGCCGGCCGCGCAAAGCGGCAACCTGCTGCTTGATGCCGCCGCCCTTTGCCGACGCCCAGCAGCGGTTGTCCGAACAGCTCGGCCGGCCGGCCGAACAAATCCCTGATAACCGGCAGCATCGACTTTTACGACGGCGACGAGCCGCGCATCGAAATCGACCTGGTCGCGCCCGACAACGCCCCTGCGCAGCGAACACTAGCATCTACCGCAGCGGCCTCGTGGCAGCGCAGCGAAACCGACATCCTGCCGCCCGAGCGCGAAAAAGCCGCTGCCCGCCGAAGCGCTGTCGTCCGCGCGCTTTGACCAGCTGCCGAGCTGGCGCAGGCATGGCAGACAAAGCCGCCGGCGTGCATGCCGTTGTCCGCGAGCCCCTATTATCTGTCGCTGATGCTGCTGCAGACGGCAGCCGCTTCTGGCACAGCGCCACCATCGAAACCCGCCGCGGCCAGTATTACCTGAGCTTCCGCCGCGACGGCAGCGTATGGGAATTCAAAAACTGTAACCTGCGTTGCTTCAGGCAGCCTGAAAGCCGCCGTTTGCCCTTTCAGGCTGCCTGAAACCCTGTTCAAGAAAGCCCGAGCACGACTTCCCCTTCCCGCCGCCCCGCCATCGGCCTGTCTCGGCGGCAGCTTCGACCCCGTCCACAACGGCCATCTGCACATCGCCCGCGTTTTGCTGACGAGCTGGCGCTCGACACCGTCATCTTCCTGCCCGCCGGCGACCCCTACCACAGAGGCGGCAGCCGCACCGACGCCCGCCACCGGCTGGCGATGGCGCAACCGGCGGCGCAGGCCGACCCGCGCTTTGCCGTCAGCGACTGCGACATCGTCCGCCGCGGCGCCACCTCACAGCAGCGACACCGCCGCCATCTTCCGCCAAAAACTTCCCCGCCGCCGATCTGTGGTGGCTGCTCGGCGCCGACAGCCTGAACACCCTGCACACCTGGAAAAACTGGCGTCAGTTTGCCGACACCGTCAATATCGCTGTCGCCCGTCGTGCAGACGGCGGCACCGCACCCACCCCGCCCCACGCCGAATCCGCCGCCTGGCAGCGGCAGGCCGAAGCCGCAGGCAGCCTGAAAACCCCGTCCGCGCCGCTGCATCCGGCCAGTTCCACCGACATCCGCCGCGCCCCTTGCCGGCGGCGGCGATGCCGGCGCGCTGCTGCCGCCAGAAGTGGCCGCCTATATCCGCCGCCACCGCCTTTTACCATGCAGCCTGAACGCCGCCGCGCCGCGATGGCGTATAATCGCCCGTTTCCCAAACCATCCGATTTTTATCTATGAACGAACAAGATTCCGCCCGCCTGGCGCAGATGGTCGAAACCGCCGTCAATGCGCTCGAAGACGTCAAAGCCAAAGACATCGTCGTTATCGACACCTCCGAAAAAAACCTCGCCGTTTGCCCGCATGATCATTGCCAGCGGCGACAGCAGCCGCCAAGCGCGCGCACTGGCCAACAACGTTTCCGTGTCGCTCAAAGAAGCCGGCTTCCCGCTGATCGGCAGCGAAGGCCAGGACAGCGGCGAATGGGCGCTGGTCGATGCCGACGACCCGCTGGTGCACGTTATGCCGCCGGCCGTACGCGATTTTTACGATATCGAAGCGCTGTGGGCGGCCAAAAACCCGCCTCGACGGCGCCAAACCCTGGCATTCGGCCGATTAAGGCGTTTTTGCCCTTTCAGGCAGCCTGAAAACCGCCGTCCGCCCCTGTTTTCCCTTGCCGCCATGGATCTCACCGCCCGCCTGACCCACGCCAGCGAACTCACCGACCGTCTGCAGTTCGACGCCGCCGAGTCGCTGCTGCGCCGGCTCGGCCGCCAAACCGAAGCACAGTTCGGCAGCCGCTCGGCCGAATACGCGCTGTGCCTGCGCGGCCAGGGCGAATGGCATCAGGCGGTGGGCGATCTGCTGCCGCCGGCAGCCCGCTCAAACAAGCCAGGCTGATTTGTCTCGGCACCGTCGGCGCCGATGATCTGGCCAGCGCCCGCACCGGCGGCAGTCCTCGCCCGCTTTCTCGACTCGCTACGGCCGCCACCGCGAAGCCCGCGAAATGCTGGAAAACGCGCTGGCAACCTACCGCTGCGCCCTCGGCCCCAAACACCCCGCGACACCCTGCGCCTGACCGCCGATCTCGGCCGCGCCTGCCGCCACGACGGCGACATCCCGCAGGCGCTCGCCCATCTCGAAACGCCGCCGCCGCCTACGAAAAAAACTGTTCGGCATGGAGCACCGCCACACCGCGCAAACCTACACCGACGCCGCCGCCTCGCTACCGCGTCCAAGGCTGGCACAAACAGGCGCTGTCAGTACTCGCGCAAACCCGCGCCATCCAAAGCTGCTGCTCCGGCGAGCGCCACCCGCGCACCATCACCGCGCTAATCGAAACCGCCGCCGTTTACGACGCGATGAAAGACCACCGCCAGGCCAAAACCGCTTCTACATCCGCGCCGCCGCCGACTGCCGCGCTGTTCTCGGCAGCCGCCACCCGCCTCTACGCCCACATTCTCAACTACCAGGCGCAGCACTACTGCCGCCAGCACCGCTTCGGCGCCGCCGCCAAACTGATGCAGCAGGTGCTGCCGCTGTATCTCGAACACTTCGGCAAACAACACCCCTACACCCAAGAAGCCTCGCGCAATTTCGAACTCTTTGCCCTCTTCGGCGAACGCGGCGGCGGCCAGCGGCACTGAGCCGCCAACCGGCAAAGCAGCGCAGCAGCCTGAAAACCGTAAACAGGGTTTTCAGGCTGCTTTTGGTTACGCAGCAGCACACAGGTCGGATTCTTGAATCCGACAACCAACCGTAAGGGCGGCATTTATGCGGAACGGAAATGTCGGATTCGAGTATCCGACCTACAACGGTTACATCGATAAAGCAGCCTGAAAAACCGCCAACACGGGTTTTTCAGGCTGCTTTGTGTGAAGTACGCCGACTCAGAAGCTGTAGTTCACGCGCAGGGTGTAGTTGCGCGGGCGGCGGGCATGGCGTCGGAGCGCCAGTATTTGCGGTCGAACAGATTGCCGACGGCAAAGGTGGTATTGAGCTGCTTCCAGTTCCAGCCGACCATGGCATCGACGCGGGCAAAGCCGGGCAGGTGGTCGGCGGCGCCGGCGCGGGTGTAGCCGTAGCGCTTGCCGCTGCCGGTGATGCCGACTTCGCCGTAAAGCTTGGCGGTGGGCGTGTAGCGGAAAAACAGGTTGCCGGTTACGCTGCTGGTGCCTCTCAGGTGCTGGGCCGACATTATTCGGAGTGGCGTCGTCTTTCACCACTTTGGCCTGCATCACGCCGAAGGAGCCGCGCAGATAGAGTTTTTGCGGCACGATTTGGCCGATGGCCGAGAGTTCGACGCCGCGCGAGCGGTGTTTGCCGCTGATTTCCCAATGGAAGGGACTCGCTTTTGCGGGTCGGGGCGGTAGCGGATGTTGTAGCGCCTCGATTTGGCACAGCGACAGCGTGGTGTCGAGCTTGCCGCCCAGCCACGAGCTTTTAATGCCGGTTTCATACTGCTTGGCGTATTCGGGCGAAGTGTTGAATTGGCGGCAGCGTTCACCGCGTCGATGCTCATGTAGCTGCGGCCGCCGTAGGGCGAGAAGCCTTTGTTGTAGCCGGCGTAAACGGTATGCGCGGGCGTGATTTCCCACACGGCGCCGAAGTTGGGGCTGAAGGAATGGCCGCTGTAGCTCTGGCTGGTGTTTCTCAGCTTGTTTTCGGAGCGGAAGGTGTATGTACGTCAACGGCCGCCGGCAACGAATTTGAGCTGCGGGGTCAGCGAGAAGATGTTTTGCACAAACAGGCCGTAGGAATCGGCTTTTTATGCTGGTTTTGGGTCAGTATCGGCTGCAGGCGGCCGGACGGGAGCCAGGTATCGCGGTTATAGGGATCGATCGGCACGGTAAAGCTGCCGCGGTAGCCCAAAAGTCGGGTTGCGGTTTTCGCGGCTGGCGTCGAAACCGACGGTCAGGGTGGTTATCAAAACGGCTCGATTTGATAGTCGCCGTTGAGCGTGAAGCTGCTGGAGAGGGTTTTGTTGTCGGTCTGCCGCCAGGCGTAGTTGCGCATGATCTGGCTGCCGGCGGTGCGGCCGGCGTAAAAGTGGTCGAAACTTGCAGGCGGCGCGGCGGTGGGCGAGCTGCCATTGCAGGTTCCAGCGCTCGTTAAAGGCATATTCCAAATTGAGCGCCACACTTGCAGTTTGTCTTCGACAAAATCATTGGGGTGGGCAAAACCGGTGCGGTAGGAAAGATTGAAATGGTCGTAAACGTTTTTTTGCCCGGGCCGCGGTCGGGCGTGCGTTTGACTTTTGTCGTAGGTGTACTGCCCCGTCCATTTCAGGCTGCCGAAAACGCAGGGTGATGCTGGGCGAAACCATCGCGTTTTTGCTGTCGATGCCCGAGCGGAAAGAATTGGCGCGGGCTGACTTCGCCGCTCAAACGCAGGGCGACGTGCGGGTTGAGCACTTCGTTCACGTCCACGTTCAGGCTGCGGTTTTCCCAGCTGCCGAGACTCACGCCGACGTTGCGGCTTTGTTTAAAGTTGGCGTATTTGCTGACCATATTGATCACGCCGCCGCCGTTGGTGCGGCCGTAGAGCACCGACGAGGGGCCCTTGAGAATTTCCACGCGCTCGATATTGGCGGTGCTGCGGCGCACCTGGCCGCTTTTCGCGCACGCCGTCGCGGTAGATGTCGTTGGCATCGGCGTTGAAACCGCGCAGCATTATGCTCTCGCCGCGCATATCGTAGGCGGCGTCGATGCCGGCGTTGCCTTCCAGAATCGAGCTCAAATCGTTGGTGCCGTAATTTTTTTGTTTTTCTGATGTTGAGGGTATCGACGGTTTGCGGGATTTTTCGGTACGCAAAACCGTTGCGGGTAACGGTGGCTTCGCCGTAGTCGATATAGCCTTTGAGAATGCTGGTTTCAGGCTGGCCGACCACGGTTACCGTGGGCAGCGGGCGGCATAACCGCCCTGCTCATCGGCATCGTCGGCATGGGCAGATCAGCGAAACGCCGCCAGCAGCATCAGGCTCAGCGGCGACAGTAAACGGGTGGGTGGGCATAAATACCCGGAAAATCAGGTTAAAAAAGAAGCAATCAAAAATAGTTTTTGTTGTGATTCGTATTTTAACGTAAATTTTCCAAGCAGGCAGCCTGAAACTTGCCGGCAACAACAAAACCACAACAGAAAACAGCGGCCGGCCGCCGTTTTGCGCAAGGGAATTGATGACAGGCAGCCTGAAAACCGCAAACAGGGTTTTCAGGCTGCTTTTTGGTTACACAGCAGCATCGTAGGTCGGATTCTTGAACTGACGGCCGGCCGCAAGGATGGCACTTATGTAGAACGGAACTGTCGGATACGAGTATCCGACAGTTGCTAAGACAACTTTCAGGCTGCCTTTGCGTTGGGGCAGCCTGAAGCACAGCAGCCTGAAACCGCAAACACGGGTTTTCAGGCTGCTTGGCATCTGCGCGGCGTTTACAGCAAACGCCTCGATTGGCAGCAGCGACAGGAAATTGCTGAGCAGCTGTTTCCAGGTGCCGGCTTCGGCCTGCGGTTGGAGGTTTTCGCCGGTTTGCGGGTCGCGCCAGCGCAGCTTGCCGCTGCTGTCCAGGCTGACGCGGTAGGCTTCGGCGGCGGTTACCCGCTCGAGGTGCGCCTGCATTTGCAGCGGGCCAGCGGCGGGTGGTAGATCATCAGCCCCATTTCGGTGTTGAGGCGGGCGGAGCGCGGGTCAAGGTTGAAGCGAGCCGACAAAACACGCGCTCACGGTCGAAGATAAAGGTTTTGGCGTGCAGGCTGGTGGAGGAACCGGTCAGGCCTTTGTCTTTACTGCGCAGGCCACGGCCTGGCCGGGCTTGAATTCGTAGAGGGTAACGCCGGATTCCAGCAAGCGGCGGCGGTAGCGGGCGAAGCCGGAATGGACGGCGGCAACGTCGGTGGCGCGCAGCGAGTTGGTGAACACGGTAACGGCAAACGCCGCGCCGCGCAAGGCTCGTCAAACAGTTTCAGCCCGCTGCGGCCGGGCACAAAGTAGGCGCTGACCAGATACATTTCGCGCTCGGGCGTCTGCATCGCCCTGCTCGATTTCGTCGGCGATATTGATGCGGATGCGGCGATCGAGGGCTTTGTCGGGGTCGTCGCTCACCAAACGGGTGTCGGCGCGATGTAGTCCACCCGCCCGGCATCGACGGCCTGGCGCAGCGGGGCTGTCGGCCAGCGTCTGCAAAAAGGCGCGCTGGGCGGCATCGGGGGCGGCGGCAATGGTTTCAGGCTGCGCGTTGGCGACGATGCGCTCGAAGGGATAGGCCGAATCGCTGTGCCAGTAGCGGTCGAAATCCTGCGAGATTTCGCGCACCACCGGCCCGGCCAGCAGCACGTCGGTATCGGCAAAGGCGGTGTCGGGATGGCTGCCGAAGTAGGAATCGCCGATGTTGCGCTCGCCGATCACCGCCATCTGGTTGTCGGCGGTAAGCGATCTGTTGTGCATGCGCCGGTTCAGGCGCGGAAATCGGTGAGATAGCCGAGAAAGCGCCATTTGCGGTGGAGAAAGGCTGAACAGGCGCACGCTGATATTGGGATGGCGGTTGACAGCGGCCAGATAGCCGTCCATGCCGCGGGTGTTGTTGTCGTCCAAAAGCAGGCGCACGCGCACGCCGCGGTCGGCCGCGGCCAGCACTTTCTGCATCAGCAGGCGGCCGGTAAGGTCTTTTGCGCCAGATGTAGTAGCGGATGTCGAGCGACACTTGGGCGTGGTCGATCAGCTCGGCACGGGCGACGAAAGCATCTTTGGGCGTCGTCAATCACATACAGCAGGGTCGGCAGGCGGCCGTCGCCGGCGGGATGCGGTTGCGGCGACGGCTGCTCGGCACTTTTCAGGCTGCCTGCACCGTTTGTGCCTTTAACGGGCATGGCGACGGCGGTGGATTTTTCAGGCTGCCCGCCGTCTGCATCACCGGCCGCCGCTGCGGTTTCGCTGCTTGTGGGAACGGCTGCCGGCGTATCGTTGGCGTGTTCAGGCTGCCCTGCCCCATCGGTTTTCAGGCTGCCTGAAACCGAAATCGGTGCCGCTTCGCCGTTTTCAGGCTGCTTAGGCGCGGCGGAGATTTCCGGCGGCGAAGTGCCGTTATCCAACGGCGGCAACCGCAGCGCGGCGGTCAGCAGCGGCGAAGAAGCGGTATCGATAAAGCTGCTCTGCTCGCGCCTGTCCTGCGAGGGCAGCGACAGGCAGCCTGAAAGCAGCGCCGCCGCCAGAAATACAGGCAGCCTGAAAGGGCGCAAAGTGCTTCCCGACGGGGAAGAACACCTTGCGGCGGCTTTCAGGCTGCCTGCGGCGGCCGGTTTATTTGGCCAGTTCGGCATCGACTTCACGGTACAGCGCGGCAAAAATCGGGGATGCCGACATAGGTTTTCAGCACCTTGCCCCTGTTTATCGATCAAGACGCTGGTGGGGTAAAGCTCGGTGTTTAGGTAGCTGCGGCTAACGCTGCGTTCGGCATCGAAGGCGACGCGAAAGGGCAGGCGGCGCTGTTCGCTGTAGGCGCGCACCTGCTCGAGGCCGTTTTCCGGGCTGACGGGCACGGATATGGCGAGAATCTGGAAGTCGCGGCCGCGGTAGTCGCCGTCCATTTTCACCAGCTTGGGCATTTTCGCTGACGCAGCCGGGGCAGGTGGGAAACCAGAAATTGACTAGGGTTACGCGGTTTTGGAAGTCTTGTTCGGACAGGGTTTTGCCCGAGAGATCAGTCAGGCTGAAGGCGGGGCGACGGGTTTGTCTTGCGACAGCGCAAAGGCAATCAGGCCGCCGACCAGGATGATGGCGAACAGAGGCAGGATGATTTTTCATTGTTGTGCGGTGGTTTGTGTGCGGATGTGTTGCAGGGCGGCCAGCAGCGTTTCAGGCAGCCTGAACGCGCGGGCGTCGCGGGTGGGAATCAGGGTTACGGCGGCTTCGGCGGCGGTTTTGCCGCTCTGGGCAACGGTAACGGTTTGGGAAACCAGCAGGCGGCGCGACTGGACTTCGAGCAGGCGGCTGGCAATCAGCAACTCGTCGTCGAGCACGGCGGCGTGGCGGTAGCGGATGTCGATATGGGCGACAACCAGGCGGGCGCCGCCTCACTTTCGTCGAGCACGCCGGCGCGGCGGAAATAGGTCCAGCGCGCCTGCTCGAGAAATTCGAGATAGCGCGCGTTATTGACGTGGCCGTAGCCGTCCAGATGGCAGTTGTGGACGAGAATGCGGTGGGCTTCGCTCATGGTTTCAGGCTGCCTGCGCCGTCAGTTGAGCAGGGTAATCGGGCGGAAGCTCGCGCACCAGCGCATCTTCGCTCAAATCGGTGATCACGCTGGAGAGTTCGATGTCGAACCATTCGTGGAAGATGTCGGGGTGCAGCTCGGGCCAGGTGCTTTCGTCTTCACACCAGTCGGCTAGCTCGGCGGCGAACACGGTTTCGAGATGGCTTTGGATCTGGTCCCACACTTCATCGGCGTTTTCGCAGGGGGCGACGAGATAGGAATTGGCGTCGGCCTGCAAACTTCGAGGGTCAGCCCTTCGGTTTTGCCGCCGGGCAGGCTCTCCAGCCACGCCCAGAAGGGTTCGAGCGGAATCAGCAGAAAAACGCTGCGGTTGACTTCGTACATGGATTTTCCTTATCGCGGTGGACTTGGGGCGGCGCGCAATGCGGCGGCGGGTTTTTAGCTCGCAACCCGCTACGCCACAGGCTGCTGTTGCCGGCTATTCGGCGGCGGGCGCGGATGCGCTGCTTTCGGTGGAACCGGCGGCGCTGGCGTTTTCAGGCTGCCTGCCGTCGGTGTTGGCAGGCGTGCCTGCGGTTTCAGCGGCGGGATGGACAACGTTTTCAGGCTGCTTGGCGCTGCCGTTGCCGTTATCGGTGCCGTTTTCGAGTTCGGGGTCGGTCAAATCATCGCCGGCACCGGCATCGGGGCTGGCGGACAAGGCGGGATCGGACAGCTCGCCGTCGGCGGCGGCCGGGTCGGTATTGCCGGTTTGCTTGGCGCGCAGGGCAAGATAAACGTCGCGGGTGTAGGCGTATTTGTCGAGCGCAACCTGGTCAAGCGTATCGGTCAGATCCAGCAGCTGCTCGCGCTGGCTGACGACGTTCAGGCCGGTGGCGCCGTAGCGGATGCCGGCAGCGGGCATCAGCAGCCGTTCGGGCGAATACAGCACGGCAACCACGCCGCCGACGCTGTCGCGTATGGTGGACGGGCCCCATCAGCGGCAGGACGAAATAATTGCTGCGCTTCCAGCCCCAGCTGGCGAAGGTGTCGCCGAGAGTGTTTTTGTTGTTGGGCATGCCGGCGGCGTCGGCGATATTGATCAGGCCGCCAAGGCCGAAGGTGGAATTGACGGCCACGCGCATAAAGTCGTAGCCGGCTTTGCGCACGTTGCCGCGCAAAAGATTGCTGCCGATGCTGCCAATGTCACGCAGATTGTTGAAAAAAATTGCTGACGAGGCTGCGCGCGGGCTTAGGGGGTAACGGCGCGATAGGCGCGGGCGGCAGGGCTTAAGACGTAGCGGTCGGCCTTGTCGTTGAACTTGAACACGGCGCGGTTGTATTTTTCATACGGATCCTGCGGGTGATCGGCAAGGGCGCTCAGGCTGAAACACAATGCCAGCGCGCAAAGGGCGGCGTGGGCGGCTTTCATTCGGCGATCCAGTCTTCAATGTCGTAAAGGGCGGCCAGCTCGCGGGCGGCGGCGGGCAGCGCCAGATGTTTCAGGTTGCCTGCGCCGCGGATGCGGCGGGCGGCGAGCAGTAGCGACAGGCTGGCGGAATCGACGGCGGCCACGCCGCTCCAGTCGATGCTGTGGGTTTCAGGCTGCCGGCACTGCTCTTGGAAGCGGCGGTAGTTTTTGCCGTTCAGGCTGCGGACGGTGATGTCGCCGCGCAGGTGCAGGCAGCCGCTGCGCACTTCGCTGTCCATTATTTGCCGCCGTTTTTCGCTTTCAGATCGGCAATCAGGCCTTCGACGCCTTTTTCTTTGAGTACCGGCTCAAACTGCTTTTTCTGGCCGCGTACCAAGTCGAACACGCCTTCAAAGCCGACGTTGAACACGCGATAGACTTTTGCCGTCCTGATAGGTGCTGAAAACGGCCTGCACCGGCTGCTGGCCGGGCGCCTGAATCACGGCGTGCACTTCGACAATCTGTTTGTTGCCCAACAGCTTGCCGCCGTTTTTTTGACTACCGGATTGCTTTTTGATATCGACTTTGGCGTTTTTTTGTACATCAGCATCTGGCGCGAATAGGTGCGGATCAGCATGGCACGGTGTTCTTTCACCACTCCTGCTTCTGCGCTTCGCTGGCCTGGTTCCACGGCGCGCCGACGGCCACGCGGGTCATCAGGTCGAAATCGAAATAGGGAACCGCGTAGTTTTCGGCTTCGCGGCGCACGGCGGCATCGTTTTTGCCGTTGGCTTTTTCAGGATGGCGAGCACTTGGTTGGAATTGTCGCGAACCTGGTTGACGGCCTGCTGCGGGTTGGCGAAGGCCAGGCCGATGCTCATGGCGCCGATGGCCAGCGCGGTGGCGATTGCAGATTTTTCATAAGGTCCTTTCCTGCCCCTGTGTTATTCCCGGAAGCCGCCGGGGCGGAAGCGGCGGAGTCGGTTTTCTCTGCTTTGTTGATAAAGTTGCCGATAAACTGGTTGATCAGGTTTTTCCAGCACCACGGCAGAGGTGGTCAGGGCGATAGTGTCGCCGTTTTCCAGCTTCTCTTCGCCGCCCTGGCTCAGCCGATGTATTGCTCGCCCAGCAGGCCGGGAAGTGAGGATTTGGGCGCTGGCATCGCTGCTGTAGCGGTATTGGCTGTCGATTTCTAGGCTGACTTTTGGCCTGGAAGTTCTGCGGGTCGAGTTCGATACGGCTCACCCTGCCCACCAGCACGCCGGCGGTGCGCACCGGCGCCTGCACTTTCAGGCTGCCGATGTCGGCGAACTCGGCATAAACGGTATAGCTGGGACGGCTGCCTGAAAAACCGCTGCCGCCGCCGGCCACGCGGAAGGCGAGCGCCGCCAGCGCGGCAAAACCCAACAGGACAAACAGTCCGGACCCAAATTTCAAAACGCTTTTTCATCGGCTTATCCGGCAAACATAAATGCGGTTAATACAAAAATCCAAAGCCAGCACGCACAGGGCGGAGGCGACAACAGTGCGGGTGCTTGCCCGCAGGATGCCTTTCGGCGGTAGGCACGCAGTGAAAAGCCCTGGTAAACGGCAATCAGCGTAACCGCTATGCCGAACACCGCCGATTTGGTCAGGCCGTTGAGCACATCATAGCCCAAAGCGATGTTATTCTGCATCTGCGACCAAAAACACGCCGCTGTCCAGCCCCAGCCATTCGACGCCGATCAGATAGGCGCCGGCGATGCCGGCAACATTAAACACCGACGCCAGCAGCGGCATCGACAGCACGCCCGCCCAAAAAGCGCGGCACCACCACCCGCGACACCGGATCGACGGCCATCATGCCCATCGCTTCGAGTTGCTCGGTGGTTTTCATCAGGCCGATTTCGCTGGTCATCGCGCCGCCGGCGCTGCTGGCAAACAAAATCGCCGCCAGCACCGGCCCCAGTTCGCGCAAACAGCGAAGCGGCCACCATATAGCCCAAAAATGTCGGCCGATTTGAATTTCGCCAGCTGGGTATAGCCCCTGCAGCCCCAGCACCATGCCGACAAACAGGCCGGACACCGCCACAATCAGCACCGACAGCACGCCGGGCAAAATACATCTGGCGCACGGTCAGCCGCAGCCGCGCCAGCTGCGCGGGCGAGCGCGCCAAGATACGCAGCAGAAACAGGCTGACTGCGCCGAGCGAGCGGATAAAGCCTAGGGTGTTCGCCCCGAGGATGCGGATCAGTTCCATAGTTTAAGGTGCACAAACGTTCAAATGCGGGTTTGGGGTTTTCAGGCTGCCTGATTAACGCTTTCAGGCAGCCTGAAAGCATCCGGCGGCGGTTTTCAGGCTGCCATGCCTTTGAGGCGGCGCGAGCAGGTCTTGGCGCAAATCCTGCTGCGCCGGATAGCGGAAGGCCACCGGACCGTTGGGCAGGCCGCCGACAAACTGGCGTACCCACGGCGAATCGAGTTCGCGCATTTCGTCGGGCGTGCCGGAAAAAACGATTTCGCCGTGAGCCAGAAAATCACCTGATCGACAATCTGCAGCGATTTTTCGATGTCGTGGGTAACCATCACGCTGGTGGAGCGCAGCGAACGGTTGACGCGGCTGATCAGATGGGCGATGACACCCAGTGAAATCGGATCAAGGCCGGTAAAGGGTTCGTCGTACAGCACCAGTTCGGGATCGAGTGCGATGGTTCGCGCCAGCGCCACCCGTCGCGCCATGCCGCCGGACAATTCGGCGGGCATCAGGGTTTTCGACGCCGTACAGCCCGACGGCGTTCAGTTTCAGCAGCACCAGATCGCGCACCGCTTCTTCGGGCAGCGCGGTCAGCTCGCGCATCGGAAAAGCAATGTTTTCGTACACCGACAAATCGGTAAACAGCGCGCCATGCTGAAACAGCACGCCCATGCGCCGGCGGTGTTCGTCGAGCTCACAGCGGCTGAAAGACGCCAAATCGCGCCCCTGCACCAAAACCCGGCCGGCGGTGGGCTGAAGCTGGCCGGTAATCAGGCGCATCAGCGTGGTTTTGCTGCCGCCCGAGCCGCCCATCACGGCGGCGAAACGCCCTTCGCCGATGCTGAAGCTGACCTGCTTGAGCACCGGTCGTTCGTCGTAGGCGAAGGCGACTTCGCGAAACTCAATAAACGGCACGGCCATGCGCGTATCCCGATGTGAAAGCGGCGTATGTTATGCGTAAGCGTCTGACAAAGCAAGACGGCAACCCGGGCTGCCGTCCTGTTTTTGCTGCGCGGAAAAACTTTCAGGCTGCCTGAAAGCCGGCGGAGAGCGATATAGGCGTAGGCCGAATGGTTGTGGATGGATTCGAAGTTTTCGCTCGACCATAAACTCGCTGATGCGCGGGTCGGCAGCCAGCGCCACGGCGGCGTCGCGCACGATGTCTTCGACGAATTTCGGGTTTTCGTAGGCGTGTTCGGTAACGAATTTTTCGTCGGGGCGTTTGAGCAGGCCGTAGAGCTGGCAGGAGGCCTGGTTTTCGATGATGTCGATGATGTCTTCCGGCGGCACGCCTCGGCGCAGTCGAGGGTAACGGTAACGTGCGAGCGCTGGTTGTGGGCGCCGTATTCGGAAATTTCTTTCGAGCAGGGGCACAGGCTGGTAACCGGAATCAGGATTTTCAGCCGGCTGAGGTAGCGGCCGCCGTCAAGGTCGCCGCTCAAAACGATGTCGTAATCGAGCAGCGAGCGGATGCCGGACACCGGCGCGGCTTTTGGTGCGGAAAAACGGGAAAAGCGGCGCTGATGCTGCCGGCGTCGGCACCGAGCCGCGCGAGCATTTTTTTCCAGCAGAACCCGCATGCTGCCGGCATCGAAGGCTTCGCTTTGCGCTTCCATCAATTCGACAAAGCGCGACATATGCGTGCCTTTTTGTTCGGCCGGCAGGAACACGGTCATCGTCATCCGCGCCACCGTGGCCTGTTCGCCTCGCGGTGGCGCACACGGATCGGGAAGCGCAGGTCTTTGATGCCGACTCGGTTAATGGGGAGATTGCGCAGGTCTTTGCTGCTTTTGCACGTCTGCGATGGCACTCATGCGGGGGAAGTCCTTCAAATCGGGTGTGTGTGGTGTGTAGTTTCAGGCAGCCTGAAAGCCGCGCTGCCGCCCCTTTCGCTGCGGGCGGGCAAGTATATCATTTGGCCTGTTGTTTGACATACGCCCAAAATTGATTCTGGCTATCCGCCCCATCCGTGCTTTCAGGCAGCCTGAAACGCCCGACCATACAAACAAGGAGCCTGTTGTGAAGTTTGCCACCGAAGCCATTCACGCCGCCTACAATCCCGACGAACACAACCGCGCCATCATGCCGCCGCTGTACCAGAACAGCATGTTCGCCATGCACGCCATCGGCGAAAAACATCCCCACCGCTACTCGCGCCTGTCCAACCCCACCCGCCAGGTACTGAAGACACCGTTGCCGCGCTCGAGCACGGCAGCCGCGGCCTGGCCTTTGCCAGCGGCATGGCCGCCGCCGACTGCGTGTTCCGCACCGTGCTGCGCCCGGGCGACACCGTGCTGGCGGTGTCCGACATCTACGGCGGCGTCCACGACCCTGCTCACCCAGGTTTACGCGCCCTGGGGCGTGAACGTGGTGTTCGCCGATCTGACGCAGCCTGAAAACCTGATGCCAGCTGGCCGCGCAGCCGGTAAAACTGATGTGGCTGGAAACCCCGTCCAACCCGCTGCTGCGGCTGGTCGATATCCCGCTGCTGGCGCAAAGGCCAAAAGCCGCCGGCGCGCTGGTCGGCTGCGACAACACCTTTCGCCACGCCCTCATCTGCAAAACCCACTCGATATGGGCTGCGACATCGTCCCGCATTCGGCCACCAAATACCTGTGCGGCCATTCCGACGTGCTGATGGGCGTGCTGGCACTCAAAGACGAAGCGCTGGCCAAAGCCATGCACAATATGATGGTCAACACCGGCGGCGTGGCCGGCCCGATGGACTGCTGGCTGGTGCTGCGCGGCATCAAAACCCTGGCGGTGCGGATGCAGGCGCACCAGCAAAACGCGCTGGAAACCGCCCGCCGCCTGCAACACCACCCCGCCGTGGCCGCCGTCTATTATCCGGGGCTGGAAAGCCACGAGCATCACGAGCTGGCCAAACGCCAGATGCGCGGCTTTGGCGGCGTGGTTTCCCTGCGCCTGAAAAACGACAGCCGCGAAGCTGCCGACCGTGTGGTGCGCGCCTTCAAACTGGTGCAGATGGCATCCAGTCTCGGCGGCGTCGAAACGCTGGTGAACCACTGCTACAGCCAGTCGCACAGCGGCATGCCGACCGGTGTTCAAAGAAGCTCACGGCATCACCCCCGGCCTGCTGCGCCTGTCGGTGGGCATCGAAGACATCGAAGACATCTGGCAGGACGTCGATCAGGCATTAAAGGCAGCCTGAAAAACGGATGCCGTTTGTTCAACTGTTCAACGAAGCAGCCTGAAAACCGTATCGGCGGTTTTCAGGCTGCTTTTCGCGGAACAAAGGCGGTCTGTGGATTGTTATTTTTGATGCGCTGGCACGTCATGCCCATCAGCGGGGATTGGCGGCGTTGGTAAGCGTAAAACAAATCGGGGGTGAAGGTGAGTATGCGATAGGATTCGCTGCTTCTGTTTTGCAAGATGCGGGCGAGCTGTTTGTCTATCGCCGCTTCGGGCGAATCGGGGCAGACCCAGCGCAGCGGGTGTGTGTTTTGTGCAGCTTGCGGTTTTTTTGGTCATGGAAAGTGAGAATGTTGCCGCGCACGCTCCATTTGCCGTTTGCGGTTAGCTTGTATTGATAGTTGGTTTTTGTCGTTGCTGCCGGGTTGGGACGAGCCTTTTTCGCCGGGCGCATCTATGCGGAAGGTAGCGTTGCTTGGCTGGTGTAACGAGCGTTGGGCTTAAATTGTATGGTGCTGTCGTCTTGCACTTCATCGCCTATTTGGGTGCGGCATTGCCAGTTGCCGATAAAATCGCCGGCTTTGGGCGCAACGGTTGATTTGTTTTGGCGCGCGAAGCCGGCGACGGGCAGCACGAGCAGAAGGGCGGAGAGTAGGATTTTAGACATAGCATTTCCTGTTAATTTAGATGATGGGAGCGTTTGGCTGTTGTGGGCAAGGGCAGCCTGAAAACGTATAAAAGGCGTGTTTTTGCTGGGGATGCCAGCGCGTAACCTATGCTTTTTCAGGCTGCCTTTGCGATGGTTGAACACAAGGCAGCCTGAAAACGTTTGGCGGCGGGTTTCGTGTGTTTAGCCAGCCGCCAGCGCCGCGCGCAGTTCGTCGAAACTGCACACGGCGGTGCCGAGTTTGGCGACCACCACGCCGGCGGCGGCGTTGGCGGCGTGCATGGCGTCGGTCAGCGTGTAGCCGGCGGCCAGGCACAGCCCCATGGCGGCGATGACGGTATCGCCGGCACCGGAAACGTCGTACACCTCCTGGGCGCGGGTGGGCTGGTGGTCGGTTTGGCCGGCGCGGTAAAGGCTCATGCCCTCTTTCGCTGCGGGTCAGCAGCAGCGCCTGCAAATCCAGCTGTTGGCGCAGGTTTTGCGCTTTGAAAGCCCAGTTCTTCTTCATCTTGCCAGTTGCCGGTTACTTCCCGCAGCTCGGCGCGGTTGGGGGTAATCAGGGTGGCGCCGTGGTATTTGCGGTAGTCGCTGCCTTTTGGGGTCGATCAGCACCGGCTTGCCGGCAGCACGGGCTTCGGCGAGCATCTGGGCGACTTCGGCCAGCACGCCTTTGCCGTAGTCGGAAAGAATCACGGCATCGTACTCGGGCAGCAGTTCGCGGTAGCAGCGCAGCACGTTTTTCAGGGCTGCCCGCGCTGGGGCGCTGCTCGAACCAAACGGATCAGCTGCTGCTGGCGGGCGAGCACGCGCAGTTTCAGGGTAGTTTCAAAGCCGGGGCAGCGCTCAAGATGGGGCGCCACGCCGTTGTCGCGCATCAGGCCTTCCAGCGTATCGGCGGCATCGTCTCGCCGCAAACCGCCAGCAGCGCGGCCTGACCGCCGAGCGCGGCAATATTGCGGGCAACGTTGGCGGCACCGCCGGCGCGGTGCTCGGTTTTTGGTGATTCTCGCCACCGGCACCGGCGCTTCGGGCGAAATGCGCGACACGTCGCCAAACCAGTAGCGGTCGAGCATCACGTCGCCCACCACCAGCACGCGGGCGGGGGAAAAGTCTTGGCGCTCGGGAATGCGGTAATCCATACGGCTCTCCAATCACAAAGGCGCGGCAGGGCAGGCGGCCGCACCGAGCTTTTCAGGCTGCCGCAAACGCAGCGGCACGGCGCTGTTTGCGGGCGCGGCATTTTAACCCTGATTTGCCGGTCAAACGCCGCCGGCAGGCAGCCTGAAACGGCAAAAAGCAGCCTCGAATCAAAAGTACCGTTTGCGCGAAACGTTTGTTGCAGCGGCATATTTTTGTGCGCCGCGCCCTGAATTCGCCTGCTGCCGCCTTAATTTACCCGTCCGTTGCAGACTTCGGTCTGTATTGCTTTTTGTCCAACCCTGATTATCCGGAGTAAAACATGACTATCCGCCCCCTGCACGACCGTGTGGTTGTGAAACGCTTGGAAGCTGAAGAGAAAACCGCATCTGGCATCATCCTGCCGGGCTCTGCCGCCGAAAAACCCGATATCGGCGAAGTAATCGCCGTGGGTGCCGGCAAAGTGGGCAAAGACGGCCAGCGCCGCGCTTTGATGTGAAAGTCGGCGACAAAGTGCTGTTCGGCAAATACAGCGGCCAAAACCGTTAAAGCCGACGGCCAGGAATTGCTGGTGATGCGCGAAGAAGACATCTTCGGCATCGTCGAATAAATCCGGCAGGCAGCCTGAAAAAGCAGGCCGCACCGTTTTTCCCATCCTTACCGGGACCGCCGTTTCAGGCAGCCTGAAAATTAAAAACCTTTTGGAGTAAATTGATTATGGCAGCAAAAGACGTTCAATTCGGCGCCGACGTGCGTCAGAAAATGGTAAACGGCGTAAACGTTCTGGCCAACGCCGTGCAGCGTAACCCTCGGCCCCAAAGGCCGCAACGTGAGTCGTTGACCGCTCCTTCGGCGGCCCGCACATCACCAAAGACGGCGTTACCGTGGCCAAAGAGATCGAACTGAAAGACAAGTTTGAAAAACATGGGTGCGCAGATGGTGAAAGAAGTAGCGTCCAAAAACCAACGACGTGGCCGGCGACGGCACCACCACCGCCACCGTGCTGGCGCAGGCCGTGGTCGGCGAAGGCATGAAATACGTTACCGCCGGTATGAACCCTCACCGATCTGAAACGCGGCATCGACAAAGCCGTGGCCGCGCTGGTTGACGAGCTGAAAAACATCTCCAAACCCTGCGAAACCTACGAGCAGATCGCCCAAGTTGGCTCCATCTCCGCCAACTCCGACGAGCAGAAAGTCGGCAAAATCATCGCCGACGCGATGCAGGAAGTGGGCAAAGAAGGCGTGATTACCGTGGAAGACGGCAAATCGCTGGAAAAACGAATTGAAGTGGTCAAAGGCATGCAGTTTGACCGCGGCTACCTGTCGCCCTATTTCGTGAACGACCCCGAAAAACAAATCGCCGGTCTCGACAGCCCCTTTGTGCTGCTGTTCGACAAAAAATCAGCAACATCCGCGATCTGCCGCCGGTTTTTGGAACAAGTGGCCAAAACCAGCCGTCCGCTCTTGATTATCGCCGAAGACGTTGAAGGCGAAGCGCTAGCCACCTTGGTGGTGAACAACCTGCGCGGCATCCTGAAAACCGTTGCCGTCAAAGCCCCGGGGCTTTGGCGACCGCCGCAAAGCCATGCTGCAGGACATCGCCATTTTGACCGGCGGCACCGTGATTGCCGAAGAAAGTCGGCCTGTCGCTGGAAGAAACCAAGCTCGAACACCTGGGCCAGGCCAAACGCATCGAAGTGGGTAAAGAAAAACACCACCATTATCGACGGCATCGGCGACAAAGCCCTGATCGACGCCCGCGTCAGCGAAATCCGCAAGCAGATCGAAACCGCCACCAGCGATTACGACAAAGAAAAACTGCAAGAGCGCGTGGCCAAACTGGCCGGTGGCGTAGCCGTGATCAAAAGTCGGCGCCGCCACCGAAGTCGAAATGAAAGAGAAAAAGACCGCGTGGACGACGCGCTGCACGCCACCCGTGCCGCCGTTGAAGAAGGCGTGGTTGCCGGCGGCGGCGTCGCCCTGCTGCGCGCCCGTGCCGCCCTGCAAAAGGTTCATGCCGACAACGCCGACCAGGAAGCAGGCGTGAAAATCGTCCTGCGCGCCGTTGAAGCCCCGCTGCGCCAAATCGTTGCCAATGCCGGCGGCGAAGCCAGCGTGGTGGTCAACAAAGTGCTCGAAGGCGAAGGCAACTTCGGCTACAACGCCGGCAACGACACCTACGGCGACATGATCGCCATGGGCGTGCTCGACCCGGCCAAAGTAACCCGCAGCGCCCTGCAACACGCCGCTTCCATCGCCGGCCTGATGCTGACCACCGAGTGCATGATCGCCGACATCCCCGAAGACAAACCCGCCATGCCCGACATGGGCGGCGGCATGGCGGAATGGGCGGCATGGGCATGATGTAAAGCCCCGCCGCCGGCATCGCGCCGTTTTGAAATCAGGCAGCCTGAAAACCGTATCTGCGGTTTTCAGGCTGCTTTTTGTTGGTGCTGTCAGAAACCAGCAATCCACTGATACCGTTTCAAACAAACATGGGTTTCGTCTTTCAATTCCACCCTTCATCGCGCAGCAATCCGCCTGCGCCGCCCAACCTGGCACCAACCTCCCTGCGGCATTAACCACGCGGTGACAAGGATAATCGCCGTAGTCCGCCGCATGGCGCAGCACGCTGCCGACCA
>BNJV01002460.1_pt1 | contig 80886 bp, 124 predicted proteins | sample 8540591 | NCBI WGS metagenome assembly BNJV01 (sample SAMD00202457, study PRJDB9452) | human saliva metagenome | host: Homo sapiens | reverse complement strand
AATGTATATTAAATCTTATCTATACTATAAGTATATCATAATCTAACATAAGTATATATTAATATGTATATTAGAAATATAGGCTATCACCTTATTATGACAGCCTATATCTCATATTATTAATCTATTTTTGTTTTTATACTTCATATAACAATCAAACATATATTAAGCATATTACATCACCTTTTATTATTATGTAATGCATCTCATACTTTTTAAATATAAGGACGAAAACTGTTCCGCATTCCAAGCACTTCTTCCACACAAACAATCCATCAATATACTCTTGTTTAATTAAAGAATCGGCATTCTGAGGATTAACTGACTACCACCACTGCGTCACCGAATTTCAAGTCCACATTCTCCAAAATATCTATCAGGACATTCTTTATCACTTTATGTTTAAAATTAGCATATTCCTCTGATGCCGGCTTACCATTTGACCCTAAATTGCCCAGACAGGTTCATCGCTTAATCCAAATAACTTCTTCTTTTCTTACACAATGAAGTCCTTTATATAAGTTGACTACGACGAATTCCTCACAGATACCAAGCTCCCTTCTCATTATCTGTTTCCTCTGAATACCTTAGCATTGTAAACCATGCTTTAAACCTACAAAGCACCTTTTATTCTCATCTTCATCTGTTTCTCTAAATACATGACCTTCTCTCTGAATGGCCTACCATCACAAGATTTACACTTATCTCATCAAGCATAAGTGGTGAAATTTCGCCTGTGTACTGTCGCTTCTTCCTCCCATCCCATATTTTGTGCACCTATTATCTTTATTTTGTCCTGTGAAACAGAATTGATTTGCACCTGGTAAAGATAGTGTACGAAAGGAATAACAAAAGATTCATACTCTTCTCTGTTTATTAATTCAGTTCCTTTCTCTAATTCCTTCAAATAATCTACAGTCTGTTGTGCGTTTTTATACATTTTTAAGTTCGTTCCAAAATATACTCATAAGCTTATATATCCTCTTTTTCATTATCATAATATAATTAAAATAAATTATATTTATCAAATTTAGGAATTACTATTATTCAGCGAATTTTGTTCCGCTCAACCTTTCAATATCCACAGCATTTCAGATATCTCTGTGTAAGGTCTTACGTCAACTTCACATCCTTTTCATCAGCCATGTAATTTCACTTCCGGCGTTTTTGTCAAAAATCTTCTGGACAGGAACTCCTCTCAAAGCTGTACTTATCCGCATGAATTAAATACAGTGCCAGCAATACTATTCCCACGCTACCGCGCTGTCAAGCGCTTCTGCAGGGCACGTGGTAGCTGCAGAAAGAATATCTTTGATCCAGCTCTTTGGTTTTAACAGTCCTCCATGTCCATCATTTCTGTCTTTGCATTCTCTGTCTCTGTTAAGATAGTCAATGCCACTTAACCACTGTAAGTGAGCTGTATAAAGTGACTCTCATAAAGTTTGCCCAGATTGAACTCACTCTTAGGGCTTCCTAAAGATAAGGTCTTCCTTCATTTAGCTTCATCAATAGCCCTCTCCTGAAAAATATCCGAATGACAGTAGATTTACGCGATTCAGGATTACCGTTTAGTAATTTGTAGAGGATTTTCAAACGGTTCTCCATCGAAATATTTATACCGAAGGCTTTGAAAATTCTCTAAATAAGCCAGCAGGCATTCAAATCCCAACGTACCGTTATTTGCATTGACATGGCCACTGGATGCGTCCGGTGTAGTCACCTGTCTATTTCCTCAGTAATCATTGTCTTATCAAGTACAAGCATTGCAAACATACTTGTACCTGCAGACATATTTCCTGTACCTTTTTAATAGAGTTGGTCGCTACCATTCTACCTGTGCCATCATCACCCTCCGGTGGACAAAGTATACTTCCCTCTTGTAAGTCACCGTCTTTATCTAAAAGACTTGCACCCAACTTTGTGAGTACTCCGGCTCTTTTGCCTGCGGCCATTACCTTTGGCAATATCTCTCTTATCTTCCATGGAAAATTTGTACTCTACAATCTTTTTCTTCAAAATATCAAGCATTGATGCATCGCAATCCATAGCAACGTTGAATCTATGCGGGGAACCTATTCGAGCATCGCCTATACCTATGTTCTTTTTCACCCTGCCAGCAGTAGTGAATATGTGATTGACAGTGTTGCGACAGAAATCAGCTTCTCTACATGCTCCATCTTTATCAAGTATTCTCTGATACAGATGTGCTGTTGTCCATCGAGCGGAGATAATGGACTTAAAGCTCACTTAAATCCTTTTGCAGCCTCTCCAGTATTTGAGTTTCTCCATGTTTGAAAAGGGCAAAGCAGATTCAGTATTCTGATCCAAATGCCATATATCCATGCATCATAGCACTGATACCCATGTATTTTATCTGCTTTAAGGTATCCATACTGTATCCCTCTTTGTAACTATAGAGTCTGAAAGTATCGTCAAGGATATGTCCAAATGCCACTATAAAGCTGTTTCCCAGTCATGTACCTGTTCCCCATTGCCTCCATTTTTATTAATTCATTGCAGCTTTTTATTCTTGTGGATCCAATTCAATTCCTAAGAATATATCTCCAGTCTCTATTATCTTTGCTTCCATATTTCCCCTAGTTGCCATAGTAGGCATTCTTTCCTGGTATCCTGCCATGTTTCGGCGCTTTCTTCGCATCCAGTTTATATGATGCAAATAATTCATCCTTGCAACTTCTTCCATTACTACTGCATTAATATATGCCATCCTTACCCCCATACCGAGGACCATGGCTATGGCATATACATCCAGGTATATATATACAGGATTGATATTTCTTTCTTTGAAGGTTTCCACTATCACCTTGCCTGTGTTAAACCATTCTCAAGTCGCTCTTCTTTTGTGGGATGTCTCTTGCTCATGGAATATCACCGTAAAAATAGTCACATTGCGTAGTACCCTTACACAGGCAATATCGCTCCTGTATAGCCTGGAAATCCCGTTGCACAGGGTGAATGTCTTATGTACAACTCCACCTATATCTTTGAGTTTGTTGTGCAGATATGTCTTGTCGGATGAAGATTCTTTATACACGGTTGCCGTCAACATCCATTACCTCATATCATCAGGTGTAAGTTTGTCCTTACTCTATTCCATGGGGCATTACAGTATTTCACTTGTCATGCCCGATACATTTCCCCCGCTCTAAATGTCACCCAGACCATATTCAGCAAAACTTATTTGCCTCATATACCTCTTTTTGGTTTTAACATTCCTCCTGATACTCTAAATAGATTTGCGGTACTATTAAGTGTTTAGCTTTTAAATGTTTAAGCAATATCTTCAATACTTTAATAATTTTGCTGTTTCATTCTTTCTCAATTCTTTATCTATTATCTCAGTTTTAGAATATAAATTCCTACATTTTGCGATTGATTTATCGTATAATGCTTATAACAAATTCCCTAATATTTTAGGATATTTACTGAGACGCTGTGAGCAAGACCAATTTGCCACTAATTATGGTTTATTTGGTTTTTATTACCTTTATGGTGGTGCGATGATCATTGAAAAAATTATGATAATAATATTGTGTCTTAACCCATGACCATAAAAACAAAGTGTTACTGCATGGGTGAAATTGTAAACTTCAGCAGAAAAAAGGAGATTCTGTCGGAATCTGAAATAGAAAAGTATTTCGTAAAATGGTATTCTTAAGTTTCAGGATATGATTGATGCTCCTATTGAAGGATATCTTACAGATGATGTCATTTCATATACAATCAATGTGGAAAAAGCTGAAGCTCAATAACTTATCTTACTCTGGTTGACCATGTAGTTTGCTGTTAGACGATTTAAAGGCATGACTCCAAGAGAATGCCTGGTCTTGTCAAAAGTTTTATCCTCAGAATATACCCTTGGACTCTAAACCAGACTCATGAATGGTAGGCGGACTCCCTTCCCAGGACAGGAGACTGAGCTTTGACACTTCTTTTTGTCAATGCGCAATTGCAACTCATGGGGCTTTCGTCTTCCATCTTATAAGGGAATATAAATGGACGTGAGAGTGAATGGAGCTGGATGGCTCTATCCATATGAAGATTTGTTACTCATGTAAAATTTCTTATTCAAAGACTTTACAGAAATGAGATGCTACATGACGACGATTTTGAGGTTATTGAAGAAAAGTAGCCAGTTGAATGCGGAAAAAGGTTGCAGAATATATAGAGGTTGAAACCGTTCAAAAGATGTAAAAGATGATGACCTACTTGGCAATTCATATAAAAGAGTAACTATGGCAGAGGGTAAATATATTTCGGTTTTATTTGGAAGAAGAAAATATTTTTCTGGTCCTACCGACGGAAAAAGTGTTTCTATAAAGGGTTCCTGATGAGACATTTTCATCAAGAGATGCTTGAAGGGAGTTGCAATCGTTCCAAATGGCGGTCTTTGTAACCTCTCCTGCTGACGGTAAAGGTAACTATGGTTTGAAACCTTACACGCTGTCAGCATATTAGCCGATACAGGTGAAATTCTCATCCCACATCAGGAAGCGGTGTATCAGATGAACGTTGAAGTTCTTTGCTGTAAAGGCGGGGATAGAGTTAAAATAAAAGATCCGCTTAGCAGATCTTGAAAAGATAAAATCAGCGGGGATTTAGAACTATTACCATGATGCTTGTTTGCAACACAATGGATTTTCGTGGTTGAAAGTATTACAGATATAACAACGACTAAGGATAGTATGAAATATTGGTAGTAATACCAAATATTGTTTTTCTCTTGACCGGCCAGCAAGGTTGTTAAACATTAAGGAGAAATTTTAGTGTTTACAGCGATAAAAGTCTTTGGTGGCACTGTAGCCTGCCTGCCTTCCCTGTGGCGGCGATTTTTGATGGGTATCGGTTGTTGGATTGATCCTACCGGTTGGGGTTGGAAATATGCCGTGGCGGCGCTTTCCTTTTAAGGCGGGCGAATTCATTGACAATATGGCTATTTTGTTTTGCCATAGATTGTTTGCCGTCGGTGCCAGGTGATGACGGTGACGGTGCACACGCCGCACTTGCAGGTCTTGTTTCGCGGCTTGTTATCTGTCTCTTTTATCAAGGGTTCTGCTTCTATGTTTACAGGTGTTGGAAGCGATGCTGTTCCTGCAGCTTTCGGTAAAGCAGACTCAGTTTATCAGATTTTGGTCTTATAGGTGCAACTTGCTATAATAAGTTTAAAACAACCAAACTTCTGATGCACTCTCTCTGCTTTGGCGGTAAGAGAAGTGTGACTATTATTTACTGCAGGATTTTTACACTTATTGCGGCCATAGTATTGTTGCTATATATGGCTATATTATTTACGGAGCATTGATAAAGCTTCGGTGAGGCAATTCATGAGCACAGGTGCTGTAGGTGCAGGTATCTGGATTCCTCAACAGACTTTAATTCCGTTCGGACTTCACCATGCATAACTCTGTATTCTGGTTTGATGTTGCAGGTAATATTGATATCAGTAGAATTCTGGGGGGAGCGCAGAGGCGGTGTTCTCGGACGAACAGGTATGTATATGTCAGGATTCTTCCTGTGATGTTCGGTCTTCCAGGCGCTGCTGCTATGTATCACACAGCTAAGAGGATGCAAGAAAAGCGCTTGGTCTTTTACTTGCTGCAGCTCTTTCATCATTCTTCCACCGAGTGTTACAGAGCCGCTTGAGTTTTGCATTCATGTTCCTGCACCAGTACCTCGCCTTAATCATGCTCTTTAACAGGTACTCACTCTGCAATAGTTTCACTTCTTCCTGTAAGAGCAGGGATTTAACTGCATGCAGCTGCTGACTGTACCCAGTTTTGCTATGCCATTTGCACCAAAAACCCACTTCTTTTGATTCCAATCGGTGTGACATACGCGCTATCTACGCTTATCTTCCGCTTCGTTGTACAAGTTTGATCTTAAGACTCCGCGTAGGATGATGAAGAAGAAGTTAGAGCAGTTTTAGCTAATGATGACTTTCACTGCAGGTTGCAGCCATTATCTTGCGTGTGGGTGGTCCTGAAAAACCCTACATCTATTGATAACTGCACGCTAAGACTCTCGTCTTGAGACTCAAGGACTATACAAAGGTGCTGATGCTGAGAAGAAGATCAAATCTGCAGGTGTTGCAGCGCTTGTCAGACCTTTCAAAGACTGCCGTACAGGTTATTATCGGTACAAAGTTCAGTTCGTAGCGGACGAGTTCAAACTTGCTAAAATAAATACTACTGACACTTTATAGAAAAGGGAGCATATCGAAACATGCCCCCTATTTACCGACGTGTTATTTTATTTTGCGGATAATGCAGCATTGTGATGGTTATATGGCTGATTGGAAATGGAAGGAAGAATATCAAGCAGTTTAAGCTTGTCTATAGTTACCTTCTCCTGTGTGCAAGCGAGAACATATGGATACCCATTGACATATCATATAGCATCTGTGCTCCAAGTATAACTCTTGTCTTTGCATCATATACTATCTTTATGTTTGGTTGTTGTTTCAATAGATGTGGCCGCATGAAGTCTTCAAATGAGTAGAAGCACATCCATACCAAGCTTCACTTTGCCTTTTTTGCTCACTGGGTCCTGTAGATACAAGTTTTAAATCACCAGATTGCGGCGCATTTGTAGACACCGATGGTTTCAAGTTTCTTACCGCATGCATTATGTGCGCTATAATTCCTGAACGTACAGCATTTGTTGCAAGCGCAATATATGACTTATCTCTCCTGTAGAGTTGAAAAGTACTGTTGCACAGTCACCGATTGCATATACATCCTTCTTGCTTGTCTGCTGAGTCTCATCAACTATATATGCACCGTTTGACATCGTTTCAGTAATCTTTCCAAAGCTCAGTATTGGAATGAATCCTATAGCAAGAATAACCATATCACTGGTATTCATTCTTATCTGTTACTATAGCCTCTACCTTGCCGTTACCCTTAATCTCCTTTGTGGTCTCACCGAAAGCAAGTTTAATCCGTGATCTGAGGTTCTTGTCCGCCAGAGCACTGAACTCCGGATCATAATAGCTTGAAAGTGGAGTCTTTGCATATCAACAACTATTACCTTCTTATTATGTCTCTCAAACCTCTATCTTCATCAAATCCTTGCCCGGTATCTGTGGTACGATAGGAAGTGAACCTGTAGCCAGTATCAATTTATGTAGCTTTCTTCTACCTTCTGACCGTTCTCCAAAGTTGCCTACAGACTTTTATCAAAGTCTATTCCTCTCAACCTTTGCTTGTTCACATTTACCTTTGCACCCTGTGATCTCAAGCTTTTCCTTGTTTTGAATAGAAAAGTCCGTCAGGCTTTGATATCTGACCGCTCTCCAAAAGCGCACACACATCCAGGAAGTCACGATATCTGAGTTCTGCTCCGACTACTACTACCTCATCTCTCTCATTGAATCCTGTGATTGTACTGATTGCGCAGTACCCATGATTTGCTCCAACAACTACTACCTTGCTCATATTTCTCCTCAAAATATATTTTAATATTTATTGTCATCTCTTAACAACGGTGCTAAAGTGTTTATATAACTTTTAACCATGATTGATTTGTCAGGCTTGTACAGGTTAAATTTTCTTTTAAAATATATTTTCTGTTATTTATAAAGCTTCCCAAAAGCATTCGTCCAAGTCTGCTTATAACGGGAATAAATGTTATAAGTAGGCAAAGCACAATTATCCTTGCACATGATAGAATGGTGCAATGCTACTTTTACTACCTTTTCCATAGGCAATTTGTTACGGCCGAACCGATAAAGAGTACTCTCAACCGGTGGTGCAAGAGACCTATACCGCAGTTTAGAATAGCCATGATACCGAACTGTATCGGTCCTATTCCTATAGAGGTTTACCTGCAATAGGAAGAAGTATCTGGGTGGCGGCAATAAGTATGATAGGTGCATATCCATGATACATCAAGGTATAAGCAAAATAAAGGTTAAGTAAGGCAAGTATTATAGGATTATTTGTAAATCCTGTGATTGCACTTGCAGCCATATCGGGTTATGAAGTGTTGTAAGGCAATATCCGAAACCGCGATGTTGAGATGAGTTATTGACAATGTATTTACACACATTCATCAGAGTCTTCCATACACCCTTCCAGTCAAGACTTATATATGAATACGCTGACAATAAGGCTGTAGATAACCGCAATGGCTGCTGCCGACTCGGCACCATACCTACTACTACTAACTGCTACGGGCACTGCCGCCAATGCTGCCCAGAACGATACGCTAAACATTTTAAAAGCACCTTCGCAGAGAACTTCTCACGCTAATTCTTTCTCACTGAAATAATATATAGACCGATCATAAGTGATACCGCAAGCAGTATGGAATATATCCTGCGAGAATAAACTTCCTACCATACACCGCCCGCTGTGGTAGCATATATATAACCATGTGTTATATATGAAGGAATTTCAAAGTCCCTCGCATGATGATGTAATTGTAACCGCTGTAGAAAAATCCGCACATCATATCTAGGTCACCATCGCGGTGTAAGTTGAACCAGCAGGTGATGCCGTATCTGCCGCGGAACTGAAATTCCTCCAAAGTGGCGTTACGATATTAACCATCGCCATACCTCGCATCCAGCCTGCGGGCGTTTGCCAGTGCAATAAGTTTCTCCGATATGCCGCCGCTATGGGCAACCCATTGTTATAAGAACGGTACCGCCATAGAGTGAGAATGATGAAATACTGTAACCATCTGCTGACATATTGTTGAAAGCGGTTTGTCCACATGCCGGGCGAGCCAAAGATGAAAGTGCTACCGCATATGCAATCAGAAACACAAAAATATCGTACAAAAAAGCTTATAAGTAATATGGCGTTCTTTCGCCATAATACTCATGCACCTGCACCTCCTTAGGATCTTCTTTTTAAGCAAATAGCCTTTATATGATTATAAAGTGCTCAAGCTCAGAAATATTAACATTGCAACACCTGCTAAAGGTGTCAGGAAGTACTGCCAGAATTTTGAAAGTCCCGGCATACTTACGCAAGTACCCTTTGCCAATTTTCATAGCATACTTCCAGCCTACAACTATCATTACCACTGCAGAATATCAAAACTGCAATATCGAAAGTACATCCAATCAACTCCCTTTGGAAGGAGGAAATGGATCAAAACCAATCATCCTGATATGCGCGCCTCTTCTTGTGCAAGTGCTGCTGAAAGCACTGCATATATATATAAATGTAAGAACTATCTCCTCACTCCATGCAGGATCCGGTATAAATGATATATACCCGGCAACCGCCTATTTTGTGATGGCAATATCTCCTATCAATAAAGTTTTACATATAAAGCAGAACAAATTTGTATGTAGCATCATATGCGGTTTTATTTTGTCTACCGCTTTAAAAATCTGACATAATTACCTCTTATTCTATCAACAAACCTCTTGATCTCAGAGGCAATAATATGTGTTATCCAAGTCAACTAACTGCTGATATAATTCTTTCGGTCGCATTGTTCTTATCGATAACATTGCGGCTTTCCAGGTGTTTCTCTGTTGCTTCCAACTAACATTTGCACCTGATGACTTCGCTCCTCTAAAACCTTATCCTCCTTGGTGATTTCTCATTTTACTTCACCTACATACTTTCCGGCCTCAACAGGATATTCTGCTGCTCGGGTGTAAGCTTGTCAAATCAGTGATTACTACCTGGAATGCTCCCAGTGTATGACCGTCAGGATGATGTTTGGGCCACCTCAGGGAAGCATTTTGACTTGCCGTTTGTTGCCAGGCATACTGTCTACAACACCTGTCTGAGTGCGAACCAAGCTCATTAAGTACAACTACTGTAGGAGATGCACCAAGTCCCTCAACCATTCCGTTCATTACTGGGATCGTTTTGGGCTCTCATGTTCATTTCCCTTTAAATCCTCAGCAAATTTACAGGATTCTTTGTAAAGAAGTGTCTGAAACCTTCCTCACCATAGTACAAGCTCTCTTTTGATGCGGGTTCGATCGTCATGTTTCCTCTAAGAACTCCTTTGACAAGTCGCTGTCAACGAACTTCAGAAGTGCTCTCTTGGGTTGAGATGTGTATGGTAATGAAAAGTGGAAGCCTTCTTTGCGCCATAGCTTGTGAAGAGCGAAAGCTGAGATTCTTGTGCATATCTACTGTACCTGTTCCTCCAAGCATTCCGTCAAGTACATCGTTCTCTGAACCCGAGTACACCGCTTGCCTGAACATCGATACTTTTCCGCCTGAAGTTTCTTCCACCTTCTCCTTGAATGCCGTACCGCTCTGTCTACGATTGTATCAAGCGGGTTTACCTCCGCATAAACTTCAAGGTTGCACTCCCGCCCACCTCGCTACCGCCATCTGCCTTTGCTGCGGTTTGTCTCTGCGCTGTTGCTGCGGTTGTTGTCTCAGGACTCTTAAGTCCGCAAGCTGATGATACTAATGGCAGCGTTATAGTACTATCTCTTTCGTTGTTACTCCCAAAAATAAATGCCCAAGACTAAAAGTCTTACATCTTTTTATATATTCTATATTGAAAAACTTGTGGATGTTAATATTTTTGTATAATAAGTAAATTTTTAATCTTTTAATTAAATGTTACCTCTAGCCTCTGAAGGACTCATTTCCTACCGCCTTTTAAACACCTTTGTAAAATGTGGTTGAATTACGTATACACACTTATGACTTCTTTTTATATAAGCTGACATCCTTCACAAAAGTGCCTTTGCCTTTCTATTCTCAGATTGGTCAGATAATTTTATAAATGTATCGTCAAGAGCTGTAAATATCTTTGAAAATAAACATCGAATAACCAAGTGCCTACCCTCACCGGCACTTCTTTATAATTTTCCTTTATATATTTTTTTATAATGCTTTTTGCTTAGGTCTGAAGTTTTCCTTTTACCGTCATCGGAACTTATTTCTTTTATACTTGATAGCTTCAGTGATAAGTCATATAATAGCTTTTCCTCCTTCCACGGCAAAGATGGTCAAATGCACCTTTATGTGCATCAGCTTCTATGGCATATTCAAATCTGTCATATGCCGTTATAAATATGATAATACAATCAGAGTTCTTCTCTCTTACTAAGCTTTGCCAACTCTCTTCCGTTCATACCCGGCATTTTCAATATCCAAAAGTGCAATATTTATATCTGTATTTTCAACTATACCTGCCGCCTGCTTTCCGTCACTTGCCATGAAAATATCAAGCTCATTTACTTCTTAATTGTCTTTTCAAGTACCTACCTTAAGCTCAAGGTTTTCATCATCAGCTATCAGTAAAATTCACTTTCCTTCCTAAACGGTTTGCGGTGTCAGAAAATATACCACTGTCATCTTTCCTTCTTTTGAGTATAGTCTCCAAATCACCTGTTTATATATATTCTTTATGCACCTTATAGATATTTCAGAAACCTATTTCGCGAGTTTTGCGGTGAGCCTCTCTCTCATAAGTCTAACAGCTGATTAAGCCTAACAGTACTCATTCCGACACCTGTGTCACAGCAATAATGTGAAGCATATTTTCTTCTTTCCCATACCTCTTATTACTACCTTACCGCAACCTCTTCCTTTTTCACGTCCCATGTACTATCAACATTTTCCACTACTAGGCTGAAGTGAAAATGACGGAATATACTACCTTATCATTTCGACTTTTGAAACATGTCGTATGAAACACGATCACCAGAAAGCGCATCTTTTGTATATACATACCATCATTTACAATGCTCAGTTCCCTCTCAAGACTTACCTGCTTTCATCGTAGTGCTGTAAGCTGTATCTAGAATATGTTCGAATGCCTATCTCTTATCCTCAGTATCCTTGCGCTCTTCCAGATTTGCCCGAAGCCGCTATGATATTTAAAGGTGTCAATAGACGGATTAATCAATGATTTTTAAGCAGGTCAAATCTTTGACCTGCCTCATTGAGCGCTTTTTCCATGTTTCATCTTTTCCATGGCCTCTCTTTGATGTGCAAAAGATTCAGCTCATACCTTTCCTCAAGCTTGGAAATATATACAAGTGGCATGCTTCATCTTGGTAAAGCATTTGTCAAATCTCCCATCTCATCCTTATGGCGTATTATGATATCCTTATCTGAAAAATCATTTTGGGCAATATTTTGATATCTCAACCATCCTGTTTGCTATCGGTGATTATGAGCCCTGTAGCAGATGCCATATAAATTATCAATACTATGATAGGTATCAGTATTATCCCCAGTACAAGAGCATTTTTCTTAAAGAATTCGGATCTCTTTTGATATATGGCATTTTTCTCACTGAGCTGACATCCATAAGTCTTTCCCCATAGCTTATCAGATAATCCTGCATTTCATACATTATATACTTTTCTACATGAAAGTCCTTGGCTTCTATATTTATCATCCAGTATTTCCTGTCTTTTGGCCGCATATACCGGATCGAGCTGTTTTATACTCCATATATATGGCATATCTTTTTCATTATCCATATGTGCATTATATCAGGACTCCAACTTGTCAATTATTTCATCCGTTCTTTTGCAACATGCCAACAATTCATCTATATTGTCCCTGTTTCTTATAAAGATGTCAAATCCGCCTTTTCTTTTGTCTATGCATCCTGCAACTCATAACAAAGCGATATCATCATTTAATCTCATCCACCCAGAAACCTGAAAGAGGTGTGTGTCCACAACAAAAATCAAAACATAAATTCACTATCAACGCCAGGCTTCCGGCAATAATGAAAATACCTATTTTACTTTTATTGATTGATTTAAAACTCTCCATAAATACCATCTAAAAATGTATAACAAAAGGATACTACATCTTCATGAGTATCCCTCTGTTTATATAATATGTATTTTCCAGTATGTTTGATAATAGAAATCCCAAAAATGTTTTCTTTTTGATATCTTATAAAATCACTGCATTTGAGCATAGCTTATACCCTCTACCCCAAAGATGATATATAAAGTCTTCTCCGTTTTCTGCGGTCATAAAATCAGCACATAATGTGCATATATCTTTTGCTGTATTGCCACGGTTTGAATATCTGTAACCTCCATGCCTTTTCCTAGAAAGATAGATAGATCCAGCCTACTCCGAGTATTACAGAGCATCCCTGTATGCAGACTTTTTATTTACCTTTGAAAGTATATTGTATCCCAAACATCTTGCTTTCAAAGAAAGTTTGATTTTCTCTGAAATAAGAATTTATGCACCTCGCACAGGGCAGATCCTGTCAGTCCCTTTATAGAGGTGTATCAGGGGATATTTGATACTTTCCTGTAGTCCATAAGTACAAAAGGCTGTAAATGTGTCTTTGCTGGCTATATTTTTGCTCTTATGTGCAGACTTCCAAAGCTACGTCACGTCTACATATGGCAGTGTTCACAACCAATCGATATGCTCTATCTTTACTGTAGCCGGACAGCAGAAACCAGCCTAGATTTCCGCCTGTATAAAGATGTGTCATGTTATAAGAAAGATCGTTTCAAGCGATCTACATGCTTGTCGTCGCCGTGTGTCTCTCGAAAGTACTGTCTTTCCTTCTTTAGCACTTTGTGTCACATCTATAATTCTCTGATTTGAACTTTACCCTAAATCTCAGTGTAATATCATAGAGTTCTCTGTACAAACTCACCGTCCCTCATCACATCACAAAAGCGACTAGGATTTTCGATGTTTCATCAAAGTCGGCTCTTCCGCCCGGAACAAAGGTCCCACATCGCCGTAAGTGTACCCGAAGTATATCAAAAGGCTTTTATCAGGATATCTCTTTTTAAACTCCTCTATAAAGACGACAGTATTCCCTTTTGCGGTTTGCCTTTTCCATAGGTTCTCTCCGCGCCAAGTATGGTAATTCGATATATACTCGGGCTCTACGGATTTTAATATATATTCTCTATGGTTTCATCAGCAAATTCTTCACCGTATTTAAAATCCATGCCGTCTCGTTAAAACAATGACCTTTGCAGGCATGTGTACAACCCGGTACTAGTACAGAAGTCTTACTCGGACCGTTTGCTATATCATCATATTTTATATTTGCATAGTTCATTCTATAACATTTCAGCCATTTCCAAAAGGGCTTCTTTGAATCTTACCAAATCCCAGACATGGATCCGTAATAGATTTTTCCATCCTCATGCTGCTCCTCAATTTTTCTGGTTTCCCTCTTTTCTATATAGCTCTCAGTCATTACACCCTTCTGCAATTCCCTGTCTCCCTGTGGATATCCTCGTAGAGTGTAACACCTCTTTTTACTATACGAACCTGCTCTTTATATTTCTTGACATTTGAATTTGAATGAGTTTGCATCGCAATGACGGCGGGATTTTTGATATCTCTCTTTCCATATAAAGATCTAAAAGAAGCTTAAGGCTCATAATGGTAGTTTGGCAAGCACTGGCCCATGCCTTATTTACCGCACCTCTGAGTATCGCATGTGATAAAGGATTTCCGTCGGTACTTTATCTCATGGTTTCTATATATAAGCTCTGTGTACTGTTGTGCGGCGGCATATATCGCATTCAGCATTACAGACATATCTCCGCTGTGGTAGGATTTTCCAGCGCCACGGTTGCATCAACTCCGGATGATGTAGAGCTGTGCTGCTGATTTTCAGATCTTGCACTCGGCTGTCACATAACATTAAATCGTCAAAGTATCGGGGTTATCAGAGTGCGACATCTCATCTGCTGCTAAATCCTCAGCTTTCTTCCTATAACTCTAAGATGCATCTTTCTCCAGTTTACCAATTTATTCCATCATGCTTACATTGGTTTTCAGGTTTGGCTGATGTAAAGTCACACATCCGTCTCCGTTTGTTGCCTCGGTTTGTACGCCTAGACTCTCGGAATAACCGTATTTTATCCTTAACTTCCTCCGCCACCTTTACAAGCCTTGCTTGTAATTAGAAGCAGAATCCTCATTGTCTGCAGAACAAGGACCTACTGACAGCCTAAAGCTTTTACTTTTCCTGTAAAAACGTCTGCTATTTCCTTATCCAATTCCTTCTTCTTAGCTCAAGATCTTTACTGACGGGATACTTACTAGATTTCTTTCTGGACTTGGAAGATTTCTAATATATTTTATTCGTACTGCCTCTTTCATTGTATATTTTTGAACTTTAACAGCTCCAAACTTTATTATGTATTCCTTGCAGATACATGGTGTCTCCACAATGACATTTTAATCAGTATAAATCATCTGTTGTGAAAATTATCAAGTCTTTGTGACTTTGATTTCTAAACTTTAAATATTCAAAAGTACAAACTTGATTCTTTTAGTACTGCTGTTATACTTCTCTTTACGAAATTTTATCAGCCGAGCTGCCTTCATAAACCAAGGATGGATATGTGATGGTGTTATGATAGAGATTAAAGAGCCAAGAGACTTGTACCCAGGTTACAAATGAAGAAGAAATCAGCAAAATGATAAAGCCAGCGGAGAAGCCACATTTCTCCATCGAGTTTCAGATCCTACTGCAGACAGTCTCCATGTGGGACATATGGCGCTTTGCCTTATGAAGAGACTTCAAATGGCAGGCAATAAACCTATCGCTTTGGTGGGTGAGTGCAGGTGTGATCGGTGACCCTTCAGGGAAGTGACCTTAGAAAGTGCTTACTATAGAAGATATCGATCACAACTGTGAGATGTTTTAAAAAGCCGGATGGGTCGGCATTGAATTCGGTGTGAGATGAAAGCCAGAATGGTGAAAACCATACCCGATTGAGCCCAGAGATTTAAAGCTTCGCTTAGAATTTATCCGTGATATAGGTCCGCATTTCTCCAGCAAACAATATGTTAAACAAAGGTATTGTAGAAAACCAGTATGGCAAACGGACTCTCATTCCTTGGGTTTAACTATGTGATCACGCAAAGTTTTGACTTCTATAAAGCATTTTCGCCGACCCGGTTTGTGTGCGGTTTCAGGTGTTGGGCGATCCCGGTGGTCAAATGGCGGCCAGTACTGAGCTTATCAGAGAAACTTGCCCAGAAAGATGCATGAGCTATGACTATTTACTCGACTCTGGGAGGGTAGAAAATGAGCCTGACAAACGATCGACGGTGCTGTTTGCAAGCGGATCGATGAAACAACCGCTTTTTGAGTTCTACCAGTGCTGGAGAAATCTTTCCCTGATGCTGACGTGCATCGCCTTAGAGATGCTTGCCTTCCTAACATCTTGAGCGGATGGACTGTGCGTCACATGGAAGGTGCCGACAATGAAGCTAAGGAAATCCTTTGACAGTGCAGGGCTCTGTACACAGCTTGTGCACGGCAAGGGAAGGGCGATGGCAGGCCGTGCCAGCAAGTCTCTCTGTAGGCGGTGGCGATATGAGCAATGTTCCTACGCCACCATGTTTTGGGATGAGGGATTACAGAGACGGTACTATAGATCTCAGGTGTGCTTGCTAGTAAGCGGACTTTCAAAGACCGGATCCGGCCAGAGAAATATCGACAGGGCGGTGTGTTCCACTGAGAGGTGAAGTTATAAATGATGTGAAAAACTTTTACAAAAAGAAAGATTTTGCAGGCGAAGGACTTCTTGTTACAAGGAGACTTCTGCAGGTTAAATCAGAGATAATAAGAGGGCTGTCAGGAAAGTGAGTAGTCATAAGAGAGAGAGTGGTGTAGCTCGAAATGAGTCACACCACCCTAAGTTCCCCACATAAAATATCCACGACAAAGTAACAAAGCCAAAACTGCCTTGTAGTTTGTGCTGTTCTATTTCGCTCTGCATGAAGTAGTACTTGTATTTCCGCAGTCCATTTTGCGATACTGCCGCATTTTAGTGCAACAGCCTTTAACTTTATATTTATTTTTACAGATGCAGTACTCTATCCCGCAATCTCTGCAGTTCTTCCCTGGTTCCAGAACTGTGTTCCTATATAACCGCATGTTCTTCTTGCCACATTAAACTTTACTTTGATCCGTATTTCCGCATTTTCGGGCATTTCCATACAAGCTTGACCCGCATCTTTAACGATCTTTTATCTCTCCGTCAAAGTCCACACTCCTGACGGTAGTCGGACTTGGTATTCAGCTCGGCATACATTATATTGTCATAGATAAAGCTCAAGCAAACTCATTACGGCTTCAAGATTATCCTGCATATTCGGAACTTCTTTGCAAGCATGATAGGCACCGCCCAGTGAAAGTTTTTGGAATTCACTCTCAAACTTAAGCTTTGTATGCATCAATATCTCCTCAGATACATGTACATGATAGCTGTTTGTAATATAGTTTTTATCTGTGATACCTTCTATAATACCGAATCTCTTTTTGAAGTGCCTTGGCAAATTTGTATAGTTGTTAGACTCAAGCGGTGTACCGTATAATGAATAATCAATATTCTCCGCCTGCTTCCATTCATTACATTTTATCATTCATCTTCTGCGTCACACTGAGTGCAAAAGGTTTTGCCACATCATCTGTATGGCTCTTTCGGTCATATACTACGCACTCATAAAGTCCTGCATAGCCAAGACTTATGGTTGAGACATCCACCATACAAAAGCTTGTCATCGGCTCACCCTTCTTTAATCTCGAGAAGAGCTCCATGCTGCCAGAGTATCGGTGCAACATCTGAGAGGTGTTCCAAGCTAATCTCTCATGTCTTGCTCTAGAGTGCACGAGATGGCAAGTTCAAGTCTTTCCTCAAAGATATTCCAAAGCTTTGTGCCAGTATCTCCACCTGATGAAAGTGCAACATCCACAAAGATTTATAGTGCTACTGCCCTGGTTGAATCTGCCGTAGTATTTGAGGCTTGCTGTTCTCATCCACATAAGGTGTCAGAAACTGCTGCATCCCATCAGGTGTGTAGCAGTTTCCGTTGCCGTTTTTATCCACCTTATCTCAAACATCTTCTTTTCCGAAACATAATCAGGTACATGTCTCTTTGCGGTCATTTTGCCGCAAGCTTTGTAAGATGGTAATATCTGGTTCCCGGGCGAATATTGTCCTCTTCAGAAACATATGATAAGTTTTGAGAATGCAGGTGTTACCCATCACCATCCTCATTCTTTCACACCCTGATATCTCTGCCTTATCATTTCTTCAACAATAAGTGCAAGATCTTCTTTTCTCTTTCATTCTTTGCTTCATTTCAAGTACATAAATACTGTGATAAACGGAGCCTGACCGTTTGTAGTCATCAAAGTCACTACTTGATACTGTATGGTCTGTACACCCTTTTCGTATTTCTCTGCGAAGTCTGCTCTCAATCATCTCTTCTTTTCTTTCAGTAGACACATTCTAATCCATACATCTCAGATTCACTTCATCACGTATCTTTTTGTCTACCTTATATCCACAAAAAGGAGCAAGATGGGTGAGAGAAATGCTCTGTCCGCCATACTGGCTTAGGCTACCCTGTGCAATTATCTGTGTGCGATGATGTGCAGGCTGTTGAAAACTATGTGGCTTTTCTATAAATGTGCCTGATATCACGGTTCCGTTTTTGACATATCCTCAAGATTTACAAGATCACAGTTGTGCATATGCTGTGCAAATAATAATCCGCATCATGGAAGTGAAGAATACTGTCTTGCTGAGCTCACTATCTCAGTATCACAGTATTCTTTCTGTGAGGATCCTTTGAAACCTCTCCGGCCATATAATCTCTTTGCACTGAGGCCACAGTAAGTTCTTTATTTATGAATTCTCCTGCTTTTACTTCCTCATTGTCACATCTCAATAAGCGCCAATATCTTATCGTCTGTTGTATTTTTGTTTTCTCTTTATACTCTGGACATATCTGTATGTGATATATCTTCTGGCTACCTCATAGCCATTCTCTCTCCATGATGCCGTCCTCTACCATATCCTGTATCTTCTTCACGCTCATCTCTGGTTCATACTCATGCACTGATTCTCTACAGTATTGCTTATGGTCAACCTGGGCTTTCTTCAACTTTATCATCTTCACCTACTACAGCATTTTGCTTTATAGATTGCAGCAATAATTTTTGAAATATCAAAATCAACTAGCGCCGCTTCTTTAATGATCCTCATGTCGGTAACCTCTCTTTATTATCATAGTATCTGCTTATTGTCGCAGTTCTTATAAGTACCTTTTTAAGAGTATATAACTCTCTCGAATTCATAGTATACACAATATATTGTGTGGTCAGCGACTTTAGTACCACATATGGTGTAAGCAGCGGTATGAATATTAAACAGGAAAAATCGACGAAAATTTGCATTTCAACTGTGGTATTATTGGTTAAAAAGCAATATAAATATTACTAATAATATATATTTTAGAAAGGATAATTATGTCGGAAAATGTAAAATGGCCGGGGCCTGCAGGACTTATTCCTGTAACAAGCGGTGAGGCGGAAGATGCAAATGTGCACAAGCAGAAACTATTTAAATAATATTCTTGTGGAGATGAGAATCATTGACTGCTACATTCGATAAAGCATATATATTCGGGGACTGAATTTGACTCTCCGATAATGATGCCTGCTTTTTCTCATTTGAATAAGGTCGGCAAGGACGGCAAAAGCCTATGCTTGAATATGCAAAGGCTGCAAAGACTTCATACACTCAATTTTAGGGTAGGCATGGGAGCCCGGATGACGAATTTAAAAAATAGCGGATACAGGGCCAAAACTGTCAGGAATTATAAAACCTTTTGCCGACCATGATATCATCTTTTGAGCAGATGAGTTGCATGCGGTGCCGTCGCTGTGGGTGTGGATATTGACCATGTTCCCGGAACGGACGGGAAATATGATATAGTTGACGGTATAGCAATGGGCCCGTTACTCAAAAGCGATTTGGAAGAATATGCAAAATTTGCAAAAATACCTTTTGTAGCTGAAAGGAGTTTATCGCCTCAAAGATGCCGCAAAGGCAAAGACAGGCGGCTGCAGTGCTATAGTAGTATCTCACCACCGACGGTCGCATTCCTTTCGGTATACCTCCCGTTATGATACTCTGATATAAAAATGAAATAAGCGGTATGGAATGTTGTAGACTGTTCAATGATACAGGCTATGATGCCTACAAGGCTTTGGCAGCTTGGCAGATGCCAGTATCTGTCGGCGAGGGATACTTTCTCCACTTTTTAAAGGGAGAGGGAGGCGTCATTGAAAAATAAACAAAATGAATGAAGAACTTTCAGAGCTTATGATGTATACAGACGTGAAAGATACAAACTCATTCGATCCTTCGGTTTTTATATATAATAAATACAGGCTTTATTTTTCAATATTTTATATTGTAAAATAAGGCCTTTTTAAATTTGAAACTCATTTTTCATTTTCTCTTGACATATCCATTTCTCTTTTTATATTCTATTATCATGTTTACAGCTTTTGCTAAACAAATAAATTTTACCTTTTCTTGGTGGAAAAATTGTTTAAATATATTTTAAAAAGATTATTATCATTAATTCCTATACTTATAGGTATAAGTTTTATATCATTTGCTTATCTACTCACAGGCGGTGATGCGGTGGCGGTAAGATATGAAAGCCATGGGTGGAGTGCTTTCTCCCGGGAACTTATAAATCAAAGAGAGGAAGAACTTGGTTTTAAACCGTCCTTTTATCGTTCAATATATCAGTTGGCTTTTTGGGGGTGGTTCAAGGTGATGTGGGTATCAGCTATGTATCGGGAAAACCGGTATTTGGCTATATTTTCTCTAAAATTACCGAATACTCTCTTACTCAGTATCAGCTCTTTACTTACCCTAATTATCTCCTGCCGCTTGGTATACTTTCAGCGGTAAAGAAAAACTCTGTATTTGACAATATTATAAAAGCCTGTCATTTGTAGGCAATTCCTTCGCCCAAACTTTTTGTGGCGCTTGAGCTCATATATATTTGCATTACAGTTAAAACTTCTTCCGGTAATTTCACAGGGAACAAGTATAAAAAGTCTGATACTTCCCACACTTACTCTTGCACTGGCAATGAGCGCAAAGTATATAAAGGCAGATTCGTGCACTTATTATATCGAGTCTCTCAAAACCATATGTGACCGGAGCAAGAGCCAGAGGTATAAAAGAAAATACAATCATATTCTTTAATGTACTGAGAGCTTACATCTCTCTACTCATCATTGATGTCACTGAGTTTCGAAGTCTGCTTTGGCGGAGCTCCATTGTTGAGAGTATCTTTATGTGGGGACAGGATCGAGAAAAGCTGGCTATTGAATCTATAAATTTACGTGACTATCCTGTAATTTTTGGCTTATGTACTGTGGATGGCTTTTATATATGTATTTATAAATTTAATGTCGGATATTTCATATTATTTCTTGGATCCGAGACTTAGAATCGGAGGTGGAAAAATATGCGAACTGAAAAATTAATCTTTCCGTCTTTTTGGTGATTGCACTGCTTATATTTGCACTCTTTTCTCCAATGCTTACACCGTTTTGATATCACAGCACAAAAACCTGATGACGGCAAAATCTCCTCCGTCCTTTCCTCATATAATGGGAACTGGATATATATGGCAGAGATATGTTTTCTAGAGTGATTGCCGCATCAAGAATCAGTATATTTTCAGCTTTGGCGGTAGTACTTTTGATGGCTATTATCGGTGTGGTAATCAGAATCTTTTGCGGATATCTCGGAGGAAATTGCAGATACTTTACTTATGCGTGTATCGGATATATTTTTGGCGTTTCGGGACTTGTGCTTGCAATTGCAACTGCAGGACTTTTTAAAAACGGTGTATTCGGGGCGATAATAGCGCTTGCCTCCGTGGGATGGCCCAAGATATGCAAGACTCTCAAGAGGTCTTGTACTGTCTACAAAAACCTCAACATATATAATGCCGCAAAAATAAGCGGCAGTGATACGATACAAATAGTGTTTACAGAGATACTTCCAAATATTATAGGGACCGATAGTAGTGACGAGCAAGCCTTGATATAGGTACAAGCCTTGTGGAAATGTCCGCCCTGTCATTTTTGGGACTTGGTGCCACCCTCCCACTCCTGAATGGGGAAGCATGATAAGTGAAAGCAGGGTTTGCTTCAGCTAACTCCATGGATCACACTTTCACCAGGGAATTGCCATCTTTATCACAGTCTCTATATTCAATATATTCGGTGAATCACTTAGAGATTACTTCAACGTATAAATTAATATACTTTTGAAATTATTAAACAGCAAATAAACGGTTAAACAGATGTTTATCCGTAAATATATAAAGGAGTTTTTACATACATGAAAAACAAATAAAAATTACTTTCTGTTGCCTTCAGTGCCGCTCTGCTTCTGGGTGCGTGCACTCTTCTTCAAAAACTTTGTCTGAGAGCTCGGCAGGGTTCCGAAAACCTCGTCAGTTTCATCCGATACTTCCGATACTGCAAAGACTCTTGTATACGGCACCGGCAGTTACGGTGTGGGTATGTCCGATGCAGGTCTTAATCCACATGAGGATTACTCGGGATGGAGCTGTGTACGATATGGTGTCGGAGACATTGTTCAGATTAAATGAAGATATAGAGCTTGTACCATGGCTTGCCGAATCTTTCACAAGTTCTTAGATGATAATACTCTTGAAGTTGTGATTAAGGACGGCATCAAATTTTTCATCAGGCAGAAAGCTTGATGCAGCCGCCGCAAAAGAATGTTTTGAAGATTTGATAGCGGTACATGACCGAGCACCTAAGGATATGAAGATACAGGAAATAAAGGCTGACGGTCAAACACTCACATTTGTAACTACTGAACCGAATCCGGCTCTTTTAAACTTCCTTGCGGAACCTTATACCGCAATTATAGATATGCAGGCAGGTGTGGATGCAAGTAAAGAAATGTTTCAGGTACAGGTTCTTACAAAGCAACCGCAGTGTCTGACAGTGAAAATAAGCCTCGTATCAAGAGATGACTACTGGGGCGGTGAAGTATCAAAGAAAAACATCACCGTAAAGTCTATCACAGACGGTGACATTGACTATGGGACTTCAGTCGGGAGAACTTGATGTAACCTCCGGACTTCCTTATGCAAAGCTACCCGCTTTTTGAAAATGACAATTACAATATAAACTCTGTGGCTACAAGCAGAGCATTCTTCCTGCAGTTAAACTTTGACAATGAACTTCTCACAGATAAAAACATCAGATCCGCCATAGCTATGGCTATTGATAAAGAAGGCTTTGTAAATGTTTTGCTTGGCGGTCATGGAAAAGTTGCAAACGGACCGTTCCCTATGAAGGATAGCGAAAACCCGACACTACAGTTTTTCTCCTGAAAAGTCAAAGGAGTTACTTGCAAACGCAGGATGGAGTGACAGTGATAATGACGGATATGTAGATAAGGACGGCAAAAATTTAGAACTTAACTACATCACATATCCGGGAAGAACCGAGCTTCCTATACTTGCACAAAGTATACAGGCAAACTTAAAGGATATCGGTATCAAGCTTAATATAAACAGTACGGAGAATTATCTTGAGGGTGATGAAGGACAGCACTACATGGGATATCTTCGGCAGTGCAATGGTTACAAAATCCTACCGGAAACAAGGGATATTTCTTTGATATGACTTCTCTTACCGAGTCACCAAGAACAGAGGACATTACTCAAATGCCGAACTTGACGAACTTGCAAAAACTCTTTCCACAACATTTTGAAAAGTGAAAAACGTGAAGAGATTGCAAAAAGATGAGCGATATTTTAGTGGATGATTGCGGTTTTATATTTCGTTTCACACTTACAGATGAGTCTTGTAAGCAAGAAAAAAATATAAAAGGTCTTACTCCTATGCCAAGTGACTATTATGAATTCAGTAAGGATCTGGTAATCGAATAATGAAAGAACTTTTTGAAATTTGAGAATATAAATATTTCATATGAAAAAAGACAAGTTTTATATGATCTGTCATTTTCTCTTAACTCCGGTGAAATTCTGGGTGTAGTCGGAAACAGCGGTTGTGGAAAATCCACATTGCTAAAGAGTATCTTGGGGCTTTCAGGCCCCAAAGTACTTTCGGTAATATGAAAACGAAGATCTGTTATCACTTAATGCTTCTGAAATGAGGAGAATTCGCGGTAATCGTATCAGTATGGTTTTTCAGGAATCCGGTATTCATACCAATCCTTTAAAAACTATAGGTGACACTGTTTTTGAAAGTATGAAAGCACATAAACAGATTTCAAAAGAAGAAGCTCTTGATATTGCAACAGGCATCTTTGAAAACCTCTCATTACCTGACCCGAAAAAGGATTTCTGAGAGCATACCCATTTGAGCTTTCAGGCGGTATGAATCAAAGAGTGGGTATAGCGCTTGCCATGCTGAACAGACCTTCTTTAATTTTAGCCGATGAGCCTACCAGTTCACTTGATCCCTATAGTTGCTGTGCAAATAGTGAATGAGCTGAAATCACTGCGTGAAAAAGTACAATACAGCTGTTATACTTGTAACCCATAATATAAAAAAATAGCAAAAAAGTATCACAGACAGGATATTGGTATTAAATAACGGTAAAAACGGTTGATTACGGAAAAAAACATGTGACGTACTCTCCTCTCCTAAAAATGATTTCACAAAGGAGCTGATACTTTCCGCTTTCGGTTAGGGTATCTCTTTATTTCGGAGTATATATGAATGATATTTTAATTATAAACAAACTTACAAAAAACAATTTGACGGCGAAACAAGCCAAGTATTGAAAATATCGATCTTACATTAAAAATCAGGGACGATGCCTTGGCGTTGTAGGTGAAAGCGGTTCAGGAAAAAGCACACTTGCAAGAGCAATAACAGGTTTGATACCGGTAACATCCGAGAAGTTATATTTGACGGCAAATGTATCATGCAAATTTTCAGCCTCACAGTACAGGAGAATATACAAAGATTTTACAAATGATTTTTCAGCTTCCGAGGAGAGCTTTTAATCCTGTCAGAAGCCTTGGTGAGAGTATAGTTTTAAACCTGAAAAACTTCGGTTTTAGAGGTAATTATAAAAACAAAGCGATATCTCTTTTAAAACCGCTGTGGTCTTGATTCTTCTTTCTATAGTAAATATCCGGTGAAGTCAGCGGAGGTGAATGTCAAAGGGCTGCTATTGCCAGAGCCATCGCCTGCTCACCAAAAACTTCTTATCTGTGATGAAGCTACCTCGGCACTTGATATGATAGTTCAAAGAAAAATAATATCACTGCTGGGTGAACTGAAGGATGAATTGGGAATGGCAATACTTTTTATCTGCCATGATATATCTTTTGGTTCATTATATGTGTGATGACGTAGCCGTGATGAAGGACGGTCATATAGTGGAAAAAGATGTTACAAGCAGAATAATACACCGCCCGCAAAATGAATATACCAAGGCACTTATAGAAGCATCCGATGTATACTGATTTATCGGATGCTGTTTTTATTAAACATATGTAAAAATCACCTTAATAAAAGTATAATAATATCGCTTAAAAATATCCGGTATGAAACAGCTTGAATCCAAATAGAGTTTATGCTATAAATTACAAAAGATTATTGAAAAGGAGTGCAAGTATCATATGAATTTTTTTATACTCTGGATTATATTATAGAACACCAGTCTACCGATATGATTATCAGATCCGACTTTTTATCATTCTTCTCTTAGCTATCTTTATAATTACAGGCTTTCGCTTTATGAAGGAAAGAATGAAAACAAGGCTTAGAGACATTTCCATAGGTATTGCCGTTTTTACATTTATACTTTTGGGAATTCATGTGGAAAATTATACTAAAAACCACAAAGACTTTTTCCCCAGTCACATGTTCTTGTAAAAATTTATAGAGAGTGTAGCTACGGATGCACATGTATCACCCTGAAGAAATAATGGTAAATTCCACCACTTTAAAAGACGGTATTATAGTCCGCTACAATGAAGAGGACTATACAGTACATCTGAACAATGACAATAATTCCTACACTTTTGCAGCGTACACATGTAATAGATCATAATGTATATATAAACGGTGAGAGGTAATTTATGAATATATATTTATTAGTCGGTATCAAATTTATTCTCGGTATCATGGTAATGATTTTACAGATACATATACTTGGAAAATATGAGTTCTCTATAAATACTCCGCTAAACCAGATACAAAACTATGTACTCGGTGGAATTATCGGAGGTGTGATCTATAATACTTCCATTTCCATCATAACATTCCTTATCTTTATATTGATCTGGTCTTTAGTTGTTATTATCGTAAAGCTACTGACCAATATAAAAGGCCGTAAAGTCATTGGTAGTGGGAAATCCCGTTATCCTTATAAAAAAACGGTAAGGTCAATGTTGCCAACTGTGCCAAGGTAGGGAATATCTGCCGACCAACTTATGCTGCATATACGGATGGAAGGACTCTTTTCAACAAAAGAGGTAAAATCCGCAATTATGGAAACAAACGGTAAGCTTACCATAATTGATATGCAATCCGCCACACCTAAGTTCCCTATTATTTCAAACGGTAAAAATAAACCGGGATATACTTGAGGGTTATCGGACATGATGAAAAATGGTTACTTTCTTCAATAAATGAACAGGGCATTGAAAACATACAGGATATTTTTCTTAGGTGAGTATGTAAACGGTGAATTAAATCTTACCACTTATCCGAAGATTGTATAGTTTGTTATATAAAAAATGCATAACTATAAGTAATAAAATGTATTTCCTAATACTGCCGGTGTTATATTAAAAATAATCAAAATCAGTCAAGGTTTTGGTTGTGACTGAAATACAATACTATTAGGAGATGAAAATGGCAAAACTATAAGATTACAACGACAGCTACTATGCATGCTATGAAGCACTGACATAAAGAGTGCGAGCTTCAGCAAGGCTCTACGATCCTGCCGATGTTGATGGGCGGAAAGCTTGTTTTGCGGTCTCTCACTTCCATCCTGCAGGGGGCGGAATCGAGTACAGTGCAAATCCTTTAGAGTCAATCTATTACATTATAAAAGGAAAGATGATCTTTTGAGGATGATGACGGAAATGAGACCGTACTTGAAGAAGGTGACGAGTACGCTATATCGCACCGGGCAGCAAAAAGAGTGTTACAAATATCAGTACTGAAACGGCACAGATGCTTTGTAGTTTTACTTCCACCTTCACAAAACTAAATACTGAATTTAAAAAGGACCCTCCGAAACTTGGAGGTCCTTATTTCTTTCTATTGTTATTCCGCTTTTCCGCCTTCTATTACAAGAGTATCTGCATATTCACTGCCATAAGTATCTGTAAGTGTCTCTGCATAATCCTTGTGGAAGAAGTTCTCTTTTCAAGACTTTCAATCTCTGTATTGATCCATTCAAGTAATGTAGTATTTCCCTTTGTTACAGCCGGTGCGATGGTATCCTTTGCACCGAGATTATCAATACCTACAGTATATCCCGGATTGCTCTTTGCAAATGCGATAACCTCAGTATTGTCATTTACCCATGCCTTACCTGAACCGTTTAAAAAGCGCATTCTTGGCGTTTTGCATATGTATCATACTTTTGAAGCTTTAATATCAGGGATAATTCTTAATCATATAAGTCTCGGCTGTTGTTCCTGAAATAACTATCATCTCGTCCTCAGCCTTCCAATTGTCAAGGCTTGTTACAGGGTCTTTATCGGATGATATAACACCAAGTCCTACATTCATATATGGAAGTGCAAAATCTACCGCCTCAGCTCTTTCAGGTGTAACTGTAAAGTTTGCAAGTATGATATCCACCTTACCTGTTTCAAGATATTCCACTCTGTTTGCGGCCTCTGTACTTACATAATTGATTTTAACTCCAAGGTCCTCTGCAAGTCTGTTTCCGAAGTAGATATCATATCCCTGATATTCACCGTTCTCATCAACATATCCGAAAGGATGCTTGTCTGAGAAAACACCTATATTTATAGTTCCGGCACTCTTTATCTCATCTAAAGTTCTGAATTTATTCTTAGCCGCACTCTTTGAAGATGAACCACATGCACTGAGTGCCAAAGCTCCTGCAGCCAAAACACCTAATAATCCTATTAATTTACCTTTTTCATTTTATATTCCTCCTATATGAAAAATCTATATATTATATTCTTCCTTATCATCCTTAATGGATTCAAATTCGAAAATATTCAAAAATTGTCTTGCTCTTTCAGTCTTCGGTGAAGTGAAAAAGCTCTTCGGTCTGCCCGTCTCCACTATATTTCCCTTATCAAGAAAATACACTCTGTCTGCGACAGCCTCTGCAAATTGCATCTCATGAGTTACAATAATCATCGTTGAGCCCTGTTTAGCCAAATCAAGCATTACATCAAGCACTTCTCTTACCATCTCAGGGTCAAGAGCCGCTGTAACCTCATCAAATAATAAAATCTCAGGATGCATTGCCAATGCTCTTACTATTGCTACTCTTTGCTTTTGTCCACCTGAAAGCTCTCTCGGATAGGCATTTGATTTGTGTGCAAGACCTACTCTTTTAAGAAGCTCCATCGCTTCCTTCTTTTGCACTCTCTCTATCTACTCCGGCCACCTTTGTAGGTGCCAAAATGATATTTTCAAGTATTGTCATATGTGGAAAAAGCTCATAGCTTTGAAAAAAACCATACCTATTTTTTTGTCTGAGCTTTTCGTCAAATCATTTTTGCTTATAGTCAATGACTTTTCCGTCAAGACTTATACTTCCACCCTGTATTTCTTCCAGACCGTTTATACATCGAAGTAATGTGGACTTACCGCAACCGCTTGGCCCTATAAGTACTATTACCTCTCCCTTGTTCAGTTCAAGGCTCACACCGTCAAGCACCGCATTCTTTTCCGTCATAATTTTTTTACAACATCTTTTATTTCCAATAATGCCGGCATACTATCTCCTTCCATCACACTAATTTCTTTTTTTCCAGATATCTTGCAAGCATGCTTATCGGGGTACAAGCGATAAAAATACATCATAAACACCACCAGATATACTCCAAAAGCCGCATTCGGACTTGAAATTTCTGTTTGCCTCCGTTATCTGCTGTGCCACCTTTATTACCTCAACAACTCCTATCATAAGTACAAGTGATGTAGTCTTTATCATTCTGGTAATCAGATTTATCGAAAGAGGTATAAGCCTCTTTATTGTCTGAGGTATTATGATATAAATAAAGGTCTGTTTCTTACTGAGTCCAAGTGCTTCACTGCTCTCATACTGATGTTTTGGAATACTTATAATAGCACCTCTTACCAGATCTCCCATCTCTGCAGTTCCCCAAAGGCTGAATACTATGATTGCCGAAAGTTCAGCTGAGATATCTATTCCAAGTGCTCTTGTACTTCCAAAAAATACTATAAACAAAAGTACAAGCTGCGGCATTATTCTTATAATTTCAAGATATATCCTAAGCACCGCTTTTAATATCGGATTTTTAAAAGTCATCAAAATACCGACCAGGATACCCAGGGGGATACTTATAAGCACAGATATTAAACTGATTCTAAGTGCTATACCAAGTCCGCCAAGAAGTCTTATGGCATTCTTTCCTTTAAATATCACATCAAGACCCAAATCCGGCATATCGTACCCTCCTTTCTACATAGGAACCGAGTATTGACACCGGTAATAATATAATTAAATAGAAAAATACCAGCAGTACAAGGCTCTCAACAGTTTTATAATACAAACCTATCAAATCTTTTGCGGTAAACATAAGATCCATTAAGCTGATAGCCGAGAACACAGATGTTTCTTTTAAAAGAAATATTATATTGGCTACAAATGCGGGTGTACTTATTGAAACAGCCTGCGGAAGTAAAATATAAAAGAGTGTCTGATTGTGGCTAAGTCCAAGACTTAATGCACTCTCCTCCTGTATCTTATCTATAGTTTCTATTCCGCTTCTGAAAGCCTCACACATATAGCTGCCTCCCAGAAATGCAAGTCCGAATACCCGCATGCAAGGGCATCTACCTTTAGCCCAAGCTTCGGCAAACCGTAGTATATAAAAAACAACTGTATGATAAGCGGTGTATTTCTGCTCAATTCAATATATACACTTACCAGTTGACTAAGTACCGGTATCTTCTTATGTAAAACAAGTGTACATAAGAGCCCTACAATTATTGCAAGTATGATTCCCAATATACCTATTTTTCAATGTCAGTATGGCTGCATGCACGTATAAAGGGAAACACCTGTTTTATAAATTCAAAAATCCATAATGTTACTCTCCAAGATACTCTTTGTATCTCTGCATTTATTTTATGGAGATGATAATATCACTATAAACCCTTTTTGTCTATAGGTTTTATAGTATTTATTTTCATATCTGCATAATGTCAAAAAAATCTTTACAAATATAGTATAGTCTTTAGTAAAAACCCTATACCTTAAAAGCAAAAATACTGCTTTTAAAGTATAGGTTTAATTTGATACTTATAAAAGTATTTACCTTCTTGCACCGAAGTTTTTGAACCCAATAAAGTGTACTGCCATCGCTATAGCACCCTACACCTATTAAACTGAAATCATCACTTAGTATATTTTCTCTATGACCCTGTGAGTTCATCCATGAGTCCATAACACTTTCAGGGCTTCTTTGTCCCATTGCAACATTTTCTCCCCAGGTCATAAGTCCTGAAGGCATTAAAGTACGATAGCTTGAACCGTCAGGGTCTTGTATGTGAGAACAATGTCACAAGTTCCTTTTGCTCTTATATCCGCACTGTTCATAAGTGCACTGTCGGCTGAGAGTGGGGAAAGTCCGTATTTTGCTCTCTCCTCGTTTACAAGCTCAATAACTCTCTGCGCAAAGGCGGCTGTAGAAGTCTGATTTGAAACCGATCCCGATGTTATATTTGCACTGTTGTTTTGCCTGCCGTTTGTTTTCGGTCATTCTTCCGCCCGGCTGATATGCTCCGCTTGCATCAACAAAGTATCCGTCAGGTGTATATGTGTTTACATCCATTCTGCCGCCGTTGAAAGGATTCATATAGTACCATGTATTATTGACATTGACCCAGCCTACTTTCATATCTCCGTTGTTTGTATCCAGATAATACCAGTCTCTTCCTTCTTTTAACCAGCCTGTTTGCATATAGCCCGATCCGTTCATATAATACCGGACATTGTTTATACTAAGCCATGATGACCTTACATATGACCCGTCCGAAAACTGATACCACCATCCGTTATTATCTCTTTTCCAACCTCCGGTTGCTCCAAATGTAGGCACAGCCATCAATAATGTACTTGCTACCAATCCGAGAAAAACTCTTTTTTTCATACATTACTCCTTTCCGGTAATAAATATTACATATAGTTTACCCTAAATAGCAGTAAAATAAAATAACAAATTCCATACAAAAAAGCCGCGATTTTCTCGCAGCTTCCAAAAAAACATCTTATAAATTATATAAAACTTCCTTTACATTATCAAAATGTAGGAATTCACCTCTTTTTGCTATCTCTTTTATCTTTGGAACACTTAATATCTTAAAAATCCGATACTTCCTCTACCTGCATTTTTATATTTCGCACATCATCTTCCCGATATAATATAAGAATACATATCCACAAAAATAACTGTTGCTTTCAGTATTTATCCTCTTATAGGTATACAGCTTTTTCATAGTCTCTGTCATAAAGATTTATACCTGTTTCTTCCAAAATTTCTCTACGTACGGCATCCTGTGAATTCTCTCCGGCTCTTACTCCACCTCCCGGGTATCTCCCAGAGTCCTCCGGCATATCTCTTATTTGGTGAGCGTTTTGTAATCAATACTTTTTTTATCCTCTGTAAACAGTATTCCTATTACAACCAAATGAAATTGTTTCGGGTTTAGAGAAAGATTATATCTGTCTACAGTCTCTCCTGTAGGCATCTTGTTTTCATCATATATGTCCCAAAGTTCTTTTTCTGCACTCATTCTTACTACCGTTGCTGCAAATTGTCAGCTCTTTCAAGGTCTATGCAACATCTCCCATTTCACTTAAAATTTTTATTCAGCATGGTACGAAGCTGTGCCATCTCTTCATCATTTATATTCAAACAGCCTCTCATACCTACCGGTATGTCAAGCGCACTTTCTCTAAGCTCTTCTCCGCTTTTTGTCAATGTAACTATAAGTGTTCTCTCATCTATCTTTGAACGCTCTCTTGTAACATAACCCTTTGATTCAAGCTTCTTTAATACAGGTGTAAGTGTACCTGAGTCAAGGAAGAGTTTATCTCCCAACTCTTTTACATTCAATTCCTTATCTTCCCACATTACCATCATTACAATATACTGTGTATATGTAAGATCAAGCTTATCAAGATATACTTTATATCTTCTTACTATTTCCTTTGAGCAGGCATACAGTGGAAAGCAAAGTTGATTTTCCAGTTTAAGTGAGTCGTACTTATCCGCCATTTTAATATTCCCTCTTTCTTTTAAAAGACTTCAAGGAGCCTTTATTTTCATAAACGCTCCCCTGTCTTTTCTATATTAGATTAATTTTTTTACAGCCTCTTCTACTACTTCAACACCTTCTGTAGGCTCAAATCTTCTTACAACATTTCCGTTCTTGTCGATAAGGAATTTTGTAAAGTTCCACTTGATATCAGGCTTGCTTGCATAGTCAGGATCGGCCTCACCAAGCATCTTTGTAAGAAGCTTTGACATATCATTGTCTGCGCCCCAGCCTGCAAAACCTTTCTCGCTCTTAAGATACTTAAATACCTCACAAGCTCCGTCACCGTTTACTTCTATTTTTGAGAACAACGGGAAAGTTACACCGAATCTTGAGCTGCAGAACTTAGCAATCTCCTCATCACTTCCCGGTGCCTGATGTCCGAACTGATCACATGGGAAATCAAGTATCACGAAATCCTTATCCTGATAGTCTGCATAGAGCTTTTGTAACTGCTCATACTGTGGTGTAAATCCACACTCTGTTGCAGAGTTTATTATAAGTACTACCTTGTTCTTATAATCACTAAGGCTTACTTCCTCACCCTTGTTGTTCTTTACTTTAAAATCATATATATTCATATCTTTTCTCCTAACTATATATTAAGTGTTTCCACATATTTTGCCGCTGCAATTCCTGCTACCGCACCGTCTCCCGCTGCAGTTACAAGCTGGCGTACTTCCTTTGTTCTGCCGTCTCCTGCCGCAAATACGCCTTCCGTCTTTGTCTTACAGTCTTCACCTGATACGATATAACCTGCCTTATCAAGCTCTACCACCTCGGCAAAGGCCGCATTATCAGGTACCTGACCTATTGCTACAAAGAGTCCGTCCACTGCAATCTCTCTTTTTTCACCGGTATTTTTTTATCTTCTACAACTACTCCTGTAACTGCAAAAGGACTCTTCCTTTATCTCCACAATATTTGAGTTTAAAACAAACTCTACATTGTCTTTTCTTCTTTAAAGCCGCAACTACAGCTTCCTCAGCTCTGAACTCGTCTCTACGATGTATCACATATACTTTCTTTGCAACATTGGCCAAGAATGTAGCATCCTCTATGGCTGTATTACCGCCACCGTTCACAGCAACCACTCTGTCTCTGTAAAACATTCCGTCACAGGTTGCACAGTATGATATGCCTGAACCAACCAATTTTTTCTCATTAGGAAGTCCGAGAGGTCTGTTCTTTGCGCCGGTAGCAAGTATTACCGACTTTGCATCATAGTTTTCCTTTTCAGTCTTTACTTTCTTTATATTTACCTTCAAGGCTGATGCCAACCACCTTTTTCATATTTTTACTTCAGCACCCAGATCTTTTTGCCTGATTAAATAAATCTGTGGCAAATTCAAATCCTGAAGTTTTCTTGATAGCAGGATAATTTTCTATCTCAGGAGTATTTATTATCTGTCCTCCATAAGATGCGCCCTCAAGTACAAGTACCGATTTTCCCGCTCTTACTCCGTATATTGCAGCTGACAATCCGGCTGTTCCGGCGCCCACTACTACTATATCGTACATATAATCACTTCTTTTCTTTAATGTAAATGTATCTGAATATGCGATACCGCTCTTAATCAGCTACTATTATGCCAACAAAGCCTTTACTTCATCCTTTGTTATAAGACCTACAGACTTGTTTACAACTTCACCGTTTTTGAATACCAAAAGTGTAGGTATTGACATAACATGGAACTTTGTTTACCAAATCAGGATTTCTCATCCGCATTGATCTTAGCTACCGAGAAACCGTCCGCCTCCTCAGCCACCTCATCAACTATAGGTGAAAGCATCTTACATGGACCGCACCATGGTGCCCAGATATCTACCAATACAGGGTTCTTTTTGCATTTAAAACTTCCGCTTCAAAAATTTTCACTTGTAATTGTCTTTACTGCCATAACTTTTTTTCTCCTCCAAATCTTTTCTTAAATAGCTTATGATTATATTTTTACACAATCTTATTTTTATTGTCAAGCGTTTTTTTATTTTTTTCTTTTTCCTTCATTCTCAAAAATATTCCTTTGTCAGCTTAACCACCACATTTGAAAGGAGGAAATAGTGCTATAAGGTTAGGTATTGCCATAAGTCCGTTAAAAAGTCTCCGATATATCCCATAAAAGCCCGAGGTCCATTGTCGCTCCTACTATTGCCGTCAAAGAATATACCACCATAAAAGGCTTTTATAACCTTTTTCACTGAGTAAGAACTCTATACATCTTGCACCGTAAAGTCCCCATCCTATAATTGTTGAGAAAAGCAAATGAACACATAGCTATTGCTGTAAATATTGATACCCCGTTACCGTATGTCTTTATAAATCCGCCTATGGTAAGTTCGGCACCTGAAGGTGAACCGAAAGGAATACTCACTCCCCGAGCAAAAGTATTACCAAAGCTGTAAGTGTACATATAACTATAGTATCGGCAAACACTTCAAATATTCCCGAAAAAAATCCCTGTTTTACCGGTTTTCCTGTATCTGCCGATGCATGTGCAATAGGGCCTGTTCCAAGTCCCGCCTCATTTGAGAATATACCTCTAGACACTCCCTTTTTCATACTTAAAAAGAAGCTTCCGATAATACCTCCGGTGACCGCTCTCGGATTAAACGCTCCATATATAATACTTCCAAAGACCTCAGGTACTCTGTTTATGTTTAGAAAAAAACAACTCCAAGTGCCAATATTACATATATAAGCGCCATGAAAGGTACAAGCTTTTCAGTCACCGATCCTATTCTTTTGATACCGCCGAGTAAAACCAATCCCACAAGTATGGTTACAATGATTCCTATGACCAAGTTTATCATCTCATGTCCACCCGGTTTTACTATTCCGTATCCTTCAAGTGCTACATTTATAGCTGCCGTAATAGTATTTACCTGAGTGGCATTTCCTGTTCCGAATACCGTAAGTGTACCGAATGTTGCAAATAAGTAAGCCAAAAACAGCCATCTTTTTGAAAGACCGTTTTGAATATAATACATCGGTCCTCCTACAAGATCTCCATGCTTATTTGTTTTTCTGAAATATACGGCAAGAGTAACCTCTGCAAATTTTGTACACATACCAAGTATTGCGGATATCCACATCCAGAATACACTTCCCGGACCTCCTATTGATATCGCACCTGCAACACCAGCGATATTTCCTGTTCCCACTGTGGCCGCAAGTGCCGTAGTCGCAGCTTGGAAAGGAGAAAGTGCACCGTCTGCTATATCTCTTTTCTTAAAAATTCTACCGACAGTGGTCTTCATTATATATCTGAATTTTCTTATCTGTAAAAATCCGGTTCTGACACTCAAGAATATACCTACACCCATAAGAGCAATCATTGCCGGCACACCCCATATGAACCCGCTTAGAGCCGCGTTCAGCTTAGTAATAGTTTCAATCATATTTCCCTCTCAATATATTATTTAATTGATGATACTTATTCTGTAACATCCTTTATCAAATCCTTTATTACTTCTCCGGCTATTATAAGTCCCACAACAGAAGGGACAAAAAGCAACGGAACCCGGAATCGATCTTCTGTCAGTACATTTTTCTCTCAGTTCCCGGAGGACATACACAGTGAGAACTGCAACTTATACTTTCATCCTCAAAAGGTACTATAGGCGCTTCTTTTGAATATACCACCTTAAGCTTTTTTATATTTCTTTTCTTAAGCTCACGCCTCATAACCTTTGCAAGCGGGCAAACACTTGTCTTATATATATCGCTCACAATAAAGCCTGTAGGGTCGAGCTTATTTCCCGCACCCATACTGCTTATTATCTTTACATTACTTTCATTTGCCTGCATTACAAGGTTTATTTTTGCAGTCACGGTATCCACAGCATCTATTACATAGTCATACTGTGCAAAGTCAAAGTCCCCGGCATTCTCAGGCAGGTAAAAACACTGATGTGTAGTTACTTTGCATTTAGGATTTATACTTAGTATCCTCTCTTTGGCAACATCAACTTTGTATTTTCCAATACTCTTTACATCCGCAATTATTTGTCTGTTTATATTTGTCAGGCATACCTTGTCGTCATCTATCAAATCAATAGCTCCTACGCCCGACCTGGCAAGTGCCTCGACACTGTATCCGCCTACACCGCCTACTCCAAATATCGCCACTCTTGAATTTTTTTAATTTTTTTCCATAGCTTTTTACCAAGTAAAAGCTGAGTTCTTGCAAACTGATCCATATATTATTAGATAAATCTATCCTCTCGTTATTTTTTTACTATCAAGCAAGTTTATATTTTAAAGTAATAAATGTCAATAAATATAATAAAAAAAGCCGACATCTCTGTCGGCCTGTATTTTTGGGAGGAGAGCCGAATGTATCGGCTCGAGTATTATGAAAAAAATCTTTTATTTTTTTATAGACTCGCTATCTCTCGTCTATGTTTTTGTATTATAGAAAACAAAAGTGGCTAAAGTTTGTTTTTTTATGTAAAAGGTTTTTTTGAATTAGATATGAACAATATATGAACTCTGCCCGGAGCCGGTATTCTTACAAAAAAAGCCGCCGTATATTCCGACTTTTGAAATATACGACAGCTCTTTTTTATTTTTTAGAGAAATTTATTTCCATGCAGGTAAATAAGCACCCTTATATACGTCTTCAATGACTTTCTTCACATCATCACTCTGATATGCCTTTACAATCTTTTTGTAATTCTCATTGTCCTTGTCTCTCAGTTCTCTGCAACAATAACATTTACATACGGATTGTCTGTTCCTCCTGTACCTTCTCAAGGAAGATAGAATCGTTCTCAGGATTTAAACCGTTGTCTACAGCATGTCCGCCGTTGATTACTGCAGCAGCCACATCAGGTAAAAGACTTGGTGTATTTGCAGCCTCTACTTCTGTAAACTTGATATTCTTTGGATTCTCTGTAATATCGCTGAGTGTAGGTGTATATCCCGCATCAGGATTTACTTTGATAACTCCTGCGCTCTCAAGTACCTTTAAAGCTCTACCTCCGTTTGTAGCATCACTTGGGATTGCAATTGTGTCGCCGTCCTTTAACTCTGAAAGATCTGCAATCTTCTTTGAATATACTCCAAGAGGTGCAACGATTGTATCACCGATTGCCTCAATCTTATATCCGTTATCCTTTATATCATTTGCAAGATATGCCTTGTGCTGGAAAGCGTTTAAATCGATCTCTCCGTCATTTAAAGCTCTGTTCGGCAATGAATAGTCTGCAAACTTTACAAGCTCTACAGTGATACCTTCTTTTGCCATAGCATCTATTACAGGAGTCCACTGCTCGTTGTTCTCACCTACAACACCGATTTTTGATTGTTGTATCGCCTTCTGTCTTAGCGCTCTCTCCCGCTTTAGTGCTTTCTTCCGCCTTCTGACTTGCATCCGCCTTTGTACTCTGGGCACTTGTATCCGCCTTCTGACTTGAACCGCATGCAGTAAGTCCCAAAGTTAAAAATAGCGCCTACTGCCAATAATTTACTTAATTTTCTCATAATTAACCTCCTTATGATTATATATATTTTTATCAGTGCTCCGAATATAATCAAATCACTGCATAAAAATCCTGTTAATGTGTTTTTTCTTTATTGCTCTGTTTCCAATGCCCTGTATCAAAGCTTACCATTACAAGTATAATGATTACCGTTACATAGGTTACATCCGTCTGATTTCTTTGATGTCCGTATCTGATTGCAAAATCTCCCAGACCGCCACCGCCTATAGCTCCTGCCATTGCTGTAAGTCCCAAAAGTGATATAAATGTAATCTGTACACCTCTGATAATTCCGGTCATACTTTCTCTTAGATACACTCTGAAAATAATCTCTATAGGTGATGAACCCATGCTCTGTGCAGCCTCTATAAGGCCATTGTCAACTTCATGCAATGCACTTTCAATCTGTCTTGTAAAGAAAGGTACCGTACCGAATACTAACGGAAGTATAGCTCCCTTTGTTCCTATTGCAGTTCCTACCACCATTCTTGTAAAAGGTATAAGAGCCGCAAGAAGTATTACAAAAGGTATGGATCTGAATACATTGATAAGTTTATCTAAAATATTATAGATAAACGCATTCTTGAGTATCCCCTTCGGCGCGGTCACAACTATCATAACTCCGAATATAAGACCGAAGAAAAAGTGAAATTGCACCTGATAATACCATCATATTCAAAGTTTGTAAAGTAGCTTCGATAAGTTCATTCGGTTTAGCCGATATGTTTGGTAAGAGAATGTGTAAAAATTCTTTCATCCTTTATCACCTCCACTCCTACTTCCTTATCATGCAAATGCTTGATGGCGGCATCTATATCAGCCTTTTGACCGCTGACTATCGCCACGGTTCCGCCGATAGGTGCTCCTTTTACTATCTCCACATCCGCATATATTATATTTAGATTTATATTAAACTTTCTGGAAACTTCCGAAATCAGAGCCTCCGAAGTATTGGCTTTCTTATAACTTAGTCTAAGTATGACTTCTCCCGGACTTAACTTAACCACATCAGAACCTGATGCTATAAGCCCCTCTATCTTTTGAAGATTTGAGGTGGTCTTTATAAAGTCCTTTGTAATCTGATGTTTAGGGTTTGCAAATATTGAGAATACATCTCCTTCTTCCACCACATTACCGTTTTCCATTACCGCCACTCTGTCACAGATCTGCTTTACAACAGCCATCTCATGTGTAATGACCACTATTGTGATTCCAAGCTTTTTATTAAGACTTTGCAAAAGTTCCAAAATTGAAGCCGTGGTCTGAGGATCCAGTGCTGAAGTCGCCTCATCACATAAAAGTACCTTAGGATCGTTTGCAAGAGCCCTGGCTATCGCCACTCTTTGCTTTTGGCCTCCTGAGAGCTGACTCGGATATGAATTTTCTTTATCCGCTATATCTACAAGTGCCAAGAGTTCTCTAACCTTAACCTTTTTTTGAGCCTTTGTAAGTCCGCTTCCAAAAAGTGAATATTCTACATTATCAGCCACCGTCCTTGACGGCATCAAATTAAAGTGCTGGAAAATCATTCCGATTTTTTTTCTTGCTTTTCTTAAATCTCTAGCTGAAAGGGCTGTCAGATCCTTGTTGTCTACAAATACTTTACCCGAATTCGGTCTTTCCAAAAGATTTATACATCTTACAAGTGTGGATTTTCCTGCGCCGGAAAATCCTATGATTCCGAATATCTCTCCCTTTTTCTATCACTAAAGATACATCTTTCACAGCATGAACCGTATTACTTCCTGCACTGAAACGTCTTTTGTAACATTTTTTTCAGTTCAATCATTGTATCTTTATTTCCTCTTTCCTATCATATTAGTAGGAATTATAAAAGCACCTGCAAAAGATTTTGCAAGTGCTTTAAAAATAAAATTTATTTATCTTTTTCCTATCCTCCATACTCCCGGGCTGAATAAAAGAAGCATCGGATATAACTCAAGTCTTCCCGCCAACATATCAAATGTTAGCACCAGCTTTGAAAAAAATATGAATATATATTGAAATTTGCCATAGGTCCCACCTTTGCAAGTCCCGGACCTATATTGTTGAATGTAGCCGCCACGGCTGTAAAATTGGTTTCAAAGTCAAAATTATTGAGTGAGAGTAAAAAACATTGATATTACATATATCATGATGTATGTGAGCATAAATACTCTTATACTGGTAAGTACCGGCTTTTCAAGTACCTTACCGTCCATTTTTATAGTTTTTACACCTCTTGGATGAATATAGTAACCTATCTCCTGGAAATACCGATTTTTAACATAACTATAATTCTTGAAACCTTAATTCCACCACCTGTACTTCCTGCACAGGCACCGCACATCATAAGGAAAAATTATTACATTTCTTGAAAGTTGCGGCCACAAATCAAAAATCTGTGGTTGAATATCCTGTGGTGGTAATAATCGATCCTACCTGGAATGCCGCATGGTTTAGTGCTATCAATATATTATCAAAATATCCTCTGATATTTATTGTTATTATAATGATTGCGGCAAAAATTATTCGAAAATACCATCTCACCTCTTCTATCTTAAAGGCATCTTTTTGTGCTTTCCAAGCAGTAAAGAAAGTAAGCGTTAAAGTTAACACCGAAAAAGTATCATAAAGACGGTCACCACCACCTGTATCGCATAGGAATAACTTCCGAGGCTGTCCGCCTTTATACCGAAACCTCCGGTACCTGCCGTACCGAAAGTAATACAGAGGGCATCAAATACCGGCATCTTTACAAACAGTAAAATAACAAACTCTATAACCGTCATTGCCAGATATATAAGATAAAGAATCTTTGCGGTATCTCTAAGTCTTGGAACCAGTTTTTCCGACTACCGGTCCCGGGCTCTCCGCCTTCATAAGATGCATATTGTAGCCGCCTGCCATAGGAAGTATGGCAAGAAGAAATACTAATAACTCCCATACCGCCTACCCAGTGTGTAAAGCTTCTCCAGATAAGTGATGTATGACTGAGGCTCTCCACATCTTCAAGTATACTTGCTCCTGTTGTGGTAAATCCTGATACCGTTTCAAATAAAGCATCTACCATATTCGGAATCTCACCGGTAAGTACAAATGGAATTGCTCCCACCACACTGAGTACTATCCATGATAGGGCAACCATTACAAAACCTTCTCTTGCAAAAAAAACATTTTCAAATTTTTTCTTACTGGAAATAAGGTATCCTATAATTGCAGACACAGCACCCACAATCAAGTACGCCATGCCCTCGTGTTCACCGTATATAAGTGATGTTACCGCCGGTATCAAAAAGCAGGCAGACTCCAGCATCATCACCTTTCCCACTATATATAATATAATTGAATAGTTCATTACTTTAATATATCCTCTAAATTTTGCATACCTGTAATTCTTGTTATTATAATAACAGAATCATTTCTTTGTAATGTTGACTTACCGTTAGGTATCATCACTTTTCCGTCTCTGATAATACCGGCAACAAGTACACCTTCTCTTATCGGTAATGCCTCCAAGGTGGCACCTGTCATACCCGAATCTTCCTTTATATAAAAACTCCAAAGCTTCTACCTTGCCATGTATAATCCTATAAAGTGCCTCGACATTATTGCTTCCTACACTGTTTTGTAATCCTCTTACGTATCTTACAATATATTCCGCCGTGATATGCTTAGGATAGATCATACTTCCAAGATCGAACTTCTCTATAATATCATCAAATGCAATACGATTTATCTTTGTAACTATTTTGGCATTTGAAACACTCTTTGCATAAAGTGAAAGGAATGCATTCTCCTCATCAATTCCGGTAAGCGAAACAAAGGATGAACATTTCTCTATTCCCTCCTCCAATAATACATCTTTGTCGGCCGCATCGCCGTGGATAATGACCGCATTCGGAAGCATTGCGGAAAGTTCCTCACATCTTTCATAGGATTTTTCTATTATCTTTACTTTTATTCCAAGAGGTAAGAGCTGCTTTGCCAGGTAGTAGGCGATTGTTCCTCCACCGACTATCATGGTATCTCTTACACCGCTACTGTTGCATCCGACTTTCTTAAAGAAGTCCTTTGCATTTTCTGTGGAGGCCACAATACTTACAATATCACCGCTTTGTAATACAAAGCTTCCGTTAGGTATAATTACCTCATCTTCTCTTTCCACTGCACATATAAGTACATCCGACTTTATATTTCTTCCGACATCTATAAGGCTCTTTCCGACAAGTATATTGCCCTCGGAAATCTTATATTCCAAAAGCTCTACTCTTCCTCTTCCGAAAGTATCTATTTCTATAGCTGAAGGGAATCTTAAAAGTCTTGCCATTTCTGTAGAAGCCGCATACTCCGGATTGATGGTCATAGCAAGTCCAAGTTCTTTTTTCATAAAACCTATATCCTGACTGTACTCCGGATTTCTTACTCTGGCTATGGTATGCTCCGCTCCGGCCTTTTTTCCTACCATGCAGCATAGAAGGTTTAACTCATCCGATTCGGTAACTGCAATCAAAAGATCGGAATCTTCTATTCCGGCTTCTTCCAATATAGTATGTGTTGCTCCGTTTCCTGTAACACCCATTATATCGAGTCTGGCCGCCAAAGCCTTTACAACCGCTTCATCTGTATCAACTATTGTTATATCATGTCCTTCTGCACTAAGTTGCTCCGCAATAGTCGAACCAACCTTGCCACAGCCTACAATTATTATCTGCATTTCCATCTCCATTATTGAAATACTCATATTATGTCACCCCGTGACATCTGCCTATTGTAGCACAATAAACTTATATTTGCCATATCTAAGAAATTCACTTCTTTACTCTGCATGTCTATTTTGCTATACTGTAGAAAAATATATTTGTATGGAGGTTTATGTGAAAGTACAAAATATCAAAGATGTTGATGCTTTTTTTCAAGGTAATCGATGAATGCAAAGGAACAGTTGAGCTTGTTTCCCCTGAAGGTGACAGAATCAACCTTAAGAGTAAGCTTACACAGTATCTTTCAATGGCAAACATCTTTTCAAACGGCTATATCAAGGAACTCGATCTTGTAGCACATGATAAAGAAGACGTTGAAAGAATAATAAAAGTTCATGTATCAAGGGTGAATAAAATATATTTTACCTAAAAAGGGTCCGGCAACAAACTGCCGGACCTTTTTTTATATCTTATAAGCATTCTCACTCTTATAATTTTTCCACTATTCTGTATTTTCTACTTGGGCTTTCGGTATCATAGCGCTTTTTGGTAAACACCGTCATCATCTACCCAGTAATAAGTACCGTTTATGGCTGATTTAATATAGCATTTTACAAACAAATATGAGTCCTTACCGAAGCAGTAATCCTTTCCTTCTATAGTTTTCCACTCCGCTTTGGCATATTTGTAGTCCTTATCCACATACCACCATCTGTTATTATCATTGTAATCCTTTATCCAGCCCCTTACAAAGTTTCCGCTTATATAGCCTTCGGATATATGAAACCATGGATTATATCTGCTTGCAATTCTGCCTACAGCCTTTAGCTTTTCCCCTTCACTTAAGTTTTTTACTATGGAAGATGAGGTATTCGGTGCGGTTCTGACTCTTACACCGCTGCCTGTAACGGTAAGTCTTGCGCTTACGGGAATTTCATTAACTCCTGTATCGGTAGAGCTTTGTTTAACTGCCTTTTTTTCATAGCCGGGCCTTGCAAACCCCACTATTGTATAGCCTTTCCCTTCAAAGCTCCTCTTTCTTGTCATTACCATACCGCCGTTTGCGATATTTCCGCTGCCGGTATTGCCCTCTATTGTTTCATATGTACCGTCTCTGTTTGCCGAAACTACAATTCCCGCATGATTTACTCTTCTTGATTTTGATGCCTCTGCAGTCAGAATAAGAATGATATCTCCTCTTTGTCCCTTATCAAAAAGCATATTTTTATTTTTGTAATAACTGTATACGCTTTCCGTGGAGGCTGTCTTCATTCCGTCACAAAAAACATGTTCCGCTCCGGCCATCCTGAAAATATCCCAAAGAAAAGTCACACACCATGGATATGTTGCCACACTGCCGTCATATACTTCCTGCCCGTAATAATCTGTGTTAAATACTACATTATTGCTTTCCGGCGGATCTTCAGTAACACCGACATATTCCTTTGCTTTGTTTATTACATCATCAATTAAAGACATTTGATGTCTCCGTCCGCTATTTCTATTTTTGCCTTCTTTTAAAAAGATGTCCTACCGCTCTTTTGAAAGCATTCTTACTAAGCTTAAGCTCCGCCTTTATTCTATCGGGAGAAACGCTCTCATCAAAACCTAAAGCTTCCGCCTCTACTCTCAATTATATTGTAAAGAATATCCGCATCGGTAAGCAGCTGTCTGTAAGCCTTTTTTCTCGGACTCAAGTCAAGCTTTCCGTCTTCTCTTACTCTTATAACTCTCATATCAAGTCTGTCACCGATTTTGATGTCCTCAAAACTCTCATTTGGCGGTATCATGCCGTTGTACTTGTCGTCTACCGCCACAAATATACCCATCTTTTTGATTTCAAATACCGTTCCGACAACTTCGTCGTCCTTTTTATACGGACTGTTCGGTGAAAGATGTGAATAGACCTTTGCACTGGCCGCAAGTCTGTTACTCTTATCCACATAAAGATATACAAGTATCTCATCACCCTCTTTTACCTTATTCACAGTCTCCTTAAAAGGCAAAAGCACATCTCTTTCAAGTCCTATATCAAGAAACGCTCCTATTCCTGTTGTAGATTTTACAAGTAGTCTTCCGACTTCTCCAACTAAAATTTTAGGTCTTCTTGTAGTCGCAATAAGTCTGTCTTTACTGTCACGATATACAAATACTTCTATCTCACTTCCTACTTCACAACCTTCCGGCACTTCCTTCATAGGCAGAAGTACGTCTTCACCGTTCCCGTCTGTAAGATATACACCGAAATCTTTCTTTCTGTCAACTTTCAGGCTCTGTATTTTTCCTAATTCCATAAATCCCCCTTAATATTCAAATCTGACGATAGCATATGTATCTCCCTTTGGATCTGCCAGATTTACAATATATGAATTTTCATTCTTTGTAATTCTAGGTAAAATCACATCATTCAATACGGCCGCCTTCTTGTATTGTACACTTATTTTTTTTACTTTGAAATCTTCTTCAATAATATTTTTTTGCTTTACTTACATATACCGCATTATTCATATGATGATTTGTATCCAAATCATTCTTGCTTACCACAATTTCCTTGCCGAGTTCGTACTCTGTCGGTATATCAAATTTTCTGACAATCTCAGTCATATCGAGGCGTTTCTCATTACCTGCCAAATACTTTTTTTAAAGCTTCATCTGTGGGTTTTGGTAGGTCTTTTTATTGTCCAAATCATAATGAAACCATATGGAATCCGCTTTTACCAAAAAACTCACCGTTTTTCATCTTTTTAAAAAAGAAATTTCTATAGCCGTAAAAAGCTTTTTAAAGTTGTGAGGCAAATGTGCCTACTTCCACTTTTCTGTGCAAGTCCCGGCAATCTGCTTTATATCTATCTGCCAGGAATTCACCCACCAGGCTTCCTTTTTTTCCCTTGTAAATATTTTATTCCAAGTCCCAGGTCCTCAGATTGAAATGTTGAACAGTCCTGAAATAAATTCAAAAGTCCTACCAAAGACAGCTCTCCATTCTCCCCCAACTCACTGTATCTGATTCTTTCATTAAATGAATACATTTGACTACCTTACCTCACTGTCTCTTATTTTTAAAAGAGATTTGAAATACTCAAAAATTTCCTCACCTACTACCGCATCATCTCTTCTTTGTTTGTAAGACATTCTCTCAGGATGAAACTGTGTAGCTATAATCGGTAATTCTTCATGTATAACGGCTTCACATACTCCGTCCTCGGAGCGTAAAACCTCCTTCAGTCCTTTCCCGAGTTTTTTTGCGCCTTGGTGATGTGCGGAGTTTATATTGAAAGTTTTACCGTAAAATTTTTCAAACAAATTTCCTTCTTCTACACTTTTTTTACACTGTGTATGCTGTCATTATCATTTTTTCTTGTATGAATATCTCTTGTTGCAAGATCCTGATGTAAACTTCCGCCAAAGTATATATTTATAAGCTGCATACCTCTGCAAATGCCTAAGATGGGCTTTTTTGCCTTTACAAATGCATCTAAAATATCTCTTTGTGCTTTATCAAGCTCTCTGTCAGGCTCATCCGAACCGTTCATTTCTTCACCATAGTAAACAGGATCTATATCTCCGCCACCGGGAAGAAGCAGACCGTCACATTTTATGGCTTCATCCACATCAAGAGTTGCGATAACTTCTATATCATTTTCTTTTAATGCATCGATATAATTTGTCAAGTTTTCAGTCCCTGCAAGTGCTACCTTCTTCATAAAAAATCCTCGTCTATATATACTAAAAAACTCCCACAAACATCATTGTTTGAATGGGAGTTGTAAAAGCTGGGCTACTAGGATTCGAACCTAGAAATGCTGGAGTCAGAGTCCAGTGCCTTACCATTTGGCGATAACCCAAAACTGACTTTAATAGGATACTCTATTAGGGTCAGTTTTGTCAATAGTAAATTGAAAAACTTACTTGATTTTTGTGAAAAACTTAGCTTAAGCTCAATACGGCAATTGTCATCCTTAGTTTCGCAGCCAAACTGTATCTGCCATACTCTCTCTTCCAAAACCGTTGTGGTTGCTGAAGCATACTTCATTTATATTTATATTTCCTGCGTTTTACCACATCTATACAAAGTAAAGCTCTTTTTCCCTGTAAAAGGATTCTGTCGTCTTTAATTTCAGGCTTTATATATGTCACCAGATTTTCAGTCAAACTATATTTATAAGATGGGCTTTCCGATATATCCTCTATAACAATATATTTATCATGACTGTAGTATTCCACATTCCTGTAAAGTTTAATATTCTCAAAACCATAGGCCTTTGCATAAGACATTTTAACCTGTCCGACTTTTTGGCGATTCAAAACTTGAACATTTATATTTTTCTCCTGCTTTTTGTTCCTCACCGTTTATAAGAGGTACATTATGCGAAAGACTTCTGTTATTAAATATTTTATACCTTGTATCATCCTTAAAGTAATCCTTTGTATACTCGCCACATCCAAGATCTGTAAGAATACTTCTCCGGAATAACTTAGTATAAAACTTCCTATGTCATTATGGTTGTGAGGCTCATTATTATTACCGCCTTTGATTGCAAGTCCGGTATCACCACTATTCCATATAGCCCACTGTGCCTCTTTATAAAAAATAAATTTGTACTCTTCTTTTATAACTTGATCTTTATTTTTCATCTTCTAAAAATTCACTCACCCATAAATCGTCCTGCAGATTTGCCATAAATCTATAGCAACCGTCAGAGTCAAATTTCATAGCGAAATCTATAGGTGGAATTTCAAAGCCCTTAAATTTACTCTTTAAAAAACAACTAAGTCCAAGTCTGAATCTGTCATTGGCCAAGCCGTCGGAAAAACTTATAGTGTTCCCACCCGGTAAAAAGCAGTTTTGCTGAAACAATACAATATTTTCAAGCCTCTTATCGGCATATAAGTTTTTTTCTCCATCGGTATATTCATACAGCTGCCTTGCAAAACCGAAAAAATATTCCATACCATATGTAAAATAGCTCATCCCCTCAAGACATACACCGTCTTTACTGAAGCCTCCGACATATTTGTCCAGACAAAGTTTTACTCTGTCAAGTATTTTATCTCTTACACCTTTATCATCCGGCAGATACAATACAGCGCTGCCTATACTTGATGCACATACCGATATCCAGTTATTATCCCAGTTTTCCCCATCTGTGATATCCGAATTCACTTTCCGAATAAGGCTTTATTATCCTCCTCCATACATTTTTCTTTTTATAATGTCCATACATTCCTCAGATAATATCTTACCCAGATAATGGTATATACATGATAGGGCCTGTGCAGTTTCAGCTGAAAACAGATCTATAGTATACTTCCAATCGTCTTTACTCATATCAACATGTGCAGGCAAAGCCCATGTATCTTCTTTACATATTGTGTATATTATCTCTTCAAGCTTTTTTTATATATCTTTTCCTTATGCCATAATGTAACAAAGAAGAATACATTCAAAAATTTTCTTCTCTCAAAATATAGCTTTTCATATATAAGTCTGTTTCCTGTCTGTTCATACAGTAAAAACTTCTCTTCACTGAGTACAGGTAACTCCTTATACAGTAATTCCCTACTATAGTTTTCTATATCTCTTAAATTCTTCCAGGTGTATTCTTATTGCTTCAAAACATTTCATAATTTATTCTTTCACTGCACCTATCATAATACCTTTGGTAAAATACTTTTTGTAAGAAAGGATATGCACATAGTATCGGCAAAGTTGCAACGATAACGGTCGCATATCTTATCGTTGCTCCCACCGCCTCCAAATCTCCTGAAGATACTCCCTGTGTCATAACCGAAGTATCATTTGAAAGTAGAATTTCTCTAAGTATAACCTGAAGCGGATACATGGATCTGTCTGTAAGTATCGTGGAAGCCCAAAAACCATCCGTTCCAAACACCCACACCATAGTATAAAAGCATAACCGCAAGTACAGGCTTTGAAAGCGGCAATACTATTGAAAAACAGAATTCTTATATGTCCCTGCTCCGTCTATTCTTGCAGCCTCACTGAGTGACTTCGGTATACTTTCAAATGATGTCTTTAAAATAATCATATTGTAGGTACTTATCATAAAGGGAAGAATAAGCCCCAATGACTGTTCATCAAATGCAATGATCTCAGATTCTGATAAAAAGGTATCATTCCGCCGCTTATAAACATAGTCAGGGTTATCATAAACATCAAAGGCTTCTTAAACAGTACCCTCTCTTGAAAAAGAAGTATGCTCCTATTGATGTCATGGTTATTTGCAATATCAAACTTATAATAAGAATTTTTATAGTATTCAAATAACCTGATAAAAATCATTTTATTTTTTTAAATACTGCAATATATGCCGCTATATTCGGCTTTATCAGGGAGCAAAAAGTAAAACCGCTGTGCTGCATTATCAGATTTCCGTTTGATAGAGAAGCCATCAGAACATACCATATGGGATATATACATAACAAAGCAAGTATGGATAAAAATACATATATTAAACAGATTAAATATACTGAATGAATTAGAATTTTTCTTTTTCATTATCTCTCCTTACCACAGACTTGTTTCACTGACTTTTTTACTCAGTTTATTTGCCACAAGCAGGAATATAAAATTTATACCTGAGTTGAACAGACCTATTGCTGTTGAATAACTCCAGTTTCTCTCTAATATACCCACTCTGTAAATATATGAGGCAATAACATCCGCTGTTTCATAAGTTGCCTCATTATATAAAAGTATTGTCTTTTCATAGCTTGATCCAAGGATTTGACCAAGCCTTAATATAAGCATAATTATTATAGTTGTGCTTATTCCCGGCAAAGTAACATGTAAAAGTTTATCCCATCTGTTTGCACCGTCTATAGATGCCGCCTCATACAGCTGCTCATCAATACCTGACAATGCCGCCAGATATATTATTGAACCCCAGCCTATTTCCTGCCATATATCCGAAGTGATATATATTGTCCTGTAAAGTGCAGGATTTTGGATAAGCGATGTTCTTGTACCGCCGAAAAACTCGATTATATCATTTATAAGTCCGGTGCTTTGTGTAAACTCTTTTATAATTCCGGTTACCACTACCAATGAAATAAAATGTGTCAAATATGTTGCAGTCTGAACAGTCTTCTTAAACTTCTTTTGTTTCAGTTCGTTTAAAAGCAGCGCAAGTATTATAGGTGCGGGAAATCCGAAGATAATTCCGTATACACTCAATAAAACTGTATTTCTCAGTATTCTTACAAAATACGGACTGTTAAAAAACCTTATGAACTGCGCAAAACCTACCCATTCACTTCCCTTTATTCCAAGTCTCGGATTGTAGTCCATAAACGCAATAACAGCACCATACATTGGTTTATAGTGAAATATAATATAAAAATATTAAAAACCGGTAGAACTAAAATATACAAACTTTTATTCAGTTTTAAATCTTTTTATTTTAGAAAAATATCGTATTCTTCATATTATCACCTTTTGCAAGCCGATGCAAAAAAAGCATCAGCCTGTCAAATATCATATTTTACTATCTTGCATTATATCTTTCCAATGCCGCATTCTCCATTTCCAATACCTTGTCAATTCCCATTGACTTGATTGTACTTACATAATTGTCCCATTCAGACATATCCATAGTTCCAAGAATAAACTTTAATGTACATTCATCTCTATATGTATTTACTTCAGTCATTATTCTTGCTATCTCCTTACTCTCTTCCGCATTAGGAGTAATAGGCGGTATTGTATACTTCTTCATATTTGTATCCGACCAAAGCTTTAGTGCCTCTTTTTGTTCATCCAGTGAGAAATACTGTAAAATGTATTCTTCATCCTGAACAAAAGGTCCGTTATAGTTTGCTCTTACATGTCCTGCCATAGAATGAGTTATAGACATATTCAGGGTTATTAAGTAAGAGGTCTCTATATGTATACTTGCCGTCTTTCATCTCATAGCTTACTCCCTCTTTACCGAAATTAAAAAGTACATGTCCGGCTTCACTGTATCCGTAATCCAAGAGTCTTGCTGCTACTTCCACATCCTTACAACTTGTTGTAATTGCTGCACATCCAAGTCCGCCCGGATAGAAATTATCTCTTTGTCCCATTTCAGGTTTCTGTCCTGCTTCAAGTGTGGGATATGGTGCTCCGACAAGTCTGAAATCAGGATTTGTCTCTTTTCCGGCCTTAGTCCAGTTTCCCATACCGCTTCCGCCCCAGGCAAATGATGCGCCTGCCGCTCCGCTTGTTATCTTTGCCGCCACCTGATCGTTTGTAAGTGTTGCAAGATCCGGATCCAAAAGTCCCGCCTTCATCCACTCACTCATCTTTTTGAAGATAATTTTTATATGAATCTTCTATAGCACCGTATGCAATCTTACCGTCCTTTAAATAGAATGTTCTTCTTGCATTGTAAGCACAGGCAAAAGGATTGTTGTTGGTAAGATCCGGCACTGAATACCAGTAGGCAAATGCTCCTGTAGCACCCTTTTTCTCTTTGAAAGCTGTAAGCACTGTTTCCCATTCATCCACGGTCTTCGGTACTTCAAGACCAAGTTCATCAAGCCAGTCACCTCTAAGCATAGGTCCCATACTTGTAAGCAGAAGGTCTCCTCCTCTTATAAACGGGAAGCAGTAATAATCACCATTGTCTGTTCTTATCATTTTGTCCACATCCGGATGATCCTTTAAATATGCCTTTATATTCGGGCAATACTTGTCAAATACATCATTCAAAGGAATTATTACACCGTCATCAATAGCCTTTTGCGGTCCGCCTTCATATCCGAACCACTCCCATTCTACGATATCGGGTAGTTCCTCATCCAGTAACATAAGATTAAACTGTTCTTTTTCCTGACCGAGTGCAGGATGCTTGTACTCTACAGCAATTCCGGATTGTTCGTGGAGATTTTTATAAAAATCGGTCTCTCCAAGATTTCCGTAATTAGCAGAAACATTGACATTAAGTGGAATCCAATAAGTCAATGTCTTATCTGTTTTCATAGGATAAGAGAACTCTTTGTTCTCTGCTACCGCCTCACTCGCAGTATCACTTGCCGTCTTTTCCTCCACTTTCTGTGAACAACCTGTCAAACTCATGCCGACCAAACTACATACCAATAACAAACTGCCTAAATTTCTTAAGCTCTTTCTCATATTCCTCCTTAATTTTGTTACGATATTTAATTATTTATCTCTATTTTATATGAAAAACATTATGCTTTTCAACCTGTTTTTTTATAAATATATATTTAAATTTAATAATTATTGTATAATTTTTATCAATGTTATTCCACTGAAAAGTCACAAAAGTTTCAACTTTTTGTGACTTCTCTTTATTCCCATCTTTCAAACAAATCTTCAAACTTCAGGGTATCATCTTTTTTTATAACCTTTACTTCTGCCGTCTCCGTAATCATAGCTAAAAAGGTCGTCCATAGGTTTCTCTTTCCAAATCCTATTTTTTTACAAGTTTATCTAAAAACGATACCGCCCTGTGGAACTTCTTTTTTTCAAAAATCGCACAGCTCATCAAGAGTTTTTATATCGACAAAATCATTTATACCCTGTTTAAAGGTTATAGACTTATACTCATTGTCGTCTTTATCAAAAAAATTCTTATATGCTTCATATTTTTGATTGAAGTTATTTATTCTCTCAGCTGTTTCATTGCCCTCTATAAGAGAGAAACCTCCCTGCATATAGGCCTTTTTCTATCTTATAATCCTTTAATGTATCATCTTTTTCGGTTTCTCTTTCGATGTCCACATTTTTACCGTCATACTTCACATCATAAATATCGCCTTTAAAAATCCATATATTTTAAACGGGAACATGTGGCATTTGCAACCATGCATTTTACACTTGCCTCTTCCTGAAATCCCTTTTTAAAAGCTTGGCTTTGAAAAACTCTTTTTATCTTCTTTAGACTTTTGAGTATTCAGCCATATCATCCTCGGAACTCTTAGGCCTTTGATCTATTGATCATTAGAGAAACCGTTATTGTCGCTACCGCAACTGCCGCTATAATAATTACATTCATACCTTCTTCTTTCTTACATCCGCCTTTTTATCTTCCCCGGCAATAAGTACCATACAACTTCTGCCTTCAACAGATATCTTTCTTTGGTCTTCTGTCTTAACAACTTCTTTCTTAAACGGGAGTATTTATATCATCCGTATTTACCAATATCTTCCAAGAGCTTCCTCTTTATGGTAGGAAGCGAAAACTCATGTCTGTCCCAATGCATATTTAAGATAATATATATATCCTGTTTTCCTTCTATAAGTATTCCCATCTGCCTGTTATAGTATTCAAAATCCGGTTTCCAAACCTGCATACCGTGAACAGAGGTTTTGGACTTTTCCACGCCCGAAATATACTCTCTTCTGAATCCAAGCATAGCCCTTACAAAGTCAAGAAAGTCCTTATTCTTGTTTTACAAGCTTCCAATTAAAATAGCTTATATCATTGTCCTGACAATATGTATTATTATTTCCGTTCTTTGACTGTAATATCTCATCGCCGCTGCATATACATGGAGTACCTTTTGATATCATCAAAAGTAAAACCGCATTCAAATACATCCTCTTTCTTAGGTTAAGCACCTGCATCTTTTTGGTATCACCCTCAAATCCGCAGTTCCAGGAGAAAGTTCATATTTGATCCGTCCGCATTGTCCTCTCCATTGTCTTCATTATGCTTATAATCATATCTGTATATATCGGCAAGTGAAAATCCGTTGATATCTGCAAATGAAATTCATATAATTACTCTTATCTGCAATCACATTTGCAACGAAAGGAACCATTCCCTCATCACCCTTTTAGATATTTTTCTCATATTGTTCATATAATCATAATCCATAGAGATGATGTTTTTTGCCCTTGCTTTCATATATCTTGTTTGTAAAGATAAATTTGCACTCAAGAAGATAAGGATCTTTTACAATATCCTCACAGTAATCAACTCCTGTGAGATGAAATCCGTCTATATGGTATTCAATTTTTCCAGTATCTTAATACATCAATTATATAGCTGATATTCTTCTCGCAAAGAAAAAAATTCCTGTATAACTCCGATACCTGCTTCATGTAGGGCTTTCACCATACTCTTTATATTCATTTACAGGATTTCTGTTTTTTTCTTGTAGAATAACTTGCCTTTTGGGTGCAAAGTTTAAACTGTCTGCATATCCCCAATAGTTTATTCTGATTTTTTTCCTGCTTTTCTTTCTTCTCCTTATCAAAAAGGGAAATCCAACTTCCTCCGACTCTTATAAATTCATCAAATTCCGTAGCAGGCATTATGTCAACAAAAATCCACGCCAAGGTCTTTTAAATAGTCCATCTTACTTATAAGTCCTTTAAATGTACCCTTATCCACAACCTTTGAGCTGTTTGATTTTGTAAAACCTCTTATATGAAGTCTGTAAATAAATGCTTCATCCAAACTTTTTATTATCCAAGTTGTTTTCAAAATCATTATCCCCAGTCAAATTCACTTATAAATACCGGGACATCTTCTTGGATTATCTATAAGACTTGTTTTACTGAAACTGTCTCTACCTGAAAAGCATTTACCGTATTCATCCGGAAAAAGTCCTTTTTCATCTTCAAGAGCATACTCAAAAAGTTTTTCTTAAGACGTGTATTTATCTGTAAAAACCACACATCTCCTATTCTTGATTCTTTTAGGAAACTCTATTCTTTCTACAGGCGCTTCTTCATTTTCTTTCATAAAGGTTTAAATAAAAGGTCGTTCACACTTTTCTTATAACCTTTATACAAAAATAAGAGGGCGTCACAGTCATACCAAGCGGATAAGAATAACTTCTACCTCTCTCATTCTGAACTACCATAACGCACCTCCTTTTAAGTCATATATTTATATTTCAATATCCAGTTCTACCGGACAATGAGTCTGAACCTAAGATATCACTATGTATCTTAGCTTCCTTTATTCTATCTTTTAATTTATCAGAAACTATAAAAATAGTCAATACGCCAACCGACATTCTTTGCTCTGGCACCGCCCATATAGGACCACCATGAGTAAGCATCCGTTTTATCCGGATACAGTACTCTGAAGCTGTCACAAAAGCCTGAGGATAAAATAACATCCATCTTGCCTCTCTCCTCATCTGTAAATCCGGCATTTTTTTCCTATTTGGTCTTAGGATTTTTTTCAAATCTATCTCTTTATGAGCAACATTCAAATCACCACAGAATATTACAGGCTTTTTTCTTCAAGCTTTAAGATATAAGCAGGAAAGCATCCTCCCAAGTCATTCTGTAGTCAAGTCTTGTAAGACCTCTTTGAGAGTTTGGAGTATAGCAGGTTATCAGATAAAAATCTTCATACTCCGCTGTAATAACTCTTCCCTCATTATCATGTTCCTCTATACCGATACCATAGGTTACATTAAGAGGCTTATCTTTAGTAAATACAGCCACGCCTGAGTAACCTTTTTTGCTGCATAATTCCAATAGTCATAATATCCCGGAAGATCAAGCTCGATTTGACCTTCTGAGAGCTTTGACTCCTGTATGCAGAAAATATCGGCATCAATTTCTCTGAAGAAGTCTAAAAATCCCTTGGTAACAGCGGCTCTAAGTCCGTTGACATTCCATGAAATCATTTTCTTTGTACTTGCCATATCAATCATCACTCTCTTCATCTGCTGAAACTGTATATGTAAATCTCTTTCTTGCCATCTCGTCAGACTCAAGGTACTCATCATAGGTTGTAATCTTATCTATAAGACTTCCGTTAATGATTTCCATAATTCTGTTAGCTGTAGTCTGTACTACCTGATGGTCTCTTGATGAGAAGATAAGTACACCCTTGAACTTTACAAGTCCGGTGTTGAGTGCTGTAATAGACTCCATATCAAGGTGGTCGGTAGGCTCGTCAAGTATAAGTACATTTGCTCCGCTTATCATAAGCTTTGAGAGCATACAACGAACCTTCTCTCCTCCTGAGAGTACATTCACTTTCTTTACACCGTCTTCACCTGCAAAAAGCATTCTTCCAAGGAAGCCTCTTACATATGTAGCATCCTTGATTTCAGAATATCCTGTAAGCCAGTCAACTATTGTTTCATCACCTGAGAAATCCTTGGTATTGTCCTTAGGGAAATAGCTCTGTGTAGTGGTAAGACCCCATTTATAGCTTCCGCTGTCAGGCTCCATCTCTCCTGCAAGGATCTTGAAAAGTACGGTCTTTGCCTTTTCATTAGGTCCTACAAGTGCCACCTTATCTTCTCTATTCAGTACAAAACTGATATTATCAAGATCTTCTCACCGTCGATAGTCTTTGAAAGATTCTCAACTGTAAGAACTTCATTACCTATCTCTCTTGCAGGCCTGAAGTCGATATATGGATATTTTTCTTGAAGAAGGCTTAATATCATCAAGCTCGATTTTTTTCCAAAGCTCTCTTTCTGGATGTAGCCTGCTTTTGATTTTGAAGCATTTGCAGAGAATCTTTGGATAAACTCCTGCAACTCCTTGATCTTTTCTTCTTTCTTTCTGTTGGCTTCCTTCATCTGGCGAACCATAAGCTGACTTGACTCATACCAGAAATCATAGTTTCCGGCATAGAGCTGTATCTTGCCATAGTCGATATCCGCAATCATTGTACAGACTTTATTAAGGAAATATCTGTCATGAGATACAACTATAATTGTGTTTTCAAAGTTTATAAGGAACTCTTCAAGCCAGGCAATAGCATCCAAGTCAAGGTGGTTTGTAGGCTCGTCAAGTAAGAGTATATCGGGATTACCGAAGAGCGCCTTTGCAAGAAGTACCTTTACCTTAAGGTTTGACGGCATATCACTCATCAATGTATAGTGATGTTCCGTATCGACTCCAAGTCCGTTTAGAAGTGCCGCCGCATCGGATTCGGCCTCCCAACCGTTCATATTTGCAAACTCACCTTCAAGGTCAGCCGCCTTTATACCGTCTTCTTCGGTAAAATCAGGCTTTGCATATATTGCATCCTTTTCCTTCATTATCTCATAGAGCCTTGCATTTCCCATGATTACAGTATCCAAAACTGTGTATGTATCATATTTGAAATGGTCCTGCTCCAAGAATGAAAGTCTCTCTCCGGTGTTATTACTATATCACCGTTTGTAGGCTCTATCTGCCCTGAGAGTATCTTAAGGAATGTTGACTTTCCCGCACCGTTTGCACCTATAAGTCCATAACAGTTGCCCGGTGTAAATTTTATATTAACATCTTCAAAAAGGGCTTTCTTCCCCAATCTGAGGGTTATTCCATTTGCACTAATCATTATAATTCTCCTAAGAGTTTATCAACTGCCGCCATCTTTGTACATAGACACAGAAGGTTTGCGGCTATCTCCAAATCCGCTACAGGCGGGAATGAAGGAGCGATACGAATATTCTTATCATACGGATCTTTTCCGCCCTGGGAATGTAGCTCCTGCACCTGTCAGTACAACTCCGGCTTTTTTACATTTTGATACAACTTCCTTTGCACATCCGTCCATAGTATCAAAAGAGATAAAGTATCCTCCCTTCGGCTTTGTCCAGCTTGCTATACCAAGACCGCCAAGTTCTTTTTCAAGAGTATCTATTACCATCTCAAACTTAGGTCTGAGTGAGTCGGCATGCTTTTCTCATATGCTCTACCATACCGTGGATATCCTTTGAAAATATCTTACATGTCTGAGTTGATTTACCTTTATCATGACCCGATTGTCTGCATCTTTCAACTGATTTCTTTAATATCCTCAAAGATTGTTATGTGATGTTGCAAGTGCCGCAATACCTGAACCCGGGAATGTAACCTTTGATGTTGAAGCAAACTTATACACAAGATCAGGATTTCCTGCTCTCTTACACTCAGCCAAAATCTCTATAAGATGATCCTGATCAAGATCATAGAGATGGTGAATTGTATATGCATTATCCCAGTAAATTCTGAAAATCCTTAGCTGCCGGCTTTTAATCTTGCAAATCTTCTTACAACTTCGTCAGAGTATGAGTTTCCTGTAGGGTTTGAATATTTCGGTACACACCAGATTCCCTTTATTGAATCATCCTTTTGTACAAGCTCTTCTATCATATCCATATCAGGGACCGCTCTCAAGCATCGGTACGCATACATTCTCAAATCCGAAATACTCCGTTATTGCAAAATGTCTGTCATAACCCGGTACTATACAAAGGAACTTTACTTTGTCAAGCTTACACCATGGTGTTGAACCCATTACTCCATGAGTATATGATCTTGAGATACAATCATACATTACATTAAGACTTGAGTTTCCGTAGATAATAAGGTTATCTGCAGGAACCTCCATCATATCACCCATAAGTTCCTTTGCCTCAGGATACCGTCAAGTACACCGTAGTTTCTGCAATCTGAACCGTTCTCACTCATAAGATCCTTTATCTGATGAAAGTACATCCATAAGTCCCATAGAGATATCAAGCTGCTCCTGTGAAGGCTTTCCTCTGCTCATATCAAGTTTCAAGTCTTTGGCCTGCATAGCCTTATATTCAGCCTTTTAAGGCTCTTTTTTAAGCTCTAAGAGTTCCTCTTTTTGTCAATTCTGCGTATGGTTTCATTATCTTCTCCTTATACCTACTTTGTTATTTTTTTGCTCATTTCTTCAAGCTTTGCATTCAACTCATCTAATTTCTTCTGGCATTCAAGTATCTTTGATCTCTGATCAAATACCAGCTCATCATCTTTTAAAAGATCATTGGCGCTACATACTCTCCTATAACCATTTTGTAGGACTTTATAATATCCTCTTCTATTTTTTTATGTCTCTTTTTGAGCTTTGTAATATCGGCAATTTCTCTGCCCTTATTTAAAGCATTCTGTGCTATTTTTCTGTCCTTCTTCTTTAGCAATACTTCCATATATGCTTAACTTCTTGAAAAAAATCTTCCATATAGCCTCCTTTATTCAAATATTAACAGTATAATTACTTTATCAACTTTTTAGCAAGTCCAAGGTTACAGTTAGACAATAAATTATTTTAATGCCAAAAATGCGGCCATATTTCCTCTGATATCTCCCATTATTCTATGGGAATAAAGCAAATCCGGATTGCAGGCGGTACAAATATTTGATGTAAATATATTCTCAGGCAAGACTCCCGCCTCTTTTAAGACTGTTTCATTCGCTTTCCAAAGTGAAAGTCTGAAATGATCCTCTCCGTCTTCTCTGAAAATACTCTCGATATCTTCACTTTTAAAGTTTTTTGAAAACTCTTCTATACATCTTCGCTTACCTGATAGCAGTCTTGACAAATCCCGGGGCCTATACAGGCAATTACATCCTTTGCATCCGTGCCGAAATTTTTTGCCATCTCATCTATCATTACCGCACCCATTCTTTTGCAGGTACCTCTCCAACCCGAATGAGCAAGCCCTATTACCTGTTTTTTTCTGTCGTAAAAATACAGCGGAATACAGTCTGCAAAAAGCTCCCTAAGGTAATGCCTCTCTCATCAGTTATCAGTCCGTCAATATTTCTGTAGTCTCTTTCAACCGATACTCCCTTACCCATATCGCTTTTATTCACTACTCTTACATTGGTGGAATGCTCCTGATATGAGAGCACAAACTGTCTTCCTTTACTCCCAAGGGCTTTTGCCATTCTTTTATAATTTCTCAAGCACACCTCTTTATTATCAGGCTCTCTGCTAAAGCTTAAAATTCATAGAGGCATAAGGGGCCTTCACTTACCCTCCCTATCCTTGTGGAAAATCCCTGAACAAGCTCCGTCATATTTTTTTCCAATGCTTCAAACGAAAAAAATATTCCACCTGTTTTTCCGCCTTTTTCAGTTTCAAAATATTTTTATCATTCTTTTTTTAATATCTTTATACTCAATAAAATGCTCCTTTTATCCAGTCTATCTTTTCACCCATTATTCCTATACAGTCAAATCTTATACTATGTGCATGAAATAATGCTTTTTCATTAAGATAATACCTTGCCAGTTTTTCGTATTTTTCTGTTGCTTAAAATATCCTACAGACTCAAGCGGATATCCGAAGCTTTCATCTTTCCTGTATTTTTACTTCTATAAATAATAATACATTGCCTTCTCTGGCGATAATATCTATCTCGCCGAATCTGTTTCGGTAGTTTCTTTCAAGTATTATAATCCCGTTTATTTTCAAGAAAAGAGGCAGCCATTGCCTCCCCCTTGTTTCCGACTTCTCTTTTATTCACTTACAAAATTTCCTATAAATGATTTTCTATGTATGGCACATGGCCCTATTTCCTTTAAAGCCGCTATATGTGTCGCCGTACCGTAGCCCTTATTTGATGCAAAGCCGTACTCAGGGTAGATTTTATCATACTCTGCCATAAGCCTGTCTCTGGTGACCTTTGCAAGTATACTTGCTGCGGCTATATTTACACTCTTGGCATCTCCTTTTACTATACCCACCTGCTTTATATTTATATCAGGTATATGTACAGCATCCACCAGTAAAACATCAGTGTTTTTTTCCAGTGCATTTATGGCCTCTCTCATTGCCTCATAAGTAGCCTGTAATATATTTATCTCATCTATCAAAGTATTTGAAGCAATACCTATACCGTACGCTATGGCATTTTGCTTTATTTCATCAAATAAAACATCTCTTCTTTTTTCTGTCACCTTTTTGGAATCATTTAAAAAAGGAAGGAAGATGTCCTTTGGCAAAATTACCGCCGCCGCCACCACAGGACCTGCAAGCGGCCCTCTGCCTGCCCTCGTCTATACCGGCAACATATGCCAAATCGCTGTATTTATTTTCAAATTCTCTCATGCCCTCAAGTCTTACTCTCTCAAGGGCAAGTTTTTCTTCACTTATTTTCCTCATCCTGTTTTCCTACGGCATTTGTAATGTAACTCTTCCAAGTTTCCGCGACCTGAACTCATTTACAAAGATACTTGCGGCCTTATCATAGTCAAGCTCATTGCCTTTTTTGGTACAGCCTCTTAAGTTTGCTATTTTTATTAAAACGGCATTTTCATCATCACCGTCTTGCATCTCAAATCTTTCTGTAAGTATCTCAGGCTTATTTTTAATAAACCATTTAATAAGCTCAAGTCCCCAGCTCTCTGATATCTATAATCATATCGTTTATAGAGCCGATAAATGCAATCATCTCACCGATATTTTCGTCTTCAAACTTTGGCCAAAGTATTCCCGGGAGTATCTAAAAGTTCTATCTGACCTTTAAGTTTTATCCACTGATTTCCCTTGGTAACTCCCGGTTTATTTCCGGTCTTTGCCATTGCTTTTCCTGAAACCGAGTTTATAAGTGTGGACTTGCCGACATTCGGAATACCTGCCACCATTGCTCTTACAGGTCTGTTTTTAATTCCTCTTTTGGCGTCTCTTTCTCTCTTTTCCTTTGAAACATTCTCTATAGCCTTTATCAGTGCATTCACTCCGTTTTTCTTTCTGGAGTCCATAAACATGCACTCATAACCCTGCTCCTTATAATGGCTTGCCCATCTGTTGTTTGCACTCTCATCGGAGAGATCGGCCTTATTTAATATAATAATTCTGGACTTATTGGAGCCCAGTTCCATGATTTCCGGATTTCTTGTAGCCTCAGGTGCTCTGGCATCCGTCATCTCTATAATAATATCCACAAGCTTTATGGCATCTGACATGGCTCTTTTTGCCTTAGTCATATGACCCGGGTACCATTGTATCTTCATAAACTATCCTTTCATCAGGCTCTATTTTATAAAACCTATCCTTTTTACAGGCAACACTCTGATCCATGCATTACCTATAATCATATCTTCCGTTACATTTCCTATTGTTGAGATTCTGGAGTCTTCACTTCCGACTCTGTTATCACCCAATACAAAATATTCATTGCTTGCCAACTTAATCTCGTCCGCCGCCAAACCGCCCTGATGAAGCCTCAAAAATTTATCCAATGCTTCACCGTCTATATAAACCAAACCTTCTCTTATATTAACACTTTCACCCGGAAGCCCTATTACTCTTCTGATACATACTCTTCCGTCTGTGTTTTGAAATGCTATCAAATCATATCTTTTAGGTTTTAAAAAAGTATATGCGGCTTTATTTATAAGTACAGCCTCTCCTGCTCTATCTGCGGTGACATGGACTGACCGACCATAAATGTTTTTGCTCCGAATATATACACTACAAAACCATGCAAGTGAAAGTATCACTGCCAATTGCATCAATATGTCCAGTATTATTAAAAAATCTTGACTCTTGTTTTTTTATTTTTCATTTATTGACCTGTTTTTTTATTTTGTTTTTTGTTAAACTGATTATAGCATAAATGATGTTAGGAGAAAACTATGGAATATCGTATAGAGCATGACTCTATGGGCAGTATTGAAGTACCTGTGGACAAATATTACGGCGCTCAAACAGCAAGAAGTCTTTCAAACTTTAAAAATCGGTACCGAAAAATTCCGATGGAGGTGATAAGAGCATTTTGCATATCTGAAATCAGCCCTGTGCCGCTACAAATCTTGAACTTGGAAAAATTGACGGAGGAAAAGTCGAACATTATAAATAAGGTTTGCAATGAAATACTTGAAGGTAAACTTGACGAGCACTTTCCGCTCTCCGTATGGCAGACCGGCAGCGGTACTCAAAGCAATATGAACATAAATGAGGTAATTACCAATAGAGCAATGAGATTTTTGGGTAAAAGCTTTTTGCATCCGAATGATGATGTAAATATGTCACAAAGTTCAAACGACACCTTCCCCGCCGCAATGCATATAGCCGCAGTTTTGGAAGTACAGGATAAAGCTCCTCCTTCTTTAGAGAAGCTGATACTTGCATTTAAAAAGCTTGAAGAGGAAAAATGAAGGAATTGTAAAATCCGGAAGAACACATTTACAGGATGCCACTCCTATCGCCTTTTCACAGGAGATAAGCGGATGGAGAGCTTCCCTTGAAAATGATTATACGCAAATGAAAGTGCGCTTCCATTTATAAAAAGCTTGCTCTCGGTGCCACTGCGGTTGGTACGGGACTGAATGCTCCAAAAGGGCTTTTGATACTCTGGTTGCAAAGAATATCTCAAACCTTACGGGTAAAGACTTTGTCACAGACAGCAATAAATTTCATGCTTTAACTTCAAAAGTCCGAACTTGCCTTTGTACATGGAGCACTTTCATCTCTTTCTCAGGCGATTTGATGAAAACAGCAAATGATATAAGATGGCTTTCAAGCGGACCAAGATGTGGTTTTGGGTGAGATATTTATCCTTGAAAAACGAACCCGAAGCTCAATAATGCCGGAAAAAGTAAATCCTACAGTGCGAGTCAATGACCATGGTATGTGTGCAGGTAATGTCAAATAATACCGCTGTAAATATGGCATCAAGCCAGGGTAATTTTGAGCTGAATGTATTTATGCCTGTGCTTATCCATAACTTCCTTCAGTCTGTCAGAAATTTTTATCTGAAGGTATGGACTCATTCAGGGTTCATTGTGTATGCGGTATCAAGTCAAACAAACAAAAAAATGCATGAAAAATCTGCATAATTCACTGATGCTTGTAACTGCAATCAGTCCATATATCGGATATGAGAACGCTGCAAAAAGTTGCTAAGCTTGCACATGAGAAAAATATTTCTCTGAAAAGAGGCAACTCTTGTCATGAATCTTATGACAGAGGAAAAATTTGATGAGGTTTTTAAAACCTGAAGAAATGATATAAAAAGAAAGACTAACTATTAAAAGTCAAGTTTTAAAAATGATATTTTTAAATAAAGTACAGAAATGTATTTTAGATATATTTGGAATACAGTTAGAGTTCCTTGCACTTTGGAAATTGCATGACAAAAAGAGCATCATGATAGGTGCATGAAAAAGGAGTATTGAATTAGAGTTAATTAAGCTGCTTTAATGTATTGCTGATTCGATTTTACAAGATGATAAATAACTCGAACCAGTTTTTGACGGAATGAGATATTGCAACGTTATAATGCTTGCCTTCAGCTCGTTTCTTGGCAAGGTACCCGCAAATGTCGAATCCCAGTGGCAAACATACTAGCTGCATTGTACAGGAGCATATCGTAGGTATTTGGAACCCTCGTTTTTTCCATGTGAGATATGCTGAGTCAAGCTGTCCTGATTGATATGTTGATGGGTGAAAACCCGGCATAAGCTAAGATTTTTATCAGGAGAATCAAACCGACTGAAGTCACCGATCTCGGCAATGATCATAGCGCCTCCTACGATAGTTGATACCTGGAATACTGAGAATTGAGAATTAATTTCATCCATGATAATTTTTAATTTCATTTTTCGATTTCTCAATCTCAGAACCAAGTTCCAGTATCAACTGGATAGTATGTTTTAGTTCAAGAGATTTGCTGCATGTTGAGCCGATAGAAGCTCTTGCAGCTTCCTGAAAGTTATGGCGGTATCTTTACCATATCGACCTTTTAGATGCATCTGAAAGAGATTTGTAAGTCTGGTAAGATGTGCACCGGCTATATGTTTTAGCCCCGGAAATTCAGAAAGCAATGCATCAAACGGATGCTATATGAAAGTGTTGGTACAGTTTTTCTAATTCAGGAAATCAGATACAGACCAGTCTTGAAACAGAAGTTTTTAGCTTGGCACGTTCTTTCACCTTATCAAAACGATAACGAGTTAATGACTTTAATTCTTCGTTGTGGTAAGATGTGTCTGAGTAGGACTTCAAGTTCACATCAGACATGAGCATGTAAGCAATCATGTGGGCATCTACTTTATCCGTTTTTCGTGAGTCTAAGGCTTTAGACTTTTTCTGTACAGATTTGAATGTAACGGATTGATGACATAGGTGGTCAGACCTTTATCAATGAGATATCCTAAAAGATTGTAATTATAGTGTCCGGTAGCTTCTAGTCCTACTTTTACTTTTGTTACATCTTCCATAACAGATTCTATTCTTTGGTAAAGGACATTGAAACCATCTTGATTGTTAGAAATGGTAAAAAAGCTTTTAAATAATACTTCTCCATTAGAGTTTGTGATAAAAGCAATCATGCTTATCCTTAGCGACATCAATTCCTACGTAAATCATAATAATCTCCTTTTAAAAATGTATTTGATACTGTTTTTAGAACCACAGGGACTCCTTGCGATTGTAGCCTCGTTCTAAATAAACCGTCATGCGGTATCTAACTGATTAACAAAATGAGCAAAAGAGACTGTGGTTGGAGCCTTTCTAAAACCATCAAGTGGTAGGAGGTTTAGACCAATCCACAGCATCTTATATATCATAGTCAGACCTACGGAAGAGGTAAAGAAAAGACTATGACTTAATAGTTATAAAGACCTGGAGAGGTCTCTAAAAACTACTACTATATAATACGAGGATATTTATGCAACAAACCAAGAAGCAGGATATGACCAAGGGGAATATTACCTTCGGGCTTTTATTATTCTTCTTCCCCATACTCCTTGGAACTTTCTTCCAACAGCTGTATAACACTGCAGATGCCGTTATCGTAGGTCAAAATGTAGGAAAGCTCGGACTTGCAGCCGTAGGTGGAACCACAAGTACAATAATTAATCTTTTTATAGGCGTTTTTGTAGGATTATCCTCCGGTTTCAGTGTAATAGTCTCACAACACTATGGCGCAAAAAATGATAAGCTTGTAAGTATATGCGTTCATACTTCAATTGCGTTTTCACTTATAGTGGGAATCATAGTCAGTATATTAGGTATAATATTTTCAAAGACAATGCTTGCAAATATGAATATTCCGGATGATATGATGTCTATGGCATTACCCTATTTTCAAATATACTTTCTGGGACTTGCACCTAATCTTATCTACAATATGGGAGCCGGACTCCTTCGTGCTGTAGGTGATTCCAAAACTCCGCTTATATTCCTTGTTATAAGCTGTTTTGTGAATATAGTTTTAGATATTATATTGATACGCTATATGAATATGGGCGTAACAGGTGCAGCAATTGCAACCGTTACATCGCAAATAATCAGTGCCGTATTGGTTATTATAGTGCTCTATAACAGAAATGATGCATTAAAATTGAGATTAAAGAGTTTAACAAAATAAATTTTTCGGAGCTCAGTAAAATGATAAGTATAGGTACTGCCGCAGGAATGCAGTCTGCCATGTACACCATTGCAAATATACTTATTCAGGCATCTATAAACAGTCTCGGTACCGATACAATTGCCGCCTTTTACCGCCTATGGTAAAAATAGACACTCTCTTTGGATGACTATACAGTCTCTCGGAATCTCCGTTACCACCTTCACCGGACAAAACTTCGGCTACGGTAATAAAGAAAGAGTAAAAAAAGGAATAATATACGGAATGATTTTATCTGTCGTAGTTACCGGAATAGTAATGATAATGTTAAAAGCTCTTTGGAAGAAGTATTTATACCCTGTTTACCAATGACGAGAATGTGTTAAAAGATAGGTACTGATATGCTCAACTTTTATGGTTGTCGCCTTCCCGGCATACATCATTATTGAGATCTTCTCAGGGGTCTCTCAGAGGAATAGGTGACAGCTGGATACCTATGATAATGACCGCCGGAGGTGTATGCGTACTTCAGAATAGTCTGGATAATTGTAATGGTACCAAAATTCCCGAATTTCTATACAATACTCTGGGCTTATCCGCTTTCATGGATCATCACCAGCACACTGTTTTTGATATATATGTTCGGCTTCAGCAAGATGAAGCTTTGGTTAAAATCCAATATATATACTATTGATTAACAAAAAGGCTGTAACTTAATTTTTCATAAGTTACAGCCCCACTTTTTATCTCGGTTTTCTTACTTCTATACCTCTTGACTCTATGCTTTGTCTTATATTAAGCATTTGCTGGTCCGTATTTGCTATCACATCTGCACATTCCTTAAGCTGTCTTTCAACATCGTCGGAATCAATAAAAATCCTGTATTTCGGCTGATGATCAAGGCTCGCCCAAAAATCCATGGCAATAGTCATATCTGTACCTCAACCCTCATAGGCTGCTTTTCTCCGAGAAAAATACCGGTATCTCGATTATAAGATGGTAAGAGCGATATCCGTTTTCCTTAGGCTTTTTTATATAATCCTTTACTGCAATCAGATTTACATCGTCCTGTCTTGTAAGCATATCGGCCACTTCATAAATATCATCCAGAAATGAACAGATAACTCTTATACCTGCCACATCATCCAGATTGTTGACTATTGAATCAAGTGTAAGCGGAAGTCCGCGCCTTTTTAACTTTTCCACAATGCTTTTCGGCTTTTTTACTCTTGATTTTATCACCTCTATAGGGTTTCTTCTGTTTTTAACCGAAAGTTCATCATTTAAAACTTCCAGCTTTGTCTTTACTTCCCTGATTGCACAGGTATACATCATCATGGCCTCTTGAAATTTCTGTGCCATTTCATGTATTTCTTCAGGTATCTGTACCAAATCGGGAACTTGTACAATGGACTGCTCCAATTCGTTATTCGGGTTATTTGATATATACATAAGCTCTCCACTTCTTTTGCATACTCTTTCGGTATATTCCCCGGTCAAAATAATTATTTTAAAATATAATCTGCCGCCTCATCAAACCAAGGTGCCTTAACATATTCCACAAGACCTGCATCCACCTGTCTAGCCACTTCAGGATCTATAGGAAGCTTTGCAAGTACCTTCAATCCTTCTTTTTTTGCTATCTCATCAATATGACTCTTTCCGAATATCTCATGCTTGCTTCCACAGTCAGGGCACTCAAAATAACTCATATTCTCAACAAGACCGAGTATAGGAACATTCATCTTTTTAGCCATGTTTACAGCCTTTGCAACTATCATTGAAACAAGCTCCTGAGGACTGGTAACTATTATAATTCCGTCAACAGGTATTGACTGGAAAACTGTAAGCGGAACATCTCCTGTACCCGGAGGCATATCAACAAACATATAGTCGATATTATTCCATACGGTATCCTTCCAAAACTGCTTTACAACACCTGCTATTACAGGTCCTCTCCATATAACCGGATCTGTCTCATTCTCTAAGATAAGATTTGTACTTACCACATTGATTCCCGTATTTGTAACAGCCGGAACCATAAGCTGATCATATGTAACCCCAAGCTTTCCGCTAAGCCCGAATGCCTTAGGTATGGAAGGTCCTGTGATATCGGCATCTATAATACCGACTCTAAAGCCCTTTTGACATTGCCTTTACCGCCATAAGAGATGTTACAAGGCTCTTACCGACGCCTCCCTTTCCTGAAACAATACCTATTACTTTATTTACACTGCTTTGAGGGTCAAGCTCTTCCCTGAATTCATTATTTGCCATATTAAAACCGTATAGACTGATGTCTATAATTTCCTTTTCTTACTTAGTATAATACTCTATTGAGCACAAAGTAATTATACTAAAAATAATCAATATTTTTCTATGCGTTTTGTTACATATCTGACTTTTATATATTAAATCTTCTCCACTACCTTTACATTGTCGCTGCCAAGTCTTTCGCCAAGTATTCTGACAGCCTCATCTGCGGGCACTCCCCACTCACCGCCAAGGTCCTTTTTGCTCTTTCTTTTTCAGATATATGATAACACTGTCATTTCCGCTCATCATGCCTATATCTGTAAGAAGATTTCCAAGATCCTCTTCATAACTTTCCTTATCGGCATACTGTATCCAAAGTTCTTTTTCACTCTTCCGAACTCTCTTACAGTATCCACTATGAGTTTGCCTTCCTCTTCTCCCGAGGTGTCAACTCTTCCCTTAACAAATACTTTTCCACCCTCTACCAGCTCATTGCCGTAGTTTTCAAACGCCTTCGGGAATACCACAAGTTCTATTCTTCCATACAGATCTTCAAGAGTACATATGGCCATCATATCGCCTTTTTTGGTAAATCTTTATTTACCTCCACCAGCAATCCGCCAATGGTCAACTTAATTCCCGACTCCAAAGGAATCTCTCCGTTTTCATCCGGATAAAAGTCAATACTTCTCGCATCGGAGTGCTTTTCCAAAAGTGAAATATATTCTTCCAAAGGATGTCCGCTGACATACATTCCCATAACTTCCATCTCATATTTTAGAAGTTCTTCTTTAGGATACTCCTCTATATGAATAAGTTCAGAAACAAAGCTGTCCTTATCCTCTTCACTTACCACATCAAAAAATGACATCTGACCGGGGATCACAGCCTTACTCTCCTTGGACTTTTTATCTATGAAAAGTTCCGCATTAAGAATCTTTTTCATGTCTGTTTCCCTCCATACCGTCAAGGGCTCCGACTTTATAAAGCCTTCAATGCTTCTCTTATTCAAATCCTTTTGCGGAAGTCTGTTTATAAAGTTTTTCAAGAGAAAGAAATTTTTCCGTTTAAAGTCCTCTCTCTTACAATCGCATCTGATACCGCTTTTTCCGACACCTCTTTATGGTGGAAAGCCCGAATCTTATACCGTCCTCATCCACACTGAATGCTCCCTCACCGAGATTTACATCCGAGGCAATATCTTTATACCCATATCGGAAAGGCTCGCCCATATATTCAATAAGCTTGGTCGGATTATCACTTACAGAAGTGAGTGAAGCCGCCATAAACTCTTTTCGGATAATAATATTTCAGATATGCGGTCTGATATGAAACCACTGCATAACATGCCGCATGTGATTTGTTGAAGGCATAGCTTGCAAAAGTCGATCATTTCATCAAAGATTCTGTTTGCTATTTCTTCTTTTATACCGTTATTTATACAGCCCTTTGATACCCTTTTCTTCATTTCCGTATACGAAGTTCTTTCGCTCCATCTCCATAATATGTGCCTTTTTCTTACTCATGGCACGGCGAACCTCATCACTTCCTCCCATTGTATATCCTGCCAAATCCCGCACGATCTGCATTACCTGCTCCTGATATACTATACAGTCATAGGTCGGCTCAAGTATGGAAATAAGTTGCGGCGTATCATAGCTTACTTTTGTCTTTGTTGTTCTTACCTGCAATATATTTCGGTATAAAAATCCATAGGACCCGGACGATAAAGTGAAATACCGGCAATTATATCCTCAAGGTTTTCAGGTTTTTAATCGCTTCATAAAGCTTTTGCATTCCGCCGCTCTCCAACTGGAATACCGCATCTGTCCTTCCTGTGGATATGAATTCATATACCTTTTTATCATCATAGTCGATATTTTTAAGTCGATATCTATACCATGATTTTTCTTTATCATTGCCAGAGCATTTTTGAAGTACTGTAAGGTGCGTAGTCCCAAAAAGTCCATCTTTAAAAAGACCGATCTCCTCAAGGTCGTCATGAGTAAATCTGTTGTAACCGCATTATCCACTCCAAATGCAAGCGGCATATTCTTCAACAGCTTTTTGGATATTACAACACCTGCAGCATGAATATTGCATGTCTTGGCAGTCCCTCAAGTTTTCAAGCTGTAATTTATAAGTTCATGAACCACTTCATCACTGTCATAAAGTTCTTTTTAGTTCCTTATTTCTCTCAGTGCAAGCTCCCAATGTGATATCCTTATCCATTGGTATCATCTTTGCAATGCTGTCACATCGGGCATATGGAATCTCCATAGCTCTTCCGACATCTCTGATAACACCTCTTGCCTCGCAATGTACCGAAGGTTATTATCTGACATACTCTTTTTCACTGCCATTTTGTTTACCACATGATTCAATAACTTCGCACGTCTTTCATCACGCAAAGTCCACGTCTATATCTGGCATGGAAACTCTCTCAGGATTTAAAAATCTCTCAAAGATAAGATTATATTTTATCGGATCGATATCGGTGATTCCAAGACAGTATGATACTACACTTCCTGCTGCAGAACCTCTTCCCGGTCCTACCGAGATACTCCTTGCTTCTTGCATAATTTATAGTCCCAAACTATCAAAAATAGTCTATATAGCCCATTTTTTCTATTACGCCAAGCTCATAGTACATTCTGCTCTTTATCTCTTCTCTGTTTGGATAATCGTCCGGGTAATTTCTTTTTCAAAAACCGCTTTTGACACAGACTTTCCAAATATTCCTTTGCCGACATTTGATTCGGCACAGGATATTCAGGCAATTTGGTCTCACCGAATTTTATTTCCACATCACATATCCGCTATCTTACTGGTATTTTCAACAGCATCTATTGCATATGGAAAGAGTGCCTTCATCTCATCTTCGGACTTTAAGAAAAATTGTCCGCCCTCATATCTCATTCTGTCGGGATCCGACACTGTCTTCAGTCTGTATACAAAGCAGTATGTCATGTGCTTTTTGCATCTTCAGCATTTATATAGTGTATATCATTGGTTGCCACAAGCGGAATATCAAGCTCTTTTCCGATTTTTACCAGAACTTGATTCACATACTTTTTGCTCCGAATTCCATGGTTTTGAAGCTCCAAATAAAAAGAATCATCTCCAAACAAATCCTTATATTTTTGTGCAGCCTTTCTTGCATCATCCTCCTCTTCCTCTTGATATAAAGCTTGGGATTTCACCTGCCAAACAAGCTGAAAGCGCTATTATACCCTCATGATACTCCTGTATAGTTCAAAGTCTATTCTCGGTTTATAATAAAACCTTCGGTAAAATCCCTTTTGAAAACTATCTTTGTCAGATTCTCATAGCCCTCTATTATTTTTTGCCAGTAAAAATAAGGTGATAGTATCTGTCCTCCTGCTTTGCCTGCTTTTTCAAATCTTGATGAAGGACTTACATACACTTCACAACCAAGTATCGGTTTGATACCCTGTGCCTTTGCCTCTTTATAAAAATCTAGACTCCATACATCACTCCATGATCTGTAATGGCAAGTGATGTCATATTGAGATTCTTTTGCTCTATTTATTATCTCTTTTATCTTACAGGATCCGTCCAATAATGAATATCCTGTATGTACATGTAGATGTGTAAAAGACATATTTCTCCTCTTTTTCATTCAATACTTATTATATTATATCATATTTTTGGGAAATTGAGAGTATCTGTAAAAATCAATATTGATTATATTATGTAAATATATTTTTACATAACTTTTCTTGTAATTTTCTTTACAAATGCTATAATAAATTTATCAATATAAGAAAGGAGAGTTTTTATGGCACAGACTGTTATGTAAACTTTCGTCTGGATGAGGCGTGATAAAAAGAGAATGGAAAAATGTTTGTAATGAGCTTGGACTTTTCATGAGTGCAGCCTTTACTATATTTGCCAAGAAGAAAGTTGGCAGAGAGCATCGTATACCTTTTGAAGTCTCTATGGATCCGTTTTATTCGGAGAATAATGTAGCTCATTTTACGCCGAGGTGACTGCCCTAATGCCGGACTTGGTGTGAGAGCATGTATTATAGAGGAGTAAAACTTATGCATAAAATATAGTTTGATGAAGCATGGAAGACTACCTTTATTGGCAAAGTCAGGACAATTCTATCTGTCGTGGACACTATAATTAATATAATGGGAGATATCACAAAAATATAAAAATTTTTATGATATCTCCTTTTTAAACAATGGACCGCTTATAGATAATCTATTTACAACAGTCATGCTTTCCGTTAAGATTCCTGTACGCATATAAAAGTACATCATTATCTCACACTGTTAAATTCTATAAAGCATATATCTCCCACATTAATTTTATTTTTTATCATAAACTTTTTGCATTTGATATCTACACATTCCATAGCTACCAAAATACAGCATCTAATTCTGAAATAAAACCTGTATACATTTCATCATCCGAATCTATCATAACAGTTGCTATTCTTTTACTCGAATTTACATATTCGGAGATATTTTCAATAGATATTTTCACCGTCCAAGTCATTCATAGATACCGTTTTGTCTCCCTTTATCCTTCCAGTAATCTATATATAATTTCATTTTTGCTAAATATTCCGTACCCGCAAGACATGAGCTTATTATTTTCTTCTTTTAAAAACATAAATTCCTGCTTCTCTTCCCTGATCACGTGCATACGCTTTAAATATACAGATATCGTTATTTTGATACAGCAGATATCCTACGCTAAAGCTTTCATCATCGGTTGAATATATCTCTATATAGCTTTCCTATTTCCATACTCATACAATACCCTAGTACCTGTTCATTCTCCCTTATTCATCACACATATCCAAGCAAGGGCACCTCATTACCTCCGAGGATATGAGTAAGATTTGAAATATTGTCCTGTACAAAGAATCCTGATATATCTGCTCTCCGATATATATAAAGCGCTTACAAGAATAAAATGTAAAAGAATTTTTCCTTCTTTAAATCCTGCAAATGATGAAAAGCAGTATAAATGCAAACACTGCACCGCTTGCTCCAAGCAATCCTGAAGACAGGAATACAAAGAAATATACCAATCCGTTACAAGTTACTGTTGCCAGAATTACAAATAGTATATTTTGCCGAGCCGTACTAACTTCAGCATCGGTCCGGATGCAAGTATCAGCATTATATTACCAAAAATGATCAAATTTGCATGGCCCAAGTACATGTCCGAAAAATCTGATATATGTGAAGGATTTATAAAGACGATCTGTATACACTAGAAAAGTCTTGTGGAAAGTCCTCCGTAATAACATCCATTACAAATACTATAAAGCTCAAAATAACAAATCCAATATAACTGGATGAATTGAATGAAATTTTTAATTTATTGTCCATATTTACTCTCTCCTTGACTTGGGTTTAACTAACCTGTTCCTAAAAAGAGGGTGGATCAACCACCCTTTTTATCTACTCTATCAACAGCTTCAACTATGTGAATGCGCATCTTTGAATTTGATGCCCTATCTCCCTCTATCAGAGTATATTCAACATAGGCATTTATCTCCTCCTCATTCATATCTATGAGCAGAAGCTTTGTCTCTGTTTCCATATCCAATCTCTCCAAAGGAGTGTCATATATTGTTTTGTACTCACTGTTATCTGCATACCATCTGTGGAATTTACCACACCCTCTTTGATAATCAACCCTGTTCTTCTTTTTACTATTATATTAAGGATATTTCATCAAAACCGCATTACCACGTGAAGTTATTTGTATATCACCATCAATATAGTGATTTCTCGAAATATTCACGGCAATAGGATCGTTCTCATCATACCTCAAATGAGAGCGCTAATCTAATATCTGCATGTTCTTTTCATAATCTTCTACCTTAAAACCATAGTAGAAAGCCGCAATGCGTCTCTACCCAACCTAAACTACCACTGGTTGTTAGCAAATATCAAGTTCAAAATAAAAGAATGATAGTTTACTAGAAAAATCTATTCCCCACTATTCTATATAAAATAGCCTTAATATAAAACTGATAGCTATACTCAACAAAGAATGCCTGTCTGCTTTTATGTACCTCTTGTCTAGCCAAATCCAACATGTATGCATTCTGCAAAGCTTTATAATCGTAACAATAGTCTATTGTCACTAAATTCCTCTATATTGCTATACCGGCCTTCTTTTACCATGCCACATAATAGAAGATGCAAAATCACTAAATCTTTTCACCATAACTGCACATAAAAGTCATGAAAAACTTCACCGTGTATCTTCGGCGCAAAGATTCTCACGCTCCAACAAAGATTTCAATTCCTTCGCGGTCTCATATGCAGGATTTACAGAGAAACTTCCTCTCCCATAATCCTTCCAGGTCTTGCAGAAAGGATAATGGGTACATCCCAATACCAGACTGTCAGCATGTCGTTTCTTTAATTCACTAACATACCTTGAAATAATCTCATCTGTAACTCTGTCATTTATAAGGCCCTCTTCTGCACCAAAAAGGAACCAAAAAGCAGACAGGCACTTTTGCCATTACTTCAATTCATTATTTATCTGATGAATGAGTCTCATATACCACTTGATATGGTTTCCGCTGGTACCCAACTCAATCCTTCACTGTAGTTTTGGCGGCGTTGTGGCACCTCTGAATAACTCCCATAATCGGTATATCATCTCTGTCTTTAATATGTCAAGCGCAGCATGGCGGTATTGCACGCAAATCACAATAGCTTTTACATGTTTTTGTCTGTAAAAATTTTTACAATCTGTCGGAGTATTTAATAATAGTCTCTTGACTTGAGCCGTATGGAACTCTTTTGCCGTATCTCCAAAATAAACAGTACTTTCATTTGGCATCTGCCGAACACTATTTCCCTTGCACCGTAAGCCTCCGACACTGAGATCATATACCTAGGTAAATTCAAAGATACTGTCTCTCGGCTCGTAGGTCTAATCAGGTCGTGCTCGATACCTGCAGCCTCAGTAACGTGGACGCATCGCGTACGGTAATTTATCTCGTTCAAAACACAATTTCTCCGTCTTCCTTGCAAAAGAAGTCCACTCTTGAAAGTCCGAATCCGTCCAAAAGCTGTAAAAATCTTTTTGCGCACTCCGGAAGTTTTTCTTCTCGTCAGGAAGATTTGAGGTCAAGCAGTGTGAGTGAATCCAGCTTATATTTTGCATCATAATCATAGAATGTTGCCGCCGATTTTATCTCTACCGCTCCTGCTTGCCCATTACATCTCCCGGTTGCCCGCACTCCGCATTCCACCTCATGTCCCACTATAGTTTCTTCCACAGAACTTTTTCTCTCATGATTTAGAAACTTTCTTTCTTTTTCCAGTTCCTCTCTGTTTGAGGCTTTGATACACTTCTTGAGAACGGCGTTTTGAAGGCTTTACAAATGCCGGATAGTCAAATCTGTACAATCTCTATTACTCCTTCGAGATCTCCCTCGCTTTACATGGTCAAGTACCCGGCTCATATGCGGCCTGTCTTATACTGAGCTTGTCAGCAGCAAGTTTTGTATAGAGCTTGTCCATACCTGCAGCACTGGCTAAAACTCCACACACACATAGGAATCTTGCAAGTTCCAAGCCCTTGAACAGTGCATCTGCCATAGAGGGTCCATAGAGTGGGGAATACCACATCCACATAGTTTCTTTATATTCCCCATCTGTCTCTACTATTTGCACTGTTGCATCAGCGCAAAATAAATGCGCAATTCTGAATTAATCCAACTTCCGTCTTCATTGAAGATATATTCCAACCTTTGAGCCATTTACCTTCCTTCGGTGATACGATTAAAATGAGGCTCATATCAATCAGTATTCACCTGCTTTTGATATATTGGTTGCAGATATTACAGATATCTCATGTTCAGAAGGGACTTACTCCTGAATAATATCACTAATTTCCTCATTATTTTGTAGGTGTCTCCTTGATCCTTCTTGAAACATTCACCTCCTGATTATTTATATCGCTGATGATTCTCTCAGACCTCCGACTTGTCTGCACCTTTAGCGCCTTTTAATATCATCTCATGCTCTCATAAGCTGATTTCTTGTCGCTGTAGCCTTTACATATTCAAGTCTGTAACGTATACATCTGCTCACATGAGTTATTTCATCATCTGTACCAGCTATCTGTCACTGTGCTTGTAAATCTATATCATGAATTTCTCATCTGCACGTACGTATCAATAATATCTTTATTTTCTATTGAATCAACAAATTCCTCTCAGCTGTCTCAAGCTCATTTAACTCATCATCCAGTAATCTTTTGTACAGAAAAGTTCCCATTGCAAGCTCCTCCAGGCCTCTTCTCACTTCCAGAGTATCTCTAGATTCTTTATCCTAATCCTGCACCCTCTCTTTCTGGAATCATAAACTGCGAGGCCTTCAAGTTCAAGCATTCTTATAACTTCTCTTATGGTGTTCTTGACACTCCAAGCTTCTTTTGAGAGCTATCTCCATAAGTCTCTCCTTGGCTGAGCTCTCCTCTTAGAATTGCCTGTCTTAAAGTTTTCAAAACCCGCATCTCTCAGTGGCATATATTTCATCTCCGTCTGTTGTAGAAAAGCTGTCATTGTATATCCATATGCTTTTCATGGTGTATTTGTAATCTGTATATGAAAATTTATTCTCGTGTCTTTTCCAATGTTTCTTTGGTCTTTATCATATCCTCATCCATTTCATAGATACCGATATCTGGTTCACTTCCGCTCATAAGAGCTCCAAGACAATTGTTAATAAGCATCTTTTGGCGATATCCATATCAAAAGGCAAGTCTTATAGAGAGCACCTCCAAAATATTGTTGAGTCTCGGCAATTTTTCTATCTTTGTCTTATCAACTTCATCATCTCTATAACCGAAAACCATTTCACCTACATCTTTATGTCTAAGTCCTGCCTTAATAAGGCCGTCTATCAAGGCTCTCATATACCTTTTTGTAGAAAACGCTTTCTGGTTTTTACTATTAAAAGTTTCATTTTCGATGAGGCTTAATCGCCTAAGCTTTTCTCGATTCCGCTTGCCAGTACCATTCACTCCCATTATACAAAAAGGTATAGTCCGCACCGAGGCTTTCGCTCCAAGCTCAAGTCTCTCATCACTTACACCGAGTTTAAAAAGCTCATTTTTAAATGTAGCCGCATCTGCCTTCCCTACCATGCCTGCTTCCATGATATTCTTTTCAGCAAACACCACTCACTCCGAATGTCTTGGTTCCATCTTTTGCACGCTATGGCCTTGATATAAAGATTGGTCTCATCCATTACATCCGTATTGTATAATTTATAATATCTTTTTCTTTCAAGTTTACTTTAATTTCGCACCATCAAATATATCAACATTTTGTCATAACCATTTCACTCATAGTAACGTTTCTTTTCTTCTCAGTACATCCAAGCATAAAGTCTACTTGCGATGCATTCACTCTCACATTCAATGTAAACCTCTCTGTATTTTACTGTCTCTCAGAAAATATTGTTTCCTAAAGGTGATCATTAAAATTTTGTATAAAACAACAGTTAGAGGTTTTTCTAACTCACATATACAGGCAATTAAACATCACTCTAATAAAATTTCACATTTATTCTCACACGTTTTCTTTTAGCAAAACTCAATCGATTGCTATATTTGATTTGTCTCATTTATGTGCATGCATCAATTATTTTGGCTCACGACTCCTCTTAAGTAATCCAGTCGATACTGCACACTTTAAATGTATATCCGCACGCTGGTACTCTCTTCAGATCATATATAGCCTAACATTTTCCGTCTTTATTATAAAATCCTTCAGACCCATGAACTCATTATCGTTTTCAAATACATATAATCCATAGCCAGAAATCGTAGAAAGTGAAAATATATTCTGTAAGTCATTTTGTTTTTTAAAAGAATTCTACAATTTTAGATAAAATTTCGAAAGTCGTCGTCTCATCTCACGAATATTTATACCTTTGCCTATATTAAAAGGCATATCCAAGTTCTGCAGGCAACCTTCTTTATATATTCCTCATCAATGTGTGAGACTTTCACCCGCATTTTTGAAACCGTATGTCTATATCTTTACCGAGTATAGCAATTGTGGCCTTGTGAGGTTAAATGCCTCCCTAGAGCCACATTTTCATCAGATATAATATATCACAATGCTGTTTCGCTGAAACATTAACACTTTTTCAGGAGCTTGCGTCTACGCCGAATGCTATCCACCGTCGCGAGCTGCAATCTTCTGCTCTGCTCTTCAGTCTCATCTGTATCTGCAGCTGCAATTCTCGTCAAACTATCTCCCTCGATTACCATTTCCGAGTAGCGCGCCTCGTCTAAATGAGGTGCATCCTGATGCGTCATAAAGAACTGGAACCTGCCGATTTGGGCTCACTTTGGCGCTCTTTACCATTGAAATAACTCCTCTCTACTGTGCAAATCATTCTGAATCCGTTCTGATTAAACTCTCCCTTGATTTGATAGTCAGGGTACGCCCTATTTCCGTTTCCTGCTGGGCCATCCGCCCTGTATCATAAATCCTGATTACTCATGGAATGTAAGTCCGTCATAGAACTTCTCATGATCAGGCTGATAAAGTTTCCTTACAGTGTTTGGAGCTACCTCAGGATGAGAAGTTCAATTTTGATTCTGAGCCGTCTGTCATTGTTAATGCTTACTATTGGGTTTTTCATGTTTTCTCCTTTATAATCCCAATAAAGTCACCCAGATGTATACATCCTTGTGACTTTATTTATAGGACCTCTACGGTCATTTCATTTATCTGTATTTTCACTATGCATTTCCACTTATTTTGCATAAAAAGTATGGTAATTTATTAATTATTTTACTATCTCGACCTGCATTGTATTTATATTTTGGGTCCTGCTCTCTTTATCAGGTATAATTGATGCCTGCCGTAATTACTACGATAGGTCATTTTCCTTAATGTATTTTCCTCGATTTTAATATCTCAACGAGATGATATAAGCTCATCCTGTAGTATCCGCTCTCCTTTGCCCATACAGGAACTACGCCATCGTAGAAAAGCTGCATCTGACGAACTGTTGCGATACTTGGACTCATTCCGCAGGTAGCCTTGATCTCCACACTTTACGACTCTTGTGGTAAATCCTGTGATTGAAGGTGCTATTATTGCCTTTTCATCCAATTGGTCTGCTGTATATGCTGCGCATAGCAACCCTGATTTGAAATATTCTTCCAATCGTCTTGCTTTTTCTGCCTCTGTAAAGTGCATGGTCAAGATGTACTCGTCACTCTTTGCTATCTTTACCATCATCTTGGAGTGCTTCAAGAGACTTCTACCATTACGACTCACCTGAAAGCATTATGCATCTGTACCGTCATATATGCATTGTGCAACGTCTGAAACTTCAGCTCTTTGTCGGTCTTGGATTTCTTATCATTGAATCAAGCATCTGAGTGGCTATGATTACAGGCTTCTCCTGCCAGAACATTTTTCAATAATCTTTTTCTGTATAAAAGGCAATTTTGCGGGCATCGATCTCAACACCCATATCACCTCGCAAACCATGATACCGCGTCACTATGCTGATGATCATCATCTGTCGTGATTACCTTCCTGGTTTTCAAAGTCTTTTAAAGTAATCTTGCCAGACCGCCTCCTTTGATATTTCTAATCTGACGAGACCGCGATCTCCGTTTCTTACAAAGAGACGCAATAAAAGTCAAAACCGTTGACATTTATCTCGGAACTACTCACATCTTCTGATATCCTACAGCTGTGATGTGACAGCTGCACCGATCGAAAACCCGGCACATGACTACACCTTTTCTCTCAAGCTCACCGCCGTTTAGAATAGTATGTATATTCGGCTCCTTTCCAGCCGGATCTATCACTCGAGCCTCGATACATGGGCCAAACATGTCTATAAGTATACCCAGTCTCCGCCTTTTACATTTCAATCTTAAGACCGCTGTGATTGAGTGAGCTTTTCTTTATCATTTCCTGCACACATTCGTTTTATTATGGTAAGTGTATGTTCGCTTGCTGCCACTAAAGTTGCCCATCGACCGCCTTCCGGTGACCTGCTCTGACTTTCTGGGACCCGCTGTATCAAGTAGAGCAGCCACATGCTTTCCTGTCACCTTCTCTGACTTCTCTGCAAGTGTCTCTTCAGTCTTCCAAGATGCTCACTCATGATATCACCATCATTCGGACCTGTAACATCCATTCCTCCGATCGCCATATCTTTTCAGCCGGTTTTATCGTTTGTGTTTGGATACATGGTACAGATGAAAATCTTGTTCTCTTCATTTCCTTTTCCTCTTTATTTTCATAAGCGTAAACAGACTGCCACTCATTTTCGATGTCATCAAAGACATATATTAAAAGATAAACGGCAGCCAATGCTACTAGAAATACGGATGTACGGCTCTGACTCCACATGGTGGCATATGTATTATACAAAATGGTCTGAGCATTACTCAAATTCGCACATTTAGAACACAGTCTAGTTCCAGTGGCATCGTCATCTCGGTTCTTCCACAAAGCGCACATTTAATAGTATCGAGCTCACCCGTCGCCGGTCGTATCATGGCCGCCTTTTTAAATTTCAGCCCTTCCGGCTATATTCTTCGGTGACCTATTCTATACCAGTTTCATTGCATGTAGCGAATCATTTATCGTCACGTTATGCCCTATTGATGGCTCTTTGTACGACGCCACCCATTATAAAACTATACGCTTCATTGCGTAAATATAGTAATATGCCAAATCATTTTGCACTTATCGGTAATGGCTAGCATTACATACATAAACTCATCATCAGGATAAGTTACTGCAAAAGCCAAAATATTGACACACATGTCAGGCTGACGGGTGTTAGAGGATGTCAACTTTACAAAATCTCCGTATATCGCATACAGCACAAATGTTCGACAATAAGGGAAGAAATATCCATAAACATGTAGAGATTGGATCTGAAACTTCCAAACCCTTTCAAGATTGCTTAGGATTATAATACAAATACAGCATTTGCAAAATACTTTAGGTCTGATTCGTACAATTATATAAATAAGTCTTCTCACAGCCGAAAAGTATTTTAGGTATATCAAC
>BNJV01001888.1_pt1 | contig 80910 bp, 127 predicted proteins | sample 8540591 | NCBI WGS metagenome assembly BNJV01 (sample SAMD00202457, study PRJDB9452) | human saliva metagenome | host: Homo sapiens | reverse complement strand
AATTCGGATTTCCTTTCTATGATATACGGCAGAATTAGTACAAATATGAATTATGTACCGAGCTATATTATACTAAAAAATCGATAAAATGTAAACCTCCGAACCTAATTCAAAGGCAAGAAAAAGATTTTTCTATACTTCACTGTATTTTCATTGCAAGAAATTATACTGCTATCAATCTATATTTTATACAATTAGATTTTGCTATATTTTCGAAATATATTTATAACATTTTGGAGATACTGATTATGAATAAAACAACCATAAAAAAAGAAACATAGAACACATAAAAAAATAACATACAATACAGAAAATTACGTCGTTGGGTCCTACCTGCCGTATTAGGTGCCGCCTTTATCTACATTGGCTATCATTCCAACCTTTGCAGCAGAAACACAAGCAAATACTAACGTAGCTGTTGTAACCACTACAGCACAAGCTCCAACTATACCATCTGCTCAAGGTAGCACACCACCAAATGGTGCGCCACATGGCAAACCACCTGCAGGTCAACCGCCAGTAGGTTCTCCTAATGGAGCACCTCCAAGTGGAAGTCAAAACGAGGCACCTCCAACAGATATGCAAAACGGAGTCCCTACTGGCATGGCACCACAAAGCCGAAGTAGATCCTAGTACTTTCACAGGTACGTCTATAATAACAGAAAACAAATCTATCGCTCATGAGTTAATTACTAATACAACATCTGACCAGAATACTTTAATAAGCAAAAATAAAGCAGTCGTAAATATCGAAAACAGCGTTTTCGATAAAACTGGTAATACTACAAGCGATGACAACAGTAATTTCCGAGGTCAAAATGCGGTAATTCTTGGTATTGATGGCAGCCAAATCAACATTAAGGGTAGCAATATTACATCTAACTCCAATGGTTCCAATGCAGTCTTTGCTACCGGGGAAGGCTCTGTTATCAACGTAGAAAACACTAATATTCACACAAAAAGCGATTCCTCTCGTGGTCTAGATGCTACGTACAAAGGCACAGTAAATGGTAAAAATCTAACAATTACTACTGAAGGTGCTCATTCTGCTACCCTTGCTACAGACCGTGGCGAAGGTACGATTACTGCAGAAGCCGCTAAACTAACAACCTCTGGCGCAGGTAGCCCTGTTATCTATTCAACGGGTAATATTACAGCTAACAATGTGAACGGCGTAGCTAATAACAGTGAAATTGGCGTTGTAGAAGGCAAAAACTCTATTACCCTTACAAACTCAAACGTAACTGGCTACAAAGATAATGGCTTCATGCTATACCAAAGTTTCTCAGGAGATGCTGAAAGCGGTATTGCACGCCTTAAAAGCAGAAAAATAACACGTTCACAACTCACGCTACAGGTGCGTTCATCTATGTAAACAACACTACGGCTGAAGTAGATTTGTCTAACAATGCTATTTCCATGCCTAATACCACTACCCTCGTGAAAGCAGCGGCCGACTCTCGTTGGGGTAATGCTGGCGAAAACGGCGGTCACCTCACACTTCGTGCATCTAACCAAGCACTAAGTGGTAACATCGTAGCTGACTCCATCAGTACTGTTGCACTAGATATGACAAACGGTTCTAGCCTCGTGGGCGCTATCAATACCGACAACACAGCTAAAGAAATCTCAGTAAAACTCAGCAAAGACTCTAGCTGGACACTTACAGGGAGACAGCTATGTAAAAAAACCTTAACTAATGAAGACACAACTGGTGAGAAACATCCACTTGAATGGATACAAACTCGTTGTAGCTGATAAATAATGATAAATTAATTAAAGCAAACAGAAATTTATTTAATTCATCTAAATAAATAAAAAGAAAGCATGAGTTAATCAAAATCTCATACTTTCTTTTTTTATTAATAGTGACTCTAAACAGCTGGTTCAAGATTCTCTAAAATAGTAATCATTTTATTAGCTTGCTCTTCCTCAGTAGGTAGAGTGATGACTTTACGCATAGTAACAATCTCATCAACTATAGGCTCCATAAACTCATAAGCAAATGCAGCTCTATCGGACTCAGCATACATATCCTTAAGCAGGCTACTATCAATTATATCGTGTAAGGAATCTGCTAACTCTTTACATTCCTCTTCATTTAATAAATAATCATACGCTAAATCTTTAAATACATTTTCAATTATTACAATCATTTCTTTAGCATCATCTTCTATGATAATGTCTGTTATACTAGAACTAACTTTATTAGCCGCACTACCACCTACAAAAGACCCAAGCAAACCACCAACTAAGCCACCTATGGCAGTTCCAACTCCAGGCACCACAGAGCCTATAGCTGCACCTGCTGCTGCACCACCACTCCATCCGGCAACACCACCGGCTACAGATGCACTAGTATTCACAAGATTTTTAACCAATTGAGCCCCAGAGATACGACCACGGAAAAATATTTACAACATCTACGCTAGAAAGAACAACGACTGAAGCAACACCAGTAACAATATTATTACCTAACATCTTTTGTGCACTTTTCATTGCTGCAGCTCCATAAATATTACTTCCACTTCTAAATGCATTCACTAAATGTGCCGATGCTTTTGGCCCAATAAAATCAATAATGCTCTGTGACATTCCATAAGCTAAGGAATATCCTCCCGCCTTTACAATTTGGCCAGCTAATACCGCAGTAACAAAAACTTTTTGCACCCACATCTAAGCCCACTAAGTAAGGCTTGTTCTAAAAGCTTCATCAACATCTTTTCCATCCCAAACAGATACCGCAAAAGTTATCGCAGATGTTATACAAAGTGTTTTTGCTGCTATAATACTACCATTAACCGCATCATATTTTAATGAATCTACTGTACCGGCTTTCGCTATATTTTTAGCCTGTTCATATGTATAATGCCCCTTTCGAACTATATTTGCCGCCTCTTTGGGATCTGTTACACCCGGTACTTGTCCATTTTTAATTCGATCTTGCATAGCTTGTACAGCACTATCATACTGATCGGAAGGAACCTCAATTTGCATCGGTTTCCTTCTGCATCAAAGTATCTAAAGGTTTTATTTTCAAAAGCACTCGGCTATACTCTTTGATGCACTACTACAATACTTAGTTTGTATATATTGATTATCAACTAATCTATCTGCACCATTTTTTTATATTATCATCACCTACAATTTTTGCATCTTTACCAGAAATTATATCGTACTGATGATTAGCTCTCTCAGCAGCAAAAACCATGTCCACGAGATGCATTAAACTTTACTTCCCCATATAGTGTAGATGCATTGCTTACATTCCAAAAATCACGCCTGGTATTTTATCATTTTCAATATTATTAGAAGTATGTTTTTGATAAATTTTCTTTTTATATGTTATTTTTTTAGCCATTTTTTATTTTTTTCTCACTCCACATAACAAATAACTGACAGTTACTACTATCCATTTTTTTCTGTATGCTGCAATAAGAATTGTACAAGGAATGATAACTCTATATGCTGGTCCAGCTATATCATAAACTGACCATAATGCAGTTAAAATAATTCCTACCGGACCAACTAAAACCGACAAGCCGCTAGTAATACCCGCATTTACAGCTAAACTCAATCCCCGTCCTAAAAATTGCTTTAGCAATAGCATTCACAATAATTAATGTGATTTTTATATGATGCAAATCCACCGGCTCTAAATACTTGAATTAACATAGATGATGTTATACCACCAATTGAATTAAAATCAATATTATCAATATCATCCTTCAAATCCGATAATAGTGCAATTCGTTCAGATTGAGATAATTTTTTTCCCACATATCCTTTATTATAGATTCTAATAGTAATTCTTCCATAACCTCTACCGAATCAGAAGAATGAAATCAACCTTACATTGTTTCAATACTTTTTCTAGGATTTATCTATAAGTATTTGGACCAGAAAAAAATACTAGTAATGGTATTACTACCAAAAATCTCGATATTCTTTTTCAATTCTATGCCAATATTTAGAATAGTTTTTCCATATTCCTTATAATCTTCTGATGCAGATAATGTCTCTGTAATTCCACCCTTTTCAATTAGCGTATCAACAAATACTTGTAATTGTTCCTCAGGCATTTTGGGCCATAAATTCAAGATTTCGATCCATAAGAGCTCCTTTTTACTTTAACAATCGGTTCTCTCTTAACAATTCATGAATAATTCATGAATTCATCATAAGTAAATTATAATTTACATTAACATCTTAGTCAATGTCCACCTATTTAAATAAGTCAATTCTTACACATGCTCAAGAATCAGATTCATTCTTATAAACTCTGTATCGTACATAAAAATCCCCTATGTATGCCAATTAACAACTCAGTAAAAGAGCTGTAAAAAGCCATATATAGGGGGAACCCTTTAATATGAAATTATAGAATAAATTTCCTCGCTGTGGGTTTTCTACTTTTATTCAGCTAACCCTTGTTCTCTACCGATAATATCAGCAATTTCTTGGCACAAGGATTGTAATTCTTCTAAGTTAGGACCTTCTGCCATAACACGGATGAGAGGTTCTGTACCAGAGGCACGTACCAACACTCGACCTTCTGCACCAAGCTCACCTTCAGCTGTTACGATAGCAGCTTTGATGATATCGTTTTCTTCCCAACCAGTCTTTTGTAGCAACCCGAACGTTTATAAGAACTTGTGGGTATTTTGTCATAATGCCAGCCAATTCAGAAAGTGGTTGGTCTTTTTCTTTTACAAGAGCTGCCACTTGAACAGCTGTCAACATGCCGTCACCAGTAGTATTGTGATCAAGGAAAATTACGTGACCAGATTGTTCACCACCAACGGAAAGATCATGTTCACGCATGTATTCCAGTACATAACGGTCACCAACAGCAGTAGCAAAAGTTTTCATACCTAAATCCTTCAGCTGCTTTATGGAAACCAATATTGCTCATAACGGTACCAACTACAGTGTCATCTTTAAGTTTGCCCTCTTCTTTCAATTTAAGAGCACATAACAGCATGATTTGATCACCATCGAGGACTTGACCTTTTTCGTCTACTAACAAGCAACGGTCTGCATCACCATCATTGGCAATGCCTAAATCAGCATGGTGTTGTTGAACAGCTACTTGCAAGCCTTCGATATGGGTAGAACCGCAATGATGATTGATGTTCAAACCATCTGGATTGACATTGATATTGATAACCTTTGCACCAAGACCAGACAAAATTTCAGGACCTACGCTAGAAGCGGCACCATTCGCGCCATCATAGACAATCGTTAAACCTTCAAGGGATGTATCGATTGTATGACGAACAAAGTGAGCATAGTGATGTGCAAGATTTGCATTATACTCTACACGACCAATGCCAGCACCTGTAGGACGAGGTAATTCGTTATCTGCACTTTGACGTACATATACTTCTAATTGATCTTCTACTTCATCTGGTAATTTAAAACCACTACCATCAAAGAATTTAATACCATTATCTGGGAATGGGTTATGAGATGCAGAAATAACAGCGCCCGCATCAAAACCTTGTTGCTTTACTAGATATGCTACTGCAGGTGTCGGTACAACGCCAGCCATTACTACATTGCCCCCTACAGAACAAATACCAGAAGCCAAGGCACATTCTAACATGGATCCAGAAATACGTGTATCTCTACCAATTAGAAATGTAGGATGTTCTTTTTCTTTACCAAAATGTGTTGCTGCTGCACGTCCTAAATGGTATGCCAATTCAGGTGTTAAGAATTCATTAACTACGCCACGTACACCATCAGTACCAAATAATCGAGCCATATTTTCCTCCGTCTATAAACGAATGTGTTTACTCTTTCTATATTGTGTGTATTATATCACACGAATCTGTATTATTTATAAAATCACAGTGAACCTTTCACAAGAGCATGTTATGCACTGATTTGTGAAAGTACTAGTTACTAGGTTTTGCATATGTGCTCATACATGCAATCGCCGTTTCCGCACCATCTAAGGCAGCACTCATGATACCACCTGCATAACCAGCACCTTCCCCCATTGGGTAAAAGCCACCAATAGTATTAGATACGCGATTATCATCACGCTCCATACGAAGAGGTGAAGATGTACGCGTTTCAACACCAGTCATACATATTTCAGGAGCATCAAAACCATGAATGCGTCGCCCCCAATACGGTAGTGCACGCTCTAATACCGATGATACATAATCAGGTAAGCATTGATGCAAATCACATTCTACAATATGAGGTTCATAACTATGCCTACCAGCATCAATAGAAGGTGCGTGCTCTTGCCCTAAAAAGGAGCCTACTGTTTGCGCCGGTGCGTTAAAATTAGAGCCACCTAACTCATACGCTTTCCGTTCCCATTCACGTTGAAATTCTACACCATCTAATGGATGTGAACCGAAATCATCAGGACCTACATTAACAACGATAGCACTATTAGCAACACCGCTATCACGAGCATACAAGCTCATGCCATTAGTTACAACGCCACCCGATTCAGATGCAGATGCTACTACCTGTCCACCTGGACACATGCAGAAGCTATATGCAGTACGACCAGATTCCTTATCATGATATACCAAGGAATATTCTGCGGCGCCCAAACCTAAACTCTTTGGATCCACACCATACTGGGAATAGTCGATGACATCTTGAGGATGTTCAATACGAACACCAATGGCAAATGGTTTTGCCACCATATCAACGCCTCGTTTATATAGCATTTCATAGGTATCTCGTGCACTATGACCTACGCCAGACAAAAATCAGGGTCGTATCAATGCGCTCGGCTTGATTTACTTCAACGCCTACAACCTGACCGTTTTCAATAAATACATCTGTCACCTTAGCACCAAAGCGAACTTCACCGCCCCATTCGATAATGCGTTCACGCATGGCTTTCACCATATTACGCAATTTATCTGTTCCCACATGAGGTTTATGTTTGTATAAGATTTCTTCTGGTGCACCGAACTCCACAAAATACTTGGAGATTTCATATAATCGTGGATGCGTTACACGAGTGGTCAGCTTACCATCGGAAAAAGTACCCGCTCCCCCTTCACCAAATTGAACATTTGATTCAGGTTTAAAAGAACCTGTTTTTCCAGAATGTTTCTACATCCTTTGCACGCGTATCTACATCTTGACCGCGTTCTAACACGATAGGACGATAACCTTCTCGTGCCATGTAAAAGGCTGCCATCATGCCTGCCGGGCCAAAGCCCATAACAACAGGTCTATACACTAAAGGCCTTTCACCGATTATAACAGGCTCGGGATCCTCCGGAGTAAACAAGGTTACATCCTTTTTGTTTGCCTAATTTTTTTAAGGATTTGTTCTTCATTATTTGCCTCTACAAAGAGGGTATATACAAATACGATATTCGGTTTCTTACGCGCATCTACAGCACGTCTCACCACATGAATTTTCTGTATATGCCCTTTCATTTGAGGGTATTTCTTCTCTACAATTTCTTCAATCGTAGCCTTCACAGTAACGGCTACACGAAGATTTATTATTCTAATCATATCTATGCTTTTCTTTGTATATCTACAGTTACACGCACCGTAGTCACCTTACTGGTAATTCCATCTGGGATTATGAGATTATAGGTAGCCTCAACAGGCGCTGTGGCACCACTAATATCAATAACCTCTGTCTTAAGCTCAGAAATCATATCGACCATTTCTTCACGACCTGTAATGGTTACTTGTACAGGTTTAATCGTAATACCTTTAACCTCATAACCCTCTGCTACTTGACCAACAGTAATCGCCGAAACTGGTACGGCTTTATCTTTTCTAAGTAAATTTAATTCGTACTGTGCTTGACCTTGTACAGGATTAATATTCACATTGAGTACGTTTCCTGCATTGTCCCAAGCTTTCTAAATCAGCAACGGAACTAAAGTTTTTGGTTTGTCCCGAAACATTGACCTTCATTACTACACGAGTTGCCGCCATCACTTGTTGCTTACGACCAGATACAGTAACCTCCTTCGGAATTACTGTAACAGACTTTAATGCTACATTATCTGAAATTTGTCCTAATGGTATGATTTCTACAGGTAATTTCTTTTCTGCATATTCATCGACCGTAAGAGTTATAGTATCCGGTTTTAACCTCCATTAAACTCATCCCAGATGGTGAATTAAAATGAATGGTTACATTATTTTGCCCTGGCGACACACCAGATGCATCAATATAAGCTTTTAAGATTTTCAGACTTCAAATTAATAATCGTATCGCGCGGTCCACTCAGAACAACACGTACACTTTGAGGTGCATCCTCTACAATATAATTCGCTGCTAAATTTTGTACCTGCACAGGGTACCACATAAAAAACCTCCATCACAGGATTTTTGATACGCATAATAAAAAAACCACATGACGATGGCCACTAATAATGAAAGTATTTTCGCAGGCCAGTTGCGTTTTAAATGAATCATCATTTCTTGCCACCCCATTTCCACATGCTCGTAATATTTTGACGAGGTCGTTCCATAAATGTGCGAAGAGCCTCTTTAATTTGGTCTTCTGGCAAGTGACGATAAATGTGACCACCATACGTGTAAGAAATAACACCGGTTTCTTCGCTGACAACAACAACTACTGCATCAGTTTGTTCAGATAAGCCAATCGCTGCACGGTGACGAGTACCTAGTTCAGTACTCAATGTACGGTCTTCCGTAAGTGGCAATAAACAGCCAGCAGCTTGAATCCGACCATTACGAATAATCATAGCTCCATCGTGGGTGGTGTACTTGGAACGAATATATTTTTTTAATTAATTCACGACTCAATACAGCATCAACGATAATCCCTGTATCGATAAAATCATTCAAGCCCACCTCACGTTCAAATACGATGAGGGCACCTGTATGTTCACGGGACATAACACGAGCGGCAGCCATTACTTCATCAATAGCCATATCCATCTCTTCTTCGTTAACATTTTGAGCTTTACTAAAAATTCTACCTCGACCAAGTTGTTCCAATGCACGGCGCAATTCCGGTTGGAATACGACCGGCAAAAGCAAAAAGAATAACCGTCATCCCTTGTTGTAAAATCAATTGATAACATATAAATTGAGTACATGGCTAAGCACATTCAAAAATAGCCAAAAACAATAAACCTTTTTAACAAAAGCTACAGCACGTGTATCTTTTAAAAGTTTATACATATAGTAAATACCGATAGCAACCGTTAAAATGTCGATAACATCTAGGATTCTAAAGGTATGTATGAGAGCTTCAAACTGCATATTCGTTACTCCTTACACAAAATAATAAGGTACAACTAATACTTTTAGCTGTACCTTTATATTTTAACGTATTTTATGGTCACTGTAAATTTAAAAACGACAGATATACCTCTATCATAGGATTCACCATTTAGTGCTTACTATACATAGTTTATCCATTTTACACATTTTGTGTTCTAATCCACACATCCATACAACCACCACAGACCATACCTTCTTTTACGGCCACGTCATCATCTAACTTTACTTCTATACGTCGATAATTTTCTCTTTTTTCTATGGAGTCGATAGCACTCAAACGAATCTCATTTTTCTGCGACCACCACCAATAGTGCCAAATATGGATCCATCAGGGAAATACCACCATCGAAGTCCCCGCTTTTCGTGGCGTAGATCCTGCAGTATGAAGAATTGTGGCCACCGCTAATGTTTCATTTGTTCGTTGACTTAAATACTCTACAAACTCACGATTCATGTTCTACCACTCTCTTTCTACGCAAAAATTGTCCTTTTTTACCTCGCGTAACAGCCAAATATTCACTAACAATAGACAATGCAATTTCTTCTGGTGTTTGAGCACCTAAATCTAATCCAATAGGCGCATAAATCATATCGATTTCCTCTTGCGTCCATCCATGAGCTTTCAAATTCTCCAGTGCATAATGAACGCGTTTTTGACTGCCCATAACCCCCATATAGGTTGGCAATTGTTCTCGTAATTGTTTTAGACAGGCATTGTCAAACTCATGTGCTCTTGTAACTACGATAAATCCATTATATTCATCAAGAGATAAAAACTCTCCAAAAATTATCTAAAGGTAAACATTTGCGCGTCACTCGATCGTCAAAGAATTCGGGCACTACATATTCCGGTCTATCATCTACAACGGTAACTCGACAACCGATGAACAATAACAAATCAGTGATTGCACGGCTTACATGTCCAGCCCCTAAAAACGAGTACAGACGGATCCTTTTCGACGGGCTCTACAAAACACTCTGTAGTGCCAAATACACATAATGCATTGGGTTTTATGGCATTTGGTGTAAAACCTTCTATAGCATCACCATATAATACGTGGCCCGCTTCGTTATAAATTGCTCTATCCCCTTGACGCGGTCCCGATACAATGGTTACCAAGAATGTTGGTTCCGTTACTTGTAATCGGTTTTTCATAATATCATAAATGCATTCCATCTTGATTCCTTTCATAGTCCCAAGCGGTAACAGCCTCTAAAACACCACCACCTACTGCTAGGGATTTGTCAGAAATACTATAACAATGAGACTCCTCGCAGCGTGCGTCTATATCTGCCAATTTAAAATGATCTGATACGATAAGACCACTATGCAAAATGCCCCGTAACACGCCTGTAATCTTGGCTCTTATCGGTGTATCATCAACGAAGCCAATCACTTCGTTAGCCTGCACCTCATCCCCAATATGACGCTTGGCAGTAAACAAACCTGACTTTGGTGAATGTACAACGCGCTCATGAGTATATCCACCTACATTACCAGGAACGCCGGTATTAGACTCTGCTTCACCATCGTAAATACAGCGGCCTAAATTATGTCCTCGCATAGTTTCGATTACTACATTCACATCACGTCCTGCACTAAATCCAGGACCTACACCAATAACAAAAGGCGCATCTAACCTTGTTGTTCCTAAATTTTTTTTGGATAGAATGGCATCTACTACGATATCTGGATGCAATCGGTCAAGTAAGTCCTCATAAGAGGAGGTCACAACAGGAATAACACCTTCGGCTAATGTATCTTGAACTTCACTGATGGACACATGACGTGCTACCAGCCTTTCAAGAACCATTTCACCTATATGAACAGCATTACCATAACTAACCTCTCTACGAATCATAGTTGGTATGGCAATTTCATTAACAACTACAGGATAGCCTGCACGTCTTAATCTATAAATAGCGCCGGATGCGATATCCCCACCTCCGCGCACTAATATTAATGGTTTCATACACCCTCACTTTCACGATTTAACAAATCGTTATAATCCTCTGGCGTATCTACATCATCCCCCCAATCAGAGGCTATATATACATGTTTTATAAAATCTTGTCCCTCGCCACAAATAATGGTTCGACCACCCTGGTCTCCCTCTATAGTCTGTAATGCATCAAACCAATGATTCCCAAACATAACAGGGTTCCCAGCATGTTGTGTAAATCCATATTTTGGCACTTTCAATTATTCGATTATCTGCATCATGTCTCTGCTGAAAGTACTGTATAAGCGTTTCCAATAACCTTAGGGCATAATAAAGGTTGGTCCGATACAGAACAAATGATACCATCAAAATAATTTCTACCGTATGTACTTAATAGATACTGTATCCCTAAAGCGATAGATGCACCCTGACCTAACTCAGGGTTCTCATTATGAACAACACTAAAGCCATAATTCTTTACAATTTCGTCTATATTTCTATTATCATTTGTAACTGCTACAAATGGATAATTCACTAAACTACTACCGTTCGCAGATTGTATCCAGCCTATTTGTAAAGCATGACAAACCGCATCAAGAACAGTTTTTCCTCTCCACGGCAGTAATTGTTTATTAGTCCCCATTCTACGCGATTGCCCAGCCGCTAATAGAACAATCCCAATGCGGGGAAACTCTCGTAAAAGGGCGCCCCCTACGGGAGCGCTTTCACAGGCCTTATATTCCATTTTGCTACCTATCGGCATTGAATAATGCGGCGAATTTCACAACTAGCCTTATATCCATCGGCCAATACAATAGCTGTAATATCACTATCTAATACATGGCTAATAAAATCATCAATAATTCTATGTTGTACCGTATCATATCCTGTACAGAACAACACCTTTTTGCCCTTGCTGTATTGGAACAGGCCTTGCTTATGAAGCACGATTTGAGCGAGCATGCTCGGTGTTACAATAGCGCCTTCTTCACGATTAACGATAGACTTAACGAGTTCCAAGTTGTGTACATGATCCTCATCTAAAGAGGCCCCCAACATTTGAAGATTTACAACACCTATTGTAGTCTTTGTTTGACTAGGGATAACAGGTTCTGTATGTTTTTGGAGCCTTAAGCCATTTTTCTTTAGCACCATCTGCCTCTACAACAATTTGCCAATTGGGATGCAAGGTGCTAAGATTATCGATGCTTTCACAATCTACAGAATCCACCTTAGTTCTTGTAATTCCACTAAACCAGGCGCCACAATAGCCTTGTTGAATACGTTTAGTGCAATATTCATCTACCTCATTAATATCCTTTGTATAAATAGGTTCGTACTGAGCCACTTGTGATTCGTACAATTGTGTCGTAGTGGTCACCACGATAGGTCGCCCTTGCAACCTGCCATACTCTACTAGCTTAGATAAAACTGTTGTTTTACCGCCTGCACCAACCAATGCGACAATGCCGGGTTGAATAAGACGATTCCAATACTGCGTTTGTGATGTCATAGCGTGAGGCCCCCTTTAGGAATGTAAAATGGTTATACTTTATATTTCTCGTCCATCCCCATAAATACCTTCTCTGGTGTCATAGGTAATGTACGAATATCCGCACCAACTGCATTTTTTACAGCATGTTGTATTGCGGGACAAGCTGTATTAATAACAATTTCACCGATGGATTTAACACCATATGCACCACTTTCCTCATATGATTCAACAAAGGCTGTATGTAATTCACCAATATCTTGACGTGTAGGAATTTTATAGGTCATAAAATTATTAGTTTCTAAACGACCATTACTAGAGTATCTAACGTCTTCATACAAAGCCATACCAATAGCTTGTACTGCGCCGCCTTCAACCTGTACACGCGCTAGTTTAGGATTCACAACGGTACCACAGTCTACACAAGTATACATATGAAGCGGTATGATTTGTCCCGTTTGTTTATCTACCTTAACTTCAGCAATAGACGCCATAAATGGTGGTGGAGAGGTGTGACTCCCCATGTTGCAAACCCCGTTAGTTGTTCAGATGTAGTTCCTACTAATAGCTTAGGTGCTAATTCCTGAACAGACATCTTCTTTATGCCATCTTTAGTCATGCCCACTAAACCATCGAAATCAATTTCTTCAGGGCTTACATCCATGAATTGAGCCAATTTATTAATGATTTTTGCTCGTAATTCTTCGGCCGCCATCTTAGCAGCTGTACCGGTTACATAGGTTGTACTCGATGCATAGGGATCCAGGATCGAAATGGCACAATATCCGTATCGGATTCAACAACAGTCATAGACTCCATAGGACATCCAAGCACTTCACAGGCCATTTTGGGTAAGAACTGTATTGGCCCCCATCCCCATATCGGATGAACCCGTATATAATGTGTAGTTACCGTCATCACCAAGGCGAATTTCTACAGATGCCACATCGATATTAGCAACGCCAGAACCTTGTAAGGCAAGCGCCATACCGAGACCACCGCGATATCGTTCATCAATATCCCAGCTACGAGGTCGTTCGTCCCAGCGCGCCATTTCTTTAACCTTATTTACTGTTTCTTGGAATAAACCAGACTCCATAATTTCATCTGGATCGTATACCAAACTGCGTTCACCAGCAGCAATCAAATTCTTTTGACGAAGTTCTGCCGGATCTATACCCATTTCATCAGCCAAGCGATTGACTGCACATTCTAATGGCCACAATGCCTCTGTAGCACCATACCCACGAAAAGCACCGCCTGGAGTATGATTTGTATAGACCCCTTCCGTACCATAATGAACAGCTTTACCCTTATTGTACAAAGGCACCGATTTATGTTCCCCTGCCGTAGTTGTTGTAAAGCAATGCGTAGCATGTGCCCCAGCAGCTGTGATAGAGTCCATATCGATAACTTGGATAATGCCATCCTTAGTAGCACCTAGACGAATATACCATTCACGAGCATGGCGCGTAGTGGAACAGGTTTGTCTTCGGTTCTATCATAGAGAAGATAGCAAGGCTTTTGTAATTTCCAGGTTACAAAGGCGGTCATCAATTCTGTACAAACCGTTTGCTTAGACCCAAAACCACCGCCAATACGAGGTTTAATAACGCGAATTTTTGAGGCCGGAATACCCAGTGCACGTGCAATATGTCGACGTACATGGAATACGATTTGCGTAGAGCTAACGATAACAATGCGGCCCAAATGATCGATATACCCAAAGCTTTGGAATGGTTCCATCGCAGATTGACGCGTAGCTTGGTCGAAATATGTGCCTTCTACGACATAATCGCATTTAGCAAGTTCCGCTTCAATATCACCAACACGCTTATGGTACGATACACAAATATTGCGTTTATAGTCTTGTCCTACTGGAATATGATTGAGAATATCATCTTCTGGATGAACTACTGTTTCATGGTCCATAGCCGTGCGTAAATCAAGTACCGGTTTTTGCACCTCGTATTCAACCTTAATAGAGGCATCGCCTTCAATGCAGTAAACTTCATCTTTAGCCACAACGAGGGCCACTTCATCACCTACATAGCGAACTACAGAATCGAGAATCAACGCATCATAGGCAGAAGGCTCTGGATAGGTTTGCCCTGCCAAGGTAAAACGCGTATTCGGTACATCTTCATATGTAAAAATAAACTTTCTACACCAGGAATTAATTTAGCTTTCGACGTATCGATGGATTTAATGCGCGCCTGTGCATGAGGGGCTACGCAACACCTTGATAATAAGGGCATCTTTAGGTACAAAATCGCCCGTATAAGAAGGTTTACCGCTTAGAATCCCCTTGGCATCGACTTTGTCATAAGACTTACCAACGTGTTTCATCATAAACCTCCTTGTAGATATTTGCGAACGCCTCGAAGTTGTGACTCATAGCCTGTACAACGGCAGAGATTACCAATTAAATATTCTCTGATTTCATCATCACTAGCATTTGGATTTCTTCGTTTCAATGCAATAGCACTCATCATCATGCCCGTAGTGCAAAAACCACATTGATCAGCCCCTTCAGAGGCAAGGCAATCGGCTAATAAAGTTGCATCTTCCTCAAGACCTTCGAGGGTTGTAATTGTATGCCCTGGTGCACGGAATGTAGGATATGCACAGGATAAGGTAATTTCATCATCCACCCACACAGTACATAAACCACAGTTCGTTGTATCGCAACCACAACGGACACTGTAATAACCTAAATTACGAAGTGTGGTCATCAACATTTCGTCAGCTGGCACATTAACAGTGACATTTTTATTATTGATATTCAAGAGAACTTCCATTATTGTGCCACCTCCTTAACCAAGCGACGAACCATGGCTTTAGCCATCTCCATACGATATTCCTTCGATGCATGAGAATTTTTTTGGAACACCAATTCCTCTGATGCGATTTGGGCCGCTTCATCCAATGCTGCTAATCCTTTTTCTGAAAGCAAAGCACTTGCTTTTACCGCCAGTTGTGGTGCCCCAGGACGAGTCCCAATATAGATTTTTATACCCCGTGTCATCATGACGAATAGAACCAGTTAAATACGGGAAATCTCCGCGAGAAATACGCAATGCTTCAATAGCAACCGGTACCTCATGATTTGGTATACGGATTTCTACTAAAATATCCTTTTCTCGATAATTCATATACTCTTGCATAGACATACGACCACCCTTATAAGTTACGATGTCTGCATGAACCGCAAGCAAAGCAGGGATTATATCTGAAAAAAACCAAATTTACTAGCTACAGATACCCCATAGTCGCCATATTTCTAAACTGTACGCCTAGAATTTCCTTGATGCCTCGCACAACCGCACCACCGCAAAATGTTTGTAATGGTTCAAAGCGTTCCACATCGCCCTGAGTAGCCATAGCACCGATGACAAATTCATTATCTTCTTCACGAACATATCTTAAATTTAATCCTGCCATGTCGATTACAGCGGGCCAAGTGCGACGACCTAAGCGCAACCAGCAACCACCCGCAAGCATAGGCGCTGTTTTTATTTTTTTATGGCTAATTCATAGGCCTCTTCCACCGTCTTCGGTTGTAATACTTTCAAAAAGGCTAACATATTCTATCCTCACAATGGTATACTAAAAACAATAATTATCTTAATACATCAACTATATATGATCCTATTTCAAGACCTATTAATTCATTACTTATATACTTTAATTGTAACAACTATTACATCGTAAATCTATGACAAACAATATAAAAATTACAAGAAGTTTGCAAACAATTACATATACCCGTAGTGGGTACCACCTCTTGGCCACTCCCGAACGAGGCACGTCAAATTCTGTGTGAATCCAATCCATGCCCATTTACGGCTGCAGACTTAGATGAGCGACTAATGGGAACGCCTGATTTTATGCCGCGCAGTGCTATCGTATGTTTATTTCCATACCATGTACCTTACAGCGGTGCAACAAATCTTGCACGCTATACGTGGGCTACCGATTATCATCTCGTGGTGACAGACTATTTACAACGCCTCGTGGACGAACTGTCCTCTACAAATCCTAGTGAATTATTTTTCCATTCATTGCGATACAAGCCCCTTAGCCGACCGATACATGGCATATCTAGCTGGACTGGGGTTTTATGGGAAAAATAAGTGTTTTATCAACCCAATCTGGGGCTCCTACATTGTCATCGGCACCGTACTTACCACCCTTGAATTTGAGCCAAACACGCCTATGACAGAAACCTGTCTAGGCTGTAACCGCTGCATCTTAGCATGTCTTGGAAAATGTTTAGACCACAACGAGTTTAAATATGACACCTGTAAAAGCTATTTAACACAAAAAAAAGGTGACCTCACCGATGATGAGCAATCGATTGTCGAGAAATCACCTTTAATATTTGGTTGCGATATGTGCCAAGAGGTATGTCCACATAATAAAGATCTACCTACAACACCAATTGTTGAGTTCCAATCCATTGAGCCTTATGTAGACATCGAGGAATTGGAATCGATAAGTAATAAAGAGTTCAAAAGCCAAATATGGTCATCGTGCCTTTTTCGTGGAGAGGAAAAAAAGATATTAATACGAAACAATAAATATATTGACTCAAAAACTCTACAGCAAAAATAATCGCTCAACTTATATTATATTTTTGTAATAGTTCAATTGATCTAATGATTGACTGAGCGCTGGCACATATTCTTCGATAAACATATCTACCTCTGGCATATTGAGGGATTCTAATTTAGCTAAAATCGTATCGTGGGCCTCCTTGAATTCATCATTGCCCGCATGTAATTCATTGACACATTTCATATACGCAGATAATGTATCAGCTGCTTTCACAATGGGCCATTCAGGCAACGTTTCAGCATCCACAATATACGGCTTGTATACGGCTTGCAATCGTTTTGGTAAGGTACTTAGCATTTTTTTCTTGTGCTAAGGTTTCTACCTCACCATATAAAGAACGCAGCTTTGGATCGAAAATATTTAATAGGCGTTGGCATATCTCCCGTAAAAATTTCACTGACTTCGTGATACATAGCGATAACAGCCACCTTATTAACATCAAGATTCCCACCAAAATATTCATTTTTTAGAGCCGCCAAATTATGAGCTACCATGGCTACTTCAAGGCTGTGCTCCTGAATATTTTCTGTTTCTGTATTGCGCATCAAACTCCAACGATTGATAAATCGCATCCGTTTTAAAAAGCAAAAAAATGAACTCATACATATCCCCTTACACTGAAGGTCCCACCACCAGGTAGGGACCTTTTATATTATTTGTATAGTCAAATTATAGTTATATTAAATAACACCGCGTAGCTTAAATCCATAATCTAAGAATTGCACCGCCTCTTCCCAACGATTATCATCATTGAGCATAACGATAATCATGGTATGCCCTTTACGCGTTGCCGATGCAATTAAACACTCCCCTGCCGCATTGGTAAAACCTGTTTTCAAACCATTAGCACCAGGGTATTTGTTTCGAATAAAGTGATTTGTTGTGCGAATTGTTTCAGGCTTTTCGATTTTTGATAAGGCACCTTATAGTAATCATTGGCTACCTTATCGCGGAACATTTGGTACTTCATACCATAGGCAGCAATCAATGCCAAATCACGTGCCGTTGAATGATGCCCCATTTGTGTTAATCCATGAGGATTTAAAAACACACTATTTTTAGCACCCGCCTTTGCGGCTACGCGATTCATATCTTTAGAAAAATTAGCTACAGAACCACTTACATTTTCAGCAATTACCACAGCCGCATCATTGCCACTGGCCACCATCATACCTTCTAGAACACCTTCTAAGGTAATTTGGTCCCCCACTTGTATACCTAAATTAGATTCCTCCATGCTCGTCGCATATGGGCTAATCGTAGCCAATTCATCTAATTGCGTTCCCTTCAATTCTAGAGCGGTTAGCAACGTTACCATCTTAGTTGTACTGGCAGGATGCATCCATTTATCGGGATTCTTAGCAAATAAAATTTCCTTTGTATCTGCATCAATGAGTACCACTGCTTCACCAATGGTAGATGGAGGCGTAGGTGCAGCACCATGAGCAACAGTACCTAGAATCATAGCACCTATGAAAGCTAACGCCAATATAAATCGTTGCCACACTAAGTGCCTATGCATTATTAAATCTCTCATATCAATCTCTTTCTACATATTATTAACTTGTAAATTCATGATTTATCAGATTTCTTGATTCGTGGTAGTTACTTTTTTCTTAGTTCCTTTAATTTCACCTGTAGAAGTATCTGCGTTTTGTATATATACAACACGTTGTGGATATGGAATATCTATACCATGCTTATCAAAAGCATCTTTTACATCGGACATAATACTATATCGAACATCAAGAAACTGACTCGTTTTAACTTCTGCAAACGCAGAAATACGCACAGAGTTATCACCAAATTCAGAAATACCAATCTCCATATATTTAGCATTTAGAATACGTTTATCCTTGGCAAAAACGGTCTTTAATATCTTAATTGCTTCATGATGATCATTGTTATAGCCAATATCAAAAACAAACGGAATCATTCGTTCAGTCATATAGGAATAATTCGTTACTGATTGAGATGTAAGAATCGAATTTGGTATGTACACCCGTTTCTGATCCTTTGTAGTGATAATAGTATTCATAAACTGTATGGATGTAACGCTCCCTATAATGTCCCCAACCTCAATATAGTGTCCAGCACGAAATGGTTTGAATATTAAAATCAATAATCCTGATGCTAAGTTCGCTAGATTATTTTGTAATGCTAAGCCAATACCTAAACCAAAAGCACCGAAAGCTGCTACAAAGGATGTTGTAGGAACACCAACTTGATTAAGACAGACTAATAATAAACCTACAAGCAATACATAATTAATAATTTGAGATACAAAGCCCATTGCGGCAGTATCATAGTTGGCCCGTGTCATAACACGAACAGCAACGTTTTTAATCCACCGAATAATATAGCGGCCTACAAAAAATATAATAAGAGCAAGCAAAATATTGCCGGCTTGGCTAAAAAACCATTCTCTTAATTTTAACAATACATTGGCATCTTTAAATAACAGCTCTGATGCGGTTGCTAAGAATTCGTACATGTATACCCCCACAATGCTTAAGGTGACTTACTCAAATCTATGGTAAACATATGATATAATTTCACATGTAAATATTATGTATTATAAACAACTTATATGAAGATAATAAAATATTACCTTTTATTATAGCTTTATATTCTATATCTAACAATGAAAAACTAGGGAGTCCTATATGCCTAACAATCCATATACAGCGCCAGATGAACTGGTAACTGGCGGTCATATTATAAAAGAAACATCTTCTGTGACAGTACTCTTTGACGATATTCACTATTCCTTGAGCAGTGGTCAGCTCAATGGAGGCTTTCACCATACCTTAGGGGTTCGCAACCAACAATTAACCTATCATATCGAAACGGAAAAAGATTTGCCTGGTGGTTCTGTGGCAAATTATTTAGCTCAAGAATTTGAACATATCGATGTGCCCGTTCATTTCAGCACAGCTCTGTTAACATCTGCTACCATTTCCCTTCACGCCTACACCATAGTACAAGAAAGCGATACGATTGTTGAAACCATCATTACTGGTGGATATAATAAAAACGGCTCATCGTGCAGGGTACTGGTTATTGCTACGAGGAAAGAAATGGAGAATTCCATACACCTGGTACGATTAACATCCTCGTGTTTACTAACAAGGCCTTAACAGATAGTGCTATGGTAAAGGCTATCATGACGATTACTGAAAGCTAAAACGGCAGCGCTACAAAATTGGCAAGTGGAAAGTACAGATGAAGTTCAAAAATACAATATAAACGTAGACCATAGTTTAGCTAAAAGAAGTGCATACTTCTGCCACAGGTACAGCTACAGATGGCATTGTATTAACCATTGATACAAATGGCGACCTATTAACAGATGCCGGATCCTATTCCTGTTTGGCGACACATTAGCCAAGGCCGTATACATCGGCGTACAACGTCGTTAACACTAGCTATAGAATTTGATGATTAATTAACTATGTTGATTAATTGCCCAAAATAACGAAAGAACCTTTGCGTGAAAACTTACAACAAAGGTTCTTTTTTTCAGCCTACATAGTTACATTATTATGTAGAAATGCTCTATTATCTTAATATACTCAGAAATGTTCTATTAGGCTTAATACTCTTGGAAAAATTCTCTCCAAATCTTTACATGTACGTTCTTTTTGTAATGCTAGCATCAATAAGATACGTGCTTTTTGTGGTGATAAACTATCACTCACAAAATAACCTGCGTCCTTATCTTGTGGAACTTTAGAAACAATACCGCTTCCCGTACGTGATGCTCTCACAACCGGTATTGGCAAATTAGATGTTACCTTACGAATAGTTTGTGGAATTGTACCATGACCTAGACCAGTTAAAAACTAAGCCTGCCGGGTTTGTGGCTACAATAGCAAGCCCCACAATTTCTTCTATGCCCGCATAACAGGTCAAGATTTCTACACGCGGCAAATCGTCATCCGCTGGTAATCCAAACTCTGATGCCATGGTATGCTTGCGCAATGGGCTTGTGTAATAATGGGCCACACCATCTTGTACGATACCAAGGGGGCCAGAATTGGGACTACCGAAGGTCGCCACATTAGTAGTATTCATCTTTGTCACGTCCCGAGCACCATCGATATAGCCATTGAGAACGACTAGTACCCCCTTATTATAAGAGGCTGGTGTACGGGCTACTTGGATTGCTTGCAACAAATTAATAGGACCATCTGCGCTCACCGCACCGGCGGGACGCATGGAGCCAGTAATAACAATTGGCTTATCTGTATGTACCGTAAGATGTAAGAAATATGCAGTTTCCTCCATGCTATCTGTACCATGTGTAATTACAACGCCTTCAATATCATCATTATCTACACATTTTTGTACTAATTTAGATAATCTCACCCATTGAAATAGGGAAATATCAGAGCTTTTCAATATTAGCGAACTGATTACATACAAACGGGCCATATTCTCTAACACCAGGCACAGAGGAGATGATGTCTTCCAAGGGTAATACGCCTGCTGTGTAGCCTGTCAAATCTGTATCTGAAGCACCTTGTCCCGCAATAGTGCCACCAGTACCGATAATTGCAATTTTTGTCATCATATCCTCCACATAATAATTATAATTTAGATGGTGTAAAGAAGGCATCAATTCTAATTTATGACGATTAATACGTTGCAAGTAATCAATGCGTTCCTTCGTTTTTACATCATCAATTTCGCCCGTCCGAATGTAACGATCGAGAACGGCATAAGTAAATCCTAATTTGTCCTCATCCGATTGACCACTGAGACCATCACTGGGAATCTTTTCCACTAAATGACGTGGAATATCTAGTAGACGTCCAATTTGACGGACCTCTTCCACCACGAGTTGTGCTAATGGACTGAAATCGCCTGCTGCATCGCCAAACTTTGTAGAGTAACCTACATAATCTTCGGATCCATTACAAGTATTCGCAACACGCGCACCATTTGGCAAGTTTTGCCCCACTGCATACAAGGTTGCCATCCGAAGGCGTGGCGGCGTATTAATCTCTGCATCACGAGCCAAATCGTTTCGACCAGTCACACGAAAGAAACCCTCCCCTTGTACAATAGCTTCTGTCAATGCGCAATAGGCATTGCCAATATTAACAATCATATAAGGAATACCAAGATACTTTACAGCAGCCTTTGCATCATCTATATCCGATTGTACATCATTGGGCATAAGAACCCCAACGACACGTTCAGCGCCGAGAGCCTCTTTACAAAGAGCAGCCACAATAGTGGAGTCTTTGCCGCCGGAGATACCTATAACAGCCGAACAGATTGGTCCATTTTCAGCAAAATAATCTCGAATCCAAGTTACTAATTCCGCTCTTGTTTTCTCTGGATTTGTAAGCATAAAGCCTCCTATTTTTTACGGCCAATACGATTTAACAAGTCCATCTTCATGTGATAATACTCAGGGCTCATATCTAGATAGTGTCTATGTGGGTTTTCAAATCGTTGTTCTTCTTCCCAAATTTCATTCTCTAATTGATATTGTACATAGCTACGAATGGCTTCTAAGGATGGCGACGCCACAACTTGTTCACCATCTTTAATAACTAATTCCTGCATATCTTTAAATGTACAATTTTTCAAAGTATAATTCCTTCCAAGGCTTTTCAGGATCATATAGCGATATGGTGAGTTCGTAGACGGAACCTCATGAGGTAAGGTCAACAATTCTGCAATGGCCTTTCCTTCTTCACTATATACGCGATACACCTTTTTTAGGCCTGGGTTCGTGATTTTTGTAACGGACTCAGAAATCTTAATACGCGGCTCCCACTCACCTTGCTTTTGTATGCCAGCAATCTTATAAACAGCCCCAAAAACAGGATCTGTTTTCGATGTAATCAGGCGTTCTCCCTACACCGAAAAATATCGATTGGTCCACCTTGATATAGGATGGATGTAATCGTATATTCATCGAGACTATTAGAGCCCATAATTTTACAATCTTCCATGCCTGCTCCATCGAGCATATGACGAGCATGCTTTGCAAGGTATGCTAAGTCACCAGAATCTAAACGAATACCCTTCAACCGATATCCTTGAGGTTCCAACACCTCTTTGGCCACCTTAATGGCATTGGGAATACCTGCGTTTAACACATCGTAGGTATCCACTAAAAACACGGGATTATCCGGATATACCTCAGCATAGGCTTTGAAGGCTTCATACTCTGTATCATGGTACATAACCCAACTGTGGGCCATGGTGCCGTTAACAGGAATTCCGAATTGTTGACCTGCTAATACAGTAGCGGTACCATGAACACCACCAATATAAGCGGCACGAGCACCATACACAGCAGCGTCTACATTATGAGCACGACGGGCACCAAAGTCAGATACAATACGTCCATCTGCAGCACGTACAATACGATTTGCCTTTGTAGCAATAAGCGACTGATGATTAATCATCGTCAGCACCGCTGTTTCAACGATTTGTGCATCAATAAGCGGAGCTACAATGGTCATAATCGGCTCGTTAGGATATATAATAGTGCCTTCTTTGAAAGCATATACATCGCCAGTAAATTTGAAATTACGTAAATACTCTAAAAACTCATCGCTAAATAGATTAAGCGATTTAAAAATACCCGATGTCCTCATCATCAAAAATGAAGATTCAAAAATATACTCTACTACTTGTTCTAATCCACCAAAGATAGCAAAAGCCACCTTGATCTGGATTACGACGGTAAAATACGTCGAAGGCAACGCGATCTGTATTGTCTTGTTTCGTAAAAGTACCCATGAGCCATGAGTCATCTCATAGAGATCCATGAGCATACTGATGTTGCGACGTTCATGTTGCATACTTTCACCATCCTACATAAATAAAAGGGATATAATACAGCGCGTTTCGTTATTCATTACGCATGATACTATTATAAACCATATACAGACTACTTTTTCTATTCACACTACATATGATATAACTATATTATAGATAATATTTACTTATTAATTAATGAATAAACATGAGCCATCCATATTGGACAATAAAATCATATGGGAGTCGTTTCAGAATGAGAGGCACAAAATGGACACAATCGTTCAAGCAAAACGCGTATTAGAAATTTTCAAAGAAATGAGCCAAATTCCACGCGGATCGGCAATGAAAAAGGTATTAGCGATTATATCGTTAATTTTTGCTCACAACCTCGGTCTTGAAGCTACACAAGACAGTGAGTTTAATGTAGTCATCAAAAAACCAGCTACACCAGGATACGAAAATCGTCCTACTGTTATATTACAAGGTCACATTGACATGGTATGCGTGAAAGGTTACGATTCAAATCATGATTTTTGAAAAAGATCCTAGTGCCAATATCATTGAAGGTGAATGGATGCATGCTGATGACACTACCCTTGGTGCAGATAATGGTATGGGTGGTGCCATGATCTTAGCGGGTACTAGAAGATAAAAACCAACAACATGGTCCTCTACAAGTACTATTCACCACAAACAGAAGAAACTGGTATGGACGGTGCGGCAGCAATCCAAGAAGGCCAAGTGACAGAGCGATTACCTCATCAACCTTGATACAGAGGTCGAACATGAATTCTGCGTAAGCTGTGCTGGTGGTTGCCATGTTCACGTATCTATTCCATTGTTACGTGAAAACAATTTACCTGGTTATGATGCAGGTCTCTCCATTACTGTTCAAGGATTAAAAAGGCGGCCATTCTGGTATTGAAATCATTGAACAGCGAGCTAATCTAAACCAAGTGTTAGCACGCGTTTTATATGATTTACAAAAAACAATACTCTATTAATATTGCTTCTTTTTGCAGGCGGTGTAAAAACACAATGCTATCCCATCTAAAGCAGTTGTTACACTATCTGCACGCAGTGAAGATGAAGGGGCAATCAAAACATTACTTGAATACTACGAAAAACAATATCAACATGAATTCGGTGTAAAAGATCCAGGTCTTACATTGGTTATTGAAGATATTGCTACACCGGAAGTAGTCTATGCAGATGATACATCTGAAGCATTGATTTCCTACCTCTATATCGCAGAAGACGGCGTTCATTCCATGAGCCAAACCATTGAAAATCTTGTGGAAACCTCAAACAATCTAGCGATTGTCGCTGAAACAAACCACACTATCGACATTCTCGTATCCGTTCGTAGTTCTAATGAAAACAGCTTAGAATACTTAACAAAAAAATTATTACTTCTCGCTGACACATTGGGCGTATCTGCAGTTCGTACAGGCGGCTATCCAGCATGGGAATACGACAAAGGCTCTAAATTAGAGGAACAAGCTATTTCTCTTTATAATAGCATGTCCGATACACCAGCTAAGGTAAGTGCGGTTCACGCAGGCCTCGAATGTGGTCTATTGAAAAAGGTATTACCTAATACAGAAATGATCGAGCTTTGGTCCAACAATCGTTAGTCCACATACAAATATGGAGCGCGTACACCTTCCTTCCGTTGAACGTGTATATGTATACTTCAAAGCTTTACTAGAAAAAATTGCAATAATTTCTCAAAACTTTTGCAAAATAATATTTATTCATATAAGCGTATGCACTCATATATCTAAGATGAGGCATACGCTTTTTTTATCTAAAAACAATATTTTCATCGTATAAACATGTTCACATATACTCATATTAGTATAATATTATCAAATTTTCTTATGATATGCTTTCCTACTGTATTTAAAGGGATTTCTGTATACCCATATGGGTATTTTTTTATGTAAACTAAGAGTAGTATACTATGTTTATATTTACAAAGGAGGTGTATTATGATACCAATTACTATCATATCCGGTTTCTTAGGGAGCTGGAAAAAAACTACCTATTTACAATACATTTTAAATCAACGAAATACGAATGAACGTATATTAATCATAGAAAAATGATTTTGGCGAAACCAGCTTAGATGCACAACAACTATCCACTTCTGGTGCTGTAGTGAGAGAGGTAACATCAGGTTGCATCTGCTGTAGTCTACAAGGTAATTTTAAGGATGCCTTAGTCGATATCTTATCCACACAGGACATAGACCAAATCTACATAGAGCCATCTGGAGTTAGCAAATTAAGTGAAATTATCAGCACCTGCATGGACAAAGAAATCTGCGAAAAAGCCTATGTCGATATGATTATAACAATTGTAGATGCTATGCAAGCCCCAATGGCAATCAAAAACTTCGGACCTTTCTTTAAAGATCAAATCAAGCATTGCTATGCTATTTTACTTTCCCATATAGAAGATACTAAACAAACAGCAAAAACAAAGGAACTCATTACAGAATTAGTTCCTAATACACCGGTTTACACCGATATGGAGTCTCTCCAGCAAGATGTGAACAAAATCCACCAAATAGCACATGCGCACAATCATCATGACTGTAATTGCCACGGCCACACTCACGATTGTAATCACCATCAGCACGAACATGAACACCAACCATTTATAAGTCATACCTTCTACAATTTACAAACGCTAGAAGAACAACGATGGATGGAACTATGTAATATACTCCCATCTACTATTATTAGAGCCAAAGGGATTGTACCAACATCAGCAGGTCCGATGGAATTACAATATACACCTCAAAACTGCTCCATGAGCGCTACAAACTTAGACAGCTTTCACCTAGTCATCATAGGTACAGAAATAGATATAGCATCCATTTCTAGAAATGTGTGTAACCCATTATGATTCCTGTATATATCGTAACTGGCTTATTAGGGCACTGGTAAAAGTACCTTAATCAACCAAGAACTGCGAGAACGAAAAAAACTAGGTTCCACAGAAATCATTACCTTTGAATTAGGTAATATAGTGCATATAAAGGAACCACTCACCATCGAGCCAGATGACATAGAGATGAGTCCCTCCATGTTATACTACAAATAGAAAAATCATATTGTTAAAACTCGACCAAAAAGAAATATGGATTGAATGGAATGGTATGTTTCCATTTCAGCAATTAGAATCGATCTTCTTTAGTCAAAATTTAAAAGAATTATGCCATATAGAACGAGTGATCTATACGGCAAAGGAAAATACAATACGTTCTATGATACAAGCCTTGGGGCCTGGGATTTTATCACAAATATATAGTGCAGATTATATTATTTTATATCCTACTGATAGTACACAAATACATAGTATTACACAACTATTACACGCCTATAATACAGAATGTACTATACTAGTATCACCATCACCTCAGGATATACACAATCGATTATCGAGGCCAAAATGGCCTTGGACACTGTATGGTATTGTAGCCATATTGACATTATATCTATTGCTTGTAACCGTATTCCGCCACAACATTTCCTATTCTATTCATCAGGTCCTTGCTATTACGTCAGGCATCATATTAGAAGGCATGCCTTTCTTATTGTTAGGCACGGTCATTTCTACAATTATAACGCTATTCATACCAGATCGTTGGCTATTGCGTTATATGAAAGAAGACTCTCTAAAAAGCTATGGTATTGCCCTCGGCAGCGGCCTCTGCTTACCGGTTTGCGACTGTGCTACTATCCCAATGTTTAATGCCCTATTGCAACGAGGCATACCACAACATTTAGGTCTACTATTTATGTTAGCTAGCCCTATCATGAATCCCATCGCATTATTGGCAACCTATTATGCCTTTCCAGAGGAGCCAAAAATCATCTTGGCGAGAATCATCGGCGGCATATTAATAGCTCTTATAGTAGCACTCACGTTTAAATGGTTCCCTCACAAATTAAAAGAAACCCAAAATAAACTCCCCCAACCAAGAGACTACGAATATACACTACCCACACCAGAACGTGATAAAAAGAAAATCTTTTTACTTCATGTGGAAAAAGAATTCAGCCAATTACTGCTATTTTTTGGAGCAGCAGCATTCACATTGGCCTTATTCCAGGTTTGGATTAAACCAGTATTCTTTGCTACATCATTTAATGTAGCTACACCAATTGCTAATGCATTATTACTAATCTTAGCATTTATATTCTCACTTTGTTCTACATCAGACGCCATTATAGGACGTACATTAAGCGGTCTATTCCCTATATCCGCAGTACTTGGATTCTTATGGTTAGGACCTATGATTGACATAAAAAATGTATACATACTTCGTCAGTACATGTCACTATCCTTTATACTACGTCTAGTTATTACAATCAGCATCATTACGTATATTATGACAGTACTAGCTCAATTCTTATTTGTTATATAAGGAGAACATCATATGTTATCAGAACTACAGAATAAAGATATATTAAGTATTGTGAAAGGCTCACTGTACACAGCATTAGGCATCAGTATTTTATATTTACTTATTACAGGACAATATAAATTCTATGTAGCGCCTCGATATGAATTATTTTTATTACTAGCAGGCATCGCCTTTTTATGTGGTGGCATCATCTCTATACTATGGTCACCTACTAAACAGTATAAGCACAATTGGCGCTCTATTATCCCTATCATTATTCCCCTTGTATTACTAGTGGTACCTCCTATCCTAGCACCAACTACAGTACAGGTTGCAGGAAACACTGCATCTACAGAGGACAAAAATGATTTTGATTTTTCCCAAGATGATATTGGTGAAGTAATTACCATTAATAATGCGGCTAAAGAACCGGGGATTTCTAAATCAAAGAAAGAAATCGTTTTAAACTCAGACAACTATTATCGTACAATTGTGGCCCTTGGATCTAACCCTGATCAATATGTAGGCTACAAAATTTACATGACTGGCTATGTGAATCGCGATGACAATACATTGAAAGCTAATGAATTTACTCTATCCCGCATGTCCATGGCTTGTTGTATTGCAGATGTTGCGCCAATAGGCTTAACAATGCACAAAAACGACGGCGATTCCTTTAGCAATCAAAAATGGGTAACTGTAGAAGGCACCGTATCTACTAGAGACTTTCACGGTCGTAAACAACCATATATAGAAATTAATAAGACAAAAGATGCACAAGAAATCTTAGGTTATGTGTATCCATAAAATAGTGAAGGGCTACCACAATAGGTGATAGCCCTTTATTGTATATACTATTTTTATCTTAATTGTGAAATAATTCGTTTGCCCATAACAGCTGCCACAGCACACAAGAACACATCAGGACCAACAGGAATTGGAAGCATGACCAAATTACAGGCCACCAACCAATAGGGTGTGCCTAAATATAGATTCATAATCATATATAAATAGACCATGCCAAATCCATAAACGATGAGTAGATTAATAATCGCACCTATTAACAATCTCTTTACCGAATAGGTTTGTGAAGTTTCACTAAAACGACCTACCACATAAGCACCAACCATAAATCCGATCAAATAACCAAAGGTTGGTTGAAGTACATAGCCTGGTCCACCACCGGATGTAAACACAGGCACCCCAATAAGTCCTAATATAATATAAATGCCTACGCTGATGGCACCAAGGCGACTACCTAATATAATACCGGCTAATGTAGTGAATAAAATCTGCAGCGTAAACGGACAATTCGGCAATGGCACACGTATAAATGCACCTGCTGTAATTAACGTAACAAACAATGCGGTCATTGTTAACTCTTTTGTACTTAAATGTTGTTTTGGTATGGCACTCATGGTACACCCCTCCATCAAATACACAATAGAAACCTATCTAAACAAACTACATTTGTATTTAAATTTAAAAATACCATTCTCATTAATTTATGTCAACTATATGTATTTTTAAAAGTTTACATTTTCTATTTAATTTAAAGGAAAAATACAATATTTCTGTCGAATATATAATATATATTGAAAATTTTTCCGTATATATTTTCTAGTTCTTCATTTTACATTCATTTTATCATATTAAATTATATGTAAGTAGATTTTATGAAAATCTACTTTTACAATTGCTATTAGGCAAAAATCCTTTTATGGAGGTAATCAACATGAAAAAAAGTAAATAAGTTATCTAAAGTATTATGCGCTCTAGGTGTAAGCACTGTGTTATTTGCAGGTGTAGCAACAGCTGCAACATATCCAGCTCCTAGCAGTTGGGACGGTGTTGGTAGTGTAGCATCTCCAATGCAAAGTAGTGAAATCGACTACGTTGGTGCCGTTACTACATTACATCGCTACTATCCAGATGCTATGATCAGCTTCTATTTCCTATGATGCAAAAACATCATCCTACATATGAAGTAGAAGCGTATACTAAGACACAAAAAGTAGAAATGAAAAATTGATGAAGCTACTGGTCAAGTTGTCTCCAACAGAGCTAAATCCCTTGGCTACTGGAATCGCATGAAGAAAGCTCATAGCTGCAATCCACAAAAACACAATCACTCCTGAAGCTGCTGAAACAAGAGCTATCGAACGTGTAGGTAGTGATTTCCAAACAATGGAATGGGAATTAGAAATGGAAGGCAATAAAGTTGTCTACGATTTAGAAATGACTAATGGTGGCGACAAAAAAAGCTGATGTTAAGATCGACGCCCTTTCCGGCAAAAGTTCTCAGTGCAAAAGTAAAAACTACTAAATACTAAGCATCCCATTGCATATATTATATAGACTCACCTAACCACTTTATAATATATGTCTCTCTCAAATTCTTAACACACTCATATACTAAAAACTCATAAAAACTATACACACATAAAACAAACCCTTTTAATACACACACATATACACACATAAAAGACCTTGAATCGTTGAATTCAAGGTCTTTTTCTTAATGCTATATACAAAAACAATCGCGAGCACAAAGGCTCGCGATTGTTACTCAGGAATTTTCTTTTTATGTTCTATAGGTTGTTCCAAGCTAAACGCTTGAAGGAGTTATGTTAAGATTAAGCTTTATCCAATGCTTGTGCAAGATCTTCGATAATATCATCAGCATTTTCAAGACCGATGGATAAACGGATCATATCTGGTGTTACGCCAGCAGATTTTTGTTGTTCTTCGTTAAGTTGTGCATGTGTTGTAGATGCGGGATGAATAACAAGTGATTTAGCATCGGCTACATTAGCAAGGTTGGAGAAGATTTCCAAAGCATCAACGAATTTAATGCCTGCTTCTTTACCGCCTTTTACGCCGAATGTAAATACAGCACCAATGCCCTTTAGTGAAGTATTTATCAGCTAATGCTTTATATTTGCTGTCTGCTAATTCTGGATAATTTACCCATGCCACTTTAGGATGTTTGCTCAAGAAATCTACGACTTTACGAGTGTTTTCAACATGACGTTCTACGCGCAAGGACAATGTTTCAATGCCTTGCAAGATTTTGCCAAGATGCAAGTGGTGTAATGCAAGCGCCTGTATCACGAAGCAATTGAGCACGAATCTTTACAGTGAAAGGAATTGGTAAATCACCATATACTAAACCATTATAGTGTTCATCACCTGCCACAAAATCAGGATACTTACCGGATGCTTTATAGTCAAATTTACCAGACTCTACAACTACACCCGCTAATGTTGTGCCGTGACCACCAAGATATTTTGTAGCAGAATGAACAACTACGTCAGCACCATGTTCTAATGGACGGAACAAGTATGGAGATGCAAATGTATTATCTACGATCAAGATGATATTATGTTTATGTGCAATATCCGCCACTGCTTGCACATCGATAAGGTTAATACCAGGGATTACCGATGGACTCGATATACACAGCTTTTAGTATTATCATCGATAGCTGCTTCAAATTCCTCTAAGTTATCCGGATTTACAAATTTAGTTTCGATGCCAAAACGTGGCAATGTAGCCGTGAACAAATTATAAGTCCCACCGTACAATGTAGATGCGGCAACGATGTTGTCGCCTGCACCAGCTACGTTCAAGATGGAATATGTAATCGCTGCAGAACCAGATGCTACAGCAATACCACCAGCACCACCCTCAAGTTGTGCCACACGAGCATCCAATACATCTGTAGTAGGATTGCCAAGGCGAGAATAAATGCCGCCAGGATTGGTCAATGCAAAATCGACCAGCTGCTTCTTCTGCGTCTTTGAATACGTAAGATGTAGTTTGGTAAATAGGCACTGCACGAGAACCTGTTGGATCTACTGTATGGCCAGCATGTAATTGTAATGTTTCAAATTTATATTGTTTGCTCATTAAATTCAACTCCCATTCATCTAAAGGAATAAACTTCATTTCTTATGCCTATTATATTACTATGTATTAAAAAAATATGTCTACCACTTTTTATAATACATTCTCCATAACTATAAGCTATAGCAAAAAATTTTGGTGCCTATCTATGTACCGGTAAACCAAATCAATTCCCAATGGCTCCACCGGCCGGGTCTGACTCCGGCCTGCGGCCTCCGCAGGGCCAAAGTCGCCATTGGAAACCGATTTGGTTTTCTTCATATATAACATATTCAAAGGGCGCCAAAATTTTTGGCGCCTACTAAATATAATATTGATATAAAGAACCGGTGGGACATCAAAACGACTTCGGGCTCCGCTTTAGCGCAGTAGCGTGTCGGCTTTGATGTCCCACCGGTTCGATACTCTATGTATTTTAAATATAAGCACCAAAAATTTTTATCTCGTTCAAACTTCATCTTCTGAATTTGTTCAATGATGTATGAGTTTCTTGGTATACATAGTAGTTCAACCAATTAGTGAACAATAAGGTACTTACGGATCTCCATCTTACGATAGGACGTTGCTTTGGATCATTATTAGGGAAATAATTTTCTGGAACTGCAATATCATCGCCTTTTGCAACATCCCGTTCATACTCACGATTTAGCGTATCCCAATCGTATTCAGCATGCCCAAAAAAATAAAGATATGTTTATTATCTAAACTGCGTACAATGGCTGCACCTGTCGGCTCAGAACCAGCCAACAACTCTAACTCTTTATTTTCTTTAATTTGCTCTAAGGATACGGTTGTATGACGGGAATGGGGCATCCAGAATCTTTCATCAAATCCACGCAATAATAATGGCCGATCATTATAAATGTCATGTTCGTAAACGCCAAATAACTTATTATTCATAATGCGTTTATTAATGCCGAAATGATGGTAAAGACCAGCTTGTGCTCCCCAACAAATATAGAATGTGGAGTATACGTGTTCCTCGCTCCAATCCATAATCTCTACGAGTTCATCCCAGTAATCCACCTCTTCAAAAGGCATCAATTCAACTGGTGCACCAGTAATAATTAAGCCATCAAAAAATTCACCCTTTAACCTCATCAAAGGTTCGATAAAAAGGTTTCCAAATATTCTTCATCTACATTCTTAGATTTTACGAGATGCAGTATGCAAACAAGGTTAAATTAACTTGTAACGGGCTATTACTAAGGGCTCGCAGAATTTGAGTTTCCGTAACCTCTTTTCGTAGGCATCAAATTGACAAGCAAAATTTGAAGCGGACGAATTTCCTGTGTTTCCGCACGCTCAGTATCCATTACAAATATATTCTCTTGTGCTAACTTTGTTATAGCCGGTAAATTTCTTTAATTACTTTAATCGGCATTATATAACCTCCTAAATACCCTTTAGCGACTCATACGCACGACGCAAAGGGAATCTAAACCTTCCATCAAAGTAGCACGAGGGACACGCTACATTAATGCGTTCAAAACGTTTTCTCCATCTTTACCAAACATAGAGCCACTATCAAGCCATAATTTCGCATCATATAATAACCATTGTTCACGCTCATCTGCAGTTAATGGTAACTCAGAACAGTCAAACCACATGAGGTATGTCCCTTCTGGACGATACATGCGAAGCTTTTCGGCAAGTATTGCTTTGAAATAATCAAGGGTAAATTGAATATTACCTTGAATATACACTTTCAATTCATCGAGCCACGGGCCACCGACTTCATAAGCACCTTGGCAGCCCACAAGTCCCATTGTATTTAGTTGGCTATAACCGGCTTTATCAATTTCCTTAACAAATCGTTTACGCAAGGTTTCATTAGGAATAAACACATTCGATACTTGCAGACCTGCAATATTAAAGGTTTTGCTAGGGGCCGTACAAACAATGCAGTGCTCAGCATAACTTTCACCAAGATTAGCAAAAAACCGTATGTGTATGACCGTCCCACACAAAATCGGCGTGAATTTCATCGCTAACAATAATCACATTATGTTTTAATACAAATATCACGAGGCATTTTAGTTCATCCTCAGTCCAAACGCGCCCCACCGGATTGTGAGGATTACAGAGAAGGAACAATGTCACATTATGCTCTACAATCGCACGCTCAATGCCATCAAAAATCAATGGTATATGCATCTTCACCTTGAATCAAACGGTACATTAATGAGATTTCTGTTATTGTCATCAATAACTAAACTAAACGGATAGTATACAGGTTGATTAATGAGCACGCCCTTCACCTTCATTGGTGAAAGCTCGCACCGCCATAGCGAGTGCGAACACAACGCCCAGGCGTTTTTTTACTAGCCACTCTTGTTCAACGGACCAGTTAAAATCGAGAAGAGAACCAGTTTTTTTAATACATTAACATACTCATCATCGGATTCAGTGTATCCAAAAACACCATGATTAACGCGATCCAACAAATTTGCTTTTAATTCACTAGGGATTTTCAAAATCCATGTCTGCCACCCAAAACGGCAACACATCTGCTGGTTTACCACGTTGTACAGCAAAAATCATATTTTAGAGACTTTTGTATGCTTACGATCTACGATTTTTGTCAAAATTATATCGACCCATAATAGCCTCCTTTTATTTATTGAAAGCTTGTGCTAAATCAGCAATCAAATCATCTGTATCTTCAATGCCAACGGACAAGCGCAACAAGCGACGAGTAATCCCTTTGCGTTCCGCATCTTCAGGTTTTAAATCTGGATGTGTTTTGTGTAACAGGATATGTCAACAAAGATTCTGTGCCACCAAGACTTTCAGCAAATTGAATCAACTCAATACCTTCCAGCACCTGTTTAGCCGTTTCTTCGCTATCCACTTCAAAGGACAACATGCCACCAAATCCCAGTTGATTTGAGCTTTATTTACCTCATAACCAGGATGTTCTGGTAGCCCTGGGGAACAACACCTTTGTTACCTTTGGTTCCTGTTTCAAAGCCATTCTGCAATAGCAATAGCATTCTTTTGATGTTGCTCCATACGGAGTGCTAATGTTTTGATTCCTCGAATAACGAGCCAGCTATCAAAAGGCAGACAAACAAGCCCCCTACTGTCTTATAAACGAGGCGCAGTTGAGCTGCTAAGAATTCATCGTTCACAATAGTAAAGCCAGAAATAACATCATGATGGCCTCCAATAAATTTTGTACCCACTATGTACAACAATGTCGGCTCCTAGATTTAATGGTTTTTGGAAATAGGGACTTAAAAATGTATTATCTACAATAACGAGCATTTACAATCATGAGCCATATTACTCACTGCACGAACATCTGTAATTTCCATCATTGGGTTTGTAGGGGTTTCAATATATACAGCCTTTGTATTAGGTTTGAAATGCTGCTTGTACCGCAGCTAAATCAGAGGTACCAACATAGAGTAAATTCAACGCCATTTCTTTTTCATAGATATTGGTGAACAAGCGGATAGAGCCCCCATAAAAGGTCATCCCCTAAAAATAACGTGATCTCCAGGAGAAAATAAATGAAATACGGCATCGATGGCAGCCATACCAGAAGAAAAAATGCGATGGCATCAAATACCGTCTTCTAAGACCAGCTATCAATGTTTTCCAGACGATCCCGAGTAGGATTAGACTCACGGGTATATTGAAAGCCTGTTGTTTCACCTAAACCAGGATGAGAAAACGTACTGGACATATAAATAGCAGGAGAAATTGCACCTGTATTATCTGATTTTACCCACCACCGTGGACACACTTTTGTATTAAACTTCATCGTATTGTCTCCTTGTATATCTGATAAGATATGATTTTCTATCAGAACATACTATAACGTAGATACTATAATTTCCTAGTATTTAACTAGGAAATTAATAATACCTACTCTCAAACTATAGTATAATAATATATCTATTATAAAAAAAGTACTATGTGCTTAGTCAATTAAAAAGAGCTTGTCACATAGCTAATAAGCCCCTATTGAGTCATATGTATTTTTGAATGAGTAGCCATAACTTTTTAGTTTACATGTATAAAACTAGACCAATATCAAAATACTTTTTATCGATTTCATACATACTCTAAATATACGTCATACTAGTACTGCATATTGTAATTATATAGTACCTTATCTATACTAATATTAGCATAAGTAATCTGTAATTTATAAATTATCATTTTGAGGTATCATGAACAACACTACTAAAATCATTTTAATATTTAGGAGCGATATTAGTAATCCTCATTGTTACATCTCTTCAATTTGGATCTACATTTATTCCCATCTAGACAGATATACTCAACAGTTTATGGTCTCATCTAGGGAGACAAACCACTAGTCCATTCCCCCTATGACAAACACAATCATTTGGGATATTCGTTTACCTAGGCTTCTCTACTCTATAATAACTGGCATTGGACTTTCTGCAGTAGGTCTTTTAATGCAAACAGTAACGCGTAATGCCTTAGCAGACCCTTATGTATTAGGTGTTTCATCTGGCGCTAGTACAGGTGCTGTTTTTGCAATTATTTGTGGTGGATTACCGCTATTGGGAGCCTATAATACACCATTATTCGCAGCACTGGGTGCTATTTTATCTATCATATTAGTTTTACTATGTGTTGGTAAAAGTAATAGCCCTGTAAAACTCATTCTTATCGGTATGGGAATGACAGGTATTTTCTCAGCCTTAACGATGATGATTATCTATGGTGCCAAACACGAGGCACAGGTGCGAAGTGCCATGTTCTGGTTATTGGGTAGTTTTTCTGGAATTCAATGGAAAGATTTACCATTATCCGTTATCGTGGTAGTACTATTTTGTTTATTTATCTATATCTATAAACAGGATTTAGATGTATTACTCCTTGGTAATCAAGAAGCTGCTAATATGGGACTTTCAGTAAAAACACTACAGTTATCTATCGTTATTACCTCATCTATTGTAATTGCAACCTTAGTATCTAAAGTTGGTGTTGTTGGTTTTATCGGACTCATCATTCCACACCTTGCTCGTATTACAGGCGGCCCAAAGCACAAAAATACCCTTATATTCAGTATCCTCATCGGTAGTATTGTCATGATTTGGTCCGATGTCTTATCAAGAGCACTATACAGTCCAGAAGAGATTCCAATTGGTGTTCTTACATCCTTATTAGGAGCACCATTATTTATATGGATCATTATGAAACGATATAAAAATATCGGTTAATTACACAAATAAGGTTCTTCCATCCATTATTTCTAAAAAAGGAATTATATGTATATAGTTAATCACCTAAGTTTTTCCTATCCCAATAAGCCCGTATTACACGATATTACAGTTCAATTTCCTGAAAATCAAATAACAGCTATTATCGGACCAAACGGATGTGGAAAATCGACATTATTAAAACATCTATCCAAATCAATTCATTCCAAAGATTCTATCACGTTAAATGGTGAACCTTTAGAATCAATTAACTCATCACGATTTGCTAAATCAGTGGCAATCTTATCTCAAATGCACGATGCTATGATTGATGACTTCCTTGTAAAAGATATTGTTCTCATGGGACGTTATCCACACAAAACTCGATTTGGTAATTATACGAAACAAGATGTCTCTATTGCACAATCATACATGGAACATATTGGAATTACCCATCTTGCAGATGAGCAAGTACAACATCTTTCAGGTGGGGAATTGCAGCGTGCCTTTATTGCAAAAGCCTTAACACAAGAACCAACTATATTATTACTCGATGAACCAACAAATCATCTAGACCTAAAATATAAACTAGCTTTAATGAAAGAATTGCAACATTTTGAAGGAACGGTTATTGTCGTTCTTCACGATCTACAACTAGCAGCCACCTATTGCGATAATATTGTATTAATGAATAAGGGCCGTATTATACAAACGGGTACTCCACAAGAGGTATTGACACCAGGATTATTAGCACCAGTATTTGAAATTCCCTTTACCACAACACTAGAGAATGGAATCTATCGTATCCAATATTAGTGCAATCCAATTCATATATTAGTATAACCATAATGGTATTCTCTTATTTTTAACGAGGACTGCCCTCGTATTTATATTGTTAACAGAAAGGAAAAAATAATGTTAAACAAAGTAAAACGCTTCACCCTTCTAGGACTATTAGTTGCAGGTACGACACTCGCCTTTACAGGTTGTGGCACTACATCACAACAAAGCACACAAACTGCACAAGCAGTCGCAAATTGGAGCGAAACATTTGATGGAACAACGACAAACTTTTCCGTAAGTGCACCACCTACACATGCTGTATCCATGTCCCAAGCAACCACAGAAATGATGCTTCAACTTGGTCTTGCTGATAAAATGGCAGGTACTGCCTTTAAAGAGGAAGAAATCTACGGACCTTTACAAGGTGAGTACGACAAAGTGAAAGTTTTGTCTGATAAATGGCCTTCCTACGAAGTATTCATGAGTGTTAAACCTGATTTCGCTACAGGTTGGCCTGACTCTTTCAGTAAACGCGCAATCCCAGCAGACAAAATGATTGCAAATAATGTTAATATTTGGATTCCAGAATCTATGCTTTCCACTAAAGCCGATTTAGAAACTAATTTCAAAGACATGATTATGCTAGGAAAAATCTTTGGTGTAGAATCAAAAGCTAATGAATGGGTTACATCTCAACGTGACACACTTTCAAAGGTACAAGCACAATTAAAAGATGTCCCAAGAAAACGCGTATTTATCTATGATTCAGAGGATGGTCAGCCATTCACAGCATTTGAAGGTTATACTACAAATATCCTTCGTTTAATCGGTGCTGATAATGTTATGAGTGGTCTCGGCGTGGATAAAACTTGGGCTAAAGGCTCTTGGGAAACAGTAATCGCACAAAACCCAGACTATATTATTATTGCTGATTATGGTAACTCTATCCGTAATGATGACGATTTCCAACAAAAAATCGCTAAATTAAAATCTAATCCTCAATTGCAAGATATTACAGCAATTAAAGAAAACCATTTCATTCGTGTAAAATTATCTGAAATCACACCTGGTGTTCGGACTGTGGATGCACTAAAACGCTTGGCACAAGAAATTCACGGTATTACAGTTCAATAAAGATTCTATAATAAATGTGGTGGAATCGTTACTAGCATATAGATATGACCTGAACAGCATTCTACCTCTATCATTTCCATTTACTATGTGATACGCTTTTTACGTCATTTATTGACATTGAACCTCCCTATGTTAAAATGTGTGGTTGCCAGACCAACTTCATTTTACCACTAGGAGGTTCTTTCCTTTCTCTAAGAAAGTTTTACTGACCCCAGTTTAACTGGGGTTTTAGTCATGCCTATTCGGCGTACAAAAATGGCACCAACCATACATATGATTGGTACCAAAATTGTTTATATAAATTTATTTATGTTACTAACATACTGATCCACTAATATCCATAAAACAATGAGAGATATAATAAGGCTCATGGTCAGTACATTAGATGGCGTCGTATCAAAGAAACCATATTTATGTGCCATTTGTTTCGTAATAATTGTGGTTCCTGTTGGCGCTCCAAATCGATTAGCAGCGCTCTTTCCTGGCAGAGCCATAAGAATAAGCATAATAGGCACTCCTACAAAAGGAATAAGTCCTACTAAAACAAACCAACCAGCCCAACCTATATCATGTAAACGACGTACTGCAACAGCAATACCAGGTATAACAAAGCCAATAGATAATACGACAAGTGCAACTAAACCTAGACCAACACCTGTAATTCCTGATATGGTTTGTAAAACTACTAAGAAAAGCACAGACAAACAATATAATAGATACAATTAGCAGATACATAAGGATAAATCGCCAATATTCACCACGACTGGCTCGGCCTTCAAAATCTGCATATTTACGAACTGCACAATGTATAAAGTTTTCTATAAACCCTAATTCATAGGAATCAATGGGTAGTGGAACATTCTTCATATGTCTACAATATGGACAATACCGCTCTGAATCCGGTATCCTTTGTCCACATTTAGAACAAGCCAACATACAAAACCTCTTTCAACGATATAACTTTAACATCAATAATTATTATCTAATCAAACTAATTATTTTCATCTATTATTCATTTTACAAGATTTTTTTCAATATAGTCAATAAAAACTTAGGTTAAAACTTTTATAAACTTTCTAGAGTATAGTAATAAAAACCCTCGTTTTATCAAAATGATAAAACGAGGTTTTATAGTTATTGCAAACCACTTGTGTTATAAGCTATCCACGCAGCTGGAATAAAATCATATACAAATACCCAAATGTATAAAATGATTGCAAGAGCTCCCATCGTTACGTCTTCACGCAATGATGCAGTACGCTCTATTCCAATTTGCTCTTCTTCGGTAGGAGTAACTACAACATATGAAGTTCTTTTTCTCCCATACGCATTTTGATGAAACATCTCCTTGTTTAACAAAAATCAGATAGCAGTACAAAAAAACCAACAATAGGTATTAATACCATAAACAATGTCATTCCACTCCGCCCAATATCATGCAATCGTCGACAGGAATAAGCGATGGTAGGCATTAAATAGATCAAATGCATTATAATAAATAGCCAGATCGTATAATCACTTATATCAGAAGTTTCTCCAAATATCATATCCACTATAATACTAAGAACACCAATGCTATTTATGATAATCTCACGACTCACCATGAATCGCCAAAAATTCACTCCGACTAGCACGTCCTGAAAAAGTAGCATATTGCTTTAAATCCGCGTTTAAGGGACTTCCATATAGCTAACATCATATATCATATTTTTGTTCCATGGGTCCCCCTTATCTCACGCTCATATGGCGTAATGGATTCAATACGCCATGTTTCATACTCATATATCATATGTACAGCCACATTGTTTGGATAGTCTTTTTCTTTGAAAGTCATATCAAAATCAATATGTTTAATATCATCGTCATCTACATATACACCATCAAGAAAGAAAATACTGATTTCTCGTCCATGATTTGCTTTCACGGACTTAACCCATTGATCATAGGTGCCATATCTTTCACGCTCTCTATGAGCAAGCAAACGATACGCAGCTTGGTATTGCTCCTTATTAAGATTTGTATAATACTCAGTCATGACCTGTTTAGCAGAACTGACAGCTGTATCACTATCAAGTGTTTTTGCTGCTAAGGTCATAAAAGCGCCCGGTTCCATCCGTAAATACGCTTTGATTTCCTTGTGTGTGGCAGAGTGAAAACTATATAATCCTATGGACCAAAACAAAATAGTAATCAAAGTCGCTAAAATAACGCTCTGTTTACCATAGGACTTAGGCGCTTCTTGCCCCTCTTCAGCATCAACATTTAGTACAGACTCATAGGTATTGCTAAATTGGTCCATTTCAAGATTAGATTCTAGTAGATTCGGACTTTCACTAGCAACAGAAGACAACTTAGAATCACGCAATAGCAAAACAATGACAATCAGAATACCTATATATGGAATAAATACTAATAGTAGCAGCCATTCGCTCGTATTAGTATCGCGAAGTCGGCATACCATAGCGCCTAAATTAGGCAGCGTAAGCGTCATAAAAGCCACCACCCATACGGCAACACGATGGCAACCATGTACACATAAAGCGCACTATTTTCTGATAATAGCCCTAAAACAGCTATAATAAAACCCAACAGCAAATGTTCTACTAGCATGAATTTCCAAAAAGGCACCACGAGAAACAATGCCAGAAAAACTCACAATAGCGATCCATTATATTCTCTTTTTATCGTATCAATCACTAACTGTCGTATCATGAAAATTCCTTTTCTCAAACAATATATCTAGAATAATCATACCAAATACATTGATTGTTTCTCAATGAGTAAAAAACTACACACACCCATATGTATTGAAATACTTGTAGCACTATATACAAATAGGACCTATCCATCGATAGGTCCTTATTATCCGTATGCTATAAATCAACTATATTATGCACGAGCTTTTAAAACAGCTTGTTTCATAGATTGTACGTAATCAAACAATGCTTGATCTGCATTTTCCCCATGTTCAGCAATGATTTTAACAATAGCGGAACCTACGATAGCACCATCGGATACACGCGCCATAGCTTCCGCTTGTTCAGGCTTGGAAATACCGAAGCCAACGGCTACAGGAATATCTGTGTATTTGCGAATGGTTTCAACGATGGATTTGATATCCGTCTTGATTTCGCTACGCATACCGGTAACGCCAAAGGACGATACACAATACACGAAACCTTCCGCTTCTTTTGCGATCATTTCGATGCGATTTTCAGATGTTGGGGCAATCAAGGATACCACTTCAACACCGTGTTTATGAGCGATACTAGAGAGTTCACCTTTTTCTTCAAACGGCATATCCGGCACAATAACGCCAGAAATGCCAACCTCTTCACAGAGGGTAAAGAATTTTTCACGACCGAATACATAGATAGGATTCAAATAGGTCATGAATACGAGTGGCACTGTCACCGCATCATCACCAGTACGCAAACGGCGTACCATATCGAAGATATCGTGAATTTTTACACCTGTAGACAATGCACGCGTGCTTGCCTCTTGGATTACTGGACCTTCTGCTGTTGGGTCCGAGAACGGAATACCGATTTCCACCATATCAGCGCCAGCTTTCACCATGATGCGAATATACCGTTCCGTGTTCTCAATACCATGGTCACCAGCACTGATGAATGGGATGAATGCCTTGCCCTTTGTGAAAGCATCTTTAATTTTACTCATGAAGATCCACCCCTCTGTATTTCGCCATAGCCGCTACGTCTTTGTCACCGCGACCAGATAAACAAATAATAATGATATCATCCTTGCTCATCGTAGGAGCAATTTTTACGTGCATGTGCCACTGCATGAGCACTTTCAATAGCTGGAATAATGCCTTCTAAACGAGACAAGTATTCGAATGCATCCACTGCTTCATCATCCGTTACAGGGTACGTATTCAGCACGACCGCTATCGTGCAAGTACGCATGTTCAGGTCCGATGCCAGGGTAATCAAGGCCTGCAGAGATAGAATATACTGGAGCAATTTGGCCGTCTTCGTCTTGGCAGAAGTAAGATTTCATGCCATGGAAGATACCCACAGAACCTTTTGCGATTGTTGCTGCATGTTCCTCTGTATCAACACCACGACCAGCTGCTTCACAACCGATGAGGCGTACACCCTTCATCAGGAATGAAGTGATAGAACATGCCCATCGCATTGGAGCCACCGCCTACGCAAGCCATAACAGCTGTTGGCAATTTGCCTTCTGCTTCGAGGATTTGCTCACGCGCTTCACGGCTGATGATAGATTGGAAATCACGAACAATCATCGGGAATGGATGCGCCCCCATAACAGAACCCAATACATAGTGTGTATCAGACATACGGTTTGTCCATTCGCGCATCAGCTTCAGATACAGCATCTTTTAATGTACTAGTACCAGTTGTTACAGGGATGCACCTTTAGCGCCCAATAATTCCATGCGATATACGTTGAGCGCTTGTCGTTCACGAGTCCTCAGCACCCATGAATACTTCACATTCCATGCCCATCAATGCGGCTACCGTAGCTGTTGCTACACCGTGTTGACCAGCCCCAGTTTCAGCGATTACCCGTGTTTTACCCATCCGTTTTGCCAATAGCATTTGGCCAATTACGTTATTCAATTTGTGAGAACCAGTATGGTTTAAATCTTCCCGTTTCAGATAAATTTTGGCACCACCAAGATCTTTTGTCATGCGGTCTGCATAATACAAAAGGGATGGACGACCTGTATATTTTTTATGTAAATCCTCAAGTTCGCGCACGAACTCTGGATCATCTTTGTACTTATTGTACGCTTCTTCCAATTCGATGACTGCATTCATCAATGTCTCTGGCATAAATTGACCACCGAAGGCGCCAAAATAGCCATGTCTTTGTTCACTCATATAACTTACCTTCTCTATATCATTCCTGCTAATGTATCATGTTATGACAGGGCTATTGTTCTTACGATATTAGTGAAAGCTTTAATCTTTTCATCGTCCTTCACGCCATCTGTTTCAATACCGCTACTAATATCGATGCCGTAAGGGCGAACGGTGCGAATAGCACGCGCCACATTCGTAGAATCGATACCACCTGCAAGCATAAATGGGCGTTCAAACGCATCTAAGCAAGACCAATCAAACACTTCACCTGTACCGCCACGTTCAGCCTTATGATATGCATCAAACAACAGCATATCTGCACTACTATCGATCCATTTTTCCGCATCAGCAGTACTGCGAATTTGAACTGCCTTCCAAACCTCTACATTAGTACATTCTTTTAAGGATTGGATGAAAGCTTCATCTTCATCGCCATGCAATTGCACAGCATCAAGATTGACTTCTTTAGCGATTGTAACGAGATTATCTAATGTTTCATTAACAAAAACGCCTACTGTTTTAACTACCTTTGTGTCATAGTGATTTATACATTGCTTATGTAGTTCTTCAACCAATATTTTAGCTTGCTCCACTGTGACTTGTCGTTTGCTCGGTGCAAATACCAATCCCATATAATCTGGCTTTGCCTCCACTACAGCAGGAATTGTTTCAATCTTGGAGATACCACACATCTTAACCTTTGGTGTGTAATAGGTTGGGCCATAAAGGTAGGCCAACTTTTTCAACCTTGTTAGGAGAACGCATAAAGGTTTCCCCCATCAAGGCTACACCGATATTGTTATCCCGCAATACTTGGATATCCTCTGGCGTTTCAAGACCACTTTCAGATACAAAGATCACATCGTCTTGAACGAGATTACGCAAGCGCACACTGTTTTGTACGTCTACAGTAAAGTCTTTCAAATTGCGGTTGTTAACGCCAATAATGCGTGCCCCACAATCGATAGCCATTTGTACTTCTTTTTCGTCATGAGCCTCAACCAAGGAGGACAAGCCAAGAGAGTCCGCTAACTCACGGAACTTGGTCAATGTTGGTACATCTAGGCATGCACAGATTAATAGAATTGCACTAGCGCCCCATACCTTTGCTTGGTAGATTTGGTATTCATCGATGATGAAGTCCTTACGAAGTACAGGGATTTTAGACAGTGCTTGCAATTTCTTGCAAATATTTTTTATCACCTTTAAAGAAGTCTGGCTCCGTCAAAACAGAGATAGCCGCAGCACCAGCCACTTCATATTCTTTGGCAATGTCTAAATAGGGAAAGTGCTCAGCGATAATTCCCTTAGACGGAGATGCCTTCTTTACTTCGCAAATGAAGTTAAAGTCTTGCTGACGAAGGGCTGCTTCAAAAGGAAATCCTGTATCAGATGGTAACGCCAACGCCGCTGCTTTTACAGCCTCAGGTGATTCCACCTGTTTTTCTCTTGGGCTACCCGAATTTTGGTAGCCTCTACAATTGTATCTAAAATCAATGGTTATACCTCTTGTGTTGCTTTCACAAATTGTTCCATTGTAGCAAGAGCCTTGCCAGAATCGATCATATGTTTTGCCTCTTCAATACCCTCTGCTAAAGTAATGCCATCTTTTGCAAGATAAATCGCCATACCAGCGTTGAGAAGAACTGCCGTGCGTTTGCCGCCTTGCTCACCACCGAGAACGCGGCGAGTAATCTCAGCATTTACTGTTGCATCGCCACCTTCAAGCTCAGTTTTATCAGCGTATTCGAAACCATATTCTTTAGGATCGAATTCGTAGCTTGTGAAAGTACCATTATTAATTTCGCATACGTACGTTTTGTTGGTAGCCGTAATTTCATCAAGGCCATCGAAGCCGTGTACCACAGCACCGCGTTTCACACCGAGGTTAGCCAATACATGAGCCAATGGCTCTACCAAGGATTTATCGTAAACGCCCATCAACTCAACAGTAGCACCTGCTGGGTTCGCCAACGGTCCAAGGATATTGAATACCGTACGAACACCTAACGCTTTACGTACAGGGCCTGCATATTTCATAGCTTGATGGTATACAGGAGCAAACATGAAGCACATATTGGCTTTATTGAGAACTGCCTCATTTTGTTCACCGTTAAGCTCTAATTTAGCGCCTAATGCTTCGATCAAATCAGCAGCACCACATTTACTAGATACACTGCGGTTACCATGTTTCGCTACAGGAATACCTGCTGCAGAAATGATAAAGCCAGATGTAGTAGAAATGTTGAACGTATTCGCTTCGTCGCCGCCAGTACCTACGATTTCAACTACTGTTTGCTCGTGTGGAACAGAACCAGCCTTTTCACGCATAACCTCAGCGAAAGCTGTAACCTCATCTACAGTAGGGCCTTTCGCTGCTAGAGCACATAAGAAACCAGCCATAGGGACTTCGGCTACATCTCCGCTCATAATCTTTGTTCATTGTATCCTTTGCAAGGTCATAAGATAAATCTTGACCATGGGTTACTTTATATAATGCTTCTTGGATCGTTTATAACTCCTTACTTGTTGTTCATTTTGCTTCTGTTCAACGGTAATAGGGGCATAGACTCTCATTCATATCGCTTGTGGATTCACAGGGACCTATTCCCTCCACCGGCCGGGTCTGACTTCGGCCTGCGGCCTTCGCAGGGCCAAAGTCGGGACTAGAACCCTGTGAATCCACAATAACACTACGACATTTAGTCCTCTATATGCCCTACTACCTGCTAGAACCGCTATCAAAATGAACAACAATTAAATATTTAAAAATGTTTCTGCGGCGCTGGGAAGGAAAACGGCGATGCCGTTTTCTTCCTTTTACGTTTAGGGAAACAAATGATTCGCAATTTTTTTATTAAAAGTGGTCATGGGACCGGATTTGGATTTAAATAAAGATGAAGTCGAGATGGTGGTCCTAAAACGACTTTGGCCCTGTCCCGCAGGGACAGATCTGGCCGGTGGAAGCTTTAGGGACTCCATCTCGACTACAAATGTATATAAGACAATACCGGTCCTGGTACTACTTAGATAAGAAATTGCGAATCATTTGTTCCCCATTTGGTGTCATGATGGATTCCGGATGGAATTGCACGCCGTAGATTGGGTAGTCTTTGTGTTCTACGCTCATTACTTCGCCGTCGTCTGTAATGGATGTAACGATGAGTTCGCTTGGCATGGTTTCGTCAATGATCGCCAAGGAGTGGTAGCGTGCCACTTCAAATTGTTCAGGTACGCCTTTAAGGATTTTGGATGGGTGTACTTGTTTGGCTACGCTTTGTTTGCCGTGCATAACTTGTTTTGCGTAGGAAACGGTGCCACCGAATACTTCGCCGATGGCTTGGTGACCAAGGCATACGCCGAGGATTGGGAATTCGCCTTTGCATTCGCGCAATAGGTCTTCGTATACGCCCGCATCAGCTGGTCTGCCAGGTCCTGGTGAAAGTATCACATAGTCTGGTTTCAACGCGCGGATTTCTTCAACTGTTAATTCATCACTGCGGATGACTTTAATGTCTGGATCGATAGAGCCTACTAATTGGTATAAATTAAAGGAAAAAGCTATCGTAATTATCTATAAGGAGTACCATTATTCTACCTCCTGTGCATCTGTAATTGCGGAAATCATGGATTGGCCTTTGATCAAGGTTTCGTTATATTCACTAGCAGGAACACTATCGCGAACGATACCTGCGCCAGCGCGAACATAAACCTTACCGCCTTTATTCATAGCCATACGGATGCCGATACATACGTCCATGTTACCGGAGAAATCGATGTACCCTACAGCGCCGCCGTATACACCGCGCGGGCTTTTTTCAAGTTCATGTAAAATCTCGATAGCACGAATTTTAGGAGCTCCGGACAAAGTACCTGCTGGCAATGTAGCACCGATGGCATCGAGTGCATCTTTACCGTCTTGAATATCACCGCTTACAGTAGATGTAATGTGAATTACATGGGAGAAACGTTGCAACATGTGTAACGCCTCTACTTTGTACGGAACCGAATTTAGCAATTTTACCTAAGTCGTTACGGCCAAGGTCAACGAGCATGTTATGTTCAGCCAACTCTTTTTCGTCATTAATGAGTTTTTCCTCAATAGCGAGGTCCTCTGCTTCGGTTTTACCGCGGCGCATAGTACCTGCAATTGGGAAGGTGTACATTTTACCATCCGTCAATTTTACCAATGTTTCTGGAGAAGCACCTGTAAGCTCTACATCGCCACCAGATAGGTAGAACATATATGGAGATGGGTTCAATGTACGCAATACGCGGTACGCATTTAACAAGCTACCATCGAACTCAGCTTCACGGCGGTTAGATACAACACATTGGAAGATATCCCCTTCTTTGATGTAATGCTGTGTCTTTTTAACAACTGCTTCAAACTCATCCTTTGTAAATTCAGAGGTAAACTCTGTTTTAAGAATACCTTTTGGAATATCTGCCTCTTTCGCCGTTTACTACGAGATCAGCTAATGCTTTTAACTCAAGCTCAGCCTTGTTGTAGTTACGTTCCAAATCGTTTGTGCTGATATTAGCAATTAAGTAGATTTTATTTTTGTAATGGTCAAAGGCGATTACCTTATCAAAGAGCATAAGGTCTACATCGTTTACCATGGCGGAGTCATCGTCTGGTGTTGGGAAATCCAATGTTGACTCGATGTAGCGAATGTATTCGCAAGCAAAGTACCCTACAAAGCCGCCTGTAAAGGTTGGTAGCTCTTCTAAGCGAGGGCTTTTATATTGGCTCAAAATATTGCGAATCTCTGCAGCTGGGTCAGAGCATTCAAAAGTACGCGTTGTACCGTCTTTGATAGTCATTTTATGGTTTTTGCAAAAGAGCTCAATCTTAGGATCGTAGCCTAAGAAGGAGTAACGGCCCCAATGATTACTATTATCCGCACTTTCAAGCAAGTACGTATGACTGCTCACTTGTTTTAACGCTTTCAACACGCTAATCGGTGTGCGTACGTCGGATAAAATTTCCATATATACAGGCACGATATCGTAGCCCGGTGCGATAGCTTTCACACGGTCAAGACTAGGAAAAATCATGAGAACCTCCATCTGGCATTTGCCAATAAAAAAACTCGCCCATGACAATGTAACGTCAAGGACGAGTTTATAGTTCTATTATTACAATATGATTGTATGTGCTATAAATCGCGGTACCACCTTGTTTGAATGCAGTGCATTCCCCTTTCGCAGGATACTAACATATCCCTCACGACTAACGCTCGTGTGACGTCGCACCATACTAGGAATGAAAGTTCATTCTGTTCCATGCGCCCTCGGTGGTCCATTTAATAAGCTGCGTACTACGGGTTCTCAGCTAATCCCGCTCTCTGTGAGTGCATTTCCTATTTTTATCTCCACCTCATCGGTTTCTTTCAGGCGAGTATAAAATTATAATCTGATTATAATGTTTCTATAGAATGAAAGTCAAGAAAAATCTCAACTAACATTATAATTTCTAAACTTATTTGTAGATTTCTTTCCTATGTGCTACTTCAAATAAAAAGATAACAAGTTTATCATCTTGAATATCTGCAAAGAGCCGATAATCCCCTACACGATAGCGCCAAACACCTTTAAGATTGCCTTTTAATGGTTTTCCATGTATTCTCGGATCAACACAATCAACAAGGTTCTTAACAACCCAGTTTTTTATAACTCGTACTACCGGTTTATCTAACTTCTTCAATTCTTTTAATGCCGAATCAGTAAATATAACCTCGTACATGTTCTATACCCCCAGTTCTTTCCAAACTTCCTCATGGGAGTAGTGTTTTTCTTTATTAATCCGATTACGAGCCCGCAAAATACGCTTTTCATCTAGTGCTAAGTCATCTTCAATTTTATCAAACACGACTTGTCTAATGAACGATGAAATATTTAAGTTATGTGCAGCTAAATAGGTTTGTAATAGTTTTTCTTCATCTGAACTAATACGTAATGAAATCGTTGCCATATGCTCACCTCCAAAATCATAGTATTAAATTAATTCTATCCACTCTCTTTAATCCGTATTACTTGTATTACAATTATATCTGATTATATATTATTTTTCTAATATTTATAATGCATAACAATCTATATCACGTTATACTATAAATTACATACTAGTATTCATTTATCGATTTAGGAGTTTTTATGGAAACGTGGAAACGAACGGTATACATCAGTTTAGTCTGTGTATTCTGTACATCCTTTGGGGTTAGCCAATTAGCGTCCAATTTCTCCCCTCTATACTTTTCACGATCTAGGTGTCAACACACCAGAAGGGCATGTCACTTATGGTCTGGCTTAGCTACAGGGATTACATATCTTATTGTTTGCTTTAGCAGCACCCATTTTGGGGACGTCATTGCAGATAGAAAAGAGGGACGTAAAATTACATTAATTCGATCTAGCTTTGGTATGGCATTTCTGTAATGTATTTAATCGCCTTTCAAACAACACCAGAAGGGGTTGTTCTAATTCGATTAATTCAAGGTCTTAGTCAGTGGTTTTCTACTCGGCATCTATCACATTAATTGCCTCAGAATCACCAATTGAACGGACTGGCTGGGCTTTAGGGTCTATTAGCATCTGCCAATCTAGCAGGATCACTCATTGGACCGTTTATTAGGGCGGATACATTGCAGATACTGTAGGTATTCGCAATGATTTTATCATCGTCGGCATCCTCATGGGCTTAGCTGGTGTATTAGCCACTGTATTCATCCATGAAAGACTATGTAGCCAAAAGCCTAATATAGAAAAAAACTGTCTATCAGTAAATTGAAAGAACAAATCCCCTGAATTTAGTAGTATTGTAGCACTATGTGTGGCATCCTTTATCTATGCTATTTGCATCATGTCCTTACAACCTGTTATCTCCGTATATATTAAGGGCATTGTACCTAGTAACACCGAAAATCTAGCATTTATTGCAGGCGCTGTATTCTCCGCTATGGGGTATTGCCCAACTTTGATGAGTAGTTCTCCCTTTAGGGTAAAACTAGTCGATAAAATTGGGCCACGTAAAGTATTAGTAATATCGCTTATCTATGTAGGGTATTCTTGAAATATTCCTCAAGCCTATGTTTCTGATGTATACCAACTCGCAATCATTAGATTCCTACAAGGTTTTGGTTTAGGTGGCATGTTACCTGCATTAAATACTTATCTATCCTCCAAAAACACCTCGAGAATTTACAGGCCAAGTATTTCTCCTATAATCAGTCTTGTTTGTTCTTTTGGTTATTTCCTAGGATGCCATCGGTGGTGCTAGCCTTATGGCATGGCTAGGCTTTTACTACACTATTCTGGGTTAGCGGTGGATTATTTATTATTTCCGCGCTCTGGATTGGCTGTAAAACTAAAAATAATATACGTACTAATACAACAAGAACCCCACAAAGACCGTTTTTGATCTAATGAGGGTTCTTTTTATTATGTATTCTAAGATTTAACGTCTTTAATACACCTGTGATTTATGAATTTATAGTTTTACAGCTACATTTTAATCTAATCATAGTAACAATAGCATAATCACAACCGTAGCAATGATACATGGCACAGCATTGCGTTTTGCCATTTCCATAGGGGTTAATACCCTGCAAGGCCAGCAATGATGATACCTGCACCTGCTACTGGACTCATACTACGACCAATACCTGCGCCCGAATTGAGCCATGGAGCCCAATTGCATAATGCCATAGCCAAAGTCTGCAGCATGAGGTGTTACAGCACCATTAAAGGCAAGGGCTGCTGCATTACCAGAACCAGAGATAACAGCCAATAAGAATGGACCAAAGGCTGCACCGATTTGGGCGATTTGTTGAGAGTTCTTCATGCCATCAATGAGTGCACTTGTAAGGCCGATATATTGCATACCCGCAGTAAAGCATGCAGCAGCAGCCATAAGACCGACTACATCACACATGCCATCACCAGTACCGCGGAAGAATTTCTTAACTGCTTCCGTTACATTAGGACGTACAGCAATAATACCAATAGCTGTACCAATGAGCATAGATACAGGAACAGAAATTTCAGGAATCACTGCTACTTGTTTACTACCGAGTACGAGTAATACAAGCGGAATGATTGGGATGATAGCATATAAATAATTTACTTTAAATTCTTTTGCCTTCTTCTTCGTTAGCATCTTTTCAATACATATCCTGTATGCTCTTTCTTAACGATAGCTACGATATTGAGCAAGATAGCTGCTACGACAATGCCAATAATGGCTTGCATAGAGAAGCTAGCGATAACGGTCATTACGTCTTCACCAGCGAGTTGTGCTACTTGAGGGTTAAACATAAGACCCAGGGACTCAATGCACTACCCCAAGTCCCTAAGAAAATAGCGGAACCTGCCATCGCTGGATGCACACCGGAGCGAATAAGTGCAGGAATTAATAGAGCACCTACTGCAGCTGCACAGCCTGCCGCTGTAGGCAACGCAATATTGATCAAGAACGTAATAATAACGGCACCAGGGATGATGACCTTAGTCATCTTCTTGAGGCCTGCAGAGATGAAATACACCATATGCTCTGTACATTTTGTATATTCCATAACATAACTAAAACCAAGCACAGTACAAATGGTTGGTACAAGACCTGGGTTTGTAAGCTCTTTCACAAATGCCGTCGTACCAGCACCAAGCTGTCCACCAATAAAACACATTAATAAGCCCGATAATAATAACACAAGCCGCGTTTCAAACTGTTTAATAATGGCAATGAACGTCGCCACTACAATAACAATACCAGCTATAACCATATTCTCTCCAATCCGTGTAATTTCAGTTCAGAATAGTTACAACCGCTCTATTCAATCGTATATCTGAAATACACCATTACACATATTGATATCAACTTACACAAGTTTTGTTGTTTCTAAACTAAGTTTTCTAAGTACTGTATCTAGTACCTTAGCACCCGTTATGATGTCAGCCAGGTCCGTAAATTCAGATGGATTATGGCTAATACCTTCACGGCATGGAATAAAAATCATTCCGGTAGGAACTACATCAGCCCAATGCATGGCATCATGACCAGCACCGCTTGGCATAGTCATATAGTCTACACCTACAGACTTTAACAGCCTCTTCAATTTCGCGAATCATTGCTGGATGCATTGCCACCGGATGATCTTGTGCAATAGGTTCAATCGTATAGGATAAGCCTCGTTTCTCTGCAGTAACATCAATAAACTCTTTAATAAGAGTGCCCACAGAATCGCGAGCTACTTTAGATATGCTACGAATATCTACACCGAGTTTTACTGCCCCAGGAATAACGTTCATCGCTCCTGGCATAACCTCTACTACTCCGACTGTACCCACTACTGGAGGCTCTTCTTGCATGGATGCAATCTCCTCAATACCGAGAATGATTTTAGAAGCCCCACAGAGTGCATCATGACGCAAGTTCATCGGTGTGGCCCCACTATGATCAGCATTACCACGAATGGTTACATAGAACCGTTCTGGTGCGGCAATCCCGTTACAATGCCGATAGGTTTAGCTTCGTGCTCTAACACTTTACCTTGTTCAATATGAATTTCTGTGAAAGACTTTTACAGGTCTCTTATATTCCATATGCTCAATAGCATCTGGATTTAAATTACGCTCTTTCAATGCATCATACAAGGAAATGCCTTGTTTATCTACTAAGCGATGTAAATCTTGCAATGTCAATTCATCGCGCATAGCTTTACTACCCAATGTGGCTGCTCCCAAAGCGGCTAGACTCTTCACACATAAAAGTCTACTACTGCAATGGTATGGTCATGTTCAAAACCATCATCAGTCATACTGCGAACCGCTTCGATAGCAGATAATACACCCACAACACCATCATAATTGCCCCCATTAGGCACGCTGTCCGTATGAGAACCAACCATGACAACCGGTAAATCAGGATTCTTACCTACCTTATAGCCCGATGACATTCCCAAAACCGTCTGTTTCTACAGTTAAGCCTGCGTCAACCATGCGTTTTATAATATATTGGCGTCCCTGCCCAGTCTGCATCGGTGAAAGCTAAATCCGATTAATGCCTTCACCAGGTGCAGTTAACTCGTGCCATAGCCTCAAAAATCACTAGCTAATCGCTCTCGTTGAATCATATAACACCTCACAATCTAATACCTATATTACAACACATAATATAGGTCCACTATACATATTCTTGATGCATACATCTATATAGTTATACATCTATAATGTAATGTATACATCATAATCAATATAGTCTATTTTAAATAGTGAGTAGCAATTGTCCCTAATGCAATAATACCATTTAGCATGTCTTCTTCATCAATATCGAATAAAGTGGATTATGATGAGGTGCTTTAATAGCAGAGCCTAATACCATATATGTTGCTCGTCCACCACGATCGATAACACGGTTTAGGAAATAGGCACAGTCTTCACTGCCACCGCCACTATAATCAAATGGTACTTTTTTTTGAAAAAAATGCCTAGTGGTTCAACGATAGATTGTACTTCACGTGCTAAATCATCACTAATACGACCTGCCGGTGTTTCACCTTGTTTTGTAATCTCAAAGGTACAATCATGCATTTCTGCAGCACCTTTAATAATCGTTTTAGTGCGTTCAATCATATAATCATTGATGTCTGTAGTAGCACCGCGAGTCTCTAGTTTAAGAACAGCTATATCAGGTGTAACATTACGACCTGTACCACTTTCAAAAACACCTACATTCATACGGGAAGCCCCTTGGCTATGGCGAGCAATGGCTTGTAAGTTAAGAACCGCTGTACAGCCTGCTAGCATTGCATTTTGTGCTTTCTCCGGAGAGCCACCTGCATGAGCTGAATAGCCATGGAATACAGCATCAAGTTTTGTAGTCGCTAAAAAGCCATGATCGCTACAAGCAAAGCAATTAGATAACTGTTCATTAAATCCGATATGCATGCCGAACATCAAGTCTACATCATCTACTACGCCAGCCTCTACCATCGCTTTAGCACCACGTACGCCTTCCTCTGCTGGTTGGAAGATCAGTTTAATAGTACCCTTCAAGCCATCCTTATGTGTAGCAATATATTCAGCAAGACCAAGCCCCATTGTCATATGTGTATCATGACCACACGCATGCATAGCCTTCTCATGGCGGGAACGGAAACCATTCTTAGCAGGAATATGGTTAGATGCTTTAGATTCGATTACATCATTGGAATCCATATCTGCACGGAACGCTACTACAGGACCAACATCACTAAACTTCATAGTTGCCTCAATAGCTGTTTTACCATAGCCCATCTTTTCTACTAGTTCAGGATCAGCACCTTCATCGATGGCACGATCCATAGCGGCTTTCATCACTTCATCACTAGGTAATCCCATACGAGAGTTTAAATCGAGCACTTCTGAGCCCAATGCCACATCATAGCCCAATGAAATGAGTTTATCTGCAACCTTGGCTGCAGAGCGGTACTCAAGCCACGCTGGCTCTGGATACATATGAAAATCGCGGCGCATAGCTATAAACACATCACGACGCTGTTGTACAAATTCCTTAATGTCCATAATTATCTCCTTAATAAAGCTAAATCTATCTACTTCTACTATATGAATAGATGTAGGAATAGTCAACAAACGGAACTATGTATACAGTATAAATCGAATACCACCTTACATAAAATAACAAAAACCTATATTACTATGACAAAATATGATAATCATAGCTATATAGGTTTTAAAAGTAATCTATTTATGTTTAAGATCCATTGAATCTACGCAATTTCTTCTTTATTAAGTTTTTCCAATACGTCTCGTTTAAGTTGTCGTTGGCGATCCCAGGCAATAATAAATACGGTTGCGATGATGCAGAACATCCCGAATATACCAACTAATGTAAATTCATTACCCTAACAAAGCCCAGCCAAACAAGGCGGCTGAAATCGGCTCTAAAGAAGACAAGATAGAACCTTGAATAGCACCAATACGACGCACACCTTCAATATAAGCATTAAAGGATACAACTGTACCGAGTATGATAATCGTAAACAATCCAACCCAAGTCATACCATCCCAAATAGCTTCTGATGCCACTTGACGGAATACGATACACGCCAAAATGCCGGATATAAACATCCCAAAGCCAACGATGGATGATGTACTGTATTTTTTTAAGAGTTCAATAGGTTCCAATGTGTAAACACAAATACTCGCCGCAGAAATGAGGCCCCAAAACAAAGCATCCCCATTAAATGCAGATAGATTTAGCCCCTTTTGCATGATAATACACACCGTACCAATCATAGCGAGGGCCACACAGTATAATTCTGGTAAGGATGGCTTTTTAAAATATCGTATAAACAGATAAATAATCAACATCGTAGGAGCCACATATTGAAGAACAGTAGCCACACCTACACCTGAAATAGCGATAGCTTTAAAGTACGAGTACTGTGCTAACGCAATGCCCAATAAACCGAATATGAGGAGTTTACCAAAGTCTTTTGGATTTTTAAATATATCAAAAATTCGTATCCCATCCTGTATATAGGAGAGTAGAATTGTTAATAAACCTGCTAAAAGTAAGCGCACTTCTAACAGCCACTCTACATTTAAATGCTTTGCATTTTCGAGGAATTGCACCGATGTACCTGAAAGCCCCCAAAATAGTGCCCCCATAATGGCAAGGCCCATGCCTATCCACTGTTTTTCTTCCATACAACCTCCGCATAAGGATTGATTACTATTACAAAAGAGTTTATCATTAAGATGATTGACCTCGTTTTTCTAAGGCAATGATGATAACTGTAGCAATAATCATGGCCATCCCTAAGATACCAACCCAGTTAAATTGATTACCTAACAAAGCCCATCCAAAGGAAAGGCTGCCGAAATCAGGCTCAATCAGATGACAGAAATCGATCGCAGAACAGCACCAATGCGTTTAATCCCCTTCTAAGTACGCATTAAAGGACACGATAGTGCCAAGAAAATACTACATTAAAAGCAGCCTACCACAGTCCATACATCCCATACTCGCATACGAATGAGGTTGCTGGAAATAAAAGCTGCTGCTACGAGACCACTGAGGAGCATACCAAAAGCCTACAATAGGAATTGTCCCATAGGGTTGCTAATAATCGTACTGGGAAACACTATATACAGCTACGCCCACGGCAGATAATAAGCCCCAGAATAAATACATCACTGCGGAAGCTTTCAAAAGAAAAATCCATTATTGCCCCATCAAACAAATAGTACCGACTAAAAGCAAGGATAACTGAAATGATTTCTCCACGAGATGGCCGTTTTGCCATAACGCATCAGCATATAAATGATAATCATAGACGGCGCCAAATATTGCAGCACCGTCGCAATGCCCGCACCGGCGATGACGATGGAACGGAAAATAGGTATATTGGCACAGGGCCATACCAAAATACGCCGAAAATATGACGAGTCCTAATGTATCTCGCCAATTACGGAATACATGAAAAACAGCATTGCCTTGACTGAATCCATCCATATAGAACGGTTAACAGTCCTGCCGTAATCAGACGCATCGTCAATAGCCATTCTAGGTTCATATTGCGAAAAGTTTGCCTACAGAATTGGACAGATGTGCCTGACACGCCCCATAAGGTGGCGCCTAATAATGTTAATATAATACCGATAATTTCATATCGTTTCATCGTACTTACTCACCTAGTAGAGACACATGCACCTTTACAACAACCTTACGAATTTCTTTATAGGCTTATCGTCAACCGCTAGAAAGAGGGACGATGAATATCCGATGGGAAAAAAATACCGTATAATACCCTTCTGGACAGTGAAATAGTGCCCTTCATCAATAGATTCATTAGGGATAGAAATAGCAATCTCGTTCAGGGATAAGATTCGATTGGTTTGTACTCGACCCATGGTCTACAAAAAAAGCCCATGTTTCTCTTCTCCACTTTCACCATAAACTGAATATCTACATAATTTTTTTATGAGATTCTGGTTTTGTAGTTTCAAATAATTTTGTTTCCACATCATCTACATTGGCATACATCATATCGCCTTCGATAGCATGACGACCTCCAGGTAAGGCTTTGTAAATCGGTGTTTTTTAAGAAATCAAGAGCGCGAACGATGGCTGCAGGGATATCCCCATTTTTGTATAATCTGCATGTATACTGGAAAAAAACATAGCTATATCCTTTCTATAGGAAACCATACTGCTATAGACATACTATACTCAAAATACAATATCAATATGATCTTTATACCCTTATCGTAGCACATAAAAAGCTTAGCTTCCACATAGGATTACATAAATATAAACCCTCCATACGCTACATATATGGAGGGTTTGTAAAATACTATTCAAATTTATGACTTACGTCAATGATTGTTATACATATGAAGTTGTCTATGAAATTGTATATGTAGTTGTTACTTACATGTTAATTCATATTAGAATTAACTACGTGGACAGTTTTTACATTAATCTTGTTCCTTAAAAGCAGCGATTATTTCATCTGCTTGTTTGTGAGGAACCTCTTCATAACTGTAGAACTGACGATTAAATACGCCTTGACCTTGCGTCATGGAACGCAATACAGTAACATAATCTGACATTTCTGCCAACGGTACTTGTGCTTTAACAACAGATATACCAGTTCTTTCACTTTGTTCCATGCCTAATACACGACCTCGACGACTATTTAAATCGCCCATGATGTCACCCATGAAAGCATCTGGTGCAAACACGTTAACTTCATAGATTGGTTCTAATAGGACTGGTTTCGCCTTTGGAATTACATCCTTGATAGCCTGTGACGTAGCTACTTTAAATGCTAACTCTGAGGAGTCTACACTATGGTAAGATCCATCCAAGAGTGTCACTTGCACGCCAATCATAGGATATCCCGCAATTAAGCCTTTTTCTAGGGTTTCTCTGGCACCCTTTTCCACTGCTGGTATATATTGTCTTGGTACAGCACCACCAAAAATCTTGTCTACAAAGGCAAATTCTTGACCATCATATAATGGATCAACTTGAATTTTAACATGTCCATACTGACCATGACCGCCACTTTGTTTTTTATATTTCGATTCTGTTTCTGCAGATCCTTTAATTGTTTCACGGTATGGAATATATGGTTTCACAAGTTTTGCTTGTACGCCGTATTTACGGTCCATCTTGTTAAGGATATGTTCTAAGTGCACTTCGCCCATGCAGTCAATTTGCAATTGGCGAGCTTCCGGATTTTTCACAACTACACAAGTTGGATCTTCTTCGGCTACTTTTAACACAGCACTAGCTAATTTTTCCTCTTCACCTTTTTTCACAGCTTCCATAGCTACAGTATATAAAGGTTGAGGGAAACGAATCGCATCGTACTTCACCTTAAAATCAGGAGCTGTTAAGGTATCGCCTGTTTTTGCATTAGCCAATTTCGGTATCACTACGATATCGCCAGCTTTTGCGGCAGTTACTGGAATTTGTTGCTTCCCGATGAGGGTAACCATCTTATTCCATTTTTCCTCAGTTCCTTGATTAACGTTGAACAGCTTATCACCTTCTTTGAGTTCACCAGAGAAGATGCGTACAAAAGCTTTGTTTGCCTGCGAATGGGTCAAGCAATGTTTTTAAACACGAAATGCGGTTAGGGGTTTATCCACATGCACTACAACTGGTTCACCGGTGTCTGCTGATTCAGCAGTCATCACCTTTTTAGCTGCATCTGGCATATACCGAATCATTCTGTCCAATACTTGATCTAAGCCAATACGAGATGTGGCACTGCCACACATGATTGGGCACACACGGCCTGTAATCATCCCTTCGCGTAGACCTTGGCGAATTTCTTCTAATGAAAGCTCTTCGCCTTCTAAATATTTTTCCAACAATTCATCGCTACCTTCAGCCGCGGCCTCTACGGTCATTTCCCGTATTTCTTGAGCCTTTTCGATAAGATGAGCCGGTACAGCAATCTCTGTTGGTTGGCCGTCTTTGTAAGTAAACGCAGTCATTTTGGCTACGTCTATAACGCCTTCAAAATTGGCACCTTCGCCAATTGGAATTTGGAGTGGCATAATTGCCTTGCCAAATAGTTCACGCATACGTTCAATAGTACCGAAGAAATCAGCACCATCAACGTCCATTTTATTGATAAATGCCATACGCGGCATTTGTAATTCAACAGCATAATCCCATGCGCGCACCGTATCTGTTTCGACGCCCGTCGTTGCAGATAATACCATTAACATGCCATCACAAGCACGCAATGCAGCACGAACTTCGCCATGGAATTCATTGTAGCCCGGTGTATCAATAAAAGTTAACCTTATGGTCATGCCATTCACATGGTGCCATACCCAATTGAATCGTTACATTACGTTTAATCTCTTCTGGCTCAAAAGTCCATAATATGTTTTGTTATCTTGACCACGGCCAACAAAATCAACAGCACCAGAGGTTAATAACAAGGATTCTACTAAAGCCGTTTTCCCTGCCCCATCATGGGACACTACAGCTACGTTACGAATCTGATCACTACTATATTCTTTCATCGGAATCGCCTCCTTATAAGAAACTATTTGGTGTTCTTGCTATATTGTTTCGACGCTAGAATATAAAAAATCCTCTTTTTCCGAAAAACTTTTCTCGAAAAAGAGGACTATTATACTAACTAAAAGGATCCTGTCCGTTTACCGTAATGTTTAGAATCCCCATTTTGTTTCCAACCTACGGTGTCACCGATGGACATAACGCGACGCGTCAAGCAGTCTTTACATTGTTCTGCATTGTCGTCTACGCAAGGTTTATTATCGTATAACAAATATTTTGCACGGTGTTCTGGAATCGTAATGATAGGCATCAAGATATTCGCTCCAGCGGCTAAACCTTTTTCACGGCTCTAGTTTATCGAGCGCTTGCAACGCTGTGGTAGCCGCAATGTTTACGTCTTTCAAGAATAAACGAGTCAACGCAATCATCTTAAGGCCCTAGTTGAACGCGGCGGAGCTTGCCTTCTTTGTCATCGATGCCCATAGCTAAAGCCTCTTGACCTAGTGGTGTGTCGTGATGCACTACATAAGGACCCATACCGATCATGTCGATATCCATGTCGCGATAGAACAAGATATCATTCACTAAATCTTCCTCCGTTTGACCAGGCAAGCCGATCATAACGCCCGTACCTACTTGGAGCCTACGCGACGCAAACGACGTAAGCATTCTACGCGCGTTTCAAAGGAATGCAATTCATCTTGAGGGTGAATCTTGTAGTATAGTTCTTTATTTGTTGTTTCAATGCGCAATAAATAACGGCTCGCACCGGCTTCACGCATGCGGCGGTACGCCTCTTCGCTTTGTTCTCCTACGCACATCGTAATGCCTAGAGAACCATCGCCGATGGCCTTAATATCGCGAATGAGATCACCACATAATCGACGAATATATCATCACTGCGTTCACCAGATTGTAGCGTAACAGAGCCATATTCATGGTCATACGCCCACTGAGCCATTTTGATGATATCTTCACGATTCATGTCAAAACGTTCCGCCTTGTCATTTTCACGACGGATACCGCAGTAATTACAATTTTTAATGCATCGGTTCGAGAACTCGATGAGGCCCCCGATAATACGCTACGGGCTGTACATATTTCGCCTTCACTTCGTAAGCCTTTTTATATATCAACTGCAACTGTTCTTTATCAGTTACAGACATGAGAAAATCGCAATTCTTCCTCGGTCAGCCATTCATCGCCGACGAGGTCTTTTCGAGAATGTCTTGCACTTGCAAACAATCACTTCCTTTCGTAACGAACCGTCATCGATTCGCTTGGTATCGTAATGGATTCAATATCAGTAACGCAGATAAATCCATTAATTTCGCGTGGTAACTCTCGCACATACTTCACTTGGTTCGTCAAACATGCGTGTGCCATCATACCACGACTCATTTTGGAGGACGTACTCATCTGTTTAAAATGTATCGCCTCGTAATTCCCAAAAATTCAACGGTTACCACCTTAGGATGGTTTACCATTTTGGCGTATTCTTTAGATGCTAGGGTTTGGGATCCGATCTTCCTTGTGAAAGTATGCATCCACCAGCTTCACGCCAAGTTTTCATATAAATTAAGCCCTACCTTATCGACCATATCTAATCGATAGTCTCTGATGCCCATCGTAGGCTCTACAACGCCATATAACGCAGACATGATAGCGAGATGATGTTCACCAAACGCCCTAGCCTCATTAGATAGCCCTGCCCAGTCTAAATATTTAAAGGCAATGCCATCGTAGCTTTCACAAGCATGACCTGCCATGGCTGCACCTCAAAGTCTAGATAGAAGTCATAGAGTTCCTGCGCCTTATCAGCCTTGAGCTTGAGAGCCCTTGCCAAGAGCTACCACATCAAGAGACTGCACATGTGTTAGAATCTTTTTCGTAATTTTTGGTTGAAATTCAGCCGCTAATGGAACCTTGACCGTTACATCAGAGAAATCGTTTTGTCTTACTAGGAGAGGACGATTTTCATGGGACAATTCCGCCTTAAGAGTTTTCCTCTGTTGGGTTATCGATTAAATCAGGATTCCACAACATAAGAGGAACTGCCACAACATGTGTAGCCTTCATTTCTTTACATAATTTAATACATTCTGCTAAGTATGGAGATTCATTATCATAGACATCACACACGATAACCACGTGGCGACCTTTGAGGTTAACCCCTTCGTAATCGATGCTTTCACCAGAAACAGTAAGTAATCCTGTTTCCAAACGGCCTTCACTCATATCGCTGACACGAGCCATCAAAATATGCTCTAACATGGTAGATACAGGGTGTTACAACTGCGCCAGTGCCAATGAGAGCCTCTGGTTGTGCATGAACGATAACTGTTTTCTTGCGTTTATCCGTTCTAAACTCCATTAATGCATGTTCCAACGCAGAGAAGAACACAAATAATTGCCAAGGATCGAGAGAACCTGTTTGGAACATGTCGATAATAGTGCCATCTGGTTTCAATATTAAGGCGAGCCAATAACTCCTCACCGATATCGCGAACAACCTCGTTATAATCAGATTGTAATGGGGCATTTAAAAATATGAGTTTCTTTTTCTGTTGCCATGAAAGCCTCCTAAAATACATATATAAACTGCTATACTAGCAAATTAAATTCTATCTTTTATTGTATCATATTTTATTCCTAAGAATATACTATATCAGGGCTTTCATAAGTAGATACAAAAATGCCATTGCTACTGGTAACATCTACCGGTAGCAATGAAATAAACAAACTCTAAAGTTATAGACTTATAACTTAAATGTTATCTCCGTTTGCATACGAGCATCTGATTTAGACTTATTATCCTTTGATCCAGTATAGCGAATACGCACATCATTCTTTACTTTAACGCGGGAATCATCAATCTTAAATTTCTTCATTTTTCTTTGATTTTGCTCATCTGTTAAGCGCGCTCTTCAGGTTTTGCTACCTCATCATTAGCTTTATCAAGAGCCTCTTGTTGGGCCGCTGATACTTTTGTCTTGCCAGATTTTCTAGCTCTTTTTTCCTCTAATTTTTGGCGTCGTTCTTCTGTAATTTTCTTATCCCGTGCAATGCGGTAATCCATTACCTCACGCATATTCTCCTGATAGATGCGCAATGCAAATTGACGGTCATTTTCATTCATTTGCTCCCGCTTTTCTACCACTTCATCAATAAGAGACATCAACTCATCTTTTGTATAACTAGTACTGCCATCAAAAACAAAGCCATGTGTATCTGTAATGGCCCCATGTTTTATAAGTGTTTTCAGCGCTGTATACGTCCAATCATTTGGGGTTATCACATCTTGACTTACACGATGTGAAGATGAAGAAAACTTTAACATCATCTGTATCAAAGCTAATACCATCTACTACAGGTCGTGCACTAGGGATTTCCACACTATTAGCATGAACTGTACCTAAAGTTGCCACAAAACATAATGCGCCTACACTTAAAGCACGGCAAATCATTGTTAAGCGATGTGTATATATTGTATTCATAAGAGTCTCCTTAAATTAAATTTTATACAATCTATTATAATCAATCAGATATGAATACGTCAACTCTATCCCCTTTCTCACTGTATGAAAAAGCCCTACATCAGACGATGTGAGGGCTCCAACATAACGGAGGATTAGGATTCGAACCCCTAGCGACGGTAACCCGCCCTAACGATTTAGCAAACCGTCCTCTTCAGCCTCTTGAGTAATCCTCCATGCTTTACTGGGTAATCATATCATACCCAATAAGGCATTGTCAATTGAATTATTTCAACATAGATTCGATGAACCAAATTTGTTTTTACATAATATGCAATGTGGTCTTCCATCATGTTGGAAAGCAAGAAGTTATCTTCTTCACCAGCGGACTTACGAATAGCAGCAGCTTGATCCTTTCATGTATTTAAAAATCATGAAGTAAAATTTCAATAACTTTATGTTGAGGAATATCTTCTTGGCCTAACTCACCGATTTTTGCCAATTTTAGCATATTCAGCAGAGTTTACCAACGGGAAATTCACCTTGCATCTTTTACATGTTCAGCTACGGCATCAAAGTATTCAAAACGACTTCATCATAAATGGATTCCAAGTATTCATGGATAGATTTGAATTGTGGACCAGTTACATTGAAATGAAGATTGTGTAATTTTACATTCCATACGGAAAGATCTGCTAAATATTGATTTACTTGTTGTACGTTTTTTTCATAATGATTACTCCTTTTTCATTTAATTCTCAATTACAATTTATCCTAACATCAGGATAAATCTAGTCAGCTTTTATGTCTGTTATTTATTTTCTGTAATTTGTAATCAATATTGATTACATGTTTATAATATCAATAATGATTTTTCCTTGTCAATAATTTTATCGATTTTTTTCAATAAAAACTTTTTATGAAACAAAAAAACCTCTTACCATCAGATATGCATCTAACAGCAAGAGGTCTAAAGCCAGTCTATTTATATATAGTACTCTATGTAGTTTTCTGGATAAGGACTATCATTAGATGCGCCATTGTTCGTCTACTTCTCCAGGTTTCCGCACATACATATTTTTCAGGATCCGTTTTCAAAGATAACCATATCTTTAGGAATATCGTGTTTTAATAACTAGATTACATCCAATTTTTGGTGCGTGCTCCCAATCGTAATATCCCTAAAATTTTTCGTACCTGTACCGATAAGCACATCATCTTCTATGGTTGGGATGGCGTTTTCGCTTTTCTTAGAGGACATACCGCCCTAAAGTTACTTGATGAAATAATGTTACATTATCTCCGACAATGGCGGTTTCACCTATAACAACGCCCATACCATGGTCAATAAATAAGCCTCGACCCAATGGTTGCTCCCTGGATGAATTTCAATGCCTGTTACATGTCGCGAATGAAGTGATATGCGGCGTGCTAATGTAGGCCAGCCGGCTTTATAGAGTCGATGTGCAAAGAAATGCCAGAAACAAAGCCGTAATATGCGGATAGGTCCATATAAACCATCCATACATTAGTGATGCCGCTGGGTCAGAATCCATGACACGTTTGAATATTATATTGAATTTTTGCCCCATAATTCGCGCAAACCTTGCATCATAAGTACTCCATATCTACGTTCATTACACGAACTAGTGTGTCTATCAAAAATATAAACGCCCTTGGATGCTCCCAAGGGCGTAAGTCCTGATTTTCATCTATCACCAAACTATACACTGGGTATAATCATTTGTACACTCTATAAATATATTCCTACTCTAACACCTAGGAATATATCTGTCAAGAATTTTGAGGGCCTTTAAAGTCCGCAGTTTATAGGAAATAACTGAGTTTATCGTATCTTACTAAGTGTGTTAATTACCGAATCCCACGTAATAGGCACAGTCACAATGGCAACGGCAATTCCTATCCATAAAAGACTACCCACGATAACTATAAGCCTAGAGAGCACAAACTGGAACGCCCTACTATTGCCATATAAGATGATGTTCTTTCGTTCATGCAATACAATATGACCCCATAAGAAACCAGCCAAGGTATACGTTAAAATATGTGGATCTACTATCAAATAAGAAACCACATCTGGCATATGCTCTTTTCTAGATATAATCGGTGAAAGCAAGCCATTCACTTCAACAGCCCATAGTTTATACCAGAATAACATCAATATGGCAGGCCACATAGAACGCCATGTCATCCATAAGACATAACAATAATTTACCAATGCCCCTGCTACTTGACCATGATACTGTTGTAAATATCGTTCCATCCAAGAGTTTGAACTGTAACCTTGCTCAACTTGCCAATAGTGAAACTGTACATTTCGTTCCCCATGTGTAAAATCTACGAATCCCTAGTGTTTGTAATAGGACGAGAGCAAATATAACAATGGTGACAAGCTGAAACCATTCACTAAACATCAAGCTAGACGGCACCATATAGTCTGTAACAGCCATGTCGATACGCAACACTAATAGTATCAACGCTACGTAAGCACTCCACCGTGTCCCATCGGCTGTATGTATGTAATGAACTATGACTACCAACGACGAGCGCTGCTGGGATGTAAAGACAATAATAGGCCAAATACAAAGCAAAATATGATTGCCGAGATGACAGCTATAAATTCGTAATTCATCTTAACGGTACGCTACGCGTTCAGGCTGCATATCATGGAAATGAAGGCGCTCTTTTCGCCGTCTTTTCCCAGTCTGTACCAGGCTTGCCGTAGTTTGCATATGGATCAATAGACAAACCACCGCGCGGCGTAAACTTGCCCCATACTTCGATGTACTTAGGATCCATCAACTTAATGAGGTCCTTCATGATGATATTGATGCAATCTTCGTGAAAAGTCCCCATGGTTGCGGAAACTAAATAGATATAATTTTAAAGACTTGGACTCTACCATTTTCTTATCTGGCACATAAGAAATATAGATGGTCGCAAAGTCTGGCTGACCTGTCATAGGACACAAGCTTGTAAACTCAGGACAGTTAAACTTAACAAAATAATCATTATCAGGATGTTTGTTATCAAACGCCTCTAACACCTGTGGTGCATAATCAGTAGGATAATCGGTCTTGTGACCTAACATCGTTACGCCTTGTAACTCTTTTTCAGATCTGCCGGATGCCATAAGGAACCTCTTTCTATAAAATAATATAATATATGGAAAATTCATACGATACTTAATTATATCATAGGAGGTTCAACCTCATTATACTTACTTAACAGACATGACTATTTCTCTCTTGACTATAAATAATGGAAATATGCTTTTCTCTTTACAACTTAAACGCTACAAAAATCATAGAATTTCAATACACCTAGAACCGCTAATAAATAAAAGAATACAATCCACACTACATACATTTGTTTTTTTCTAGCCCATTCATAATAGCGACTATGTAGCGGTTGTCTAAATAATGTAGCTGCAATTAAAACAGGTTGTAAAAACCAAGCCATAACAATTGGCACGGCTATATAATCTAAGAAATAAAACATGCTAAATAGCATGAAGGGGTATGTAATAATTATTGCCCAAGAGATAACTTTCATAAAACCATAATTAGAATTAGCAATTAAAGATACTAGTAATGGTGAAAGTTTTTTCTTAAAAGTATCCTATATATAATCAAATAGAGAACAATTACCGAGTAAAAGATAACTACGCAAACTAAGGGGCAAATGAATATGCACAAATACTAACTCCTTTTACGACTTAAATAGTTATAAATATAGGTCCATACCACGTAGATCGAAAAGGATTACAATATATACAGTAACAAAAAAATAAAAAAATCGACTTCATCCTCAATCATTTCAGGATTTGTAACAATAGTAAAAGGGATAATTATAAGAAAGAAAAGTACAACGCCCTCACAAAATAATTATAAATCTTTAAAAAACATTTTTAAATGCTCCTATTAATTCTTACGATTCTTTTTCTGATCTTCATTTTCTTCAATAACTACACCAAGAGCTCCTCCATAATAGCCCCTGCAAGACCAAACTTAATTTTTCCCTTTCTCTTCTCAGTATCATAATAAGCATCAGCTTTAGCTCCTGCAGCACCTACATAGCCCTCAGGCCTCAAATGATATCTGGGCAGGACCAATTTTCAAAGATTCGGTTGTAGCCTCACCAGCAACAGTATATACAAGAGCCTCAGCCTCAAAACCAACTTTCTTTTTAGGGTTAAAGTATACATCCGCTTTTCCATTAACCCCTCCAATATGAGCCTCTACATGTTTAAAGAGTCTATTCTTATGATCAAAATGTAATCCTACATCTATGACGCTTTCCTTGAACTCGCCCCAAACTAATACTTCCTTTTTCCCAAGTAACTGCACCTTTAGGTTCAAGAATTTCCGGACCGCTAACTCTCCAACCCTCTAATCCATTTATACGCCACAAAAAATAAGTTGTTGTTCCATCAATTTTACTAACATTATAACTACCTCTTACTGGTGCGAAGATTTCACTAGTTGGGTATGCCTTAAGCTCTGCTTTATAAGTTGTATCTATAGAATTACCAATTGAAGCTTCATCAGGATTATGTAGATAGTTATAAGATGCTTTAATACCATAATCGGCCCAGGTTCCCGTGGCAGTACTAAACGGTAATGCCGGATTTTTTGAGGAATCCCATGCATTAAATCCACTAGCATAGGCCTCATTTATTCCAACTTCTATAATGCCTCCATTGCCTGGAACATAAGTAGATATTTGGTTACCATCATATCGAAACTCATCACCCATAGCCTGCTCTCCAGGTCTTGATCTCTGAACAACATAAACATCACCAGGATTAACATAATTCCATACGCCAAAACCACCTAAAAATTTATCACTACCCAAAGCAGATCGTTTCCAAATTTGACCATCATATCGTACAAATACATAGTCTTTATTTTTAGGCATCACACCACTTTGATTCCACTTAGTCCCATATTGTGCTTCAGCTGCACCTGTTACAGGGGAATAGCCTAAACTACCATTCACAGCGGCACCTAATAAAGCACTTAATGTTTGAGCTACATCAGGTTTTTCTTTTGCAATTTTTTGAATTTCTCCAATTAATGCTTCATTAGTAGCACCAGCATAAAAACCACTACCCGGTTTATTTCCTGCCATACGAGCAGATACTTCAGCGACTACACCATGGGCTATTGCTTTTGCAGCTTTACCTTCTTTAGTGGTTGGATTCAATTATGTAATTGTCCAAAGGCTTCTTTTGAAAATAACTTTAGATAATTCTTGACGTTCTTCAATTTTCTTTTTTTATCAAAGATTTCATCAAGCTTATTCAAGCTATCTTTTTGTATTTCGAGACAGTGTTTGCATATTAAAGTCAGTGTCTCGTACTTCTATTGTACCATTTGAAATAGCAGATTTTGTAGTAGAAGAATTAGATTTACTAGAGTCTGGCAACAAATTAGGTAATTTGCCCAATGTATTCCACACGGCATCTTGCCCTGCTTTACTAAGGTTCTTAAAATTACCAACGTGATTATAGCTCATACCTACATTACGAGATGTATATTCTGCCGTATTTTCAATATCTTTAACAACTAATGATCCAGTAGAAAGTTTATTTTTATTAGAGTTTGCTGTACTATCTATAACAGCTCCTGTTAATGATGTTGTTTCAGCCGTGTTAATTGCAAATCCACCGTCACCTGCATATATACCCGCTTGATCAGTAACACTTGCATAATCACTTTTCATTTTACCTTTACTTGAACTCATAGATACATTACTTAGAGAACCCGCATTTGTAGATACACTAAACCCTTTATTAGAGCTTTCACCTACATATGTTTTTGTATCTTGTAAGCTTTCAATAGAAAGATTTCCACCTATGTCTGCTGTTACAGATTTACCAACTACCTTGGAACCACTGATACGGGTATCTTTTCCTGATGTAATAGCAACAATATCTGAACCTACAACAGTAGTACCAGTATGTGTTGTTACCTTTGTATTACTCTTTTGTTTTGCAGCATTAGCACTTGCATCGAAACCTAGTATACCGCCGCCAGCAACACTAATATTAGCCCCAACAGACCAGCCTTTACTCTTAGCATTTTCAAGCTTTTCACTTGTATTTGTTGCCGCTTGTAAAGATACATCATTAGAGAAGCCACTAATTTCACGATTTTACCTGAAATTGTTTCACCAACAGCTTTAATATTACCTTTGATAGAGTCTGCACTATTAGCCTCAATAATAATATCTCCATTACTTTCAATAGATCCCCCATCAAACGTATTTGCTTCATAAGAGGATTCACTTCGACTACTACTAGAGCCAATGCTTACACGAATATTTACAAGATTATCTGCTTTAGCACGTTTCTTAGCCTTATATCCAGCTTGGTTATTATCTAAATCAGCTAACTCTGCATTTCCCTTACTTATATTAGCTTCGCCTACTTTAGTTTTATAATCAGTAACATTTGATGTCGCTGTATTCGCATATCGATTCATAAGAGAAGCATTTTTAAGCTCTTGTGCAGACGCTAATTGGGCTTGTCCCAGCTCTTTTAATTCAGTTCCCTTCTTTAATACAGAACCTGCTGTATAGCTTGTGTAATCATGGATGTTCGCAGCTGCTGTTTTAAGTTCTTTACCTGCTTCCATATACTCTAGTGCAGCCAAACGTTTATCTTCACGACCTTTAGCTTTTTGTTGTAACCCATAAGCTGTATTAATAGCACTTGCTACAGAACCGCCAAGACTAACCGTAAGGCCAGAAGATTTATATTCGTGACTTTCTTTAGAAAGGTAATGATTTTCCTTGCCATCTAATACTATATCTTGTCCACTAATTCTAATACCTTTATCCGCTATAATATCTGTCGTAGTCAAGTGAACTGTATCACCAGCTTGTACAGTAACCTTACCATCAGTAGATCCTAAAGTAGTAGCTTTATGAGTAGTTTCATCGATATAATAGTTATCTTTAGATTGTTTTTTTACCAATCATGATACCCATGCCAGCACCCATAATACCAGATTTTTTTACATCTTTAGAGGCGGTACTTAGCGTATGCTCTGCTGCTGCATCAGTTATTACATTATGACCTGCTAATACAGATGTTCCTGCAGTACTCACCACATTAGAGGATGTAAGTGTCACATCATTATTAGCACCCACCACAACAGTATGACCACTAACGGTACTCATTAACGCATGTTTAGATTCATCATTAGTCTTAATTTTAGTTTCTTTCTTATTAAGGAACCCTTTTTCTTTATAGGATAACGCAAAGGCATCCTTAGATTCACTATATCCATTTTCAATGGATACGTCATGTTCACCGATTACTTTTACAGCACCGGAATCACTACTAACAGTCAGATTACGAGCCTTGATATCATTTTTGGCGCCAATAGATACATGTCCGTCAGCCTCTATTGTCGTTCCTAGTTCAGTTTGACGATAGGTTCGTAAATAATTATCCCCATCTTGAGTCATATCTTTTTTAGCAGTAAGAGTATCTGTAGTGCTATTAATATCATGTCCAGCGGTAATAGTGATAGCGCCTTCTTTACCTAATGCTTCGATAGTCGCACCACCTAAGTTTACATCATTACCAGCAGATACAATCATAACGCCTGTATCACCAGTTACAGCAATACCTGCTGTTTTATGTATTACATCTTGGTTTTGTTAAATGCGCAATAGAATTGCTAAAGGTAATATCCTCTTTAGCTTGTAGTTCTACAGCATCACGGCCGACAATTTGACCTTGTTGGTAAATAGTTGTATCCGATTGCAAACCAACTTTGTCTGCATCAATATGACCACTATTAATAATATCTTGATTAGATGCAAGAATGACTGTTTTACCTTGAATCACACCTTCATTACGGATACTATCCTTTGCATTCATAACTAATGTATTAGCACTCATTAAGGTTCCATCAGTATGTAACTGCAAACCATTGCTTTGTTTAAGATATACTTTAGGATAGATTACCTCAACAGGCTTACCCTCTACCATAACAACATCTTTTACAAGCCAGACCATATCACTAGTGAGACTAGCTGCTTGTTCTGCCGTCAGCGCTACACCTGGAACAATACCATGCTGTTTGGCGTATACAATACCCGCATCCATTAAAGCTTTAAATTGACTTTCATCATCTGTATACCCATCAAGGAATCTATACCCTGTACCAGAGACAATCTGATTTCTAACTAAGGTCTGCTCATACAAGCCATCGCCTAGACGTTTTTCAATATTCTCAGGCTTTATCTTCATCTCTTTATACATATAATCGGATGATAAAAAGGCTTTTTATTTGTGAATTGTGGATCTGTTTCAACTACATAGTTAGCAGTACTTTCAGGATGTATTCTATACAAAGATTCTGTAGGTAATGCCAAAATGTTAGTTCCTGCAGTTGGTTTAGAGGTATCATTACTACTATCTTGTGCAAATGGATGTAAGAAGTCTTGTACCTCTTTGCGGTGGTTAGCCCCTACCTCACCTTTTGCCTTACCATTTTTGTCTTCTTTCTTAGCCACCCCAAGTGATATTGGATTCTCTTTGTCTCACTTGTGGCGTCATAAATACTTGCCCTTTATAACCTCGGCGCCAAGATTTATGTACCATTTTCGTTTATAAGTATACGATGCTTTCTGTAGTGCCAAATGCATTAGTTACTTCTTGATTTTCTTTTGCAACTTGATTAATAGCACCCGTAGTAGCTAATGTACCGCCTACAACCATTTGACTATTTTCATTAGTACCAGTGCCAGTGAATGACATATCTCCGCCAAAGCGTACTACACCTGGTGTACTATTTTTTTACTTCTTCATGAGAAGTCATAGTCTTAGTTCGAATAATAGTATAATCATTAATTTTTTTCATTAGCCACACCAGAAATCTTTTTGGTTATGTAATTGAGCCTTTTCATTATGCGCTTTAATTTTATCATTTAATGATGCCAAAATAGGCTTAAACTGTGCATCCCATGCCTCTTGTTCAGGAGCCTACTGTTTGAGGGCGCTCTGTCGTCATAGAGGTAATGCCAAATTCCTTAAAAATGGGGTCATCATAGGCATATGATGGTACTTTTGTACCAATATATTCTGTCGGAATTGGTGCTTCGCCAGCCGATTGTTCTTCAGGTGTAATCTGTTCTACAGTAACATATTCTGCAGCCTCGTATATAGGCATTGGTGCCTTACTACTATGACTATGATAGGCACCATAGCCACTGTTTAATGAACTAAATTCAGACTTTTTAAATGTTTGCCCTCGCTCGTAATGATCTTTGTCTGTAATCAAGATTTGGTCTTCTTGCGCTGTAAGCATAGCGTCATTACTTTCACCAGAAAGGCCTTTTTCAATTTCAGGGCTAACACGTTTTTGCGGTAAATGACGAGTTCTTATTTTGGTAGTCTTTACTTCGAATGACACCATTGCCCATTCCGTCAATAGTACCACCAATGTTGTGTAATGTATCACGACCCATCTAGCGTCATAGTACTACCACTATATATAAGAGATTTTTCTCTATTCAAAATAGAGTCCGCTTCAATAGTTACATCTTCTCGACCTGCAATAGTACTCCCTTTATGAGCAGATAATTCCTCTTGTACTAACTTAACAGCTTTTAGTTTTTCATCATATACTTTAGATAGTTCTTTGATTCGGTTCAAATAGTTATCTTGTTCAGTTTTTGATGTAAAAGCTGTAGTATCTACAGCATAGGCTGCTTCAAGCTTATCTTCTGCTGCTTTCATATCTGCCATAGCGGCATCTAATTTAGATTCTAACGCTACATTCTTGCGGTTTTCGAGTACCTTGGTTTGTATCGCTATCTTCCCACCATAAATGCGACCATTCTCTGTATTATGTAATTCTTTACTATTAATTGTTGTAGTATCACCAGATACAATCACTGCATCAGTATTACGAACAGTACCAGCCTCAATAGTCAAGGAACCATTACCTGTCAGAGCGCCTTGAGCATTAGCACCAGCTGCTATTGTATGTTTGTTAGTTAAGGTTTCTTCTACCTTAATATGTCCATTTTTAGCGGATGTAATATGCCCTGTATTAATTAACTCTTTTGTTTCTAAACCTAACTCTCCACCAGAAGCAATTATCTTTGTATTCTGTATAGAGTTTGCTTTAGCCACGAGACTTGTATCCGATTGAAGCGTACCATTAACAGATAGATGACCATTAGCATCTACTGAAACAGATTGAGTGCCTGCCACTACACCATTCAGATTAACACCTACACCAGCTTCGGTACCAACCATAGTAATATGATTTGCATACATCCCACCAACTGCAACCACATCTAAGCCAATAGTTGGCTTTGTTTCAGTAGACGACAAATCTAACGCTGTAGCCTTTAAGTTCTTGGCATCAATATTATTTTGTCCTGTACAGTATTAAGTGTGTTTGCCCAAACACCTGCATTTACATCAATAGTTCGTGCCAAGATAGACACAGAATCTGCACGTTTCCCATCAAGGCCTTTACCTTCAATTAAGACGTTTCCTTGTTCTACGCGGTAGTTTTGTAACTGTCCAGCACCATCTAATTCTGGTTTACCGGTAGTTAACACAGCATGATTTGTATTAAGGAAGCCCCCTCCATTAACGGTAATGCCGTTAGGATTAGCCACCACAACGGAGGCTTTTTGCCCCGCCACTTCTAAATAGCCACTCATAGATGTTGGTGCATCTGATGTAACTTGGTTTACGATGACCTTTGCAGTACCATTCACCATGTTACTATTACCTTGCACATAACCAGCAAGTTCTGTTTTACTCGTTACATATGAGTTATTTAGAATAGCACCCTGTTTTTCAACATTAAATTGGTCATATTTATTCATAGAAACTCCACCATTAGTAGGTGCCGTAATATTAACTAATGGAATGTGATTAGCTGTTTCCTGAACTAATGGTCGTTCAGTAATAGCAGCATTATTATCAGGCATAATAGGAGCTGCCAACACCATCGATTGAGATGCTACTACTACGCCAAAAGTGAGCCAAGACAATATCTTTCGTCCCAGCGTACGTCGTTCTTGATTTGTTTTACACATACAACTCTCCAATTATATAAATACTAGCTCAACACATGCTAGCTCAACACATATATAGTCATAATCATATTGAGATTAGAATCTGTACCCTATAGTAAATCCGCTATAAAACTTCTTCGTATGATATCCTTGCGGTTTATATAAAGGGGTACTTACAAATGCATCGACCATGAGCCCTGATGCATAGTTACCACGTATACCTAATGCTGTACCAGCAATACTTTTTCCAACTAATGATTCCGTACTTTTACCATATACAGACCCTACATCAAGCCCAAGATATACTTCCGTATTAAGGCGAGGAATAACAGATGATACTTCATTACGTACATACCAACCACTATCGCCCATAAGTGTATATTCACCATCGAAGCCATAGATACTATATCGGTTACCAATATTGATAGTATCTACACTATACACTCTCTTACCGCCTTGTACCCATTGTCCATGGAATGAAGAGGTAAAGGATGCTGGTCGATGGCCCATAATAAATGGTTTTCGATAATCTACATCTACAAGCCACATATGATATCTTGAGGTAGGCCCACCCATGGCAACAGAGGCCTTATGCTCAGCCTGTGCACCAAGTGCACCTATCCCCCATTGGAATCCTAACCGAGAGTACAGCGTTGCATTCCCAATATATGTACGATTAGAAATACCAAGTTCCATCGAAGTGGTACGTAATGCTTGTACAGGTAGTTCCATATCATTGATAAAGCGATGATTATGCCGTGTGCTAATAGAAATATCAAATGCACGTTTTTCACGTTGTGTACGCGACCAAACATGATTCCATTTCGCCTTCATCGTGGTGGACTTACCGCTATATGTGAAATCATAAGGATTAGACTGAATGGTTTGATGGTATCTTGATTTGGAAAAACTAACACTAAACGTATCTTTACCATGTGGTATCACATAATTAAGACCGGCTGCGCGAGTTCCTTTTATACTGCCTGCACCGCTTACATCACCTGACAATGACATGGTTAACGTATCATTAGCTCTAAAAGCTTGGTCTAACGATGCAGTAAAGCTACCTTGATATACACCTGTTGATTCAAGACCACTATTATCGATACTAATTGATCCGTGTACTGGTTTCTCTTGTTTTAATCGATAGCTCAATAATAGAAGTACCAACAGATGTACCTGGAAGTAACTGCATTGTTACCGATTGTGATGATACACGTTTCATCTGCTCCAAGCCTTGTTCTACATCTCGGATATTAAGGATATCTCCTGGACGCACAGGAAATGCAGTGCGCCAAGGACTATGAGCCGAAGAATCACTATATCGAATATCTTCCACTCGACCAGGGATAACCATAAATTGTAAAGTCCCAGCATTTAAATTTTGTTCTGGAATATATACCTGAGATGTAACGAAAAGCCTCTATCTAGTAATTTACGTTGAAAGGGCATTACGAATATTAGTAATATCTGATACAGTTACTATGTCTTTTGCTCATGCTTACGAGCAATCTTATGTAAGAACGATAAATTCTTTAGGTACACCCATCTAACTGAATATGATTAATAAAAAAGACGTACCATTCTGATCTGAAGGTACGTCTATAGGTGCCAGTTCACTGACAACAGTTTCTACGCGTTCCGCATCGAGGCGAAGATTCCGTTCCTCGTTGAGCTATCTCGGTCTTCTTGTAATTGTTCTTGCTGTGTCATAGGCACAATCAGGATCACTGCCTGTGCCCATTAAAGGCATAGATGCAGGCTAATGCACCTAAAGCTCAGAAGAACTAAGCGTTTTATCTTCACAAAAACTCTCCTAAATACATACTCTAACAACACTAATCATGATTAAATCATAATTTTTCTATCAACAGAATAACACAGTTAAAGTTTGTTTGTGAAGTATGAATTATTATTAAATTCATGCTTTATGTGAAATAAACCAACAACTTATATAGTTGTACTATTAATTGCATCAAAATTAAAAGTTTATAATAAAATATTCATATACATATGGTAACATTAATACATTCAGAACGATATAACACCTTATGGAGGTCCCTTATGAAATTAAAACAGCTTATTTTATCTAGCATCGCTCTAGGTGCGCTAGCTTTCACAGTAGGCATGGCACAACCAGCATATGCAGCCATCGGCATGGAAACACCAGCACCAGCACAAAAATTTAGAGAGAGCCTGCATCTGTAACGACACAACATCATATCAATGTGGATGGCAAGGTATTAGAACCTGTAAAGACCATCAAAACGTAGCCTATGTAGATGGCCAACCGCTCGTAGCATTGCGCCAAGTATCAGAAGCATTAGGCTATAAGGTGGCGTGGGACGCACCAACAAAAACAGCATTAGTAGATATGAGCATTGCTACACTAGCCATCCAACCAGATCAAGCGCAAATCGTGAGAAAAGGCAAATTGCAAATCATCAACCTTGATACATCTGAATCTATGCTACCTACACCGCGCATGATAGATGGTCAATTATTCGTTAGCCCTAATATCTTCAAATTATTATTAAATGACGTAAAAATCACGAAGGATGAAATCTTTATTGCTCCACAACGCATGCAACTTCAATCTACAACAAATACAGATGTAGTGCATACAAACGGAATCAATACATTCTTGCCACCATCTGACAAGGCGACTACAAAAGTGGAATCCAACACGAAATCCACTACAAAGGACGAACCTCTTATCAAGGTTAAACATACACAAACAACTGACAAAAAACACAAAAATAATAATACAAATAGTAAAGCCCTTCGGATGCAACCGAAGGGCTTTGGTATATGCAGCAACGGCGGTTCCAACAAGGACCGCCGTTTTGTTACCCCCTATTATTTAAAAAGGGTGTTAAACAAGTTTTGCAACAAGGAAAGCAAAGAGCTAAGAATATCTTGTGCTGTTTTATCTGTATTATTTGTAGTATTAGCTGTTGTTACAGAACCAGCTGCTTTTAGTAGGCTCTACTGTTGTTGTAGTTTTAGCAGCAGGGAGCTGGTGTAACTGTAGTGGCTACAGGTTCCACAGGTGCTCTACCAGTAGATGGTGTAGGTGTCAAAACTGGTGGGCGAATAGAATCAGTATATTTATAGCCATAAGATGCGTTAGCTGGTTGTGCTGTAAATGCTACAACGCCCTAAAAGCCATAACAGACGCCATAAGTGTTATAGATAATTTTTAGCTTTTCTCATAAGAAACCTCCCTAATAAAAACACATATATAATCCACTATGTTATCAAATGTTTTTGATAACATTTCGCATTTTATACTTAAGAGATAAAGCTGAACATGAAAAATTTTCAAACTTCATCGAATCTTAATCGATTTTTCAAGCTATCAGACAAGCCTTTAATTGCTTCTTTGGCATCATCTAAAAACGCCTTTTTTGCATCACTTGGTGGTTTTGATATCTACTTGATTCATCGATTTGACTATTACCTTGAGTGCGTTTCATATTTTGATTTGCCTGCGCCATGTCATTTTTATACCATCCATCGTATTACCCAAGCTCGCCAAAAGGTACTTTCATCGTAAATGGCAAAATTACTACCCCATTGGATGTAATATTCAATGGCCCCAATGTTAATTCGCCATTATCGATATGCAATGCATCCGTTGAAATTGTATGTTACCGATGTATGTACTTTCACATCTGCGAAGGATAAATGTCGTCCTTGATTGTAAAAGCGTCCTGTAATCGATTGTATAGGGAATGAGTATGTAACGACCTGCACTAGATGTAAAATCACCCCATACCACCATATCCTTTCGGTTGTCCCTTACTTGAAAAAAATTAAGGTTCGCCGATACAGGAACAGCAAAAATCTGGTGTTTTTAGGGCCATGCTACTATCTGCATCCGTGGCAACCCCGTTAATTCATAGGGCCCTCGTATCTAGATTATATACACCTTCTAGCTTTTAGTTTTGCCGCCAAATACATTCGCATATACCTCTTGAAAATCTCAAGTATGCCATCTTGATAGGTCACATCGCCTACTACATTTTCAAAGGTTAGTGCAGGGAATTTCTAAGAATCGGCATGGTAACCCGATCCCGATGCAAAAGGGTCCGATTAATATCCCCCAGTCACTGCTGTCAGCAAGGTCATCTTATCGTGAATACTATCACCAAAACCAAGGGACGCGAGATCTACGCCATAAATGTTTAGACTTCATATCGAGTGTAGGCATACGATGCTTTGAGCACGTCCTTTACATCGATACGCCCTTCAATGTGAAGACCATCGCCCAATGGCGGTGCCTCCGAATTTACCAGTTGTTAGATTCACGCGAATGGCACGATTCGTGTCGATATCAAACCGAGCATTAACATTGTTCATCACATAATGTCGATTCTTTTGGAATATTTCCAATTGGCAGTCTGAAAGCTTTCACAATCGCATCGATATGTTGACCATTCCAGTTAAAGTTACGCACCTTTTTCCTAGTTCTTCTTGACGTTCTAACGTCGTTTTCTTTCGGTGCTTTGGGTCATCTGTTCTACTTCAGATAAAGGGTTTATTAACATCAGGGATGCAGGCACAAAATCAACTCGATTATCATCATCCAAATCTACTACAATGACCGCATCATTTAATTCTATGCCTCGTATAGCAGATGCCTTGAAAATTACGAGTAATCACATCCCACATATTAACGCGTATCTTACCGGAAGATACAGTCATCAACTGATGTCCATCGTCATCGTACCATTGCAAATCTTCAAAGGATATAGTCCCCATGGGGTGGCAGCTCAGGCTAGCGACAGTAATAGTCCCTCGCATCATCGTCTGACGTGCTATTACCTCATTAAAAAAATAACCCCATACCTCGACTAGCAATAGTAGCTAAGATAGAGATAATGACTACTGTTATTCCAATAAATGCAATGATACCTATTATACCTCGCTTATATAGTTGTATATATTTGCTCCAATACGAGCGTAATTCGTCTAGTCATACAATTTATTATAGCATTAAATTTTACAAAACCAATCACCCACAAATGTATAAACACTAAAGAGTCGCTACACCAAGGTATGTAGGACTCGCGTATACATATATGATTAATTAGCTTCATCGTCAGTAACGGCCTTCGCTGCGCGTACCGGTTCTAATCCGCATGGAATCTTCTACGTCGTACACGAAAATCTTGCCGTCCCCACCTCGCCAGTTTGCAATGTATCGCGCGCTGTATCCATCACAAAGATCAACAGGCACGTCACATACAACGGTTTCAACCTTCACCATCGGCACGAGATTGACCGAGTACTCTTGTCCACGATAGACTTCGGTATGCCCTTTTTGCAATCCACAACCAAATACTTGAGAAACCGTCATCCCTTGAATACCAATGCGATTCAAGGCTTTT